>Ga0335069_10004647_pt1 | contig 20268 bp, 21 predicted proteins | sample Lox_Sample_11_FD_206714 | JGI IMG/M metagenome (GOLD analysis project Ga0335069, IMG submission 206714) | Soil microbial communities from Loxahatchee National Wildlife Refuge, Florida, United States - Lox_Sample_1.1 | ecosystem: Environmental > Terrestrial > Soil > Wetlands | place: USA... | reverse complement strand
GGCTCGCCATGGTGAGCTCGGAGGTCGATCTGTCAGACGTCGCCCGGAGGGTCGTTGCGCGACTCGAGGAGCCCCTTCGCGCCTCGGGGTCCCGCGCCACCGTCGACGCGCCCGAGCCGGTCGTGGGCAACTGGGACTGCGCGCGATTGGAGCAGGTGCTCGCGCCGAGCGCGTCGAGCCCTGGTGGCGCGTGGTGTCGGGCGGCAAGGCGTTGCCCGCGCGAGTAGCGCCGGCATCATCTCCCGCCGATGCGGCGCAGCTGGGCCGCGCGCTGGAGTGGCCCGTAGACTGAGCCGCTTGCCGCGTACGTACGTCCGCGTTCAGGGCTTGCCCGCAGGCTGCGGCTGGTACAGCTGAAGTCACCGAGGACCGCGAGCGCGGTCGTGGCGAAGCACGCGAGGCTCGCGGTTCGCGTACGTTCTGTACGGTGACGAAGACCCCATGAAGCCCATCCCCTCCCTCCCCAGGCACCGCGGCGGGGCGTGGCCCGGCGGCATCGTCTTCGACTCGCCTGTCTACACCGCCTCCATCTCGGCCAGCGGCCGACAAGGTGATGCCTTCCTTGGTCCCGCACTTCAGGCACACGAGCGGAAGAGCGTGGTCGCGCCACGACAAGGATATCCTGGCGATGTGCCGTTCAGGATCGAGCAGAAGCAGGAGGCGTTCGACATCCTCGACGCCATCGGCGAGCAGGACGAGCGCCTGAACGGCTGGTGGCTCGACGCGCGGGCTGACTGATTAGAGGTGCGAGAGGCACTCGGGGGAAGCGTTGACGACAGTCGAGGCGTCTGCGTCGCCCATCTCGCGTCACTGGGGAATCGTCACGGCGGTCCAACCTCGAGAGTTCGCCGAAGCACTGAGGGCTGCCTTTGCTCGTTGACGACTTGTTCACCGACATGTCGCAGTGAGCGACCTGCGCGGTCACTTGCACAGGTGCTCTGTTCCGACGCACCTCCACGTCGGCCCGGCATCGGCGTCGACGGCCTGACACGTACAGGAGAAACCCGCACCCGGCGCGCTGGGCGTCACTCCGTCGCATCCCATGCAGAATGCCATCGGTCCACTGCATGGCGTCCCGAGCGACTCCGCGTTGGACGGGCAAGCGGGCGACGTTTCACCGCCCGTGCACACGTAGGTGCTGCCTCCCTCCTGGAGGATGCAGATCGGCTGATTGGAGTCATCCCCCGCGTCGGCCGATGCGCCGGACGTCTTGCATCCCATGGTCGCGATCGCCACGAGGGCCGTCAGCGCCGTCCGCATGCCCAAAGGTTGTCAGTCCTCGTTCTCACGCGCCAGCTCTCCTGCGATGCTCCGCTCGCGCGCCGCCCCGTGCACATCAGGGCACGAGGGTCAGTCCTCGGTCGTAGCGAGCGCCGATGCGGACGACGGAGAAGTCACGCACATCGGTCGTGAGCACCCTCATCGTGTCGCGCCGTTCGGCGACTGCGCACACCAAGGAGTCGACCAGCCCGAGCTGCAGGGAGTGGAACCGGGCGTCGATGTGCAGCGCCCGAACGAGATCCACCGGATCGCTCATCACCAGCTCGTAGGTGCTGGCGGGATCCAGAATGTCTGCCACCAGCCTGCGCATCCCCGCACGCTCGCTCCGCAGGAAGTAGTCGACTTCTGCCAGCACCAGGTCCGGCACGAGGACCGCCGTGGCTTCCTCCAGCGCCTGCGCGAACGCCGGCCACGTCGGTCGGCCATGGTCGTCGCATGCGAGCGCGCGCAGCAGCCCCCCGGTATCCGCCACCAGCGGAGCCCGCAGCGCGCGCTTTTCTCGTGGCGCTCGCGGCTTGCTCACTTCTCGAGATCGCGGAACAGCTCGGATTCGTCGCCGAGCTTCGCGTCCACGGAACGGAACAGCCCGAGATGCGGCTTGCGCTTCTTCGGGTAGTACCTCGCTGCGACGATGCGCAGGCCGGTTCGGATCAGCTCGGACGTCTCGAACCCGTCGGCGCGAGCCTTCCGAAGGGCTTCGGCGTCCTCGGCGTCGAGCCGAACCGTCGTGGTGATCCCGCGTGACATACGATTGACATACGTGCTGACCGGGGCCTCTGCAAGGCGAGCTTCAGACATGGCTTCGGGGCCGGCACCTGAGCAGGCCACGTGCCACATCGGGCGCGTCTGATTCCGCGCAGTTGCGTGCGGCGTATCTGTCCCGGGACAGAACGAGGGGTGTCCCAGCCTGTCCTGGGACAGGGGGCGGAGAGGTCGGCGGGGTAGAAGTGGCCGAGTTGAAGGAGCGCCTCGCGCAGGTCGATGACTGCGTCGCTGCGGACGAGGCCCACGCGCGGCCGTGTCGCGTAAGCGCGCTGTGCACGCTCGAAGCTGGTAGGAGACCCTCGATGCGCCCGACCCTCTTCGCCATCCTCACCTCGACGACGCTGATGCTGGCCGCGTGCGGCGGCGAGAGCACACGGCCGATGCCACCGACACTTGCTCCTGCGCTTCCTGCAACGGCGAGCGCCACGGCAGCGCCGGCCGAGACGACGCCGCCCCCGCCACCTGCCAAGCCTGCGCTCAGCGACGTCATGCCGGAGGTCATCGAAGGCATCTTCGCCGCATCCAACGCGCACGATGGCCCGAAGGAGGCCAGCTTCCTGAGCGATGACTACGTTCAGATCTGGTACGGAGGCCAGGAGTCCCACGGAAAGTCCGCATTTCTCGAAGCGGGCACCAAGTCGTCCCAGCGCTTCGCCGACATGAAGTGGGCGGTGACGCGCGTCTGGCTGACGGGACGCGTCGCGGTCGTGGAGTGCATTTGGACCGGCACCTTCACGAACCTGCCCGGCGATTCCCTTTACCGTGAGGGAGGGAAGAGCAACCCCATGGGAGTGAAGCGGGCGGAGGTGTACGTCTTCGGTGACGACGGCCTCGTGAAGGAGCGGCGCGTCTACAACAACGGGATGGGCGTGAGGGCGCAAGCGCGCGGTGACAAGAACGCGCCACCCATCGAGCCACTGCCGACCGGCGCCCCCGAGATGCACATGGCCAAGGGCACCGCGGACGAGGACAAGCTCGGCGACTGGGCGAAGAAGATCGAGGACGCATTCAACACGGACGATGTTGCGCAGGTCACCCCCACGCTCGCCGAAGACGTGGAGTACGAGACCTGGGGTGTTCCCTCGATCAAGGGCAAGAAGGACGACGTCCGAGACCTGCAGCGCTTCTTCAAAGCGTTCCCGGACCAGAAGTGGACGCCCACCAACGTGTGGGCCTTTGAAGGCTTCGTCGTCATCGAGCACGTCTTCACCGGCACGCAGAAGCTGCCCTACGGACGATTCACGAAGGTGACGGGCAAGCCGGTCACGGGGCAGCACTTCCTGGAGATCTGGCAGCCGAACGCAGACGGCAAGCTGGTGCACGTGTGGAGCTACTCGAACCCGCTCGAGGCGCTGAAGCAGACGGGTGCCACGGAGGACGGCCAGCCCACCGCCTCGAACGCAGGCGATCAGCGCAGAGCGCCTAGCAGGCCTTGAGCGGCTTGGCCGCCATTCGCTTCAAGGCGCGCGTCACGGGATCGATGCCTATCCCGGCAGCTGTCCCGGGACGGATCGAGGGGTGTCCCAGCCTGTCCCAGGAGGCACTGTCCTAATTTGAATCTGCGGATGGCGCGGCCGATGCCCATGCGGTCCGCGTGGCCGTCCTTCGCGAACGCACCGCATGGCGCCGACCGCGTCCTCCGAAGCTCACCGACCGGCCCGACGAGCTGACGGCCGACGAGCAAGCGAATGTACGGCGGGCGCTACGTCACCTGCGCGACCGGTTGGGGAGTTGGGAGCGGCTGGCGATGTCGATCGAGACGTCGTCGTCGGGGACAGTAGTAGAGGCCATGCGCGTGCTCAGTGTGAGGTGCTGGCGCAGGCCACGCACCCGCACGTCCAGCCTCCGTCGTCGCACGTGCATTGCCCTGGGCAGGACGGGGAGCAGCCCGCATAGGTGCAAGTCGCCTCGGCTTCATGGCAGGCAGGTCCAGAATGGTCCACGCCTGCCGGACAGGTGATGGCGGGCGTTGGGCTGTCGTTGCTGTTGCTGCAAGCGGCGAGCAACGGCAGCAAGAGGAATAGGACCCACGACGCGCGGTGCACGACCGAAGCCTAGCCACGGCCCGTGCCAGCGTCACCCAGCGCCGCCGGTCAAATTAGGACAGTGCCGTCCCAGGACAGGTGCCTCATGGGCAGGCTGCTGCGCGTCCAGCCCCCTCGCGATGGCCGCGGCCCTCGGGCTGCTGCTGCGGCGCCGGCGGAGTGACGGACGGAAGCGAAAGAATCGGACGATTCCCTCAGACCAGCCGCGTCCACTTCGCCTGGTTCCCAAGATAGAGCCCGAGATGATGCACGGGCCGCCGCCGCGTACTGGGGTGCGACTGCGCCTGCACCTGCCGGAGACGGCTCGTCCGATTCCCGCGTGACGCGGAGGCACTCGCGGGTGGCTCGCCCGCGGGCACGCTGGCATTCTCTCGAACCGTGGGTAAGCGAGCGATTCGAGGATCTGGCGACGCCCCGCCTTTTCTTCTCCGGCTTCAGCTCGTGCGCGACCGCATCGCGAATCCCGACCAGTACCCTTTCTCCATCCCGGCAGTCGCAGCCGCCGACGGCCTCTCCTTGCACCCGCGCGTGACCTACTTCGTCGGAGAGAACGGGAGCGGAAAGTCCACCCTGCTCGAAGGCATCGCGACGGCGGCCGGCTTCAACCCGGAGGGCGGCAGCATGAACCTCCGCTTCGCGACCCGGAGCTCGGAGTCGTCTCTTGCGGACGCGCTGCGGCTCGTTCGATCCGTGCGGAGACCACGTACCGGATTCTTCCTCCGGGCAGAGAGTTTCTTCAACGTCGCTACGACGCTCGAGCAACTCGGGCCTCAAATCCTGGCGTCATACGGCGGCCGCTCCCTTCACGAGCAATCGCATGGCGAGTCATTCATCGCGCTCGCCCTGCATCGCTTCGGTCCCGACGGGCTCTACGTGCTCGACGAGCCGGAGGCAGCCTTGTCACCGCTCCGGCAGATGAGCATGTTGCGCCGGATGCACGATCTCGTTCGGCAGGGGTGCCAGTTCATCGTCGCGACGCACGCGCCGATCCTTCTCTCTTATCCTGAGGCCTGGATCTATCAGCTCGACGAGGACGGCTTGCAGCGGGTCGCGTACGACGATACGTCGACGGTGCGCGTGACCCGCGACTTCCTCGGCGATCGCGATCGCACGCTCGCCGAGCTCTTCTCGGAGGAGTAATGCTGGCTCGTCGACCCTCCGAGCAGGTGCACGTGGAGGGTTTCCGCCGGCGGGGTCGGTCACTCGACCCCCGAGCTCACGGGTGCCCACGACCCATGTCGTCGTCGGCGCGCACGCGGGACACGAAGGGAAGCTTCCCATTGGCGAGTATTTGAAGCGCGCTGGCCCCATGGGCGCTGCCGATGCACGTTGCGGAATGATTCAGATGGGGCGTTTCCCGAGAACGGCTTCCAACGAACTAGATCGCGCGAGGCTGACGGCAGTCGTCGAGCGTCTCGTTGCGGCTATCGATTGAACGGATTTCCGCAACCCGCCGGCCCGCCTGCCGATAGGGTGACGGAAACCCCATGAAGCCCATCCCCTCCCTCCCCAGGCCCCGCGGCGGGACGTGGCCCGGCGGCATCGTCTTCGACTCGCCCGTCTACACCGCCTCCATCTCGGCCAGCGGCGGCGCCGTCCTGGCCGCCACCGAGCGCATCTACCGCTTCGCTCCAGGCGCCGCTCGCTGGCAGTGGGGAGAGACGCCCGAGGGCTACGGCGACGTGACGTGCGTCGCCGTCGAGCCGCGCAGCCCGGGCAAGCCGCGATGCATGGTCGCCGCGACCTTCGGCGCGCTCCACTTCTTCGACGACGAAGGCGTGAGGACGCAGCCGTTGCCCGAGGGCTACGGCCCCGAGGTCCACGAGATGATGTGGGCGCCGCGCGCGGGCGGTCTCGACCCGGCGATGTGCCTGTACCTGAATTTCGGAGACAGGGCGCTTCGCCTCCTGCCCGACGACGGGGGCCCGCTCCGGCACTTCGAGGGGAAGTTCTGGCCGAGAAACCGTGACGACGACGAGCCCGTCGCGATGGCGAGCGACGGCGACCGAGGCGTCGCTTACGCCATGTTCGACGAGGAGAACTGGGAGCTCGAAGTGTGGGCGCTCACCGACTTCGAGACGAACTCCTGGGTCGGCCGCACCGTCCCGGCGCCGTCGTTCTTCGTCGGTGCCCGGCTCGCCGTCGCCGGAACGGCCGTGGCCGTGGCGTTCAGCCACGTAGGAGGCGTGTGGCTGACGCGCGACCTGAAGGAGCAGGACCTGGTGGAGCTCGAGCCGTTTCGCGAGGCGGAAGGAGTCGCCGAATTCGACCGGGGCGCGGTCGTCGCCTTCGAGGGCGCGAGCGCCGACGCGGCTCTCTTCGTCGCTGCTCAGGAGACTGCGCGGCGTTCGATCATCGCGCGCGTGGACGCCACGGGCGGCGTCGAACGCATCGCCGAGCTCGAGGTCGAGGTCGAGGACGACGAGGCGTTCGGGGGCCGGCTGATCCAGCAGATGGCCTGGGACGACACGCGACGCACGCTCTGGTGCGCCGCGAGCCACGCCGGTGTTCTGGGTTCGACCGCGCCGGGGTCGCCCGTCCCGATCGGCAAAGGGGCGGTCGTACGGGCAGCGTCCTAGTGATTTCAAGATTCCGCGCGTCAGTCAGCGCTACTCCACGGGATCGGGCTCGCACACGAGGCGAACGCCCTGCCAAACCTCGGCGAGGCGCCTGTTGGAGATGCGACCCAGGTGAGGGCCGAGGTCGGCGCGATCCACCGTCGCGATCTGCGTCACGTTCGCGACCGAAGGGCGAGGGAGGCCTCCTTCTCCCTTGCGGAGTCTCACGTTGCCGGGAATGCCCGCGTACTTCAGTTGCGAGGTGATCGCGACAACCACCACTCGGTGCCCTCGTCGCGGCGGGCGCGGCGGAACAGCGCGACGGAGGACAGGTCCTGGTTTCCGATCTGCTCCAGCACCTCGTCCACCTTCCGCGAGATGGCCGTGTCGCGCTCGTTGCGAGCGACCCAGGGCAAGCGCTCGACCGGTCACGATCCCGAACCCTCGCTACCAGGGAGCCGGCCCGGGCGACGCTGTATTCTGCCGCACCGATGCGGCCCCTCTCAGTCTTCCTTGTTCTGCCCACGCTGGCCTGCGCCGCCGCGCGCCCGAGCATCCCCTCGGCCGTGGCGGAGCGCCAGATCCTGGACATCGAACGCGCTTGGGACGAAGCCGAGGTGCACCGCGATGGTGCCGCGCTCGGCGCGATCCTCGACGATCGCTTCATCTTCACCTACGGCAGTGAAGAGCCGATCGACAAGGCGAGCGTCATGAAAAGCGTGCTCGCAAACGACGCCCCTTCGCCGTCGACGCCGACCGAGCAGCACGTCACCGTTGAAGGCGACGTCGCTATCGTGACGGGCGTCGACACGACGAACGACGTCGTCCACGGCAAGCCCGTGCAGAGGGCCAACCGCTACACGACCACGTTCGCGTACCGAGACGGCCGGTGGCGCGCTCTGTCGGTACACATGGTCGCCATCCCAAGCGAGCCGTGCATACGCGAAAGCCGCTAGGGCCGTGAAGAAGAATGTCCAAGGTCGCCCTGGACCGCCGTTCGGTGCTCCCTTCGAACGCCTGACTCCCGAGCAATAGGCATAGGTGTAGGTCGGAGGTGACACGCTCACCGGCACGGTGCCGAGAAGCTCCGACCGTGTACCGGACGGCGTAGCGATGGGGATCCCGCGCTTCTCGAAGGCGCCGTGCCTGCAGCCCTTCGCGTGGGTCGACGACTGCCGGTACTTCCGCTGAGCCGGGAGCTCAAGGCACCCTGACCCAGCTCTCCTCGATATTTGGCGCGATCTTGGGGAAGCGATCCGCGCCGACGCCGCTCACCTCCTCGGAGACGGACAGCGTCACCTCGTCGACCTCGCCCCGGTAGTTGGTGCGCCGGGCGCGCGCCTTCGCCGTGGCGTGCTGTCCGTCGGACACGTACTCGTACTGGAACCACGTCGGCTCGGCGATGCCGAAGTGGAGACACTCCCAGCCCGCCCGGTCGTTCCAGTCGTCGGGCCACTTGGGGGAGTCCCCCGGCATATCCGCTGCGGGCATCTCCTTCGGCATTGGCGCACCGCTCGGGCAAAGGTCGTATCGACCCGAGGCAGCGGCGGTCATGTACGTTTTCGCGCTTTCGTACATGATCAGGGCGAGGGAGTTTCGTGCCTGCGTCAACCAGGCGCGCGAAGCCACGAAATCACTGACGGCCGGGCTCGTGCAGAACGCCACCATCTCGGGCGGCAGCCCGTCTCGAAGGGCGCCAGGCCGGTAGCGCACGGGTGTGGCATGTGGAGGGCTCGTGTCCTGCACCTCGAGGAGCAGTCCGCAAACAGCGACGAGGTCCTCGTCGGTCTGTAGCTCGCGCGTTGGCGCGATCCACTGCCTCCGGGTTCCTTCGCTCGACCCGACCGAGGTGCATGCGGCGAACCCGCCCACCGCGATGGCTACCAGCCCCGCCTGAACGACGCGCGGCCAATGCCTCGCGCTCGCCAGGGCGTCGATGCGGGCTCGCAGGCCCGAGCCGAAATGGAGCTCTACTGCCCCCACCGGCCGCAGCTTCACGGTCCGCCACCCCGCGAGCTGGATGAGCGCATGCCCGTAGCGTTGCCGTGTGCTCGTGTCCGCGTGCTCGAGCGCGCGCTCGTCGCACGCCATCTCCATGAGGCTGCGGACGCGTCGTGCCGCGAACCACACGGGGAGCACGGGCCAGCAGGCCACCGTCAGCGCCTGGATGGCCGCCATGAGCCACGGGTCCCCGCGCCGCACGTGAGCCGATTCGTGGCCCAGTACGCAGGCGAGTACATCGGCTTGCTCGGGTGAGAGGAGCAACGACGGCAGCACGATGCGTGGGCGAATCGTCCCGACCACCATCGGCCCCAGAGCTTCGTGCTCGAGGACAGGGCACGGCGCGTTCGTGCTTCCGGTCTGCGCACTCGCGACTCGGGCGCTGCGGAGCTCGCGACGTAGCGACAGATACGCCCGCAGCCGCACCGCGATGATGACGAGCGCCACGGCGACGTACGCGACGACGAGCGCCGCCGACCAGGTGAAGGCCGGCGCGTGCATCACCGGCAGCCCGGTGCTCGGCGGCAGAAGTCCCTGGGGCAGTGGCGTCAGCAGGGTGACCACCCGCGGCGCGTGAGCGAGCGGGATTCTCCATGACAACGGCAGCAACAACCGCAGGGCGACTGGTGCGTAGAGGGCCAGCCGCCACGAAGCCCGCGCTCGCCCCGCCAGCGCCTTGTCGAGCAGGAACGCCCCGACCAGCAGGCCGCCGGTCCACGCGTTCATGGTCACGAGCCAGTGCAGCAGCTCGTGACCCCACCAGGTGAGTGTCGCGACCGGCGACGAAGCCAACCCCAGGATGGAATCAAGCATCGCCCTTGTCCTTTCGTTCACTGACCTTCTCGAGCCACGGCCCATCCGCGCTTCTCGGCGAGAGCCTCGGCGATCTCACGTGCTGTCCCGCGCTCCGATGCCCACAGGGCTTCGAGCAGGTCCCATTCTCCTTCGTGGATCCGCAGCTTCCGGTCCGCCATCGCTCGGCCTCCGCAGCGCTATCGCGCTAGCGCGTTCACTACTGCAGTAGTAGTTACACTAGCCGAGTCAACATGCAAGGGGGAAGCGCGACGCCAAGCCGGTAGACCGCGCGGTACCCGGATGCCTCCGACCGCCCGCGCCGTCAGTAGAATCTCCGCGGCACGGCCGAGCCGCGCTACGAGCCTCTCCAGCCGTCGATACCGCCGCCCTTTTCAGCAGCACGGGCCGCGCTGAAGGGCCGACGGATCCTCTCTTGCAACGGCCCCAACACGCGAGCGGCTGTGTGGCAGTCGGCGAGATCAGGGACGAGTTCCGAACGCACTCGGTCGGCTCACCTGCCCGAATGGAGGAACCCATGCTGAAGAAGGTTGCAGTGCTCGCGCTCGCGGCCCCGATCGTGACCGCCACCGCGTGTGTGGCCGAATCGCCCTCGACGAGCGAGGAGGACGAGCAAGAGGCTACGGAAGCGAACGGCGGCGACGAGGACGTGTCGCGCACCGAGGAGGGCCTGACGAGCCAAGATCCCCAGCAAGCCGACGAGCCACTGGCGAGCTCCGACTCCGAGCTGCGCGGCGGTCGTGGTGGATTCGCGGGTGGCGGCTTTCGCCGCGGAGGTTTCGGCGGCGGAGGCTTCGGTCGCGGCGTCTGGGGAGGTGGCGGTTGGGGACGTGGCGGTTGGGGGCGTGGCGGTTGGGGACCTGGCGGTTGGGGACGTGGCGGTTGGGGACGTGGCGGTTGGGGACCTGGCGGTTGGGGGCGTGGCGGTTGGGGACGCGGCGGTTGGGGATGGGGCGGCTGGGGACCGGGCTTCTACCCCGGTTGGATCAACGGAGCGTGGGCTCCTGGTTGGGGCTGGAACAACGGTGCCTGGGTCGTGGGGGGCGGCGGGCAGTACACCTGCGTCACGGACCTCGACTGCGTCGGACCGCTCGGACCCAATGTGGCCGTCTGCTCCTACGATCCCGCGGTGGCTCTCGGCTACTGCATCGCGCCGAATTGGTCTCCGTAAGCGGCCGCTCACTTTGGCGTGCGCATGCCCACCGAGCCGTTGAAGTCGCAGAGGGGCCGGCTTCACTGACACCCGCTGCCGGGGACACACTGCGCGCACACGGTGGCGGCGTACGAGCACTGCGCGGTGCCGGCGGAGGTGATGTCGAAGCATTCCGACGGAGTGCCCATGACGGTGCACGTGCACATGTACGCCGTGCTCCAGACTCCGTTGTTGCACTGGTCGACGCTCGTCCCGACCATCCCGCTCGCGTTCGGGGTGCAGCGGTAACCGCCGTTCATGACGGTGTCACCGAACGCGCCGCCCACGTTCGCGCACTCGCCGTTCGGCAGGGTGCCGGAGTCGGGACCGCCGTTCGGGTTGGTGATGCACGCCGAAACGCCCCCGGTGAGTGGCACGCATTGGCCGCTGCCCGGGCACTGCGAGGAGCTGGTGCACAGCAGCGCGCACTGCGACGCGTTCATGCACACGGTGTTCGACCCGAACATCTGCGTGCAGAGATCGAGGTTCGCAGAGCAGTCGGCGGTGCAGCGGCCGAGCAGGGATCCGCTCTGGGCGCAGGTCAGACCGCTCGCGCAGGGCGACGAGGAGGAACAGAGGGCGCCCACGCCTCCAGCGCCTCCCCCTCCGCCACTGCTGCTGCTGCTACCGAAGCCGGTGCCTGCGTCGCCCGACGCGCCGCCGGAGCTGCTGGAACAGGCCACGACGAGAAGCAACGCCAGAATGCCGTAGCGCATGGCCATCCATTACACGGCGGTCACGACATGCGGGCAAACGGAAAAACCGTCGGTGAGGATCGCGCCGGCCAGCGACGGGGTCCGGTGAAACGACGAGCTTCCACTCCCGCTTCGCGCGCGTAGACCCCTGGCATTCAGGTAGCCGGCCGGCGGGACGATCAGCTCCAGCCGGCGGCACGCGAGGTGCAGTCTGCCCCAGCGTGGCAACGACTCGTCCGGGGGCGCCGATACGCGCGACTCTCGAGGCGCTCCCCGAGCCGACGATGCTCGTCGGCGCGTCTGCGGAGATCGAGATCGCGAACGGCCGCACCGAGGACCTCTTCGGCTACTCGGGCGAGGAGCTGGTGGGGCGGCGCTTCTACGAGCTGCTCGAGGAACGTGATCGCGAGCGCGCAGCCGCGGCGCTCGCCGCGCGCCGCGGCGTGCTCGAGGTCCGGTGCGTCCGAAAGGATGGCTCGGGGCTACAGGTCCAGATGTCACTGGGCGCGGTCGAGCCGCCGGCCGCGGGGCCAGGCAGCGCTGTCGTGATCCTCCGACCCGGGCTCGCCCTGACGCAGGCGCTCGTGAAGCTGCTCTCGTCGGCGCCCGATGCGATCGTCGTCGTGCGGCGTGACGGCAACATCGTACTCACCAACGACAGGGTCGAGGGGCTCTTCGGCTATCGGGTAGAAGAGCTGATCGGCAGGCCGGTCGAGGTGCTTCTGCCAACGCGGTTCGCCGAACGGCACGTTCATCTGCGCGAGGCGTACTTCAGCGACCCAAAGGTCCTGCTGGCGCACACGCGCGGCGGGGACCTCTTCGGCCGTCGGAAGGATGGCTTCGAGTTCCCGGTCGAGATCATGCTCAGCCCGGTCAACGCGGAAACGGGCATGCTCGTGGTCGCGTCCATACGCGATGCCACGGACAGAAGGACGATGGAGCTGGCCCGGCTGGACGCGGCGCGTGCGGAAGAAGCCGTGAGGCTGCGTGACGAGTTCGTGTCGCTCGCCGCTCACGAGCTACGTACGCCGCTGCAGCCCCTGCGCTTTCAGGTGGATCGAATCCTTCGCGATGCCACGGGGGAGCGCATGGCGGTCGATGCGCAGGGTGCCCGCCAGCTCGACGAGGCTCTGCGGCGCATGGAGACCATGGTGGAGGAGCTGGTCGAGGTCGCGCGCTACCTGGCCGGCGACTTCACGCTCAAGCCCGAGGCGGTGGAGCTCGGCGAGCTCGTTCGTGAAGAGGTCGAGCGAGTGCGCAAGCGTGCGGAAGGAGCCGGAGCTCAGTTCAAACTCTCTACCGGCCCGCCGCTCGAGGGGAGATGGGATCGGGGCGCCATTCGGCAGGTCGTCGCGGAGCTCCTGTCGAACGCGATCAAGTTCGACGGCGGAGCGCCGATCGACGTCACCGTAGAGCGGGAGGGCGACATGGCCGTTCTGACGGTGCGAGACCGCGGAGTCGGGGTCAGAGACGAGAATCGGGACAAACTGTTCCAACGATTCGCGCGGTTCGAGTCTTCGCGCAACTACGCCGGCCTCGGGATCGGCCTATGGCTGGCCAAACAAGTGGTCGAGCGGCACGGTGGCCGCGTCGGCGCGAGGGGCGAAGGCGAGGGAGCGAGCTTCCGCGTGGAGCTCCCTGTCGGGTGAGCGCGGCTCCCATCCTGCTGCGTCAACCGCTCGCCACCGCGGGAGCCGTACCGTGAACGTCGTGCCCTTCTCGCGGGTGGACTCGACGACGATGCTCCCACCGTGGGCCGCCACGATCTCGTGCACGATGTACGGTCCGAGCCCCGAGCCCGCACTCTTGGTCCCTCGCGTGAAGGGATCGAACAGGTGCGGCAACGTGTCCGCGGGAATCGGGTCTCCCTCGTTGTGCACGCGCAGCGCCGCCCACGCCTCGTCGCCCTCGACCTGCACGACGATGGGCGTGGACGGAGCTCCGTACGCGAGGGCGTTGTTCACGAGGTTCACGATCGACCGGAGTAGCCTGCTGCGGTCCCACTCCCCGGTGGCGTCCCCGACGCAATCGACCTTCACACGGCACTCGCCCTTCGCCTGGAGTTCACCGGCGACCAGCGTCACCAACTCGCGCAGGTCGACCCTCTCGCGATGGAGCTGCAGCGTGCCGGTTGCACGCCTCTTCGTGTAATCGGTCAGGTCGCCGACGACGCGCTCCATTCGCTTCACGGCGGAGACGAGGCGCTCGAGCTTGCGGGCGGTCTCCGGCGGCAGGGGGTCGTGCTCGATGGCGCCGGCACTGATCAGGATCGTGTTCAGCGGTGAGCGTAGATCTTCCTCGCGCTCGCGGCGCACGAGCTGCGCACCCCGGTCACTTCGCTGCAGCTCGCGACTCAGGCCCTCTCGCGCTCGGTGCAGGCGGCCACGTACACGCAGCCGACGCTCTCACCAGAGACGGGGTCCAGCATCGTGCGGCGTCTCGGCACGATGGAGCGCCAGCTGTCGAGGCTCAACCTCCTCATCGAGCAGCTGCTCGACGCGTCGCAAATCGTGGCGGGTCGGCTCGCCATGGTGAGCTCGGAGGTCGATCTGTCAGACGTCGCCCGGAGGGTCGTTGCGCGACTCGAGGAGCCCCTTCGCGCCTCGGGGTCCCGCGCCATCGTCGACGCGCCCGAGCCGGTCGTGGGCAACTGGGACTGCGCGCGATTGGAGCAGGTGGTCACGAGCCTCGTCGCGAATGCGATCAAGTACGGGGTTCGAGCGCGCGGTTCCGTCGGAGCACTACGGCGGTCTCGGACTCGGTCTCTACATCGTGCAGCAGATCGCCGAGCAACTCGGTGGCAACGTGACATGCGAGAGCGTGCCGCAACAGGGCTCGACGTTCACGGTCACCCTGCCGCGCACGGAACACTAGAGAGGTTCGCGCGGGAGGCCGAGGGGCTCGCGGGGACGAGCGAGCCCGGGCTGGGGCCCTGTTCGAGCCCGTACGGCTCGGCGAGGACGGCTTCGGCGGAGGCGAGGTCCCCTGGCCCGTAGCGACCTACATCGTGACCGTCGGGCACCCGAGAATGATGTTCACCGAAGCCGTGGGGTTCGTCTTCACGTTGTTGCACGCCGTGCCCTTGAAGATGATCTCGGTGGGATTGCTCGCGTTGTCGTACGTCCACCCGTTCTGCGAATTTTGCGGCACGGTCGTCCCGTTGACCGTCACGTTGACCTTCGAGGGGTCGAACGTCCCCGCGTCCGTCTGGATGTTCAGCGGGAACGCGCACGAGGACACCTGACCGCGAATCGCGTTGATCGCGGCCTCGAACGCCTGCTCGGTCTGCGTCGCGGTGCCCGTGGTCGGGTTGATCTCGAAGAAGCAGAGGTCCGTCGTCACCGAGTTCTCGTTCGGGTTGCAGTTCGTCGGCCCCGTTCCGCCGGCGAGCGCGAGGTTCCCGAGGAAGTTCGGATCGAAGTTCGTCAGGTCCGTCGACGGGAACACGCCAGTGCCGATGACGTACGTGAGGATCGGCCCCTGGGGCCTGGCTTTCGCGAGCTCCGCCGCGGCCTCCATCACGCACGCGTTGCTCGTGTACGAGCCGCCGTTCGGCGCGCAGTTGTCCGTCGGCACGCCGTCGGTGATGAGGACGAGCACCTTCTGTCCGCCCGCAGGGAGCGGCGCGTTCGCCACGTAGCTCTCCAGCTCGGAGTACCCGCCCTGAAGCGCCGTGCCCGTCGGCGTGCCGAGGCTGGGCTGGCCCGCAAGACGGTTGTTCAACGCCGAGGCTTGCGCCGCGCCGACGAAGTTGATGGAGACGTCCGTCGAGTCGGGATAAGGCCCGCTCCCGCTCGTCGGGTCGTTCGTGTCCGAGAAGACGATGAGCCCCACGCCGACGCCAGGGTCGGCCTTCGACTGCATGTCCGCGAAGATGGCCTCGAGAGCCTGCGTGGCCGCCGTCCACTTGTTGTTCTGGCTCATGCTGCCCGAGCCATCCAGGATGAAGAGCATGTAGACGGGCGTGTTGGTCACCTTCTCCGTCGCCGTCGCGCAGCCGGCGTCTCCGAGCCCCGACTCGATTGGGCCGCCATCGCCAATCGAGCCGCTGCTGCTGCCGGAGCTGGAGCCGCTCCCGGTACAGACGGATCCCTGACAGGTGAGACCCGCGTTGCATGCTGTCCCGTTGCAGCATGCCTGGCCGGAACCACCGCAAGACCGCGCGCACGTGCCAGACACGCATGTGAGCCCCGAGTTGCAGGCCGTCCCATTGCAGCACGGCGACTGTTCGGCCCCACAGGTCGTCGAGTCGCCTCCGCTCGACGAAGCGTCGCCAGCACCTGGGCCAGTGGTCAGGGCCGCGCCAGAGCAACCGGACGTGCCTCCGAACGCGCCCGTCAGGCTGATGACGACACCGGCAAGAAAGAGAACTGCAGATCCTCGCATTCGTTCGACGCTACGAGCGGTGAGCGATCAGGGTCAAGCGGTCGCGACCTTCGCACGAACGTCGAAGCGCGAGTGGGGACGACGCCATAGACGAGGACCCCACCCCTCCAAGGATCGCCGGTATCCTCGAAGCGCGCCGTGGGCAGATGCATGGATCACCGCACCCTGTCCCACTACGTGCATTGCGCTGCAGTTCTGGTCCTCGGCGGCTGCGCGCGTTCGTCGCCACCGACCGCGTTCGCTCCCACGGGCGTGCCGCCTGCGGCGAGCACGACGCCGTCGACCACGACGGCGACCGACAGTCCACCTCCCACCACCCCGGCTCCCGACGCCCCTCGGGCCTCATCGCCGCAGCCGGCTCCGACCCCGACTCTCCGCCTCGGCCTTCGTTGCGGGCTCGGTCCCGGCGACTCGGTCGCTGCGCCCGAACCATGGCCTCAGGAGAGCGCAACGTGCCGCGCGCTCGATCTGAAGTGGGCCGCGGTCACGCGAGCGGAGCGCGCTTGCCATCGAGATTCGGACTGCACGGTCGTTTCAGGCACGTGCGAGACATGGGCGATCTCGAAGAGTGCCGCCAGCAAGTACGAGGAGGCGCCCTGCGAACAGCCTACGCCCCGGACGTGCTCGCGCCCGCCGTCGCGTCCTTCGTGCGAGAACGGCTGCTGCGTGACGACGTTCTGAACGGGCTTCAGCGTCCATTGCCTGCAGCACGACATCCGATCGGCAAAGCGGCGGTCGTGCGGGCAGCCGTCCTGGTTCTGACTCGCGCCCTTTATCGGCGATGCTTCCAGAGCGAAGGACGGCGGCTACCGTGGAATACAGCGGTGATGACGACTACGTCGTCCACGACACGATAGAAGATCGAATACGCGGGAAACACGTGCACCGGGCAGCGCCGGATGTCGCGGTGCACTTCGGGAAACGCGAGAGGTGCGTCGGCGATCGTTTCGAAGGCAGCGCGCACCTCGAGAAGGAAGCGAAGGGCGACTCGGTGGTCCACCGCGTTCGCCCGATACCACTCGGCCGCCTCGTCCAGATCGCGCGCTGCAGCCGCGCGGAGCCGGTACTTCACGCCGACTGGCGGCGCTGGCTGTGCTTCGCCAGCAAGCGCGCCATGACGGCCTCGCCGTCTTCTTCCGTACCAGCGTCTTCGCGATCCCGACGGTCGAGCTCTTCGACCATCCATCGAGGGATGGGCCCCTCGTGTGCCTCGACTGCGGCGAGCTCCTCGGGATGCCTGGCCATGTCGTTCGCCAGGGCATCAGCGAGCTCCGGCGCGAGGGCCTCGCCCCGCTCCACTCGTTCGGCTGCTAGCCGCAGGGCGGCAGCTTGACGGCGGGTATCGCGACTCGACGGCATGGGCATGATCATGGGCCTCCGAAGGTTGGCTGTCGAGCGGCTGAGAGCAGAGCGCGTGCCACAGTCGAGCCGCCCGATTCCGCGCACTTGCGTGCGAAGGATCTGTCCCGGGACAGATCCAAGGGTGTCCCAGCCTGTCCCGGGACACCCTCTCCCGTTCTCGTGCTCGAAATTGACTTCAAGATCGCCTGCGGCCTCCTAGGGGAGGGCCGATCCCCGGGTGGGACGGAAGCGAAGCTCACGGCACATCAGCGGTCCGCCTCAGGGGGTCTCCGCCGGGCAGCCGTTGGCCTTCATGCGCGCGCGTACGGCTTCGGCAGTGATCGAGCGCGGCGTCGCCTTGCCCCATCGGAACACAATCTCGCGCCATGCGTCGCAGGCGGCGGGCGCGTCGCCGGTGGCGACGAGTGCATCGCCGAGGTCGAGGCGCGCGCCGAATACGTCGAACGTGACCTGCGCCTCGTCGCAATCGTTTGCCGCCATGCGGAGCCACGGGACGGCATCGGCGGCGCGCCCCGCGCGCAGGAGCACGCGCCCGTAACCCAGCGCGTAACGAGTTGGCCACTGGCCGAGCCCGGCCGGCTCGGTGCGCGGTGCGAGCGCGAGCGCCTCCTCGGCCTCCTCCTTCGTCTCGACGCCGGCCGCGCGGACCACCGCCCAGCGCTGCCATGGTGCGTCGGGACCGGCGTCGTCGCCGATGCGCTCGCGCCATTCTGCCTCCCACTGGTCGAGCAGCCGGCGCACCTCCTCGCGCGTCACCCGGCCGTCACGCGCCTCGACCCGGAGCAGGCCGGGCCGGAGGTCGTCGTTGATCCAGCGGATCGACCCCCACGCGCCCGACCGCGCGCGTGTGTCCGACGCAGTGCGCGCCGCGGCCGCCAGGTCGCCCATGTCGGTCTGGAGGTAGACGAGCAGCTTGGCCGTCGTCAGGTGCGTCGAGGCCTCATCGCTCCCGGCGTTCTGCTCCTCCATGCGCCGCACGGCGGAGAGCGCGTCATCGAAGCGGCCTCCGAGGATCGCGAGCGACACGTCGTAGCGGGCGCCCAGCCTCAGCTTCACGTCGTCGGGCGCACGCGCCAGGCCCTGACGCACGAGCTCCGTCACCTCGGCGATGCTCGCCCCGCGCGACGCGCGCGCCTCCGCCTCGAAGCTCCAGCCGCGGAACGCGTTCGATTCCATCATGGACACGGCGCGCGCATCCTTGGCCATCGCCTCGCACCGCCCTTCCCCTCGCTCGAAGAACATGCGCTGGAGCAGGCAAGCCGACGACGGCGAGCTCGAGTCGGCGCACGAAGAGACCTCACGGTCGGAGTCGTCACGCTCGCCCAGGGTACGAAGCACAGTCGCGCGCACGACGCGCGCCATGATGAACGTGGGATCGAGGTCCAGCGCATGCTTCAGCGCGACGTCGGCGTCGCGGTTGCGGTCGGCGGCGAACGCGATCTCCCCCTCGGTCATCGCGAGGTGCGCATCGTCAGGGGACGCCGCCGCAGCCTGGTGCAGTCGTTTCCAGGCCTCACCGAACGCCGGCGGGTCGCGGGTGAAGGCGGGCTCCAGCGCGTCGAGGATGGCGGCGTCTCGCGGCGAGAGGTCGGCACGACCGCGGCGCGCGACCTCGGCGTGTGCGCGCGCGCTGGTCATCGATCCCGTGCGCTGCGTCAGCAGCGCGTACGCGAGCCTCAGGTGCGCGGCGGCAAACGTGGGGTCCGCGGCGACCGCCGTCCCCAGGAGCTTGCGCTCGGTGTCGACCTGGCCGTCGTGGCGTGCCACGAGCGCGTCGTTGAACGCGGCGAGCGCCTCCGCGCTGGAGGTGTGCGGCGCGGACGGTGCGGGCGTGAGAGAGACCGCCGCGCCCTGGAGCGCCGCGGGCGCGCGTCGGGCGGTGATCGTCACGGTCAAGGCGACGACGACCCCGATTGCTGCGAGCGCGACCAAGACGATGGCCCGCCCCCGCGACGCGCCCCTCACCTCGACGCGTTCGAGGGCGGCGAGCGCGGCGGCGCCGCTCACGAACCTGTCCGAGGCCGACTTCCTCATGCAGCGCGACACGAAGGCGGCGAACGCCCCGGGCACGCCGCGGAGCGGCGGTGGCTCGTCGCGGTCGATCGCGATGATGAGCTCCGCGGCGCTCTCGCCCCCGAAGGGCCGCCGGCCGGCGAGCATCTCGTAGACGACCATGCCGAACGAGAAGACGTCGCTGCGCGCGTCGACGGGCTTGCCCTTGGCCTGCTCGGGCGACATGTACGCGAGCGTGCCGACGATTGCGCCCGTCTCGGTCACCCTCGACATGGTCTCGGCGACGGCGAGCGCGCTCTCGGTCTCGTCGACGGCAGTCTTTGCGAGCCCGAAGTCCAGGATCTTCGCGTGGCCGTCGCGCCCGATCATGATGTTGTCCGGCTTGAGGTCACGGTGAACGAGGCCGGCGCCGTGGGCCTCGGCCAGACCGCGCGCGACGTCGCGCGCGACGCCCAGCGCCTCCGGGACGGTCAGGGGGCCACGCTCCAGGCGCGCGCGCAGGCTCTCGCCGGAAACGAGCTCCATGGCGATGTAGATCTGTCCGCTCTCGGTCTCGCCGACCTCGTAGACGGTGACGATGTTTGGATGCGTGACGGCGGCAGCCGCGCGTGCCTCGCGCAGCATCCGACGGCGCCGCTCATCGTCGCTGGCGAAGCTCGGCGGGAGCACCTTCAGGGCCACGTCGCGCCCCAGCTTCTCGTCTCGGGCCCGGTAGACGACGCCCATGCCGCCGCGGCCGATGCGCTCGAGGACCCGGAAGTGCGCGACGCGCTGGTGGATCCGCACCTCCGCCGCGAGCACGGCCTCGGAGGAGCGGTCGTCGATCCCCATCAAAGCCCGAGCTTACAATAGAGGGTGTGGGGACGAGCTGACCGCGCTTGGCTCCGCGCTGGATGCACACGGGCGACCTCGCGACGATGGACGAGCAGGGCTAGCCTGCGGCGCTCGTCGCTCCGCCGCTCCCTCCATCGCCGATGACCGGCCCGTCGGGAACCGTGATCATGGGGTCGGACACGCCGCCCGTGTGCTCGCGCCCTGTCAGGGCACGAGGGTCAGTCCTCGGTCGTAGCGAGCGCCGATGCGGACGACGGAGAAGTCACGCACATCGGTCGTGAGCACCCTCATCGTGTCGCGCCGTTCGGCGACTGCGCACACCA
>Ga0335069_10004646_pt1 | contig 20270 bp, 13 predicted proteins | sample Lox_Sample_11_FD_206714 | JGI IMG/M metagenome (GOLD analysis project Ga0335069, IMG submission 206714) | Soil microbial communities from Loxahatchee National Wildlife Refuge, Florida, United States - Lox_Sample_1.1 | ecosystem: Environmental > Terrestrial > Soil > Wetlands | place: USA... | reverse complement strand
TAATGCCAGTAGCGGCGCGCCCGGCTACACCTCCGTCGCCGGCTGGGACGCTTGCACGGGCCTCGGCGTCATCAAAGGCAAGGCGCTGCTCAAACTGCTTCGCCATGAAGAGGAAGAGAGGAAAGAGGAGGGTCTCACGGGCAAAGTGGCCGCGCTGGTCTTTGACCGGTTCGGTGATTTCGAAGGGTTCGTGCTGGAGGATTTCCACGGCGCCGAGCACCGTTTCGAGAGCCATGAGCTGGATATCCAGCGGCTGGTGGACCGCGCGTGGTCCGATCGCATCGTGACGACCGTGCTCACGAACCATCATTCACCGCACCGTCCGGCATCAATCATCCTGCGTGGACCCGCGGCGTTTCACCACTGAGGCCGTGCTAGTAAATTCCTTTGACGAGCCCGCCGTCGACGGCAATGGATGAGCCCGTGATATAGCTCGCCCGTTCCGACGCGAGAAAAGTCACGACGCTCGCGAACTCTTCGGGGTCCGCCAGCCGCCCTAAAGGAATCTGGCTCGTCCAGCGCTCTTCCGCCTGCGCGCGCGCGACTCCTTCTTTCGCGGCGAGCCTCGCCGCCAGCTCGTTCAACCTGGCCGTGCGCGTGTAACCCGGGCACACGTTGTTGACGGTGATGTTATCTTTTCCATACTCGTTGGCAAGCGACTTCACCAGGCCGCAAACGGCTGTGCGCACTGCGTTCGACAGGATCAATCCATCGACCGGTTGCTTCACCGCGACCGACGTGATGGTGAGCAATCGTCCCCATCGCTGCTTGCTCATCACCGGCAGCACCTCCCGTGCCAGGTGAACCACGCTCAATAGAGTGAGATCCACGGACACGGCCCAATCGGCCTCCGTGGTTTCGGCGAAACTCTTCGATGGCGGCCCGCCGGCATTGGTCACACAGATATCGATGCGACCGAATCGCTGCATCGTTTCCCCAACCAGACGGCGTACGTCTTCGGGCCGCGTCACATCGGCCGCCAGCGCCAACACGTCCACGCCCGTCTCGCGCCGGATTTCGTCTGCGGCGGATTCGATGGCATCCGCCTTGCGCGAGCACATCGCCAGCTTTACACCTTCACAAGCCAGGGCCCTGGCGACCGCCTTTCCCAATCCCTGGCTCGACGCCGCGACGATTGCGACCTTGTCCTTCAATCCGAGATCCATCACTTGCCTCGCCGCAAATAGTGATCCGTGCCATCCAGCCAGTCCGGGCGAATGGGGCTGAAGATGTCCAGATCGAGCGTGTCCTCGAGCGCCACCGCGCGGTGTGGAACATTCGAGGGGATGTGCAACACCTCACCCTTCCGCACTACCACGGTTTGGCCTTCCAATTCGAACTCGAGCGCACCCTCCATGATGTAAGTGAGCTGCTCGCTCTCGTGGTGATGCTCCGGCACTACGCCACCCTTAGCGATGAAAACCTGCGCCACCATGGCTTTCTCGCCGCTGATCACCTTGCGTTTCAAGGTCGGGTTCATGACTTCCATTCTCACTTCGTCCCAGGAAAATAGCCGCATCCGTCTGCTCCGGTCTGCCATTCTACATGGAGCGGGTTCGCTGCTTGGCAGTGCGCGAATTCTGGGTTGATTGATGGCGCCGAACATCGATCGATAGAGGTAGCGCAGGGACACGCGCCGTTTGCGGGTACCTGCGGCAGTGAGGCAGGCACGTGGGAAAGCCGCGGGTATCCCGCCAGCACCGCGGTATCCCCGCGCTACAGGGATGGGTGTTTCGTTCGGAACAATGTCACCAGTGACAAGACCGCCACCGGAATCTGCGCACTTTTAGTGCATTACCCGCTCCTTCAATACGCGGCCGACATCCTGCGCTAAAATAGAAATCGGACTCCCTCCCAAGAGATTTCCTGCATGATTGTCGACACCGTTCTGGCTAAAGTTTTCGGCACGAAGACTGAGCGCGAAGTCAAAGCGCTCCAGCCGACTATTGCCGCCATCAACGAGCTCGAACCCGGTCTCCGCGACCTCTCCGATATCGATCTCGCCGCCAAAACCATTGAATTCAAAGAGCGCGTCGCCCAGGGCGCGACTGTCGACGACTTGCTCGTCGAGGCATTCGCGGTGGTCCGCGAAGCCGGCCGCCGCTTCCTCAACATGCGTCATTTCGACGTGCAATTGATCGGCGGCATTGTGCTGCATCGCGGCCGCATAGCCGAGATGAAGACCGGTGAAGGAAAGACGCTGGTCGCCACCCTGCCCGTTTATTTAAACGCACTCGAAGGCAAGGGCGTCCACGTGGTCACGGTCAACGACTACCTGGCGCATCGCGATTCCGAGTGGATGGGCCGCATCTACAAGGGCCTCGGCCTGTCGGTAGGCGTGATCGTCCATGACCTCGACGACGAGGAGCGCAAGGAAAACTATAACGCCGACATCACTTACGGCACCAATAACGAATTCGGCTTCGATTACCTGCGCGACAACATGAAGTTCCGCATCGAGGATTGCGTGCAGCGCCCGCACCACTACGCCATCGTCGATGAGGTGGACTCCATCCTGATCGACGAGGCGCGCACGCCGCTCATCATTTCGGGACCGAGCGAGGAATCCACCGACAAGTATTACAAGGTCAACAAGATTATTCCCAAGCTGGTGCGCGGCGAGGTCATCGAAGGCAAAGAGCCCGGCGAGAAATACACCACCGGTGATTTCACCGTCGATGAGAAACATCGCGCGGTCGGCCTCACGGAAGAAGGCGTATTCAAAGTCGAGAAGCTGCTCGGCCTGCCCAATCTCTACGACCCTGCTTGCATCGAATTCAACCACCACGTGCAGCAGGCGCTCAAAGCCCACGTGATCTTTCTTCGCGACAAGGACTACGTGGTCAAGGACGGCCAGGTCATCATCGTCGATGAATTCACGGGCCGCCTGATGCCCGGCCGGCGCTGGTCCGACGGCTTACACCAGGCCGTCGAAGCCAAGGAGAACGTCAAGATCGAGCGGGAAAACCAGACGCTCGCGACGATCACGTTCCAGAATTACTTCCGCCTTTACAAGAAGCTCTCTGGCATGACCGGCACCGCCGAAACCGAAGCCGCCGAGTTTCAGAAAACGTACAACCTCGACGTCACGGTCATCCCCACCAACCGGAAGATGGTCCGTAAGGAATACGACGACATCGTCTACCGGACGGAAGAGGAAAAGTTCCGCAACGCGGCGAAAGAAATTAAGAGCCTCAACGAAAAAGGGCAGCCGGTGCTCGTCGGTACCATCTCAGTCGAAAAATCCGAGCGCCTCTCTGCCTTGCTCAAGCGCACAGGCGTCAAGCACGAGGTGCTCAACGCCAAGAATCACGAGCGCGAAGCTTCGATTGTCGCGCAGGCCGGGCGCAAAGGCGCCGTTACCGTTTCCACCAACATGGCCGGCCGCGGAACCGATATTCTGCTGGGCGGAAATCCCGAGTTCATGGCGAAGGAGATGTTGCGCAAGGCGGGTAAGAATCCCGACATGCTGCAAATCGCCGCAGTAGGGACTGCGGAGCGGGCCGAGTGGGATGCGGCCATTCAAAAATTCAAAGACGAAACGGACTCCGAACGCAAGGAAGTCGTGGAACTTGGCGGCTTGCACATCCTCGGAACCGAGCGGCATGACTCGCGGCGCATTGATAACCAGCTTCGCGGCCGCGCCGGCCGCCAGGGTGACCCCGGCAGCTCGCGCTTTTATCTCTCGCTACAGGACGATCTGCTCCGCATCTTCGGCGGCGAGCGTATGCAGAACCTCATGCTCCGCTTGGGCATGGAAGAGGACGTGCCCATCGAGTCGAAGCTGATTACCAAGCGCATAGCCGCGGCCCAGAAGGCTGTTGAGGTTCAAAATTTCGAATCCCGCAAACATCTACTCGAGTACGACGACGTCATGAATAAGCAGCGCCAGGCCGTTTACGGCATGCGGCGCCAACTGCTTGAAGGCGTGGATCAGAAAGAGCGGGTCATGGAGATGGTGCGCGGCGCGATCGGCAGTTTCATCGACATCCGTTGTCCGCAAGGCGAGCACCCCGATACCTGGGACCTCGAAGGCCTCCGCACTGATGTTCTCAGCCAGTTCGGCCACAAGATCGAACCGAGCGAACTCGCCGGCTTGCAACGAGAGGCGCTCGAAGAAGTCCTCTTCGAGCAGCTTGCCCAAAAATATCAGGCAAAGGAAGACCTGATCGGTGCTGACCTCATGCGGCAGAGTGAGCGCTGGGTCATGCTCAAGGTCATCGACGACCAGTGGAAAGATCACCTGCTCTCGATCGACGCTCTCAAAGAGGGCATCGGTCTCCGCGGCTACGGCCAGAAAGATCCGCTGGTCGAGTATAAGAAGGAATCCTTCACTCTGTTCCAGGACATGATGGACCGCATTGAGGACGAGACGGTCCGTCTGCTTTACTTTCTGCAAATCGCTCAGGAGCCCGGTGAAGCCCGCCGGCCGCAGCTTGGTTTCAACCTCGACGAAGAAGGTTTCGTGGACGATGGCATAGAAGAGGATGACGAGGAAGCCTCCTCAGCCCAAGCCGAGCAGCAGCGCGCGGCTGCACAATCCACCATTCAGGACTTTACGCGCAACATCCAGCGCAAGAAGGAAAAGGAAATGGAGCAGCTGCAGATGGTGGGCGGTGACGGCTCCAACGGCGCCAATAAGCAGGTCATCAAAGGCGACAAAGTCGGCCGCAACGATCCCTGCCCCTGCGGCAGCGGCAAAAAATATAAGAAGTGTCACGGAGCTTAGACCGTTCCGTGACGCATTTCCGCAGACTGCTCCTCGCGCTCGCCGCACTTCTACTGGTTTCACCCGCCTGCCTTCTGCCGGCTCAGAACGTCCAGCACATCAGGATTGCGGGCCGCGATGTCGCTCTATGGAAACCCGCGGGCGCGGCTCCAGCGGCCGGTTATCCGCTGATCGTGTTTTCGCACGGCTTCACGGGATGCAATACGCAATCCGAATTCCTCATGGAAGCGTTCGCACGCGCGGGCTATTTCGTTCTGGCTCCGAATCACGATGACGCCCGATGCGGCACCGCCCGCGGCCATTCCCTCGGTGACTTGCATCCTGAAGAACCTTTCAAGGACGAGACGCAATGGAGCGACCAGACGTACAAAGTACGGCGAGAGGACATCCGTGCCGTGCTCGACGCGGTGTTGCGCGAGAAATCGTTCGAAGGTGTGTCCGTGGACGGAAAGCGCGTTGGCATTGCCGGCCACTCACTCGGCGGTTACACGGCTCTTGGTATGGCGGGCGCCTGGCCGTCGTGGAAGGACGCGCACATCAAGGCCGTGCTGGCTCTTTCGCCGTTTTGCACTCCCTACATCGCCAAGGGCGACCTCGGACATCTGAAACTGCCGGTGATGTACCAGGGCGGCACGCTCGACTTTGGCATCACGCCCACCGTCCGTCGCTTGAGCGGTGCCTACGACCATTCTTCGGCTCCCAAGTACTATGTCGAGTTCAAGGGAGCCGGCCATATGGCGTGGACCAACCTGAACAAGACGTTTCAGGATGTCATCGATTCTTTCAGCGTGGCTTTCTTTGACCGCTGGCTGAAGGGTGCCGTGAATCCGGATCCTCTGGCGCCGTTAACCGGCCAGCCGTGGCCGGATCGTGTCAACTTCGTGAAATTCGAACTGAAATAGATGCGCCACGAGCACCTTATCTACGCGTCGATGTGATTCGCGAACCGCAGGTCGAGCGCCATCTTGTTTTTGGCCGACAGCCGTCCCGACATCTCCTGCATCTCCGCTTTCGGCAGCGGCTTGAATGCGCGCGCGTGTGCCACATTCTGTTCGATGAAGTCGAGCGACGGCATGCCCACTACGGCCAGCGATACCGGCAGTGACAAAGAATAGTACAGCAGCTTCTCTGGCGGCGCCTGGCCCAGCAGCCCTTCCTGGGCAAAGATCTTCATCGCGATCACGCCCATCTTCTTGCGATTCGCCACCGGCAGCGCCACCGTTTCGAAACTGGTCTTCATGGCGGCGTTAATCTCCATGCCGTGCCCCGATTTCATCCCCACCAGCGCCGCATTCAGCGCCATCTGTGTGCAGTTGAAGTCATGCCGGTCGAGCGCCGTCGCGAGCACCGTCGGATCGTTGTGACACGTGATGCCGATGAACCGCGTTACTTTCTCATCGCGCAGCTTGAGCAGCCGGTTCAGGATGCCGTCTTTCGCTTCGATCTGGGCTAAATCCGCTTCATCTTCGAGTGAGTGAATATGGATCAGGTCGATCTGGTCGGTTTGCAGCCGCTTCAGGCTGCCCTCAATCACGCGCGCCGCGTCGTCGCCCTTGCGCGCCTCGATCTTCGTCGCAAGAAAGATGCCGTCCTTCTTGCGCCGTACCGCCATCACCTTACCCACGCGCGTTTCGCTCAACCCGTTGCCGTAGCTGAACGCCGTGTCCATGTAAGTGATGCCGAGATCGAACGCGCGATTGAGTGCCTCGAGCGCCTTGTCTTCCTCTTTGTACATCAGGAATCGGCTGCCACCGCCCATCGCCAGGATCGAGACCTCGACGCCCGTGTGGCCCAGCTTCCGCTTGGGCAGCGCGCCTGTTTTGCCGCCCTCGGCACCGATAGCCGCACCAACCGCCAAGGTGCCAAACCCAGTCGTCTCCAGAAACCTGCGTCGCGTGATGCGCATTGTGCCGTCTCCTTGAGGGTCAGGCTATCGCAAACGAAGCCAGGGCCGCAAATCGTCCCCGCCCGCCGGGACAGGCGATAATAAAGGAACGCACATGACTCCAAGCGCCAAGGTTGCGAAAACCACTAAACCAGCCCCGGATGCCGATCCGCCCCGCAACAGCATCGCCGAATGGGCTGTCACGATCGTCATGCTCCTGTTCGGCACCACGACCGTTGCGCAGGCGTTCGTCATCCCCACCGGCTCCATGCAGGACACGCTGCTGATTGGCGATCACTTGATTGTCGACAAACTTGCTTACGCGCCACGCGGACCGCTCACCAGCCACCTGCTGCCTTACGAAGACCCCAAGCACGGTGACATCATCGTTTTCCGCTACCCCGCCGACATCAATACGACGTTGGTCAAGCGGCTCATCGGAGCGCCCGGCGACCGGCTGAAGATCGATCACGGCGTGGTCTATAGAAATGGCATCCGGCTGAATGAGCCGTACGTTTACCACAAATACGGCTACCGCGCCATGTTAGACACCTTTCCCGGGCCATGCTGTCTTCCCGTCAAGGAGGAGCTGGCCCAGCAGACGCAGCGTGACATGCTGACCCAAAACGTGGTCAACGGGGAAGTGGTTGTGCCCGCCAATTCTTATTTCGCCATGGGCGACAATCGCGACAATTCCTCTGACAGTCGCTTCTGGGGCTTCGTTCCGCGAGAGAACATCATCGGCAGGCCGGTATTGATTTACTGGTCGTACCGGGCGTCGACCGAGGATTTAATCGGCGACTCACCCAGCTCGATGGTGACGCATTTGGTCGATCTCGGCGAGCACTTCTTCACGCGCACGCGCTGGGAGCGGACATTTCAGTTGGTCCGCGGCTTCCCCGATTCCGAATTGCCGAAGGATCCGCTGCCGATCAATCCCGGCTCACCGAATCCATAAAACGAAATGTCAGCCGCCGGCGTAGGCGCTGCCCGCCTGCGTGTCGGCCTTCCGAAGATCCAGTTGCTTCTCACAGAACTGCCGGAACCGGCCGCCATAGGTGGCGCTCGAGTTTCTGTACACTTCCTGGAGGGTCGGGGATTTGGCCCAGGTCTCGAATAAATTCCGCCAGCCTTCGTTGTCCGGGTGGTCCCACTCGGTCTCCAGATGCAGATCCAGAAACACGTTCTCCATCAATTGCAGAATGGTCTGGCAAAGGTAGAGCCCCTTGCGAACGCTCGGGTGGCCTTCGTCTCCCGGGTCTCGGCTCCAGCCGGGAAATAGTTCCTGATCGAGTTTGAACGCCAGGTCACCCTTGCGAATCTCGTTCCAGAGGCGACTTAACTCCTCCGCATGATGCGCGAAACGCCGCTCGGTGAAGGGACTCGGCGGCTGCCAAACCGCCTTCATGTTGCTCATGAGGTGCTCGATTTCGGCGCGATGCTCGATCACGCCATCGGACGCCCGCTCAAATGCCGCATGCGCAATGTGATCGCCCAGGCACCGGTAGCTTTCGAACTGCGACTCCGTGAAGAACTGGTCTCCCGTCGATTCGTGCGGAAACGCCGCATTCTGCGCCCTGTATTGCAAGATGTCGGAATTCTCGTCGCCGGTCACCGAGGCTTTCAGATAAATGAGGTAGCCGGTTTCCTCCGGGTTGTGATACTTGATCTCGCCCACGGCACAGTGCGCTGCCGAGAGGCCTGCCGCGTCCTTTTTGCGGATTTGCGATGTATCGATGTCGATGTCTACGTCAAAATCGATCCGGCATTTGCGCACCAGTCCGCCCAGAGCCTCCATCACCAGCTTGCCATCCTCCTCGGCGTCACACGCGATGATGTACCGGCAGCGGCGGCGAACAAGCTCGTACACTCCCAGGTTCTCGAAATGCCCACCATCCGAGAGATATACGTAATGGTCGTCGGCCCCGGCGGTGGCGAATAACTCCTTGAGCAGATACCAAAGGCCCCAGCGCGCGCTTTGCTTGTCCGCCCGGAAACGTGGATTGCTCATCCACAAGCCCAGCCGCACGTTGAAAAACGTCATCAGGAAGGCCACCGGCGCCGACGTATGGTAGCCCATGTTGGGACTGGCCGCCGCGCCCGAGGTGGACACACACGTTCCCAGCCGGATGCCGCGTTTGAATTTGCCGATCTCAGCCGTCGGCACAACGCCGGTCCGATCCGACCCGGATCGATACGGCGTAAAGAAAAAGGAAGTCGCCCGCCGCTCTTCGAGCCCCGCGTTGTCCGCGCCGACCAGATTCAAGGCGCTGTTCACAATGGGGACGGGCCCTGCGAAGGGATGCTCCGTTTTTGCATCGACTCTTAAATCGGCCAGCGCGTAGTCATCGGCGGTGTCGAAACCAGTGAACAGATTTGGCCGCCGCACGCCCTCCGCCGCACGCGCGGCGCCCAGGTAGCAGCGCACCAGCCGGTTGCGATAGAACGGATTCATCGAAGCTTCGTTGATATCCACGCGCCACGCCAACAGCGCGAGCACGGCCAAACTGCCGAGGGTGACCAGCAGCAGCGACTCCATTCTGCCGCCGATCGAGTTGTCGAACATGACCCAATGTAGAGCAGGCATGGCGTGCACGGAGGGAAATGCGCCTGTCTCGAAACGCGCCAATAGGGCGTGTACGCCGGTTGAGGCAGCCAGTAACAATCCTGCGATGAACACGTAGGGCGCCACGGCGGCCAACACTTCTTTGGCGGAGGGCATTCCATCTCCGCCCGTATCGCGGCTGCGCGCCGCCACAAGGCCGCCGATCGTCGTCGCCATACCGCCCAGGCTTAGCGTCGCGCCAGCCCAATTCCACATATTGGCCGTCCACAGCGGGCCGTAGAGTGCGGCGGCGTCAAGCGCCGCCGCCCCCACCGAATATATGGTGAGGAACGCGCCTAACCGGCTCCACCACTCACGCCGGGAATCGTCGATGGCGCGGCCCAGCATGCCGATTTGCAGCACAACGGTCAGCGCCATAGAGATCAGCAACGCGGGGGCGCCCAGCAGCCCGGCCAGCCACGGGCCGGCGGTAGGGTGGTGCTCGATCCTCCAGCCGGAATACAAGGACGCCAAAATGCTGGCTAAGCCAAAAAACAAACCTCCGCACAACAGCCCGACGGCCGCGACTCCGAAAAACCACTGCGGCTGATAACGCACATAGCGCAGCAGCGAGAACATGGCCGTGAAATAGGTTGCCACCGCCACCGATCCGCTCGCCCACCAGATCAGCATTTCGCGCGATTCTGAGTGCCAGAGCGCCGAGCAAAAACAGGCCGCGGCCGCCATGAGCGGCAGCACGATCGCGTACTGCAATGTGGCCTGCGAGTCCACCTTGGCCGGCGCCTTCGGCCCGCCGTCGGCTCCACGCTCGGACCCTTCCGCGTCTGCTTCTGCCATTCGCCCCAGGCGAATGGTGATTTGAAAAACGGCCTGGAGAAACAAGGCTGCCGCTGCGATGATCGTCCAACTCGTGGGTATGTGCAGGAAACCCCATTCGAAAAAGCGGGGCATTAGAAGAATTACCGCGAACAGACTGACTAGCGTGGCCTGAAGCAGTATCGTATTGCGCAGCCAAACCATCGCTATGGTCCATGTATCGGCGCTGAAAAACCCCGCTTCCGGTGCCAGATACCGGCTGTATTTGCGTAAATGATTGATGGCATACTCGCGCTCGCGTGTCCCGAGATTTGCTTTCAGGCACGATAGGTACCAGGAGCCGATGTAGCCGCCCCCGGAGACCGTGGAAAGATAGTCCACGAACCGCAACAATCCCATTTCTTCGATGGCCTGCAGCACGCCCAGGTTGAATGTCGCGCTGCGGATGCCTCCTCCCGAGAACGCCAGGCCGAATAGCTTGAGCCCATCCAGGGTCTTGGCAAGCGTTGCGTCCTGTACATCGGGAATGATGTCTGCCTGCCGCTCGGGCCTCGACTGCACTCCGGCCAGTTCCTCCCGAATAGCCTGGGCTGGCGAATCGTAAGTAGCTTTAGTCATTTCTGGTCACCCTTGAACGAATTCCTGGCGAACTGCATTTCTATTTCGGCCCGCCCAAGCCAATTAGCCGGTGCAAGCCTGGAAATGGGAGTTCGAATAAGATTGCTGGCAACGCCAGCCAGAGGCGATTTGCCCGTATACCGCGCGACGAAACCCCTTCGGCTCCAAAAAGCGATGGACCCGGTGGTTTAGATTTTTACCACCATTATGTTGAAAAAGCAACGATATTTTCGCCTGGAGAAGAAGGGAATTAAGGGATTGCGGCCGTGTGTTTTCGCATCCGCGAGACTCGGGCGGTACCACATACATGGGAAGTGCCCCGCATTCTGGCAGCGCGGGGGTACCGCCGGTTTTGCGGGGCGGCCCCGCGGTGTCGGTTGGAGCGAAAGGCCGCCAGGTCCTCGGCGACCCACCTGGAAACATTGCGCCATCCGGCGCCCTGCCCTAGCCCTTCCTCACCCCGATCAGCGCCTTCGTCACTCCCCCCAGCCGCTCCCGCACGATCTCTGCGCCCGGAAACAGCCGTCGCATCTCGCCGGCGTTCACGAGCCGGATGTCGCCCAGGTAGTGCTCGATATAGAACTTCCAGCGGTCCGCCGTCGGCTGCTCGAGGAGCGCCCACACCGTGAAGCGCCGCGCAAGCCAACTCTGCCACCGCTTCGGCAAGTAATGCAGAAAGGGCGTCATCAGGTGCGGCTCCACGGGAAAGCCGCGGTTCGGCGTCTGCACCCAATACGCCCGCCCCACGCGCGCGATCTCCGCGGCGAACCGCTGCTGACTCTCCCAATCTCCCACGTGCTCGATCACCGAGTTGCTGAACACAACGTCGAAAGACTGGTCCGCGAACGGGAGGCGTCGGCCGTCGCCAAACACGCAAGTGAATCTCGCTTCCCAGGGCTCGCAGGAGTACGGCAGGTTCACGATCGTAACTCGCGGCCGGGCATCGAGAAACGCCCAGTTGAACGGTGTCCCACCCACGTCCAGAATTCGCGTTTCTTCGGTGATGACGAACGTCCGCTCAAATCGCCGCATGCGGCGCGAGCGAAAGTGGCGAAGCGCTGACTCGATCAGACCCACACGTTACTCTCCCGCAAGATGCAGCACGATGCTGCGGCGATGCGGGCTCGACCGGTGCTCGAAAACGTAGATGCCCTGCCACGTTCCGAGTGCCAGGCGTCCTTCCACCAGCGGAATCGTCAGTTGCGTCTGCGTCAGCGCCGCGCGGATATGCGCCGGCATGTCGTCCGGTCCCTCCGTCGTGTGCCGGTACCACGGTGCGTCGTCGGGTACCAGCCGGTCGAAAAATTCATCCAGGTCGCGCACCACATCCGGATCGGCATTCTCCTGAATCGTCAGCGATGCCGAGGTATGTTGAATGAACGCCGTCAACAAGCCAGTCCGCAAACCCTGGCCTTCGGCCCACTGCGCGATTTCTCGGGTGATGGGATACAGCCCCTTTCCGCGTGTCGCCACTTGCACGCGGTGCGTGAACTGCTTCATTCCACGGTAACGCTTTTCGCCAGGTTGCGCGGCTGGTCCACGTCGCAGCCACGGCGCACCGCCACATGATAGGCGAGCAATTGCAGGGGCACAATTTCCAGAATCGGCGCCAATAACTCCGTTGCCGCAGGAACCGCGATCGCGTGGTCCGCCATCCGCGCCGCGATATCGTCGCCCTCCGTTATCAGAGCGATCACGATGCCCTCGCGCGCCTTGACTTCCTGAATGTTCGATACGGTTTTCTCATACAGGATGCGGCTCTCCGGCTGCGACCGGTCGTGCGTCGCCAGCACCACCACCGGCAGTTCCTCGTCGATCAGGGCATTCGGGCCGTGTTTCATCTCGCCCGCCGGGTAGCCTTCCGCGTGAATGTAGGAAATCTCCTTCAGCTTGAGCGCGCCCTCGAGCGCCATGGGGAAATGAACGCCGCGGCCGAGAAACAGGAAGTCCTTCGCGCGAAACAGTTTCCGGCTCAGTTCTTCAAACACCGGGTCATGTGTCAGCACTTTTTCCAATTTTGCCGGAATATGCAGCAGCTCCTGTACCAGGCAGCGGGATATGGCTTCGTCGAGAACGCCGCGTGTTTGGCCCATGTACATCGCGAGAATGAAAAGCGCCGTCAACTGCGAGGTAAACGCCTTGGTGGACGCCACGCCGATTTCCGGCCCCGCGTGCGTATAGATGGTGCCCGAAGCCTCGCGCGTGATCATCGATCCCACCACGTTGCAAATGGCCAGCGTCTTCGATCCTTTCTGCTTGGCTTCGCGCTGCGCCGCGAGCGTGTCGGCCGTCTCGCCGGATTGCGAAATCACCACCGTCAGCGTATCCGGTCCGAGGATCGGATCGCGATACCGGAACTCGCTCCCGTAATCGACTTCGACCGGGATCCGCGCCAGCTTCTCGATCATGAACTTGCCCGCCAGCGCTGCGTGCCAACTCGTCCCGCAGGCAATGATGCGGACCTGCCGAAAATCACGAAAATGCTTGGGCGAGATGTCCATCTCATCGAGGAAGATGCGGCCCGTTTCCTGTCCCACGCGGCCTAGGGTTGTGTCACGGACGGCCCGCGGCTGCTCATAGATCTCCTTGAGCATGAAATGCTTGTAGCCGCCCTTTTCCGCCATGATCGGGTCCCATAAAATGTGTGACACGTGGCGGTTAACCCGCCGGCCCTCGAAATCGGTTAAATGCACTCCTTCCGGGGTCAGGACCGCGATGTCGCCATCTGCCAGGAAAAACATGTCCCGTGTATGGTGCAAGATAGCCGGAACGTCGGATGCCACGAAATATTCGCCGTCGCCGAGGCCTATGACGACCGGCGGCCCCGACCGCGCGGCTACAATCTTGTTGGGATCGCTGCGCGCCAGAACGGCCAGCGCAAATACGCCGGTCAACTGCTTAACTGCTGTACGCACAGCCTCTTCCAGGTTTCCCTTGAAGTGTTTCTCGACTAAATGGGCGATGACTTCCGTGTCGGTTTCCGTCTTGAAAACGTGGCCTTCAGACGCCAGTTGATGTTTGAGCGCTAAATAGTTTTCGACAATACCGTTGTGTACGACGACGATGTCGCCCTTGCAATCCCGGTGCGGGTGCGCGTTCTCTTCTGTGGGACGGCCATGGGTGGCCCAGCGGGTGTGCCCGATTCCGTAACGGCCCTCGACGGGGTCCTGGCGGATGACGTCTTCCAGATTGTGAAGCTTCCCCGAAGCGCGCCGAATTCCCAGCGTTTCGTCGTCGCAATAGACGGCAATACCTGCCGAATCATAGCCGCGATACTCGAGGCGCTTCAGCCCTTCGAGAATGATGGGAACGGCTTTGCGGTTGCCCACATAGCCGACAATTCCACACATAAGGACCATTATAAGGGTGTGACAGCAACCGGGTTGCGCGATATGCCCCAATTTTCGATGAGATATGTTTCGAGCAAATCACACGTTTTGTTGCAGATATGCGTGGCACCCGTGGTGCTGACGTCCTTTTCTGGAGGCATCTATGACTCGAATCTGGCCGGTCCTGTTTATCGCGGGTTGCGCGCTGGCGGCTGACGTGAAACCACCCGCGCAGGCGGCCCGCGGTCAGGCCTTCTTTCTGGACGAAAGTAATGCGAAACACTGCGGCACCTGCCACTCCTTGGCGAAACAAGGTACGGCGGTAGGCCCGGATCTTTCCAAGCTGGCTCGTCTGGGCCCGCGCGGCATTCTCATGGCCATCCGGGCAACGCGCACCGAGTACGTGCAGAATGTGAAATTGAAGGATGGCAAGGAATTTCCGGGCATGCCCGTTGCGCAGGATGCGACGACGGCGCAGTATTATGACGTCAGTGTCACGCCGCCGGTTCTACGGAAGCTCGATCGTAGCGAAATCGCTTCGGTTGGAGACAATAGTGTTTGGAAGCACCCGCCGGAGTCGGCTGGATACAACGCTCAGCAATTAGCCGATGTGATCGCCTTCATCAAATGGGCGTCATATGGTGACACGAAAGGTGTAAGCGTCGACGACGTTCAATAGCGGCTGACGCGCGTCTCTCTCGCGCCACGTCGCGTTGAGGAGAACGAATGAAGCTGCGCGACGAAGATGCTTTGGAATACCACGCTGCGGCGCCTGCGGGCAAAGTAGCGATCCGTCCAACTAAACCCTGCCTGACCCAACGTGATCTGAGCCTGGCGTATACGCCGGGGGTGGCAGTGCCTTGCCTGGCCATCGAACGCGACCCCAGCCTGGCTTACAAATACACAGCCAAAGGAAACCTGGTGGCGGTGGTCACCAACGGCACCGCGGTGCTGGGGCTGGGCAACATCGGGCCGCTCGCCGGCAAGCCGGTGATGGAAGGCAAGGGCGTACTGTTCAAGCGTTTCGCGGATATCGATGTTTTCGACATCGAACTCGCGACGCACGATCCGCGCGAGGTTATCCGCACCTGCCAACTGCTCGAGCCGACTTTCGGCGGCATCAATCTCGAAGACATCAAAGCGCCGGAATGCTTCTTGATTGAAGAGGAATTACGGCGGACCATGAAGATCCCTGTGTTCCACGACGATCAGCACGGCACAGCCATCATTTCCGCCGCTGCTCTGCTGAACGCACTGGAGATTGCCGGTAAAGACATCGGTCAGGTGCGGGTGGTGTTCAACGGCGCGGGGGCTAGCGCCATCGCGTGCGCGAAGCATTACATGCGGCTGGGTGTCCGCCGCGAGAACATCATGATGTGCGATACCCATGGGGTCATCTATGCGGGCCGTGAAGAGGGGATGAATCCGTACAAGGAGATGTTCGCCGTCGAGACGCGCGCCCGCACGCTGGCCGACGCTCTTCGCGGCGCGGATGTGTTCTTTGGTCTCTCCTCCGCCAATTGCGTGACGCCGGAGATGGTGCAAGCGATGGCCGAGAATCCCATTGTTTTTGCGCTGGCGAATCCGGATCCGGAGATCGCCTACGATGTGGCGATGGCGGCGCGGCCGGATGCGATTGTGGCGACGGGGCGCTCCGATTTTCCCAATCAGGTGAACAATGTCCTCGGGTTCCCGTTCATCTTTCGCGGCGCGCTGGACGTGCGGGCGACGTCGATCAATGACGAGATGAAGATGGCGGCGACGCGGGCGCTCGCGACGCTGGCCAAAGAAGACGTGCCGGATGCGGTACGCCGCGCCTATGGGCTGGAGAGAATGGAGTTCGGACGCGAGTATCTGATTCCCAAACCGTTCGATTCGCGGGTGCTGGTGTGGGAGGCGGCGGCGGTGGCGGAAGCTGCAATCAAGACCGGCGTTTCCCAGATCACCCTCGACATGGACGATTACCGGGAGCAACTCGAGCGGCGGCTGGGGAAGGCGCGCGAAGTGATGCGCATCATGATTCACAAAGCGCAGCGGGAACCCAAGCGCATCGTGTTTCCCGAAGGGGAAGAGGACAAGATTCTGCGTGCCAGCCAGATTCTGGTGGAAGAGAAGATCGCCACGCCGATTTTATTGGGGCGTGAAGCGGTCATTCACCAAAGAATGGAAAGCCTGCACCTGCACAAGAGCTCGATTCGGATCATCGATCCCTCACAATCTCCCGACAGTGCCCGTTACGCGGAAGAGTTCTACCAGTTGCGGCAGCGCAAGGGTTTGACGCGGGTCGAGGCGGAACAGGCGACGCTACAGAACATCGTTTTTGGCTCGCTTATGGTGAGGGCCGGGGAGGCGGATGCGCTGGTTGCGGGGTTGACGCAACACTACCCGGACACGATCCGGCCGGCGCTGCAAGTGATAGCCGTGCGGCCTGGCTTGCGTAAGGTCTCGGGCGTCTACATGTTGATCACGCCGCGCGGGGACATTTATTTTCTGTCGGACGCCACCGTCAACATCGAGCCGTCGTCGGAGGACTTGGCGGAAATTGCCATATGCGCGGCCGACACGGCGCGCCGCTTCGGGCTCGAGCCACGTGTGGCCCTGCTTTCCTTTTCGAATTTCGGCAGCACACGGCATCCATTAGCTGAGAAGGTAGCGCGCGCGGTGAAGCTGATACGCGAACGTGAACCCGGACTGATGGTGGATGGCGAGATGCAGGCGGACACAGCGGTGACGCCCGAGATCATCGAGCGGGATTATCCGTTCAGTTCGCTCAAAGGCGGCGCCAATGTCCTGATCTTTCCAAATCTCGAAGCGGGCAACGTGGCGTACAAGCTGCTGGCGCGGATTGGGGGCGCGGAAGCCATCGGCCCGATTCTCATGGGCATGAGTCATCCGGTGCACGTGCTGCAACGGGGCGCGGAAGTCAACGACATCGTGAATGTCGCGGCCATCGCGGTGGTGGACGCGCAGGAATGGAAGCAAGCCAGACTTCAGCTATAGCCATCACGCCGGAAACCGTTGAGCACGATTATCTATTCAGCCGCCATCGTAAATGCCGACCTGCTTGGCTATGCGTCTAGTGGCCTAACCCGATGGCGCACTCGTGACGTTCCAGTGCGAGTTTCTCTTCCGTCATGTAGGCGCGGTTGCGCTGGGTGAGCAGGTCGAAGTCGACCTGGTGGGCGTCGAACTCGGGGCCGTCTATGCAGGCGAAGACGGGCTTGCCTCCAACAGAAACGCGGCAGCCGCCGCACATGCCGGTGCCATCCACCATGATGGGATTCAGGCTGGCCACGGTCTTGATGCCCCACTCGCGCGTAAGCTGCGCGGCAAAGCGCATGAGCGGGATGGGCCCGATGACATGCACAAACCTCGGAATGAGATGGGATTGCGTGCGCCAGTAGCGCATGAGTTCGACCACATTCCCGTGGAATCCCGCGGAGCCGTCATCGGTGGCCCAATGCACTTCGTCGGCGGCGTTGCGCAGTTCATCGTCGAGGATCATTCGGCCGGCGGTACGGGCGCCTACCAGCGCGACCACGTGATTGCCATGTTGACGGAGCGCGCGCGCGACAGGCAGCAGCTCGGCGACACCGACACCGCCGCCGGCGCACCAGACGGTTCCAAAATGCTCCGCCGTCGCGGGAGTTCCGAGAGGACCGAGAAGGTCGGCCAGCGCGTCGCCCGTCCGCAGGCAAGCGAGCTCATGCGTGGTTTTGCCGATGGCCTGGAAAATCAGGCGAACGGTACCGCCGGCCGGGTCGCCGTCGACCAGCGTGAGCGGGATGCGTTCGCTCTCCGGCGTCGGGCGCAATACGACGAACTGCCCGGGACGCCAATGGCGGGCAATATCGACGGCTTCCACTTCGATGGTGTAGGTGTCAGGCGCGATCTGCGCCCGCGAGATGATGCGGAAGGCCGTGTGCCGCGGTGCCGGTTGAAAAATGGATGCCGGCTGCCCGTTGAGAGCCTGATGAATCGCTTCGGCAGCGGCGCGTCCATCGCGCATGGCCTGAATGACGGTGGAGCCGCCACGGGCGACATCACCGCCGGCGAAGACATTGGGCAAGCTGGTCTCGCCGGATTCCTGGATAGCGATCTTGCCGTCCTTGGTGAGCAGTTGGGGTGTCGCGCGCTGAACCGTGGGATTCGGGCCCTGGCCCACGGCGGCGACGATTGTGGAAACATCCATCCAAAACTCAGAACCGGGAATGGGAACAGGGGAGGGGCGGCCGGATTCGTCCGCCGCATCCAGACGCATGCGAATACACTGCATGCGCTTCAGTACGCCGCGTTCGTCACCTTCCAAGCGCACGGGTGCGGCGAGGAACTCGAACTTCACGCCTTCTTCCTCGGCATGGGTGATTTCCTCGGAACGCGCCCGCAGTTCCGCGCGGCCACGACGAAACAGAATCGTCGTATCGCTGCCCATACGCCGAGCCCAACGTGCGGCGTCCATGGCCGAGTTGCCGCCGCCGACCACGACGGTACTCGCACCGACGCGTACCGGCGTATCGGATTCCGGGAATCGATGTGCCTCCATGAGATTCAGGCGCGTAAGGAACTCGTTCGCCGTGTAGACACCGATGAGATTCTCGCCGGGAATCCCCATCATGTGGGGCAGGCCGGCGCCGGTGCCAAGAAAGACCGCCGCGTAGCCTTGATCGAACAGCTCTTCCACGGAACACGTTTTGCCGACCAAGAAATCAGTGCGGAACTCCACGCCCATGGCCCGTAAGCGATCGATCTCGCTGTGTACGACTTCGCGCGGCAGGCGGAACTCTGGAATCCCATAGATCAGGACGCCGCCGAGCTCATGCAGGGCTTCGAATACGGTGACGCGATAGCCATTGATGGCGAGATCGCGCGCCGCGATCAGCGATGCAGGGCCGCTGCCGACGAGCGCGACGCGTGATCCGCTAGGGAGATGCCTGGTGCATTGCGGTTGGCTGTCGCTGCCATGGTCCGCCGCGAAGCGTTCCAGCGAGCCGATGGCGACGGGTTCCAGTTTCTTACCGAGCAGACAAGCCTTCTCGCAGAAGCGCTCATGTTGGCACACGCGGCCGCAGATACCGGGGAAGGGACTTTGTTGGAGAATGCTTTCGAGTGCACCGTTGAAATCCGACTCGACCAGGCGATCGATGAACGTGCGCACATCGATGTGCAGTGGGCATGCGCCCACGCATTTGGGGTCGGCGCAATGGAGACAGCGCAGAGCTTCTTTGAGGGCCTGATCGGCGGAGAAGCCGAGATTGACCTCGCCGGACGTTCGCACGCGCTCCTCGGGAGAAAGCAGGATCTCGTGTTGGCGTGGTGCCTTGGGCGTTCTCTTTGGTTTATTTGCACCCGGGTGTGCGCGATTTGACCCAGTCGCGTCCGAATCTGTGTTCATCTAGCAGCCCCCCAAGTAACGAAGAAGGCTGCTTAGTGCACGTGGGCTTCCAGGTCTCGGATCGCTATAGAGTTATGCCGATTGCAGCATTTCCTCCCAAGTCACTTCGCGCCGCGTTTCAATCGCCATTCTGCCGAGCAAGGAAGTGAAGGTGCTGTCGGCGGCGTCGAACGCCATATTTCGCGGCTTTCCGGCGGCGATGTCAGTGACAAATGCGTCGATCGCGTCAATGGTGATTTCCCTTTTCGAATTCACGACGATGTTCTCGGTTTCGTCCTTGTGCCACTTGTAGTATTTGCGCTCGGTCTCGAGCACGCCTTCGGTTCCGAAGAACTGCTCTTTGACGTCCCAATAGCGCTTGACGGCGAGTTGTGTGGCGGCGAGAAATCCGCGGAGACCGTTAGGGTATTCGTAAGTCACGTTGAGATGGTCGAGATTGTCCCCGAATGCGCGTTTCTTGCGGCCGCCCGCGCCGGTGGCTTTGAGGGGATGCGATTGCGCGAACCAGTTGAGGATGTCGAGGCCATGGCAATCCTGCTCGACGATGAAGTCGCCAGAGGTTTCACGGAATGCACCCCAGTGGCGGATGCGCCGCTGCTCGCGGGGATACGGTGATTCGAACGGATGGATGGGCGCGCCGCCCAAGAACCAGTCACTGCGCATGAGCAAGAGCTCGCCTAGTTTGCCGGAACGCAGGATGTCGAGCGCAGCGAGATATTCGGGGCTGAAGCGCTGCTGGAAACCGAACTGGATGACCTTGGACGGGTCGGCACTTTGCGCGGCACGCACCAGGCGCTTGACGCCAGCGACGTCCGCGCCCGCGGGCTTTTCACAATAGATGTGTTTGCGCGCCTGGACGGCAGCCTCGAAATGCTCGGGGTGCAGGAAAACAGGTGTTGCGATGAGCACGGCATCGACGTCTGTGCGCGCGAGAA
>Ga0335069_10004645_pt1 | contig 20272 bp, 21 predicted proteins | sample Lox_Sample_11_FD_206714 | JGI IMG/M metagenome (GOLD analysis project Ga0335069, IMG submission 206714) | Soil microbial communities from Loxahatchee National Wildlife Refuge, Florida, United States - Lox_Sample_1.1 | ecosystem: Environmental > Terrestrial > Soil > Wetlands | place: USA... | reverse complement strand
CTTCGACTCATTGTCAGACCCCACGAGAAACCAGCCCGCCCCTCTGCGGGCCGCCCCCCAACGCGCCCTGGCCGATCGTGCCGCGGCTATCGCAGCGCCGACTGCGGGAGAGCGTCAGACCGTGACGGAAGCCGATTGCCTCCAAGTCCCGTCACGGCGTGCTTGAGCTCCGCCGATCGGTCCATTCATGAAGTATAGCAGAATTGCATGCCCCCACCAACCTATTTGCATAGGTCGCGAGGCACAGTGCGATCAATCAAAGTAACAGCCTGAGATATTTGGACGATTGCGAGCCCGGCGACGGCTCAGGCAGCGAGCCGGTCCAGCTCCCGGAGGACAGCATCGCCCATGGCGGTGGTCGAAACCTTGTGGCTGCCGGGCGTGGCGATGTCGCCGGTGCGCACCCCAGCGGCGAGCACCCCCTGCACCGCCTTGTCGACAAGGTCGGCCTCCTCGCCCAGGCCGAAAGAATAGCGGAGCATCATGGAGAAACTGAGCAGCGTGGCCAGCGGATTGGCCAAGTCCTTGCCGGCGATGTCGGGCGCCGAGCCGTGCACCGGCTCATAGAGCGCCCGCCGGCGCCCCGTGGCATCGGCGGCGCCGAGCGAGGCCGAGGGCAGCATTCCCAGCGAGCCCGTCAGCATTGCCGCGCAGTCCGACAACAGGTCGCCGAACAGGTTGTCCGTGACGATGACATCGAACTGCTTGGGCTGGCGCACCAGCTGCATGGCGCAGTTGTCGGCGTACATATGCGACAACGCGATGTCCGGGTACTCGGCGGCATGGAGCTTGGTGACCTCCTCGCGCCAGAGTACGCCGCTTTCCATGACGTTGGCCTTCTCCACGGAGCAGACTTTCTTGCCGCGCTGGCGCGCCAGGTCGAAGGCGACGCGGGCTACGCGAACGATCTCGGGAGTCGTGTAGACCTGCGTGTTGACGCCGCGGCGGGTGCCGTCGGGCAGAGTTTCGATGCCGCGCGGGTTGCCGAAATAGACGCCGCCGGTGAGCTCGCGCACGATCATGAGGTCGAGTCCGCGCACCAGTTCCGGCTTCAGGCTGGAGGCGTCGACCAGGGCGTCGAACACCAGCGCCGGCCGCAGGTTTGCGAACAGCTCCATGTCCTTGCGCAAACGCAACAGGCCACGCTCGGGCTTCTTCTCGAACGGCAGGTTGTCCCACTTCGGCCCGCCGACGGCGCCCAGCAGCACGGCATCCGCCGACATCGCTTCGCCCATGGTCGCGTCGGTCAGCGGCACGCCGTGCTTGTCGATCGAGCCGCCGCCAACCAGGCCCTCGGCCACGTCGAATGCTACCGCCCGACGCTTGGCGAACCAGTCGATCAGCCGATGCACCTGCCGCATCACCTCCGGGCCGATTCCGTCGCCCGCAAGGATCAAAAGCTTCTTGTTCTTGGCCATGGGTCTCTTCAGCTGTGGTAGAATCGGAAGTTACGCGGCAGATGCGGCAGCGGCGCACCATAGGGTTCCGCTGCGATCTTGGCCACCCCGCCCCGCTCGTCGCTCACTTTCTGTCGAGCGAAATGCCGCGGCCGATCCAGGGCGGCAATTCCGCGATCAGGGATTCCTTCAGGGCTGCCTGCGCCACCGCGGGCATGGGCGCCGTGCGGCCGGCTTTCGAGTCGAAATGCAGCATGACGCATTCCAAGGTCGCGCGTTCTGTGCCATCTACCTTCATCACATGGCCTACGCGCAGGCGCTTGGCGTCCGCGCCAAGGACCATGCTTTCGATTTCCATCAATGCCGGGGCATGGACACCCTTCACGTAGCGCACATGGCTCTCGACCGTGTAGAAAGCGCCGCCGGTGCGCTCGAAATAGGCGGTGCCGATGCCGAAGTGATCGAGGATGGCCCAGTTGGCGTTGGTGAACGGGACGAGATAGTAGGCCTCGTTGAGGTGGCCATAGGCGTCGAGCCATTCATCCTTCAATGGTTCGGCGTGGAGCTTCAGAAGCGTCATCGTCGGGTCGCACGCACGGCGGCTATGCGGAAGGCATCCTGCGCGGATCAGCCCGCCGGCTACGGCGTCGCGTCGCCCTGGCTCCACAGCCACGGCTGCTGTGCGCGGTTCTTCGCCTCGAAGGCGTCGATGGACGGCGCCTTCTCGAGCGTGAGGCCAATGTCGTCGAGCCCGTTGAGCAGGCAGTGTTTGCGAAAGGGGTCGATGTCGAACGTGATGCAGCCGCCGTCCGGCCCGCGGATTTCCTGCTTCTCGAGATCGATGGAAACGACCGCGTTGGCGCCGCGCTCGGCATCGTCCATCAGCTTGTCGACCTCGCTCTGCGGCAGCTTGATCGGCAGGATGCCGTTCTTGAAGCAGTTGTTGTAGAAGATGTCGGCGAAGCTGGGCGCGATGACGCAGCGGATGCCGAAATCCAGCAGCGCCCAGGGCGCGTGCTCGCGGCTGGAGCCGCAGCCGAAATTGGCGCCGCTGACGAGAATGGACGCCTTGCGATAGGCTGGCCGGTTGAGCACGAAGTCGGGCTTCTCCTTGCCGTCGGCGGTATAGCGCATCTCGTCCAACAGGTTCTTGCCCAGGCCGGTGCGCTTGATCGTCTTCAAGAACTGCTTGGGTATGATCATGTCGGTATCGACATTGATCATCGGCAGTGGCGCGGCAACGCCGGTGAGCGCCGTGAACTTCTGCATCGTTCTGTCCTCGCTCGGCAGCGGCGGTGCTATGCCACAGGCACGGGGCGACCTCAAGAGCGTGGCGAGCGCCACGCCGCCGTTCTCAGTAGTTGTTCGGGTTGCCCGGCATGATCGTACCGGTGCCGTCAACCTTGCCGTCCTTCAGCCAATGGATCTCGGCGCCTTCCTTGGCCGCCTTCCAGCATTCCTTCGGGTCAGCGCCGTACTGTGTGCAGAAGGCGTCGTCCTCGATGCTCCAGCTGCCGGTGTAGGTGGCGGCCTTTATCGTGCCGTCGGGCCGGTAGAACTCGGCGTAGCTGCCGCTGGTCTCCATCGTCCCCTGCACCGTGTTGCCGACGAGGAGCGCGCGCAGGCCATCGCCCGACAACGCCTCATCGGCAATTGCCGCGAGTCCACCGAACAGGGCCAGCGCCGATGTTGCGCCGGCCAAGCGGAACAACAGGCGGGCTGCCAGTGTCATCCGCGTTCCTCCCGTGCAGCGTCGGCGCTCGATCATGTGGGACGCGCCGGATCTTGACACCTCGCCGGTGCCAAGACGGGAAACGTTAACAACGGTCGGCGCGCGGAGCAAGCCGGGCCGATCAAGCCAACGGCCCCGGCGGCAGGCGCAAGGTGAAGCAGGCGCCACCGCCGGGCGCCTCGTCGATGGCAAGCGTGCCGCCATGCGCGTCGGCGATGCGCTTGACGATGGCGAGGCCGAGACCGGCGCCATCGCCCTTGCGGCGGTCGGCGCGCCAGAACCGCTGCGTCACGCGGTCGCGCAGTGTCGCCGGCACGCCGGGTCCGTGATCCCGCACGGAGAGCGCGGGCGCAGCGCTGACCTCGATCTCGACGGCAGTACGCCCGGGCGTGTGCTGTATCGCATTCTCGACGAGGTTGCGGATAGCCTGGCGCAACGACTCGCTATTGCCGTGCACCTGCACCGCCGCCTCGCCGCCGACGACCGCGATCTCCTTGCCCTGCTGCAGGGCCAGCGGCGCCAACGACGCGGCGACGTCGACGGCAAGGGCGTGCAGGTCGGCCACCTCGTTCGGTGCCACGGCAAAGGCCTCGAGCTGGGCTACCGACAGCAGCTGGCTGACGAGGCGGCCCATGCGCGCTACATCGTCACGCAGCGACGCGCTGGCGCCACCATCCCCAAGGCTGTCGAGGTGGGCAGCAAGAATGGCCAGCGGCGTGCGCAGCTCGTGGGCCGCATCGGCCGTGAATTCGCGCTGTCGGCGGAATCCCTCGTCGAGACGGTCCAGCGCGCCGTTGACCGCGGCAACCAGCGGCTGCAACTCGTCCGGCAGCCCGCGCTCGGTCAATCGGCGGTGCGTCTCGCTGGGAGTGATGGCGGCGGCCTCCCTCGCAACGGCTGCCAGCGGTGCCAGGTTGTCGCGAATGGTGTAGACGCCGATGACGAGGGCCGCGAGCACGAGCGGCAGCATAATCGGCGCGACGTCCTCGATCAGCTCCTCGGCGACGCTGCGGGCCTGACGCTCGTTGCGGGATTCTGCCTCTGCGACCTGAACGATGACCGGTCCGGCCGGCGTCGCGACGCGCTCGAACGCGCCGGTCGCCATCGCTGGTCCATTCACCGGGCGATATTCAAAGAGGCCGCGGCCCCAATCCGCCGGCACGGCGCCGAGGCGCGCGGCGGCACCGGGCGACGACGACAACAGCACGGCCCCATCGATACCGCGAATGACGAAGTCGAACGGTTCATGATTGGCCGGGAGGTCGATGCGCCACTGGCCATCCGGGCCCGGGACCAGCGCCCGCGCCACCTGACGCACGAGCTGGAACTGCCGGTCCGCCGATATATCGCCATGGCCGCCCCGATAGCGGAAGAAGAGCATTCCGGTGGCGGCGATGAAGACGACGAGAAAGAGCAAGCCCAGGCGGCGGGCAAGTCGCGCTTGCAGCGACGTCGACCAGGCGGTCACGGCACCGGGCCACCCTCGGCCAAAAGATAGCCGACGCCGCGCACCGTATGGATGGTCACGGTCACGCCGGCGACCTCGAGTTTCTTGCGCAGGCGCGAGACATTCGCCTCGACCGAGTTGGCGCTGGCCTGCTCGTCGAAGCCATAGAGGCCATCCTCGAGCGCGCTCTTTGCCACCACCCGGCCGGCGCGGCGCAGCAGCAGCTCGAGCAGGGCGATCTCGCGGCGGCCGAGCAGCAGCGCGCGGCCATCGACCTCGACGGCGCGGTTTACGGTATCGAGGCGCAGATTCCCGGCCTCGAGCAGCTGCCCGAGGGCGGCACCCGGTCGCCGCAACAGCGCCTTCAGCCGCGCCACCAGCTCGTCCATGGCGAACGGCTTCAGCAGATAGTCGTCGGCGCCTGCATTGAGCCCTTTGACGCGGTCGGCCAGGCCGTCGCGCGCCGTGAGGACGAGCACCGGTGTCGCCTCGCCGCGCCCGCGAGCCTCCTGGAGGACGCTCATGCCGTCGCTGTCGGGAAGGCCGAGATCGAGCACGACCGCATCATAGCGCGCCGTCGACAGGGCGGCGAGCGCGTCCGCGGCCAAGCCAACCTGGTCGACAGCGAAGCCGGCCGCCTTCAGGCCCTGCACGACGAATGTCGCCAGGCGTTCATTGTCCTCGACCACCAGCAGCCGCATAGCCGACCCTCAAAAAGCGCCAACCGGGGATGATACAGCGACGACCGCCCTTGCAGCGCGCGAAAGCCGCGCGACGCGATGACGCCCCCGTCACGCCGCCGCCTTGTCCACCTGACTGTTGAGATACGCATTGTGGTCGTGGGACAGCGCGCCATCCGGCAACGCGTCCCACAACGGACCAAGGTTGCGCCGCATCTTGTCCATATAGAAGTCCGGCAGGACGGCACTATCGCCGTCGAAGTAGCGCCGAAAGTCGCGGTCGGTCTGCAGCAGCCCCTGCACCTGCGATTGGAACTTGACGCGTCGGGACGACGCGGCGCGAGCGAGGCTCAGCCATTTCGTGACCGTACCGCGATTGGCCGCGAAGCGCCGCCAGTTGCGCCGCCCGGACAGGGAGTATCGCGTGACGTCCACCGCATGCGCGTAAAACGTCAGCCAGTCATAGTGCTTGGGCCGCACGTTCATGGCGTGATTGCCATCAAGGAAATGGAACGGGAACGGCAGCACCCGACCGGCACGCTGAAGCTCCAGGTTCAGCGGCGCTGCCCGCCCATAGGCGGTGAGCAGGGAAAAGGCCGGATAGGCCCCGGGTGCCAGATCGAGGAAGCGCTTGGTCAGCTCGAACGGCTCCGGGCCGTGATCGCTGTCAAGGCCGAGGACGAAGTTGGTCTGCACATACGGTATGTAGCGCAGGATCGTGTTCACGTGATCGGCAACCTGCCGCACTTTTTCCATGCCGACATTGAGGCCCGTCTTCGACTTGTTGCCGAGCTCATACCAGGATTCGATGCCCGGCAGCATGGCAGTAAAGCCGTTGCGCTGCAGCCGCACGAGATGCGGCTCGGAGAGCAGGGACAGGCTGCTTTCGGCGATGAAGCGGATGCGGCCGGGCGGCACCGCCTCTTCGATCATGCCCATGTAGTCGTCGAAGCGGACGCCGAAGTTGGGGTCGTGCCAAGCGACCAGCGGCCGCCGCATCCGCTCGAGCAGGAAGCGGAGATCAGAGCGCATTTCCGCGAACGGCAGGGGCTGATAGTCGACGACGGAATCGATGCAGAAGCTGCAGGTATAGGGGCAACCCATGCTGCCGATCATCGGCACGATCTTGAAGGTCGGCGCCCGCGCGATCGTCGGCGCGATGAATTTCCAGCGCTGCCGCACGCCGGGCAGTTCCCGTGGTTGGCGTACGGCGCCGAGCTGTCGGCCGCGCGGCCGATGCGGCGCCCGCTCCTTCAGGACATCCGCGACGAGCGCCTTGTCGGTGAAGCCGAGCACATAGTCAAAATACTTGGCGGCATCCTCGGGATAGCAGCGGGCATGCGGCCCGCCGAGTACCGTCACGGCACCACGCCGGCGATAGAGGTTGCTGATGGCATAGGCCGTCTGCGCGGCGCGGCTGAAGGCGCCGATGAAGACGACATCGGCATCGTCCTGCAGTTCACGGCCGAGATCCTCGAGTCCGGTGTAGCAGACATAGCGAACGTGATGACCGAGTTCCTCGCACCAGACGGCGAGGGCCTGCGGCATGACGCTCGCAAGATTCGGATTCATCAGTCGCGCGAAGAGCCCATGGGCAGGACCCTTGTGGACAAGGTCGAGTATCGTGATGCGCAAGCGTTGCAAGGCTGGGACTCCGGCGTTGAGGTTAGCAATCGAGTTGGACACGAAATGCGTCCGGGCTCGATCGACTCCGCCGGCCCATCCTGCGGCCATGGCGAACGTGAAGCGCGATCCTTACGGGAAGCTGACGCAGGGCACGGCACGACACCGCTGCGGGTGGAGAGCGTCGCCCCCGGACGGTGACGCCGGGAAGCGGGTCGACGACGAATGCCGCTATAGCAGTTCGCGGATATCCGTCAGTCGACCGGTCACGGCGGCAGCCGCCGCCATGGCCGGGCTCATCAGATGCGTGCGGCCGCCGCGACCCTGGCGGCCTTCGAAATTGCGGTTCGAGGTCGAGGCGCAGCGCTCGCCGGGCTGCAGCTTATCGGGATTCATAGCCAGGCACATGGAACAACCAGGCTCGCGCCATTCGAAGCCAGCCTCGACCAGGATGCGGTCGAGACCCTCCGCTTCGGCCTGGTGCTTCACGAGGCCGGAGCCCGGCACCACCATGGCGTTCACGCCGGCGGCGACCTTGCGACCCTGCGCGACCTTCGCGACCGCCCGCAGATCTTCGATGCGGCCGTTGGTGCAGGAGCCGATGAAGACGCGGTCGATCTTCACCTCGCGCAACGGCGTGCCGGGCTTCAGGCCCATATAGTCCAGGGCGCGCTCCATGGAGCGCCGCTTCGCTTCATCATTCGCGCGAGCGGGATCGGGGACGGCGCCGGTGATCGGCAGCACGTCCTCCGGGCTGGTGCCCCAAGTCACCTGCGGGGCGATCTCCGACGTGCGCAGGACGACTTCCTTGTCGTAGGTCGCACCTGCGTCTGAAGGCAGGGTGCGCCAATAGGCCACAGCCTGTTCCCAGGCAGCGGCCTTCGGCACCATGGGGCGGCCCTTGAGATAGTTGAACGTGGTGTCATCGGGCGCGATCAGGCCGGCGCGGGCGCCGCCCTCGATCGACATGTTGCAGACGGTCATGCGGCCTTCCATAGAAAGGTCGCGGATCGCCTTGCCCGCATATTCGATGACGTGCCCGGTGCCGCCAGCGGTGCCGATCCTGCCGATGATGGCGAGGATCAGGTCCTTCGCGGTCAGGCCGAGGGGCAGATCGCCTTCGACGGTGACACGCATGTTCTTGGCGGGCTGCTGGATCAGCGTCTGCGTGGCCAGCACATGCTCCACCTCGGAGGTACCGATACCGAAGGCGAGCGCGCCGAAAGCGCCGTGGGTCGCCGTGTGGCTGTCGCCGCAGACGATGGTGAGGCCCGGTTGGGTCAGACCCTGCTCCGGACCGATGATGTGGACGATGCCCTGGCGGATATCGTCCATCGAGAAATAGGGAATGCCAAAGTCGCGGCAGTTCTTCTCGAGCGTCTCGACCTGGATGCGCGACTCTTCTTCCGCGATGCCCTTGCTGCGGTCGGTGGTCGGGACGTTGTGGTCGGCGACGGCCAGCGTAGCGTCGGGCCGATGCACACGGCGGCCTGCCGCACGCAGGCCCTCGAAGGCCTGCGGGCTCGTCACCTCATGGACGAGGTGGCGGTCGATATAGATCAGGCATGTGCCATCGTCCTGGCGATGGACGAGGTGACTCTCCCAGATCTTGTCGAACAGGGTGCGCGGCTTGGCCATGACTCGAATGAACTGCCTCTATGCCTCCGCGGCGACATCCGCGGGAGCGGCCTCGCCCTCGATCGGCACGAGGCCGGTCTTCTCGGCGATACGCGCCGACTTGCCGCGGCGGCCGCGCAGATAATAGAGCTTTGCGCGACGCACGTCGCCACGACGCAGCAGCTCGATGCCGGCGATGCGCGGGCTGTAGAGCGGAAAGACGCGCTCGACGCCTTCGCCGTAGGAGATCTTGCGCACGGTGAAGGAGGAATTGAATCCGGCGTTCTTGCGGGCGATGCAGACGCCCTCGAACGCCTGGATGCGCTCGCGCGTGCCCTCGATCACCTTCACGTCGACACGGACGGTGTCGCCCGGCGAGAAGTCCGGGATCTTGCCCGCCGCCTTCGCCTTTTCGATCTGCTCCTGCTCGAGCTGTTTGATGATGGTCGTCATGGTCGTCGTCCTTCGTTCGTGTTGCGCTGGGCGATGTAGCGGGCCCATAGGTCGGGCCGGCGGGCCTGCGTGATCGCCTCGGCCTGGGCCAGCCGCCAGGCCCTGATCCGTTCGTGATGGCCGGAGAGCAGCACCTCCGGCACGCCGCGCCCCTGCCAGTCGGCGGGACGCGTATAGTGGGGATATTCGAGCAGCCCCCGTTCGAAACTCTCCTCTTCCAACGTCGCGGGCGCACCGAGCACGCCCGGCAGCAGCCGCACGACGGCGTCGATCAGCGCGATCGCCGCCGGCTCGCCGCCGGAGAGCACGAAATCGCCGAGGCTGACCTCCTCGACCTGGCGCGCCTCCAGCACCCGTTCGTCGACTCCTTCGTAGCGGCCGCACAGCAATGTCAGCGCCGACCGATCCGCCAGCTCGCGCACGACGGCCTGGGTCAGCAGACGGCCACGCGGGCTGAGATAGACGAGCGGGCCGCGCTCCTCGGCGAGGGCCGCCGCGATCGCCATATCGATCACGTCGGGCCGCATCACCATGCCGGGGCCGCCGCCGAACGGAGTGTCGTCGACGGAGCGGTGTTTATCGCGCGCGAATCCGCGGATGTCCACCGTTTCCAAGGCCCAGAGCCCCGCCTCCAGCGCCTGCCCGGCCAGCGACAGACCGAGGGGTCCCGGGAACATCTCCGGGAAGAGCGTTAAGACGCGGACGGTCCAGGCGGGGTCAGGCATCGTCGGCTCCGTTCGCGCGGGCCTCGACCACGCTGGGCGGCTCGACGATGATGCGGCCGGCCGCCACATCGACGAGCGGGACCGCGCGATCGCTGAACAAGACGACCTCGGTGCCGCCGGCCGGACGCTCGATCTCCAAGAGATCGCCTGCGCCGTAGTTCTGCACGTCGACGACACGGCCGTAGGCCGATCCGTCCGCCAGCTCGGCGCGCAGGCCGATGAGATCGGCGCGGTAGTACTCGTCCGCCGCCGGCGCCGGCAGGGCGTCGCGCGACACGTACAGGCGCAGGCCGCGCAGGGCTTCAGCGGCCGTCCGGTCGGCAACCCCGTCGATGCGGGCGATGACGCCGTCCTTGGCGGCGCCGGTGACGGCAATCGCGAAGCGCCGGGCACCGGCCTCATCGGTCAGCGGACCATAGGCGGCGACCGCGGCCGGATCGGCCGTGAAGCTGCGGATCCGCACCTGGCCCCGCAGGCCATGGGCGCCTGCGATGGCGCCGACGAGGATGCGCTCGACCATTGCCGCGTCGCCCTTCGGCCGTTAGCTGGCCGGCGTCTCCGCCGCCGGCGCGGCGGCCTTGTCGGCCGCGGCCTTGGCGCGCTCCTGCGCCTTCGCCTTTGGCAAGTGTTTCGTCGTCTGCTGGCGCTGCGCCGGGACCGGCGCCAGGCCGGCCTTGCCGAGGAACACGGCGATGCGGTCGGTCGGCTGCGCGCCCACCTTCAGCCAGTGTTGCATGCGCTCGGTGTTGAAGGTGACGCGCTGCGGATCGTCATGCTTCAGCATCGGATTGTAGCTGCCGATCTTCTCGATGAAGCGCCCGTCGCGCGGCGAGCGCGAGTCGGCGATGACGATGCGGTAGAACGGACGCTTCTTGGCGCCCGCGCGGGCGAGTCTGATCTTCAGTGACATCAGGTGGTTGCTCCTTGGTGGCTCATGATCAGGTGTCGTTCTTCATTCCGGCTTGTGACAGCACGCCTCGACCTTGTGACCGTCGGGATCGAGGATGAACGTGCCGTAGTAATTCTCGTGATAGATCGGCCGCAGGCCCGGCCTGCCGTCGTCCTTGCCGCCGACAGCCAGGGCGGCTCGGTGGAACGCATCCACGGCTTTGCGATTCGGCGCGATGAAGGCGACGTGGGTGCCGCCGCCGGCTTTCACCGGGCGGCCCGCGTCGGCCGGCGGCCCAATCCAGAAATGTATCTTGTCGGCGGTGGTGCCGTAGCCGGAGCCGCCCTCATAGTCATAGAAGCGGGAGACGCCGAGCGGCTTCAGCACGGCGTCGTAGAACGCCTGGCTGCGCTTCATGTCGGTCACGCCGAGGGAGACATGGTCGATCATCGCAACCGCCGTCCCTAGTGCCGCGACATCAAAGCCGAGAGGCCGTGGCGCATGAGGCCCTTCTTACCCAGCTTGTTCATCTGCTTCATCATGCGCTGCATTTCCATGTGCTGCTTCAGCAGCTTGTTCACGTCGGCCACGCTCGTGCCGGAGCCGGTGGCGATACGCTGCTTGCGCGAGGCCTTGATGAGCTCCGGCTTGCGGCGCTCCTGCTTCGTCATCGAGGAGATGATCGCCTCCTGGCGCTTCAGGATCTTCTCGTCGAGCTTGGCTTCGCCGAGCTGCTTCTGGATCTTGCCGACGCCCGGCAGCATTCCCATGATGCCGCCGAGGCCGCCCATCTTCTGCAGCTGCTTCAGTTGCTGCGCCAGGTCGTTGAGGTCGAACTGGCCCTTCTGCATCTTGGCGGCGAGCTTCTCCGCCTCTTCCTGCTCGATGGTCTCGGCCGCCTTTTCGACCAGGCTGACCACATCGCCCATGCCGAGGATGCGACCGGCGATGCGGCTGGGATGAAAGTCCTCGAGGGCGTCTAATTTCTCGCCGACGCCGATGAGCTTGATCGGGCAGCCGGTGACCGCGCGCATGGACAGTGCGGCCCCGCCGCGGGCATCGCCATCGACCCGCGTCATGACCACGCCCGTAACGCCGACCTTGTCGCGGAAGGCTTGCGCCACGGTGACCGCGTCCTGTCCGGTCATGGCGTCGACGACGAGCAGCGTCTCATGCGGCTTCACGATGTCGCGGACGGCCGCGACCTCGGCCATCAGGTCGTCGTCGATATGCAGGCGACCGGCGGTATCCAGCAGCAGCACGTCGAAGGCGCCGAGCTTCGCCGTCTGCAACGCACGGCGGGCGATGGCCACGGGCGGCTCGCCCGGCACGATGTTGAGCGTTGTGACGTCGGCCTGAGCGCCCAGGATGGCCAGCTGCTCCATGGCCGCGGGCCGGCGCGTATCGAGCGAGGCCATGAGCGTCTTGCGGCGCTCGCGGGTCTTCAGCCGCAGGGCGATCTTGGCCGTGGTCGTCGTCTTGCCGGAGCCCTGCAGCCCGACCATGAGGATCGGCACCGGGGCCGCCGCCTCGAGATTTAGACCACCGGCCTCGGTGCCCAGCGTCTGCACGAGGTGATCATTGACGAGCTTGATCACCATCTGGCCGGGGGTGACGCTCTTCAGCACGGCCTCGCCGACAGCCTTGGCCTTCACCTGGTCGACGAAGTCCTTGACCACCGGCAGGGCGACATCGGCCTCGAGCAGCGCCACCCGCACCTCGCGCAGGGCGGCGTCGACATCGGCTTCCGAGAGCGCGCCGCGCCGCGTCAACCGGTCGAAGACGTCGCCAAGCCGCTGGGTCAGGTTCTCGAACATGCCGTTTCGCGTCCGCCTTCCGTCAGCCAAAGCACAAACACGCCCGTGCGCGATACTCGCGGACGGACGGAGCCCCGTGGGGCGGGAAAGCCACTCAACCTCTGTGAGGCGGCCGGACCATAGGTGGCAAGACCCAACGAGTCAACGGACCACCCCCCGCTACGAAAATCGGGCGATGGACCCCATGCCCAGCGGGACGACGCGCCCGGCCGTGACGGATGAGGGCGGAACGTCCAGCGAGTGCGTCGCTGGACATGGGGTGGGTCGCTCGAATCGAGGTTCTGCTATCCCGCAGGAGGACGGCCGCGGGGAGCCGCCGCTGCATCGGCCGTCGAAATTCGATCGAAGGACCCCATGCCAAGCGGTGACGCGACATCGCAGTGTCGTCGGCAGAATAGGCCCTGCCGAATGCCGCGGGTCTTTCGGGAGCGCGCAAAGGGAACGCCACGGCGCTCCTGCCGGGCAGGTGGGTCGCGATTCACGATGTCCAACAGCGGCGGCTGAAGCCACCGGCTTCAGGGGTATAGAACATAATAGGAACAAAGAACGATTTCTGTCAACCGGCGATGCCGGGATGCCGACCCGCTATTCGGCCGCTTGAGCCCGGGGTGAGAGGAGCGATTGACGTGCAGGCAGCCAGGCGGCGGCGACTAGGGCGGCGGCGGCGCAAAGGGCCAGGAGCACGAACATCCAGCGAAAATCGCCGGCCAGTGGCAGCGGCAATTGCGACTCCTGAGCGCGCTGGAGCGGTTGGCGCAAGGACGCCCCGTCACCGACGTCGCCCTCGACGTCGGATACGACAGCCCGAGCGCGTTCATCAGCACCTTCCGCCAAAGCCTCGGCACGACGCCGCGGCGCTACTTTGCAAAGGCGTAGGCCTCATGCGGGCGCGCCGCGCGGCGCCCGTTCGGCGAGGATCGCCACGGGCAGGAACAGGACGCCGATGATGACGATGACGGCCGGCATGCCGTGCGGGTCCCAGAGCTGGAGTGCCCAGCCGGCAAGCGACGGTCCGCAGAAGCTGCCGACGCCGTAGAGCACCCCACGTGCCGTGTTGGCGGCGGCGACATCGGCACCATGAAAGCGCTCGCCGACCAGGATCAGGCTCACCGCCCACAGACTGCCGACCGCGGCGCCGAGGGCGGCAACGAGCGGCCAGAACGTCCACGACGACCGGATGGCAAGCGGCAGCAGCAACTCCAACCCGACGATCGCGACGACAACGGCGATCAAAAGGCGACGCCGGTCCATCCGGTCGGACAGCCAGCCGACGGGCAGCTGCACCAGAGTGAGACCCGCAAGCAGCACCGTGAGCGAGGTCACCGCCGTCGCCTGATCGAGGCCGTTGCGGATGCCATAGAGCGGCAGGAACGAGTCGTTCACGGAGTCGAGCACCGCGAGCATGAAGACGGCGAGCAGCGTCGCCGGCGCTGCGCGAAACAGCTTGCCGATGCGCAGTTGGCCCGCCGAGCCGATGGTTGGCGTGCCGCCTTGGGCGAATGGCAGCGGCAACGCCGCCGCCAGAACGATAGCGGCGCCGACCAGGAACGGCGCCCAGCCGCCGACTCCGGTGACGCGGATGATCGAGGGGCCGGCCGCAAAACATCCGGCCCATACGAAGCCGAAGATGCCGACGATCCGGCCGCGCATTTCACGGGGCGACACCTGGACGATCCAGGTCTCGCCGACGATGAAGATCGTCGATACGGCGGCGCCGAGCAGGAAGCGGATCGGGAACCACGCATAGACGTTCGGAATCAGTGGCAACAGCAACAGCGACGCGATGGCCGCAACGATGCAGGCGGCGAGCGTTCGGATGACCCCGAGGCGGCCGACGAGCCGGGGCGCCAGCGGCGCGATCACGATGATGGCAAGCGCCTGGGCCGCGGCGTTGAAACCGATCAGGCGGCTGTCGACGCCCTGCGCATCGAGCCGCAGCGACAGTAGCGGCCAGGTGAGGCCGGTCATCATCCCCACGATCGAAATGCAGCCGGTCGCCGCGGCAACGCCGCGCCAACGCTGCCCGGCCGTCAAGACAGTCTCGGCCACGTCTGCTGTCCGTCCTGCGAAAGATCGAAGATGCGGATAGTCCTAGCAGAGGGCCAGGGTCGGGGTAAGCCTCGGCCTCGAGGTCGCGACGCGGCAGCGGCGCGGTGCCGCTATCAGCCGCACCAAAACTGTGAGCTTCCTCACAGCGGCGGCCCAGGCGGCCGCGCTACGAAAGCGCCGAGACTACGGATTCAGGCCAATCGTCGGTTTCAATTCCCGTTCCACCGGGGACGGACTGGAACCACCGCTGCGGGCGGATCATGGTCGGCATACGGCTTCAGAACATTCTGTTCGGTTATTTCGCGGCGGCCGCCGTCACGCTGGTATTTTTCCGCGTCTCGCCCGGCCAGTTCCTGGTCTATGCGATCGGCATTTTCCTCGTCATCGTGATGATCGTCGCCGTCGTCGGCATGCTCGGCGGCCGCATCCGGACCAGCGGCCTCCTGCGCGACAAGGCAACGGGCAAGTTCAGCGGATCGCGCATGCAGCTACTGGTAGTGACGGTGCTCGGCGCCGCCTTCTATGCCGGCGAGATCCTGCAGACGATGCCGGCCGGCGCGACACTGCCGGCGCCGCCGGACTGGCTCCTTGCCGCAGTCGGGGCCAGCAACGGCGGCTATCTCGGAACCAAGATCTACGCGCACGTCTTTCGCGGTCTGGGACAAATCGCCGACGGCTGACGCAAGCCGGCCGGGAACGGGGGAGGCAAAGATGCCTATCGGTCAGCAGACGCTTCGCAACTGCATCAGTTGCGCCGTCATTGCGGCGCTTGCGTTCGTGGTTTTGGTCCTTATTGCGATTTTCGCCACCCATCCCGATGCGGGCGTGACGCCGAGTTGGGTCGTCGAATGGATCGTCGCGCTGTTCATCGGTAGCTTGGCGGCCCTCATCGTCGGCATGGTCGCCAGCGGCTATTTCGACTTGGCGAAGCTGATCAGCGAGACCGATGGCACGGCCAGTATGGCTCGCTTTCAGCTGCTGATCTTCACGTTCGTCATTGCCGGCGGCCTGCTAGTCGTGATCCTGGCCCAGCCAACGCCGACCCTCAACCTGCCCATCTCCGACAACGTCCTGGGACTGCTCGGCATCAGCGCGGGTGGCTATCTCGGCGGCAAGATCACGCAGCGGACGACCGAAGCCGGCATCGTGCAGGCCAAGACCGACGCCGCCGTCAAGGCCGCCGCCGCCGGCATCACCGATACGTCGTTGGGATGAGCGCGGCCCGCGCCGCGAGCGGAGCAGCCCGGGAGACCGACCATGCAGATTGCCAACAATCGCCTTGATGTCGCCCAGCAGCGACCTTCGCCGCACCATGGCGGGGTCATCGTGCCGCGGTTCATCGTGATCCACTATACGGCCGGCGGCGGGGCTTCCGGCTCGGCCGACGCGTTGCAACGGCTTGGGCTCTCCGCGCATCTCATCCTCGACCGCGACGGCAGCTTCATCCAGACGGTCGACTGCAACCAGCGGGCATTCCATGCCGGCGAGAGCGAATGGATGGGATTCACCGACCTCAACAGCCATTCGATCGGGATCGAGGTGAGCAACTACGGCTGGCTGAACCCGCGACCCGGCGGGACCTTCCAGCGGCCCGGCGAAACACCGGTCTTCCAGGCCGACCAAGTGATCGTCGCCGACCACCCCAACGGCTGGCCGAAGGGCTATGGCTGGGAGATCTACCCGCCCCAGCAGATCGACGCCTTGCTGGCGGTCTGCCAGGAGATCCTGCGCGTCTATCCGGGAATCCTCGACATCGTCGGCCACGACCAGATCGCGCCGAAGCGCAAGCAGGATCCCGGACCGGCCATGCCGACGCGCCGCCTGCGACACCTCATGGAGGCCAGCCAGGCGCCGGGAGGCGCGGCCGGCACCCTCTATGAAGTCACGGCGCGACCGAGCGTCAACCTGCGGACCGGGCCGGGATTGCAGTTTGCCGTGACGCGCGTGCTGACGACCGGGACGAGGGTGCGCGTCGTCGGCGAAGACGGCGTCTGGCGGGCCGTCGACATCCAAGGCGACGGCCAGCGCGACGGCTTCGTTCACGGCAACTACCTGCGCGCCGCCTAGCGGACGGGTCCGGCGGGCCGCCGATACAAGGATAGAGATCGGAAAAGCCAGACGATTTGGGGAGAATCAGGGGACCGTCACCGGCCGGCCGCCCGAAGGTCGGGACGACGCGGCGACGGCCCATGCCAGTAGCCGGCAGCGGGTGCGTCGGGACCGCCACCGGCGCGGCGAGTTTTGGTCTTTCCGCCGCCCAAGAAGACGATCCCAAGCCAAGCCAACGGGCGGAGGGTTGAGGCTACAACTGGGGTCCGCCGGTGGACCGAATTGGGGTCGCCGCCTCCCCGAAAAGGCGGTTATTGTTGTTATTGGCGCAAAGGTTAACAGGCCGCATCCAACCGAATTGTGATCCAGATCACAGTTTTTGCCATTGCCGGCCCCGGAGCGGCCCACGGACCGGCTGTGGACTCCGGGCTTGGCGCAGCCCTATAACCCCGGCCCATGAGCGGCCTGCCCTTCATAAAGATGCACGGCCTCGGCAACGACTTCGTGGTCGTCGACGCCCGGGAGCGGCCACTTGCCCTGAGTTCGGCCCAGGCCAGGGCCATCGCCGACCGCAAGACCGGCGTCGGCTGCGACCAGTTCATCGTCATCGGGCCGGCGCGCAACGGACGCGCCGTCGCCGCCATGCAGATCCGCAACGCCGACGGCGGCGAAGTCGAGGCGTGCGGCAACGCCGCCCGCTGTATCGCCCAATTGCTCATGCGGGAAACCCGGCGCAATAGCGTCGCCATCGATACCCCGGGCGGGCTGATCGTCGCCGAGGACGCCGGGGACGGCCGGGTCGCGGTCGACATGGGCGAGGCCCGGCTCGGCTGGCGCGAGATCCCGGTGGCCCGCGAGATGGATACGCTGCATCTCGACCTGTCGCGCGGCCCCCTCGCCGACCCCGTGGGCGTCAACGTCGGCAATCCGCACGCGGTGTTCTTCGTCGCCGATGCCGACGCCGTCGACCTGGCTACCCTGGGCCCGGAGCTGGAGCATGATCCGTTGTTTCCGCAGCGCTCTAATATAGAAGTGGCGACCGTGCTGTCGCCCGCGCGCATCCGCATGCGCGTGTGGGAGCGCGGCACGGGCATCACGCGTGCCTGCGGCACGGGCGCCTGCGCGACGCTGGTGGCGGCCGCCCGCCGCGGCCTGACCGGGCGCCGGGCGGAGGTCGTCCTCGACGGCGGGACGCTGGTGATCGAGTGGCTGGCGAACGGCCATGTGCGGATGACCGGACCGGTCGCGACCAGCTTCACCGGCACCCTCGACGACACACTGATGGCGGCGACGGCATGAACGAGCCGCAGGTCCTTACCTTCGGCTGCCGGCTGAACGCCTACGAGTCCGAGGTGATGCGGGTCCACGCCGCCGGCGCTGGGCTGCGCGATGCCATCATCGTCAATACCTGCGCGGTGACCAGCGAAGCCGAGCGGCAGGCGAGACAGGCGATCCGCAAGGCGCGCCGCAGCCATCCTGACTCCCGCATCATCGTCACCGGCTGCGGCGCGCAGATCGATCCGCAGGGCTATGCCGCCATGCCCGAGGTCGATCATGTGCTCGGCAACGCCGAAAAGATGCGGGCGGAAAGCTTCGATGCCCTCGCCGCCGGCGCCGGAACGCGCATCCTCGTCGATGACATCATGGCCGTGCGCGAGACGGCGGGGCACCTGCTGGCCGGTTTCGGCGAACGGGCGCGCGCCTTCGTCCAGGTCCAACAGGGCTGCGACCACCGCTGCACCTTTTGCATCATTCCCTATGGCCGCGGCCCCAGCCGCAGCGTGCCGATGGGCGCGATCGTGCGACAGGTCCAGGCGCTGGCCGCGGCCGGGACGCGCGAAGTCGTGCTGACGGGGGTCGACATCACGGCATACGGCGCCGACCTGCCGGGTCGACCGACCCTGGGGCAGATGGCCCGACGACTGCTGGCCCAGGTGCCGGCGCTGCCGCGGCTGCGCCTGTCGTCGCTCGATCCCGTCGAGATCGATGAGGACCTGTGGCGGCTGATCGGCGGCAACCCGCGCCTGATGCCGCATCTGCATCTCAGCCTGCAGTCCGGCGACGATCTCGTGCTCAAGCGCATGAAGCGGCGCCACAGCCGCGCCGATGCGATCACGGTCTGCCGCCGCGCCCGCGGCTTGCGCCCCGACATCGTCTTCGGCGCCGACCTCATCGCGGGATTCCCGACGGAGAGCGAGGCGATGTTCGAGAACAGCATGCGGCTCGTGGAAGAGTGCGACCTCACCTACCTGCATGTGTTCCCCTATTCGGCGCGCCGGGGCACGCCGGCCGCACGCATGCCGCAGGTGGCGGGCACGCTGCGCACGGAGCGCGCCGCCCGCTTGCGCGCCGCCGGTGAGGCGGCGCGGCAGCGGTTCTTTGCCAGCCGCATCGGCCGGGAGGTCCGCGTGCTCGTGGAGACGAGCAGCGACGGCAGCGCCAGCGGCCATTGCGAGCATTTCGCGCCGGTCCGCCTCGATGGCCCCGCGGCCGCGGGGACGCTCGTCGCCGCCCGCATCAGCAGCGCCGACGACAGCACGCTGATCGGCCGGCTGGCGGCATGAACGAGACGCCTGGCGAGGCCGCGCCCAAACGCGGCTGGCTCGCGCGCCTGCGCGACGGACTCGGCCGTTCGTCGACGAAGCTGGCGACCGGCATCGCCGGCATCTTCACCAAGCGCAAGCTCGACGCGGCGGCACTGCAGGAGCTGGAGGAGCTGCTGATCGCCGGCGACCTCGGGCCGGCCACGGCGGCCAAGCTGACCGCCGACCTGGCCAAGGCGCGCTTCGACCAGGAGGTGACGCCCGAGGAAGTGCGCGGCGCGCTGGCCCAGGCGATCGCGGGCATCCTGAAGCCGGTGGCGCGGCCGCTCGTCCTCGATCCTACAAAGAAACCGCAGGTCATCCTGGTGGTCGGCGTCAACGGCACGGGCAAGACGACGACGATCGGCAAGCTGGCGCAGCGATTTCGCGAGGATGGCAGGCGCGTCATGATCGCGGCCGGCGACACCTTCCGCGCCGCCGCCATCGAGCAGCTGAAGATCTGGGGCGCCCGCACGGGCGCCGAGGTGATCGCGCGCGAGACCGGCAGCGATGCCGCCGGCCTTGCCTATGACGCGTTGGCCAAAGCGCAGGCCGCCGGCGCCGACGTGCTGCTCATCGACACGGCCGGCCGGCTGCACAACAAGGCCGACCTAATGGCCGAGCTGCAGAAGATCATCCGCGTGCTGCGCAAGCTCGACCCGGAAGCACCGCATGACTGCCTCCTCGTGCTCGACGCGACGACCGGCCAGAACGCGCACCAGCAGGTCGACATCTTCCGGCAGATGACACAGGTGACCGGCCTGATCGTCACCAAGCTCGACGGCACCGCGCGCGGCGGCGTCGTGGTGGCGCTCGCCGAGCGCTTCCAGCTGCCGGTGCATGCGATCGGCGTCGGCGAGGCGGCCGACGACCTGCGCCCGTTCGATGCCGACAGCTTCGCGCGCGCGCTGATGGGCCTTTAGCCGCGCTGGCGTGACTTTGGCCGTGCCACATTTATTCAACGGGCGATTTTTCCGGTGGACTTCAAACGACATCGCCCTAGAGTCGACGGCGATGAAGGCAGCCTTGGGGGATCGGTTCGCCGAGCTATGCGCACACCTCAGTCGTCCCAACCGTCGCGGGTCACCGGCGACCGCGATGACGAGTCCCGCCCGCTGCTCGGCGCGCTGCGTCGCCTCAGCCGGCTCGCCTTCGAGAATGGCGCGGCGCACGAGCCGCGACAGGCAGGCAGCATGACCCGGACCCTGCAGC
>Ga0335069_10004644_pt1 | contig 20275 bp, 18 predicted proteins | sample Lox_Sample_11_FD_206714 | JGI IMG/M metagenome (GOLD analysis project Ga0335069, IMG submission 206714) | Soil microbial communities from Loxahatchee National Wildlife Refuge, Florida, United States - Lox_Sample_1.1 | ecosystem: Environmental > Terrestrial > Soil > Wetlands | place: USA... | reverse complement strand
GGACCGGCATCTGCACGGCCGCGAACATGACGGCCGCGGGGCTGGTGGAAGAGGGGGCCGAATGAGCACGCAAGTCAGAAGCGCCGACCCACAGTCGGTCGCACGCGTCTCCGCCTGGACTGCGCACCTCGCCGCGCTCGGCGGCCTCGTTCTGGCGTTGGTGGCGCTTTACTGGCACGCGGTTGCGGCTGCCGTGACCGTGTGGTGGGTATCGCCGACGTTTTCCCACTGTTTCCTGATCATACCGGTTTCCGCTTATCTGATCTGGGGCAAGCGGCGCGAACTCGCCGTTTTGACCCCGGCCGTCTGTCCTCGCGCGTTGCTGCTCGCCCTGCCGCTGATCGCGGCCAGTTTCGTGGGTGCGCTCGCGTCCGTGAACGAGATCGAGCAGCTTTCGTTCATCGCGTTCGTCCAGGTTTTGGCGCTGGCGATCCTCGGTTTGCAGGTCTACCGGAAAATCCTGTTTCCGGCCCTCTACCTGTTCTTCCTGGTGCCGATGGGCGAGTACCTGATCACGCCGCTTCAGAGCTTCACCACTTGGTTCATCGACGTCGGGCTCAATCTGCTCGGCATCCTGCACTACACCGAAGGCAACGTGATCCAGCTCGCCAACGGCACCTATCAGGTGGCCGAGGCCTGCGCCGGCCTGCGTTTTCTCATCGCCACGATCGCCGTCGGCGTGCTCTTCGCCCACTTCACCTACCGCAAGTGGCTCAAGATCGTGCTGTTCATGATGGCCTGCGTGATCGTTCCCATCATCGGCAACGGCTTTCGCGCGCTCGGAATCGTGCTGCTCGCCCATTTCAGCGACAACAAGATCGCGGTGGGCGCGGACCATCTGGTCTACGGTTGGGGTTTCTCGGTCGCGATCCTCGCGGTCTTGATGTTCGCGGGTATGAAGTTCTCCGACAAGGACGAAGACCGCTCCGACAGCGCCGCACCGCCTTCAATGCCGCATTCGCCGCTGCGTGGATTTGCATTGACGATATTGTCGTCCCTTGTCGCCATCGCGCTTGTGCCGGGTTTCCTGGTCTGGCGTGCACAGGGCGCACCGGTCGACGTTCAGGCGTTCGGCAAGCCGCCGGCGATTTCCGGGTGGACGGCCGGCCGCGTGTCGCCCGACTGGTCGCCGGTGTTCTTGAATCCCGACGCTTCGCTGACTTTCGCCATGAGCGGCGCCGATGCGTTCGCCCCGCCCGTCGACGTGTTCGTCGATTATTATGGCAACGAGAACCAGGGTCGTAACCTCATCTCCTCCACCAACAAGTTGTGGAACGAAGACGACTGGCATCCCGTGCTACAGGATCAGGTGACGGCGAAATTGGGCAGCGATTCCGTCCGGTTCGCCGAACTCCAGATCGCCAATTCCAGCACGTCGCGCCTTGTATGGTGGACTTACGCTTCCGCCGGGCGTTTCACCACCAGCGGCCTGCGCGTGAAGCTCGACAGGATCCGCACGGCTTTTTCCGGAAGCGGGGGAGCGGCACTGGTCGCGATCTCCACGGTGATGGATTCGGATATCGATGCCGCCCGCGCCCGTTTGCGCCGGGCTGCGGCGGATCTCGGCGGCCTTGGCGACCGCATTACCGGCGCCCGGCGAACGACGCAACGGTAGGCGGGTGAACGGCAATGTGCGGAATCAGCGGTTGGTTCGACATGGCGGGGACGAAGAGCCCCGACCGGCTGCTGGCCAAGGCGATGAACGACGCCATCGCCCATCGTGGTCCGGACGGAGAAGGCTTCCACTTCGAGCCGGGGCTGGCGCTCGGCCACCGTCGGCTTGCCATCATCGATCTGGCGACCGGCGAACAGCCGATGTTCACCGAAGGCAGCCGCATCTGCATCGTCTTCAACGGCGAGATCTTCAACTACCGCGAATTGCGCCGGGTGCTGGAAAGCCGCGGCCACGTCTTCCGCACCAAATCCGACACCGAGGTGATCCTGCGCGGCTGGGTTGAGTGGGGAAGCGATTGCGTCGACCATATCCACGGCCAGTTCGCCTTCGCACTATGGGACAGAAGCGAACAGACGCTGTTCCTCGCCCGCGACCGCCTGGGCGAAAAGCCGCTCTATTACGCGATGCTGGCCGACAAGACCTTCCTGTTCGGCTCGGAGCTGAAGGCGCTGATGGCGAATCCGGCGTTGCCGCGCGCCATCGATCCGCAGGCGGTCGAGGATTTCTTCGCCTTCGGCTACATCACCGATCCACGCACGATCTATACCGCCGTGCGCAAGCTCGGCGCGGGCTGTACGCTTCTGTTAAGGCGCGGCAGCGCTCCGCGCTATCGGCAGTACTGGGAACCGCGGCCCGCGCCGGAATCCGAACGCGACCTGGATTCTGCGGCGCAAGCCTTGCGCGATCGTCTCGGCGCGGCGGTGGCTTCGCAACTGGTGGCGGACGTTCCGGTCGGCGCGTTCCTATCCGGCGGTGTGGATTCGAGCGCCGTCACTTCGCTCATGGCCAAGACGGTTCCCGATGCACTCTCGTGTTTCACCATCGGCTTCGATGATCCCCGCTTCGACGAGCGCGCCTATGCCGGCGCCGTCGCGGCGCGCTACGGCACCAAACAGCACGTCGAAGTCGTTTCGCCCGACGACATGGAAACCGTCGAAGCGCTGCCGGGCATGTTCGACGAGCCGTTCGGCGACAGTTCGGCGCTGCCGACCTACCGCCTTTCGAAGTTGGCGCGCCGTCACGTGACGGTGGCACTTTCCGGCGACGGCGGCGACGAGCTTTTCGCCGGCTACCGCCGGTACCTGTTTCACGGCCGGGAGGAATCCCTGCGCGCCATGCTGCCGCGCGGCTTGCGCCGTTCGGTGTTCGGCACGCTCGGCCAGATCTATCCGAAATTCGACTGGGCACCGCAACCGCTACGTGCGCGCCAGACCTTCCGGGAGCTGTCGTGCAGCGCGGCCGAAGGCTATTTCCATAATGTCTCGGTCGTGGACGACGAGACGCGGGCGCGGCTGTTCTCCGCCGACTTGCGGCGTGCGATCGACGGCTATCGCGCCCAGGACGTCATCGCCGAGCATCTCGCCAAGGCGCCCTTCGACGATCCCGTCAGCGCTGCGCAGTACGTGGATCTCAAGACTTGGCTGGTCGGCGACATTCTCACCAAAGTGGACCGCACCTCGATGGCCTGCAGTCTGGAGGTGCGCGTGCCCATGCTCGATCCGGATTTCGTCGCGTGGTCGATGGCTCTCCCGCGCTCGTTCAAGCTCAATGCCGGCGAGAGCAAGATTGTCCTCAAGCGCGCGCTCGAACCTCTCGTCCCGCACGAAGTGATGTACCGGCGCAAGCAGGGTTTCTCCGTGCCGCTGGCGAAGTGGTTCCGCGGCTCTTTTGGTTTGGCCTTCGCAAGCCGGATCCGTCCAGGCTCGGCGCTCGGCGAGCACTTCGACCTGGGATACGCGAACCGGCTTCTGGAAGCGCATGTCAAGGGCTGGTCAGACAACAGCCGTACGCTTTGGCTGCTTTGGATGTTCAACGGCTTTCTGGAGCGTCATCGCAGTCGGCCTTCACCGCCCGCGGCCAGGCTCGAACTGTCCGACGCCTGACTTCCGTCAACCATGCGGGACGCCGCCGCCGCCTGCGGACCATGATTCGCAAACGGTTCGCGGCTGGAGCGTGGCCTGCTGATAAGGTATTGTTCTATTAGCAACTTTTTGCATTCACGTGATCGCGATACGGCCGTCGGAAGGTGTTTCCAGCCTGCGTTAACATCAACACCCCATTAACGCGGCGCGAACAGTGGCCGCACCTTGGTTAACGCGGCGTTTGAGAACCAATTGCGAGCGGCACGCGCGCGATTGTGCCGTCAACGGAGGCAATCCGAACGGCTCCCGGCGGCTGGGCACTCCGGCTTGCCTTGCTTTACATACGTGTATCCTGTTGGACATCTTCACACTTGGAGTTATGAGTTCCACGCGTCCACCCCAGGTGTGATTTGAAGATCAAGCTCCACAAGAACGATTTGCCCGATGGCCTGGACTTGGGCCCCATCGTTGCGATCGACAGCGAAACGCTCGGCCTCAATCCGAATCGCGACCGGCTGTGCCTGGTCCAGCTTTCGGCGGGGGATGGGGTCTGCCACGCGGTTCAGTTGGAGGCGGGCCACTATGGGGCGCCGAACCTGAAGCGGATGCTCGCCGATCCGTCCACGCTGAAGCTGTTCCATTTCGCGCGCTTCGACATGACGATGTTCCGGCACTGGCTCGGCACCGTGACCGCGCCCGTGTACTGCACCAAGATCGCTTCCAGGCTGGTGCGCACCTACACCGACAAGCACGGCCTCAAGGATCTGGTGCGGGAGCTGCTCGCCGTCGATCTGTCCAAGGAACAGCAATGCTCCGACTGGGGCGCGCCCGACCTCACCGAGCGCCAGCTCGCCTATGCGGCGAACGATGTCGCCTACCTCCACCGCCTGAAGGAGGCGCTGGACGCCATGCTCGTCCGCGAGGGCCGCACCGAGCTTGCCAAAGCCTGCTTCGATTTTCTACCGGCGCGGGTTGAGCTCGACTTGGCCGGCTGGCCCGAGGTCGACATATTCGAGCACTGACGGAGCTTGTTTTCGGATTTAATCTCAGGCGTTTACTCCGTTCAGAGATGTCGTCTTGAACGTTCTCGGGGATTTGGCCACATTTGGCACGAATTTCGCTTCAGGGCGGGCTTTCCGCTGTTGACGGCAAGCTCACCCCGCCGGCTGTTGGGCCGGTGTCCTCTCACTTCGGGTGTCTTGGATGCGTCCCGCCGACGTCAGTGCTCTTGCGCCTGCCCATTCCGAGATCGGCGCCGATGTCTTGGTTGCGCGACGCGTGATCGATGCGGCTGCGGATGCGATCAAGCTGCTGAAGACGAGTTTGGGACCCGAGTTCACAAGCGCGGTCGAGATTCTTCTGGGGGTCAAGGGCCGAGTCATCGTCAGCGGCATCGGCAAGTCCGGGCACATCGCCCGCAAGATCGCCGCGACGATGGCGTCCACCGGCACGCCGGCGCATTTCGTCCATCCCTCCGAAGCCAGTCACGGCGATCTCGGCGAATTGACCCGTCATGACGCTCTCGTCGTGCTTTCCTGGCGCGGCGAAACAACCGAGCTTATGGACCTGATCCTCTATGCCAAGCGCTTCCGCATCCCGCTGATCGGCATGGCGAGCAATCCGGATTCCACACTGCTCAAGGAAGCCGACGTGTCGCTCGTGTTGCCGAAAGTGCGCGAGGCCTGTCCGCACGGCCTTGCGCCGACGACCTCGACCACGCTGATGCTGGTTCTGGGCGATGCTCTGGCGCTGGCGCTGATGGAGCGCCGGGACTTCTCGGCCGATGAATACCGCAACCTCCATCCGGGCGGCTCGCTCGGCCGCGCGCTGATCCGAGTCACCAACCTGATGCATGGGCCGGAGGAACTGCCGCTGGCGGACGAGGGCGCCTCGCTGCGCGACGCGCTCGCCGTGATGGAGAAGCACAATTTCGGCTGCATCGGGCTCACCGACCGCAAGGGCGGGCTGGTCGGCATCGTCACCGACGGCGACCTTCGCCGCAACCTGCACCGCGATCTCCGCGACGCCCGCGCCGCCGACATCATGACGCGCAACCCCAAGACCGTGCGCGCCGATCAGCTCGCGGCCGAAGCCATCGCCTTCATGAACGAGAAGAAGATCACGCAGCTTTTCGTGCTCGATCCCAAGGGCCGCGGCCACAAGCCGGTCGGCATCCTGCACATCCACGACTGCCTCAAAGCGGGTCTCAGATGACGCGCCGCGACAAGAGTCGCAGTGCCGTGGCGCAGACGCTGGCGCCCCCGCCCGAGCGGGCGGTGAGGATTCCGGCGCGGGACTGGTCTTCGCGCCAGCGGCTCAGCGCCGTGGAGGCGCTGCGCTATTCACGCTTCGTCGCGTTCATGAAGAGTCTTCTGCCGCTCGCCGCGATCGTCATTCTTGCCTCCGTCGTCGCCTACTGGGTGATCCCGCGCCATCAGGACAAGCTCTCGGTCACGATGAGGGCCGCTGCGAACGTCAAGAACGACCTGACCATGACCAAGGCCACGTTCACGGGAACCGACGAGAAGGGCAACCACTTCACGGTGACCGCCGCCGAGGCCGTGCAGGATCCGAAGAACCGCCACAAGGCCGAGCTCAAGCAGGTTCAGGCGGACATGGAGTTCGACAACGCCAACTGGTTGAACGCCAGCGCCGGCCGCGGCTTCATCGACGTCGACGCGGGCACGCTGAAGCTGACCGGCGGGATCTCGATCTATACCGATTCCGGCTACGAGCTGCATACGCCGAGCGCCGACGTCAACATCAAGACGAACGTCATGCAGGGTATCCAGAAGGTCACGGGCCACGGCCCGCTCGGCCAGTTCAGCGCCGACAAGTTCTACTTCGACCGTTTGAGGAAGCAGGTGAAGCTCAACGGGCACGTCCGCATGCGGATGTACCCCCAGAAGGCGAACAAGAGATGATGAGAACGTCCATGGCCCTGTTTGCGCTCGGCGTACTCGCGGCCGCCGCGGCGGCGCAGAACGCCAACCCGATCGGCAAGGGTATGCTCAATCCCAATGCGCCGATCGACATCAGCGCGAATTCCTTCTCCGCGGACGATGCGACCAAAACGGCCGTCTACACAGGCAATGTGATCGTCCACCAGGGCGAAGTCGCGCTGCGCGCCAACGCGATGCACGCCCATTTCGTCCGCAACTCGCCCGACCGGATTACGGCGCACGGCAACGTGGTGATCGTCGCGCCGTCGGGTACGGCGACCGGCGACAACGGAGTCTACGACGTCAATCCGCGGGTGATCACCCTCACCGGAAACGTGGTCCTGACGAAGGACAAGAACGTCATGCGCGGCCAGCAGCTCACCGTGAACCTGATCACGGGGCAGGCAGTGCTCGACGGCGGACAAGGTCAGGGCGGCCGCGTCCAGGCGCTGTTTACGCCCAAGTCTGAAACGCAGAATCCCTGAACTTTATCGTTCCTTAAGCACAAACAGGCACAGTTCTCGCATGGACCCGAACCAGACCACAGCCGCCGATCCCGTCCGCCCGCGCGTCGTCGAGGGCGGCAAGGGGCTTGTCGCGACGCGGATCGCCAAGAGCTTCAACAAGCGGCCCGTGGTCCGCTCCGTCAGCCTGTCGGTGCGGCGCGGCGAGGTGGTCGGACTGTTGGGGCCGAACGGCGCCGGCAAGACCACCTGCTTCTACATGATCACGGGGCTGATTCCGGTGGATGCCGGCACCATCGAGGTCGACGGCTACGACGCCACGCGCTTGCCGATGTACCGCCGGGCGCGCCTCGGCATCGGCTACCTGCCTCAGGAGGCTTCGATCTTCCGCGGGCTTACCGCCGAGGAGAACATCCGCGCCACGGCGGAGCTGGTTGAGCCCGAGCCCGGCCTGCTGGAGGCCGCGGTCGAGGAGCTTCTGGCGGAATTCGGCATCACTCACGTGCGCAACACGCCCGCGATTGCCCTTTCGGGCGGCGAGCGCCGCCGCGTGGAGATCGCGCGCTCGCTCGCCACGCATCCCTCCTACATCCTTCTCGACGAGCCGCTCGCCGGCATCGATCCGATCGCGGTCGGCGAAATCCGCGAGCTGGTCAAGCATCTGAAGGATCGCGGCGTCGGCGTGCTGATCACCGATCACAACGTGCGCGACGCTCTGGACATCATCGATCGCGCCTACATCCTGCATGACGGCATGGTTCTGAAGGAAGGCACGCCCGACGACATCGTCGCCGATCGCGACGTGCGCCGCGTCTATCTGGGGGAGCGCTTTTCGCTGTGAGAACGGGCGCCCATGAGCCAAGCGGATCGAAGGGGGCGCCCTAGCGATGGCAGTCTCCCAGCGCCTCGAACTCCGGCAGGGCCAGACCCTGGTCATGACGCCCCAGTTGCAGCAGGCGATCAAGCTGCTGCAGCTGTCGAATGTCGAGCTGGCGGAGTTCTGCGAGCAGGAGCTGGAGAAGAACCCGCTGCTCGAACGCGACGAGAACGCGCCCGCGCCGGAGGCCGAACGCGAGGCGCAGCCGGCCGAAGCCGCGCCGGAGACGCTCGAAAAGCAACTCGCCCGCGACGATTTCTCGAAGTGCGAGGATATGGATGCTTCCGGCGACGATCTCTATGACGGCGCCGAGGACCGCGCGCCGCCGGTGTCCGCCGCGCCGCTCGCGGACTGGTCCACGATCCGCAACACGCAGCGGTTCGACGGCGACGAAGACCTGCTCGAATCCACCGTTACCGAAACCGCGACGCTCAAGGACCATCTTCTCGAGCAGCTTGCGATCGCCGCGCTCGATCACGACCGTCGGCTCGTTTGCGTGGCGTTGATCGACGCGGTGGACGAATCCGGCTACCTGCGTGCCGACCTCGACGAAGTTGCCGTCCGCATGGGCGCCGACAGGCAGATGGTCGAGGAAACGCTTGCCGTTCTGCAGGGGTTCGATCCGGTGGGAGTAGGCGCGCGCGACCTTGCCGAATGTCTGGTGCTCCAGCTCAAGGAGAAAGACCGCTACGATCCGGCGATGGCCGCAATGGTCGACCGTCTCGATCTGGTGGCGCGCCGCGACGTTTCCCAGCTTGCCCAGATTTGCGGCGTCGACGCATCCGACATCGCGGACATGTTCGCCGAGATTCGCGCGCTGTCGCCTAAGCCCGGCCTTTCGTTCAACTCCGAGCCGGTGCAGCCCGTGGTTCCCGACGTGCTGGTGCGGGAAGGACCCGACGGCGGCTGGCTTGTGGAACTCAATGCCGAGACGCTGCCGCGGCTTCTGGTGAACTCGCGCTATTACGCGAGGGTTTCCTCCCACGCCCGCGACAAGGACTCGAAGACCTATCTTACCGAGTGCCTGAACAACGCGAACTGGCTTGTGAAGAGCCTCGACCAGCGCGCGCGCACGATCCTCAAAGTGGCCACCGAAATCGAACGCCAGCAGGACGGCTTCCTGACGTTCGGCGTGCGCCACTTGCGGCCGCTCAACCTGCGCACGATCGCCGAGGCGATCGGCATGCATGAGTCTACCGTCAGCCGCGTCACCTCGAACAAGTACATCGCCACGCCGCGCGGTCTTTTCGAACTGAAGTACTTCTTCACCGCCGCCATCCAGTCGCTCGACGGTTCCGAATCCCATTCCGCCGAAGCGGTGCGCGACCGCATCCGCGAGATGATCGATCGTGAAGATGCGCGCGACATCCTGTCCGACGACCGCATCGTGGCCATGCTCACGGGGGACGGCGTGCACATCGCGCGCCGCACCGTGGCGAAGTACCGCGAGGCGATGCGAATCCCGTCTTCCGTGGAACGGCGCAGACTCAAGGGCGGAGAACCTGCCAATTCAGGGGTTCGCTGAATTCAAGCGTTGACAACAAAAAAAGTGCGGACTAATGGTCCGCGCCCCTCAAGCAAGCCGGGCCCTCCGTGACGCGAAAAGTCGTCGGCTAGGCAAGAGAATTACGCAACAACAGTGCGGTTAACGCGTTCGGATAGGTGTTTATCCTCAGGTCCCGTCACGGGAAGGTTACCATAGGGCCGTCATGCAGATTGCAGACCTGTTAAGCCCCGACGGTGTTCTCCCGTCCATCAAGCCGAAGGACAAGAAGCACCTCCTCCAGCAACTCGCGGAGAAGGCGGCCCAGCTTTCGGGGCTGCCGGAGCGTCGCATTTACGACACCCTTCTCGAACGCGAGCGGCTCGGCACCACGGGTGTCGGTCAGGGGATCGCAATTCCGCACGGCCGCGTATCGGACGTCGCGAAGATCATGGGCGTGTTCGCGCGTCTCGAGTCTCCCATCGAATACGAAGCCGTGGACGGTCAGCCGGTCGATCTCGTCTTCATGCTGCTCGCACCCGAAGGCGCGGGCGCCGATCACCTGAAGGCGCTGGCGCGGGTGTCGCGCCTTCTGCGCAACCAGTCGGCCTGCGAGAAGCTTCGCAAGGCGGCGACGGGCGAGGCATTGTACGCGATACTCACGGAGCCTCCCGCCGGCGCGAATTCGGTCGCCGCCTGACGGGGCGTTTCCGCCCGGCTCGAAATCGCAAGTCTGCACGTGATTGAAATTCCGGCATATGTGAATCGGTGCTGACCGGCATCGCGCAAGAAACCGAATCTCCGGGCCCGGCAGATTTCCTGACGGATGGCTGGCGGATGGGTCGTGCACGACTTGACCGGTTGTGACATCTCTTGTCGCGGCTCCGGCGCTGCCGCGGCGCCGCGAGCGCCGGCGTTGGCGACTGAGGCGACTCGCCGTCGGCAGCGGCCGCAGGAACGGCCGGCGGCTGCCGAAACACCTGTGATCCCTTGCCTTCGGCGTTCAACTTGCCCCGGACGGCAGCCACGGTGTATCAACGCCGGGGTCGACGAATCTCCCCAATCGCGGCGGTGCCGTGACGTCCAGAAGCAGACTCCTCCTGATCATTGTCGGCGCGGTTTTCATCGCGCTGATCGTTCTTCGCCTTGCCGTCGGCTTCGTCGTCGACTGGCGCTGGTTCGGCTCGCTCGGCTTTGCAGGCGTGTTCTGGACGACGGTGAAGGCGAAGGTCCTGCTCTTCCTCGTCGCGTTCGTGGCGACAGCCCTCCTTCTTTACGTCAACGGAGCGGCCGCACAGAGGCTGGCCGGGTTCCGCCCCGCATTGCGGAGCGTGCCTTCGCCGTGGAACTCCATCGAAGGGCTCACGCCGCCGGCGATGCTGGAGCGCCTCTACCGCGCATTCCCCTGGCGGTTGCTCATCGTCGCCGCGTCGCTGATCCTGACCGTTTTCATCGCACTGTCGCAGCTGGGAAGCTGGGACTTGGCGCTGCGCTACGTCTATCAGGTGCCCTACGGCCAGAACGATCCGCTGTTCGCCAGGGACATCGGCTTTTACCTGTTCTCGCTGCCGGCCTATGTCGCGATCAAGGACTGGCTTCTGTTCACCTTGGCCGTCGGGGCCATATTCGCCGCCGCTCTGTACTGGGTGCACGGCGCGGTCGTGTTCGACCAGCGGCGCCGCTTCATCGCGCCTTCGGCGATCGGCCACGCCTCGGTCCTGATCGGCATCTGTCTGCTCGTGAAGGCCTGGGACTACTGGCTTGATCGTTTCCTGCTGGTCTTCGACGACAACGGCGTCGTGGTCGGCGCCGGCTACACCGACGTCCATCTGCAGATACCGATCCTGTGGATTTTGACCGGACTGAGCCTGATCGGCGCGGTGCTGTGCTTCGCGAACGTGCGCGGACGGACTCTGCGCATTCCCATGTTCGTCGCGGCGACGATCATCGTGTGCGCGGGCGTGCTGGCGCCGCTGGCCGCCGGCCTGTTCCAGCGGGTCTACGTGAAGCCCAACGAGTTGCGGTTCGAGGCCCCGTACATTGCCCGGAACATCGCGTTGACGCGCGAAGCCTACGACCTCAACAACATTCAGGTGAAGCCGTTCGCCGGCGACCAGCAATTGACGTGGCAGACCCTCGAGAACAACCGCGCCACGATCGACAACATCCGCCTTTGGGACTACCAGCCGCTGTTATCGAGCTATGCCCAGCTTCAGGAAATCCGCACCTACTACAAGTTCAACGATGCCGATGTCGATCGCTACCGGCTGAACGGCACCTACCAGCAGGTGATCAGCTCGGCGCGTGAACTCGACACCAGCAAATTGTCCGAAAACGCACAGACTTGGGTCAACCTGCACGTCCTGTTCACCCACGGCAACGGCGTGGTGATGTCCCCGGTGAACAGGTCGACGCCGGAAGGCCTGCCGGTGCTCTATCTTCACGATATCCCGCCGGTTGCCTCGGGCGGCCCTGCGGTTACGGAGCCGCGCATCTATTTCGGCGAGGCGCAGGACTCCTACATTGTCGTGAAGGGTTCGACGCCGGAATTCGACTATCCCAAGGGCGACAAGAACGTCTATGCGGAATACCGCGGCGCCGACGGAGTACAGGTCGGGGGCTTGGCCGGACGGGCGCTGTTCGCCTACTACTTCGGCGATCTCAACATCCTCCTCAGCAACTACATCACCGCGGACAGCCGCATCTCGTTCCGCCGCAACATCCAGCTGCGCATTTCCCAGATCGCGCCGTTCCTCAGGCTCGACTACGATCCCTACATCGTCGTCAGCGGCGGCAGGCTGTTCTGGATGCAGGACGCCTACACGCTCAGCAGTTCATTCCCGTATTCGAAGACGATGGAGGGCGGCTCGGCGAATTACATACGCAACGCCGTGAAGATCGTGGTGGACGCCTACAACGGCACGGTAACTTTCTACATCAGCGATCCGTCGGATCCCGTGGTGCGCACCTGGGCGCGGATATACCCGGGGCTGTTCCGGCCGATCGCCGCCATGCCCGCCGACCTCAGGCGTCACATCCGCTATCCCGAGGACTACTTCCGCGTCCAGGCGGACATGTACCGCGCCTATCACATGGACACGCCCGAGGTGTTCTACAACCGCGAAGATCTCTGGCAATTCCCACGCAAGCCGTCGGGCGACGAGGACAATCCCGAAGCCAAGATGGATCCGTATTTCATGAACATCCGGCTGCCGGGGGAAAAACAGAGCGAATTCGTCCTGATGCTGCCGATGGTGCCCAATCAGCGCGACAACATGATCGCCTGGCTGGCGGCGCGGTGCGACGGTCCGGACTACGGCAAGCTCATCGTCTACACCTTCCCGAAAGAGAAGCTGATCTACGGTCCGTTCCAGATCAACGCGCTCATCAACCAGAATACCGAGGTCTCGCAGCAGATCACGTTATGGAACCAGTCGGGATCGCGCGTGATCCACGGCAACCTGCTCGTCGTGCCGATCGAAAATTCGCTTCTGTACGTGATGCCGCTATATCTTCGCGCATCGTCGGGCCAGCTTCCCGAGATGAAGCGCGTCATCGCGGTCTACGGCGGCGACGTCGTGATGAAGGAGACGCTTTCGGCGGCGCTCGCCGCGCTCTTCAACGCGCCGGCAGGCAGCGCCGAGGAACCCTCCGCCGCGCCCGCCGAAAACGCCGCCGCCCTACCGGCAGTGGCTGCGCCCGTTGCGACGGACGCGCTGCGCGAAGCGCTCGACCACTACGAGCGCGCCAAGGAACGGCTGAAGGCGGGCGATTTCGCCGGCTTCGGCACGGAGTTCAACGCCTTGGGCTCGGCTCTCACGCCGAAAGATCAGGGCAAACCGGCGCCGGCGCACTAACGCACAATCAATATCCCGGCGGTGGCGGAGGGGGCGGGGGCGGGCCGTAGTCGCGGTAATAGCGGCGGTGCCAATTCCGTTGATAGAGATCGTCCGGCACCTTGTTGCCTTTCGCCCTCATGCACTGCGCATAGGCGATGTCGTAGCGGCGTTGCAGGTTGCCTTGCGCATAGGCCGACTGGTTCGCGCCCACCGCCGTTCCGGCGATACCGCCGGCCGCAGCACCCACTCCTGCGCCGTGTCCGCCGCCGACGGCGCCACCCAGCGCCGCGCCGAGGCCGGCGCCGATGATGGCCGAGAGGATGGCGTGGTCATTGGCGGTATCGGCGCGCCCTGCGACGTGATCCGAAGCGAAATCCTGGCACTCGTCGTCGTCCTTCTGGAAATCGGCGAACGACTTGCCGTCGCCCGGCATCACCGGGATGTTCGGCCCGCTCGGCGGGGTCACGCAGCCTCCGAGCAGCACCAGCGCCAGCGCGCCGGATACCAGTGGGGTTTTCCTCATCTCGCTCTCCGCTTGTCTATGCCGTTACTCTAACGCGTCAGAAATACCATTCAGGCGAACAACATTGGTCAAAAAAAGGATTACATGTATTCAATGGACATGAACGCCCGTTCAGATTCGGCGGGTGCTGACCTTCGCCGCGAACAGCACTTTGTCGTCCGAGGTCCGCCGTCCCTGGAATTGACACCAGGCGGGCGCGTCCGCGGGCCGCTCGACTTCGCCGCGATCGATCACGACTTCGTCGCCCACACGGGTTTCGTTGATGAAGTTCACTTCGTAGGCGGCAACCTGAAGCGATGCGGTCTCCTCCATCGTCGCCGTGTCGACGATCCACTGGGCGTAACGCGTGTTGTTCACATGCCCGTTGACGTCGAGATCGCTGTAGCGCACGACGAATCGCGCAACGGGGTTGAGGTCCGTGCGCAGCGCGATCTTCTCGGCTTCGAAGCTGAGGCTTGCCGGGCGGTCTTCCAGCATGAAGGTGGCCGGGTCGATCTTCTGCGGCCGGCGCGTTTTCCAGTTGAGGGTCAGCCAGCTGGTCGTGCATTCGCCCAGCTTGCGCTCGCGAACGAATATCTCGAAATCGCGCAGCGCCAGCACGCCCGCCACGCCGCGCGGCCAGGTCCTGATCGTCACCACGTCGCCCCACACCGGCCAGTCGTTCATGACGAGCTTCTGGCGCACCAGAACCCAGATGGTATTGCGCTTGATGAGATCCTCGTATCCCCAGCCGAGATGCTCGGCGTGCAGCCAGGCGATATCCTGTAGGATGTTGAGCAGGCCGGTCAGTCCCAACCGCTTGTGACTGTTCAGCACGATCGTGTTGACGTCGTAGTCCTTGGTCCAGCTCGGCTGTCGCATGCTTGCCGCCCTTTCGAGTTCTGATTGGCGGAATTCGCTCCGCGCGGCAAGAGCGCCATTCATCTCAGGGTGTCGTCACAGATGCGAAGAGCCGGAAAACGGCGTTCCGCTTTCCGGCTCTTCTGTTTCGGGCGCCTGGATCAGTGGACGGATACCGGCTTGAATTCGTTCTGCACGGCCGCGCCGTAGGCGGAGTCGTACGCATCGGTGTAGCCCAGCACGCTGCCGTCGACGGCGTGCAGCACATACAGCTTGCCGCCGGGCGGAAGCTCGATGCCAGGCGGGATCAGGCCAAGCGCATGCGCTTCGGCGCTGCCGGTCGGTTTGATGTAGGCGATCCGTTCCTCTTCCGGGTTCATGTCTTCCGGTGTGAATTCGTATTCGGTCATGACACGGACCTTTCTTCTTCCAGGCGCCCCGCCTTTATCTCTATTGTACGCACGATTGTGTTGCTCTTGGGGCGTTCGAGATCGATCGAAAGAAGGCCGTTCTCGAGCGTCGCTGCGGTAACCTCGATTCCCTCCGCCAGCACGAAAGCCCTTTGGAACTGCCGCGCGGCGATGCCGCGATGCAGGAAATTCCGGTCGTTGGTCTCGGCCTGCTTGCCGCGGATCAACAGCTGACGGTCCTCCACCGTCACGTTCAATTCGTCGCGACTGAAGCCGGCCACGGCGAGCGTTATCCGCAATGTGTCATCGCCGGATTGTTCGATGTTGTACGGCGGATAGCCGTCGCCCGCCGCCTTGGCGGTGCGTTCCAGCAGCCGCTCGAGGTGCTCGAAGCCGAGCAGAAATGGACTGTTGAAATATACTGTCCTCGACATTCAAAGCCCTCCCTTAAGCGGCCTTGCGGTTGCCGCGGCCCGCATGGGCGCCGCGTCACCAATAGAATGTGGTGTGCGGGGTTCCATATTCAAGACGCGGCTCGAAAATTCCTTTGCGGCAACTGCATCGCGGTCGGTTGCCGGTCGGCCAGGGAGCGGGCACAACAGGCCGATGATCAGACCCTCACTCGTGCTGGACGACGCGCCTGCCGGGCGGCTGTGGGCTTTCGGAGCGCCGCTCCGCGTGATCAGGGCCGATGCCCCTGGCGAGGTCGCGCCCGCCTTCCGGGAGATGGCGGAAGCACGCGCTTTGGGCAATTTTCTTGCGGGGTATTTCAGCTACGAGCTCGGCTATGCGCTGGAGCCGAAGCTGAACCGGTTAATGCCGTGCAACCGTGCCATACCACTTCTGTGGTTCGGCGTTTACCGTCCGCCGGACGTCATCGAGGGCGACGAAGCACGGCTCGCGTTCGACTGGTGGTGCTTTGGCCGCGCGTTTGGCGGGCGTTTGCGGCACGAATGGGACGAGGGCGCTTATCGCGTCCGCTTCGGCCGCGTGCGTGACCTCATCGCCGCGGGCGACATCTATCAGGCCAATCTGACCTTCCGCTCGCGCTTTTCGTTCGCGGGCGATGCGCTTGCGCTGTATCGGGCTCTGCGTGCGCATTCGGCTGCACGCTACGGTGCCTACCTCGACGATGGCGAACGGCAGGTGCTCAGCCTGTCGCCGGAACTGTTCTTCGATCTGGCCCCGGATGGCACGATCACGGCCAAGCCGATGAAAGGCACGGCGGCGCGCGGCGCCGACGCGGTGTCGGACACGCTGGCGCGAGAGCATCTGGCCGAAAGCACCAAGAACCGCGCCGAGAATTTGATGATCGTCGATCTTCTGCGCAACGACCTCGGCCGCCTCGCGCGGATCGGCAGCGTCGACGTCCGTGATATCTTTGAGGTGGAGACCTATCCGACCCTACACCAGATGGTTTCCACGGTCCAAGCCGGGCTGAAACCGGGCACGGGCATCGAAGAAATCGTGCGTGCGCTGTTTCCCTGCGGTTCGATCACCGGCGCACCCAAGATCCGCGCCATGGAAGTGATATCCGGACTGGAGGCTAGTCCGCGCGGCGTTTATTGCGGCGCCATCGGCCATTTCGCACCCGACGGTTCGGCCCGTTTCAACGTCGCGATCCGCACGCTCACGATCGCGGGCGCTGCCGGCGAACTCGGCATCGGCGGCGGACTGGTGCAGGATTCGATCGCCGAGAGCGAATACGAGGAAGCCCTGCTCAAGGCACGGTACTACCAGGCGGCGCGCCGCCCGCTCGAACTGATCGAGACGCTGCGTTGGTCGCCGTCCGAGGGCTTCGTTCGCCTCCGCCTGCACCTCGCACGGATGCGCCGCTCCGCCGAGCGCTTTTCGATTCCATTCGACGAAAGTCGCGCTGTCGAAGCGCTGAACTCCGCATTGCCTTCCCCCCAAAGGAACGTGACGGCTGACCTCCGTATCCGCCTATCCCTGGACGAAACCGGCGCGTTCGCCTGCACCTCGGCACCTTTGGGCGAGTCAAAGCCGATCTGGACCTATGCGATTTCCCCTCACGGCGTCCCGAGCGGCGACGTCCTGCTGCGGTACAAGACGAACTGGCGCGAGTTCTACGACTGCGAATACGCCCGCCTATCCGCGCAGCTCGGCTGCGACGAGGTTCTGTTCCTCAACGAGCGCGGCGAAGTCGCCGAGGGCAGCCGGACCAATGTATTCGTTACGCGCGGTGACCGGCTGGCAACTCCGCCTTTGTCGTCAGGCTGTCTCGATGGTGTTCTCCGCCGCTCGCTGATCGGCGAGGGACGCTGCATCGAAGCCGTGCTGGCGCCCGAAGACCTGCAAACGGCGGACGTCTGGCTTGGCAATTCGCTGCGCGGCTTGATCCGGTCGCTTCCAGTGGGCTGACGCTCAGGTTTCGGCTTTCGCGGCCAGCGCGAAAAGCAGCCCCAGCGTTTCGGGCAGCACCCAGCCGCCGGCTTCCACCACACGGCCCCGGTCGGCATCCTCGGCGAGCACGGCCGGCAGAGGCCGCTTGCCGATCCGCGTCCTGAGGTCGTCCGCCATCGTCTTGGGGTCGAAATCTTCGACTTCCGCCAGCACCGCTTCGCCAATCTGCGCGGCGGCGTCCCGGTCCGTGAGTAGCGCCAGAAGATCGTCGTAGGGTGTCGGGCCATGCCGCTTGCGCAGCAGGAAGCGCCCGCCCACGCCGGCCGCCACCACGACGGCCGCTCCGCCTGCGGCGATGATGGTATCGCGCCGGCTGAGTTTCATCTGAGCGTCCCCTTGAGGTGATCGGCGAGCCGCAGGGCCAGCGACAGCAGGTTCACGGTCGGGTTGGCGGCGCCATAAGTCGGGTACACGCTGCTTCCGGCCACGTACAAGTTGGCGAGGCCGTGCACCTTCAGGTTCGCGTCCACCACGCCCTTGCGCGGGTCGGCGTGCATGCGCGTCGTGCCCATGTGGTGGTTGCCCCAGTCGATCACGTCGAGCCATTCCTGGCGGCTGCGCAGGTTGAGCTTCAGCATGCCGATGCGTGCTTCGAGCAGTTGCCGCCCGAGTTCTTTCAGCGTCTGCCGGAACTGCGAGAAATCGGAATCGGCAATGCGCATGTGCAGCTTGGCGCGCGGCATGCCCAGCGCGTCGGTCTCGCTGTCGAGCGTGATGCGGCGGTCCGGATCGGGGGTCACTTCCATGCCGGCGCCCAGCGAGAACGCCGCATGGTTGGAGGCATCGACTCCGAGCGCATTCGCCGTCTCCGCGACGGTGGCCTTGCCGAAATCGTCGAGATCGACCTTGTTTTCGATGGTGATCGAAGAGGCCATCACCGCGTGCGAGCGGCGGAACGCTTCGCTGGGGAACAGGCCGGCACGGACGATGGCGCCGCGTACCGTCTGGTTGCCCTGGTAGAACGGCGCCAGTTTGCCGTCGAACAGCACCAGGAAGGCGGCGTCGCGCGGCGTCGGATGATCGGCGAAGAAGCGCCCGACCAGGTCGTGCGCATTGCCGGCACCCGCTGTGGCCACGTCGTTGGAGGCCAGCATCAGCCGGGCGACCTCGATCGCGCCCATCGCCAGCACGGCGGCCTTGGGCTTCACCTTGAACTTGCGGCCCGAGAGCGTGGCGACGTCGATCTCTTCGACCTTCGCGCCGGAGGCGTCGAGCCCGATCCGCGTCGCGTTGGCGTGCAGATAAACGCTCAGCTTGCCGATGCGCTTCAGGTCTTCCGCATAGCGGTCGCCGAAATGGGTCGGCAGATTGCTGTCGCGGGTCTTGGAGAACTGGAACCAGCGCGTGGTCACGCCGCCGTCGCCCAGCGCCAGTTCGTTGCCCAGCGCGGTGGTGAACTGTCCCGCCTTGTCGTACAGCAGGGTTCCCCCTTCGCAGAGCGAATGCGCCTTGACGAAATAGCGGTCGACTTCCTTCTTTCCGAACGGCCAGCCCGAATAGGGCATCCAGGTGCGCTCTTCGAAATCGATCTGGTCCATCGGCCGGCACCAGCCGCCCCAGTGGTTGGAGCTGCCGCCCAGAAATCTCAGCCGCGTGGCCTCCAGAGTCAGATAGGGGGCGCCGATCTTCGATCCTTCGTAGAGCGCCTGCGTCTTGGCGTCGAAAGTCATGCCGCCGCTTTCGAGCAACACGACCTTGAGCGGTGAATTGGCCAGCGCAAGCGCCATCGAAATCCCGACGGGGCCGCCGCCGGCGATCGCCAGATCCGCTTGGATGACGGTGCCCGATGGAACGTTCCGGGCGTCGATGAATGCACCCAATGTGCTTGCCTTTCGAAGCTGCCGAGTCGAGCAAGCCTCGGTCAGATTAGCGGCCGCCGCCGGGGAAGTCTTGTCGAAGCTGTGTCAATCCCGCTCCGCCGAAGGCCGTTTCCTCTCTTGGCGCGGCTTTGGCGCGAAGGCAAGGCGGCATATGGCCGGGGTCCGCGCCTAATCGAGTCCGTAGCGGTAATGGCCGGTGATCTCAAAGGCAAACAGCGTGTCCTCCAGCACCTGTCCGCCGCCGATGTTGTGCATCACGAGTGGGCGGGTGAGGTCGGCGTTCCTGCGGTCTGTCACGATTCCGATATGGGGCAGGGAGCCGCCTCGGCGCAGATTCCACGTCACGATGTCGCCCGGCGCATAGTCGCTGGCGTCGCTGGAGATCGGCAGCGTCTTGCCGTGGCGCTGCAAGAACGCCGCGAGGTTGGGAACGCGCCGGTGATCGATGTTGGCGTCGGCGTGTTTCATACCCCAGATTCTGGGATAGGCCGCAAAGTGGCGCGACATGTCCTCGTGCACGAGTTTCTGCAGGTCGACGCCGATGCCGCGATAGGCGCGCACGATCACGTCGGCGCATACCCCGACGCCCGAGGGCACATCGCCCATCGGATAGGCGATCCGGCGGTAGGAGCCGTCATAGACCACGTCGGGATTGCTCAACGCTTCGGCAGCTTGCACGAAACGGCTCGCAGCCGTTGCATCCGCCATGCATGGCGGCGCAAGCGCCAGCAGAAGCGCGCCCGCAATCGTGCCAAATCTGAGGAGGAAAGGTCTCATCAACGACTCGCCCGCTGCACCCTCACGCCGATTGTCACTCCGCGACCCTACGCCCTTCTGGCGCGGCGGTTACAGCGGGGAAATCAAGTGGCGGGATTGTGGCGCGAAGGCTCCGGTGGCGCCCTTCGCCGCGCTTTATGCTGGCGCAAGTCACGCGATGTTGCGCACACAAAAAGGTGGGGCTGGCGTGAGCCGGCAGAAGTTGCGGGAACCGGCGTTCGATCCTCCTGCGCCCTGAAGGGTTTCGGAGGGCAACCTCCGCTGCTGTGCAGCGGAGGCTGGTGGAGCCAAGCGGGATCGAACCGCTGACCTCCTGCATGCCATGCAGGCGCTCTCCCA
>Ga0335069_10004643_pt1 | contig 20275 bp, 19 predicted proteins | sample Lox_Sample_11_FD_206714 | JGI IMG/M metagenome (GOLD analysis project Ga0335069, IMG submission 206714) | Soil microbial communities from Loxahatchee National Wildlife Refuge, Florida, United States - Lox_Sample_1.1 | ecosystem: Environmental > Terrestrial > Soil > Wetlands | place: USA... | reverse complement strand
AAAGCCAAGCCTGGTACGGAAAACCACGGGCTAGCTTTTCTTTTCGTCGTCATCTGGAACGGACTGAAAATCCTTGTGTCGAGTGTTCAATTCACTCCCTGCCCATTTTTCTTCATCTGATCGCGCCTCCCATCGCCGGATCCGACCCGCCTCGTAGCGGCGCCACCAACCACTCGGTCGCGGAACGCACCGGCGATTGGGCGGGGGCGCCGCTCGCAAGCGGCACCACAAAGCAACCGGTGAGGGTTATGGCGGCAGTCGCCGCAAACGCGACGTAGTTGCCGGCGGGATGATCGAGACAACACCGGTTGACCGGTGTCGGCGCCGTCATTGCCGCTCCGCGTGCCCGAATACTCGCCTGTCCTCAGTGCAGTTGCCGACCGACCGGTACATCTGCGGTTCGGGTGGGTGCTGAGACGAGCGTCATCATCGGTGTCGCCGTCGGAACGAGGAACTCGGAAGGGCACCCATCCAAGGAAGCTTTTACCGCCTTCACCAAGCAATCTACGGTAACGCGCTTGTCGTCGTTGCAGTCAAACGCGGGACAGAAGTCCGGCGCAAGCTTTCCGATCGCGATGTTTACACCAACCACCAATTCATCGACTGTGACACTGCGGTTCGCATCGCAATCGCCCACACAAATGGCGACTGTCCATGTAGCTGTGACCGATGGAGTGGCCGTCACAGTACCCGTTGGCGAGAAGTTCGGGCTTGAGGTTGGTGGTGCCGTTGTGTCCTCCGTTGGCCTGTCCATTGGCGACTGGGTCGGCACCTGCGTGGTGGCGAAGGTATCGTGAACCGTGGGCGTACACGTCTGAGCGATCGTTGGCGTTGCCGAGCCCGTAACCGACGGAGTCGCTGTCGGCGTGTCAGTTGCCGTAGACGTGTTCGTCGGTGTCTGGCTATTCGTCGGGGTCGCGCTCGGAGTCAGGGTCCAAGTCGGCAAAGGAGTCGAAGTGGGCGCGGAGGAATTGATGCGCAGGCTACCGGCCAGAACCGGAGCCTGCCCGTAACAGTGATGCTCGAAGTCTGCAGCAAGGCGTTCGACCGTGCCATCGCTCTCATACATTGCCTCGACGATGGTGAACTCGCCGATCGCGGGGCAGCCGCTTCCGTCGAGCGACAGGCCGAATCGCCCGCCGCCTACGTTTGGTGAAAAGTCCGTGTAGGCGTAGGTAGCCGGAATCAAGTCTTGACCAGGGGGCGATACAAAGTTGAGACGGTACAAGGGCAACCCACCAATGCCAGTGAACAATATGGAAACGGCGCCGAAGCCGTGCGTAACACGAAACGCGCCGCTGGCTGGCGTCACAAATCGGCTGAGCCCGCCGCCAAGATACTCGTCAATGGAACTGTGGAGCGCGAGGAAGTTCTGCGCCGGATCCGGGGTAGGGGAAGGAGTGGGCGAGATTGGGAGCGGCACGTCTGAGTTGATGCGTAGACTGCCGAACAGCGCTGGCGGCTGGTTTTCGCAATGCTGCTCGAAATCAATCGCCAGTTTCGTCACCGAAGAATTCGGAGCGTAGGCAAGATCACGAACTCCAAATTGGCCGGAGAGGGGCCCGCATCCGCGGCCATCCCCGGTGACGTCCAAGAACGGATGCGACCCAACGTTCGGGCCCTTGAATTCTGTAGCATTGAGATATGTGGCAATCGTAAAGGGCTGCCCAGGTGCCGCTCCGGCTAGAATCGTCCAGTTTTCCGGTGAGACAGTTCCTGCAACGGTCACCATAATGCCGTTCGGAATTGCCTGGGCAGAGAAGTGCCCATCGGTTGCCCCGAAGGCGTACTGCTTCCCTTGCCCGACGTAGTCTCCCGGATCGCTGTTCAGCACGAGGAGGGTCGCCGCTCGTGTGGTCGTCGAGCAACACGACAGGAAACCGAAGAGCGCCGCCCCAACCAGCATGCTTCGTTTGACGGAACGAAAGTAGTGTACAGGTGTAGACAATCTGGTCCTTGCTATGACAACGTCCAGTCGATGTCCATTTCCGACGTCATCGCCGCCAGCCCGAAGACGACACGCCTTGGTTGCTCGGTCGAGACCATCGACGCAAGCGTTGGCTGCCACACGCCTTGTCTGTACGCAGGCGGACCCCATCGCCATCCCCAGCTGCCGATCGGAAAACCTGGAGCCAAGTCCGTTGCACGCCCGGAGATCGGCACCACCAAGTACCGTCGTACTGGTGGGACGCGATCTCCGCGCGTACGCCGGTTCTCGAGCCCTGCTCCCGTCCTACGCCTTAAACTCTCCGGTCTGCACCCACTCGTTCTTGAGCAGCGACCACCAGTCGACGGCGAGACGCTTCAACACATACTCGTACGGCAACCACCCGTAGCCGGCGGCGCCCCAGGCGGTGCCCCACGAGTTGCGGATCAGCAACGCGCCGGTCGTCTCCACGCCCTGTGGATTGCTGTTCTTGATCTTCATGCCGTCGTCGTAACCAACCGCATCGACCGCATGACCGCCGACGATCTTCTCGCCCGCAGTCGGGAGCGGGATTTTTCCGGTGGTATTCGCCTGGGTGTACGAGCTGTAGACCGTAAACCCGAACATCGACGGCAGCCCAACCGCCAAGTTGGCCTTGATCCGATCGAGCAGCGCGTTGGGCGCCGTCCCCGGCGGATCGAGCCGATAGTAGGTGATCGCCTGAAAACTCTGGGCGAACGCATAGCAGAAGCCGCTGGGCTCGGTGTCGAAGGTGGCGACGTTGTACGGCCAATACTCTTCCGGCGGCACGCCAAAAAGCACCAGCGCGCCCATCGTGCTGCGGAGGAAGGCTCCGGTATCACCGACCCAATGGAGCAAATCGCGCGTCGTCTTGTACAGAAAGAGCCGCGACGCGTCGATGTGCTTGCCGTATGCTCTCCGCTCAAAATATTCCACCAGCCCGACGCCGGCGTGCGCCGTGCACGAACCCAGCGCCCCTTGGTTCTCGATCGGTGAACACCACGCCCGCAAGTCAACCGCCGCGGGAATTTTCGCGGGCGCTTTGACTTTGCTCAGCATGGCTTTGACTGACGGTTGATTCAATTCCTTGAGCCGCTGCGGGACTTCGTTGTGCTCGGGCGTATGATCCCGATAGTCGGGATAGTCCGGCAGCCACCCCATGCTCATGGTTGACGTTTCGGCCATTGCACTCCTTCCTTTCCTCGGGTGTTGCGCACGGGAACACTTGCGCGTTGATTGACCACCTACGATTCCCAACATTCCAGCTTGTGAACCGCCACGTTCAGCTCACCTCCGGTCGAGGACGTGCACGCGTGAGATGTTGGACTCACCTCCTTTCGTGGCGCGCACGTTGGAAGCCGCGGTCGCAGATCGTTCAGGTTCAGCACGACGCGGGACCCGGTGTGCGCTCGCGGCCCTGGCGGGGGAGGTCTGCCAAGACGCGAAGGGGTGTTGCGAGATCGGTCGCTGATCACTCGCGGTGGCGTCGGGCTCGCCCTCTTCGATCAGGTCACGGCTAGCCGGCCATCACCGACCACCACGCGCAGCCTCTTCCCGTGCGCTTCGGTCCGGCACGAATACCCGTGCTCAGCCAGCACGGTTTCTAGGGCTGCGGCAACCTTCACGATCGGCGTGACGACGTGGATCCGCTCAATCACCTTCATCGGTCTCCTCCGCCAAACATCCAGCAACAGAACAAACAACGGGCCAACCCGTTGCTTCGCTGATCGCGGACGATTCCAGACGTGCGAGACAGTTCGAGGTGCTACCGCAATGTAGCAGAGGTGCTACCGAGGGGTTCGTACCGCGCCGGCGGCGCGACAGCAATTCGATGTCACCCAGCGACACCTCGAGTTCGATTACTCAGGAATTTCCGAGGCGAGCGCCGCAACCGAAAACGCGTCAGAAGCTCGCCCCTGCCGGCGGAGTCTTAGGCTCGGCGCCGATAGCCGCGCAGAATCATGATTGCGCCCAGTCCAGACAGCACCAGCGCCAGCGCGAGCAGGCCGTGGTTCGATGCGACCGGCGCGGTGGATGGGATGCCGGTTGTCGCGCACGCGATGCCGGTGGGAGCTCCGGTGGTGAAGAGCGCGCTCTCATCGGAATCGAAACAGGACTGACACGAACCCATCGTTCCACCGCAGTCGGTATCGGAGTCGCAGCCCAATCCTTGATTCACACCGACCGTACACACCCGGTCTTCACAGTTTCCATCGCAATCGCTGTCGGACAAGCACGCCGTGCCGTTCTGGGGCCCTCCGCTGCAGAGGTTCGCCATGCATGTCCCGGTGCCGCAATCGCTGTTATCGGAACAGGGTGTCCCCGGCGGTCCCTGCTTGCAGACACCGTCCGTTGCATCGGAGAACGCGAGCGTTCGAAGCGAGCCACTCGCGCTCCTCGCCGGAAGCACCACCTGATCCGTGGTCATGCCACCCGGACTTAGCGTCGTCATACCGCACGAGAGATACGGAAAGCCGGGAGCCACTGGGGTACAGCTCAAGGTCGCCGTAGATTGCACGGACTGTAAGGCGTTGTGAGCGACATCAAGCGCTCGCTTGAGACCGGGCGGCAGGGGGCACTCCAAGCGGCCACTGTTGAGCTGGCATCCGGTTGCGGCGAGTAGTTGCGCAGTCTGTCCAGGGGCTCTGTCAGCACACACAACTCCGTTGTTGTTGTCCAGCATACACCCCGGTGGCAGGGTGCAGGTGACGAGATCGTTGACCAGCCTGCACGTAATGCTGCCCACCGGCGCCGGCTCTTGGAGAGTTACCTGCCCATCGCACAGCAATGGAACCAGCGCGGCCTCCTCAGAACCGCCGGTTGATCCGAAGATCTCCTGGGAGGTGAGAAATGGCAAGACGATCAGAGTCGATTTGACTGGACAGATCCCGTGATTCGTCTGCTTGATGGTGAATGTGACCGGCTCATTGGCCTTCGGAAAGCGGGGGACGGCAGTGATTTGCACCCCAATGGCACACCCGCCACAGATCGCCGCCACCGCCACCACGCTGAACGCTTCGAGCTTCGATCGCAACCACGTCGCTGTCGTGTCTGTCATCGCTCCCCCCCGAAGGTGCGAAAGTTTCGCGCCTCATACGACAAAACGGCGATCGACTCAAACGGATCTCATCGATCATCCATGTCGCCCGGCACCCACTGCCAGGAGTCGAGTTGCCGGATTCCCGTGGCTTCACCGCCCGGCCACGCGTAGATGTCCGAACGCAGCGGCAGGAAGCCGGCGCGATGTAGCGCTCGCCAGTGGCGCCAACGCGGCGGTGCCGAGAACCTGAGGCCGGCACAGCCGGCCGCGGCGGCTGCGGCGACCACGCAGCGCAGCAGCGCCGCGACAACCGGCGACGGCTCTCGACCGTCGTTGGGGTCCACGGATGCGAACGCCACACTTCTGGCCGCAACCGATCGATGCCCAGGCGTTGCCACGCGGGTGCCACCGCAGTATCGGCTCCGAGCGTCCCGTCGACCGCCTCGTCCCCGTGCGCGATCGGCCACGGCCACGACGCGGAACTCGAAACGATCTTGCCGCTTCCACGATCGATGACGATCCAGCAGCGCGCCAGCCCAAACGGGTTGCGGCGATAGAACCACTCGTAGAGAGCCCGCGGTCGTCGGCGCCCGAACGATTCGTCGACCAGATCGTAAATCGCCTCGAACTCCTCGGGCCGCGCGCGCCGGATGTCGAATCGCGGGTGAGTCGATTCCAGCGGCACCGGAACTCGCAGCCAGTCGTCGAATCGATCGGGACACCGCCAGCCGACCGGGCCGCTCTCGCCAATCGAGTCGCCGACTCGTTCAAAGGCCGGGCTCATGCACCGTGAGATTGCGATTCACCTTGATCACGGGCGCGCAGGACGACCGGAACTCCGCGCGCCGGGCAGCTCTGACCTGCCTCATGCCGACTGCGGGCGCGCGAATCGGCGGCGTAGCTCGACCTTGTTCACTTTGCCGGTCGCGTTGCGGGGCAGCTCGGCCAAGATTTCTACCTGCTCCGGAATCTTCTGCGCCATCACCTGACGCTCGAGCAGAAAGTGGCGCACGTCATACAGCGTCAGTCCTGATGCACCCTCCGCGCGCAGGACGATGCATGCGCAGACGCGCTCGCCGCTGACCGCATCGGGCACGCCGATGACCGCGGCCTCTTCAATACGCGGGTGCGCGTGCAGCTCGTCTTCGATCGACTTGGCGCTCAGATTCTCGCCCTTGCGGATGATGATGTCCTTCTTCCGTCCGGTGATCCGCACGAATCCTTCGTCGTCGATGACCGCCAGGTCGCCGGAGCGCAAGAAGCCATCGGCGGTAAACGCATCGTTGAGCCGCGCGTCGACATAGCCAACGCACAATTGCGGGCCGCGCAGCGCGATCTCGCCCTCGCTGTTCGGCGGCAGCGCACGACCGGCGTCGTCGACTACACGCACAGTCGCACCGGGGACCGGCCGGCCGTCGGTGGTGATGAGCTTCTCCGCCGGATCGTCGCGGCGGCCGGCGGTGGTCATCGGGCATTCGGTCATGCCGTAGGATCGATAGACGAACGCGCCGAACTCGGCCGACACCTCGCGCATCAGTTCGGGCGGCACGTCGGCCGCACCGATCCCAGCCACTCGCACCGAGCGCACGCGCTCGCGGCGAAACCCCTTGGCGCGCAGCAAGGCTTGCAGAATCGGGGGCGGCGCGCCGGCGCTGGTGACTTGCTCGCGTTCGATCAGCGTCAATGCGGTCTCAGGATCGAATTGTTCGAGGAACACGGCGCGCGACCCTTCGATGACCGGTTGGATGACGAAGAACGCCAGGCCACCGATGTGGGTCACCGGGAACCACAGGATACCGACCTCGTCCCCTCGCGTCCCGCGAATCGCGCGCGACGCTGACACCAGCGCACCGAGCGTCGACGGCGTGTGCATCACGCCCTTCGGATCCGCGGTGGTCCCCGACGTGTAGAAGATGGTGGCGACATCGTGCGGCGTGAGGGGCGACGGCGGCAGCTCCGAACGCGGTGGCAGCGCCAGCAACTCGTCGAGCGACCGCTGACCGGGCGCGGGCTGCGCGCGCACCACTAGCACGTGCTGGAGGCTGGGACACGTGCGGCTCACCTGCGCCGCCAGCTCGCGATGATCGAATCCCCGCAACACGCCCGGCACGATCAACGCGCGTGCTTCGGTCTGACTGCAGATGAAGCGCAGCTCGCGCTCGCGGTAGATCGGCAGCATCGGATTCGAGACGGCCCCGATGCGATCGAGCGCGAAGGTCAGAAACACCGCCTCGATCCAGTTCGGCAATTGCCAGGACAGCACGTCGCCGGCACGCACCCCCAGATCGAGGAGCCCCGCCGCAAGGCGGTCGGCCTGCTGCTGCACGTCCAGCGCCGTGATGCGCCGATCGTCGGCGACGAACAATACTCGCTGCGGCGTCTCTTGGACGCGTTCCGCGAGTCGCGTGGTCAGATTCGGGTGCGGCCATTCGCCGCGCGACTCATGATGCTCCCGCCGCTGATCGCTTACATGCGCCTGCACGGGTCTGCCTCTCTCACAATCGATCACCGTGATCGTTCGTTCTCATGAGACACTTCCGATCCGGAATCAACCCGAATCGGACCATCCCTCCCGTCTCCGCGCCATCAGACCACGTCGAGTACGTTTCTTCGCGACCGCGCCTGAGGTACAACCGGCGCGCCTATGATCACACCGCTCGCCGCGCTCGCCCTGGCGTTGCTCCCCACGGCCGCCGCACTGCAAGCTGACCGGCTGGGCTCCATCGACGGCGAACAGCGAGTCGTCTCCACTTCCCCAATTCGCCCGGCGGCTGGACGTTTGCTCGTGGCGAGTCGCAACATTCTCGACCCCAACTTCGCCCAGACGGTGATCGCGTTGCTCGCCTATGACGAAACCGGCGCGTTGGGCCTCGTGCTCAATCGGCCGACGAAGGTGCGACTAACCACGGCACTGCCGCAACTCAAGGACGTCGGCGATCTCCCCGACGTCGTCTTCATCGGCGGCCCGGTGGGCCGCAGTCAAATGATGGCGCTCTTCCGCTCGGCGCAGCCGGTGAAATCCGCGCATCGGGTCTTCGATGACGTGTACGTTTCCGGCAATCTCGACGCACTCCGGCGCGCGCTGAAGCCCAAGGGCACTCGCGGCGGCGTGCGCGCATACGCGGGCTCGTCAGGCTGGGGACCGCGCCAGCTCGACAACGAGATCGCCCGCGGCGACTGGTACCTCGCGGAGGGCGACGCGCGGATCATCTTCGCTGCCAATCCGGCTGAGGTGTGGGAGACGCTCATCCAACGCGTCAGCGGGGAATGGGCTGAAGCGCTTTCATCAGGTATTGCTGCGAGCAACACGCATGGAGTCTTGCGCAAGCGGTTCGAGGCCCCTCGCACCACCGCCGATCTTGCGCCCTCGAGAGCCGCAGACTAAGGGACTACCGCAATGCGGTACGATTTCACCCCGGAGCAACTCGCCTGGCGCGACGAGGTGCGGGCGTTCATCACCGAGCATCTGGTGCCGGCAATGCTCGACGAAGCGCGCGAATCGGGGAACGAAGGCCAAGGGCCGCTCGCGAAGGAATTCATCCTCAAGCTGCGCGACCGCGGCTGGTGGGGCTTGCCGTGGCCGAAGGAGTACGGCGGCCTCGGTCGCTCGGCGATCGAGCAATGGATCTTCGTCGACGAACTCGAAGGTGCCGGCGCCCCGATGCTGCCGCTGACCGTGACCTCGGTCGCACCGACGATCATGCGCATCGGCACCGAGGCGCAGAAGCAATACTGGTTGCCCAAGATCAAGAACGCCGAGATCGACTTCGCGCTCGGCTATTCGGAGCCGGAAGCCGGCACCGACCTGGCCGCGCTGCGCACGCGCGCGGTGCTCGACGGCGACGAATGGGTCGTCACCGGCCAGAAGATGTGGAACACCATGGCGCACATGGCGACCCACAACTGGCTCGCCGTGCGCACCGAACCGGACGCGCCGAAGCACAAAGGCATCTCGATGATGATCGTGCCGATGGACGCCCCGGGCGTCACCGTGCAGGGCATCACCGTGTGGCCGGGCTTGCGCACCAACGCCCTGTTCCTCGACAACGTCCGCGTGCCGCGCGACTATCTCGTCGGCGAGCGCGGGATGGGTTTCTACTATGCCGCGATGGCGCTCAACTTCGAGCGCCTGAGCATCGGCTCGGTTGCGATGACGCGCCGATACTTCCGCGAATTGGTTGCCTACGTGCGTGAAGCCGAAGTCGACGGTCACCCGCTACGAACCAATCCCTGGGTGCGCGAGCGGTTGGCGCGTCTGGCGGTCGACATCGAGGCGGCGCGCATGCTCGGACTCGAAACTGCGTGGGCGCTCGACGAAGGCCGTGTGCCGGCCGCCGAGTCGTCGATGGCGAAGATTTTCGTCAGCGAACTGGCCCAACGGGTCGCCGATGTCGGCAGCGAGATGCTCGGCCTGCTCGGCCAACTGCATCCCGAAGAGCCGCGTGCCCCTTTGCATGGTCGCTTGCAATGGCTCTACCGCACCGCACCGCTGCTGGCGTTCGGCGGCGGCACCAACGAAGTGCAGCGCACCATCATCGCGTTGATGGGATACGGGTTGCCGCGAAAGTGATTTCGCTGATCGCATATCGCTTATCACGTATGATCGGAGTGGAAGATGGGACCCCTCTTTGAGTCGGATGTGAAGTCTGTGCCGCTGCTGTTTCGCGGCAAGGTGCGCGATATCTACGATGTTGGACACTACTTGCTGCTGGTCGCGACGGATCGCTTGTCCGCCTTCGACGTCGTCCTGCCGACGCCGATTCCGGAGAAGGGCCGCATTCTGACCGAGCTGTCGCTGTTCTGGTTCGACCGCATGAAAGATCTCGTCCCCAATCACATCGTGTCGACCGACGTGGGCGCGTACGTGCGCGACCCCACGGAGCGCGCGCAACTCGAAGGCCGCACCGTGGTCTGCCGCAAGGCGGAGCCGCTGAAGATCGAGACCATCGTGCGCGGTTACGTCGCCGGCACGGGGTGGAAGGACTATCAGCGCGACGGCGCCATCTGCGGCATCGCCCTGCCCGCCGGCTTGCGTGAGTCCGACAAGCTCGCGGAGCCGATCTTCACGCCGTCGACCAAGGCGCCGCGCGGCCAACATGACGAGAACATCACCTTCGATCAGGCCGCCGAGATCGTCGGCCGTCGCCTGGCCGAAGAGGTTCGCGAGCTGTCGTTGAAAGTCTATGTCGCGGCGGCCGCGTACGCGGAGACGCGCGGCATCATCATCTGCGACACTAAATTCGAGTGGGGATTGATCGACGGACAATTGATTCTCATCGACGAGTTGCTCACACCCGACTCATCGCGCTTCTGGCCGCGCGATCAATGGCAGCCGGGCAAGACGCCGCCCAGCTTCGACAAGCAACCGGTCCGCGATTACCTTGAATCGATCGGCTTCAACAAGAAACCCCCGGGTCCCGAGCTGCCGCCCGAGGTCGTTCGGCAGACCACCGCGCGCTATCGCGAGGCGCTCACGCGGCTGCGCGGATGAATGGTGAGTCGTGCGCGGCGAGTTGTGAGTGGGAGGAGCGATGCGTCTCGCGCCAACGCCGGAGCAAGTTGAGCTGAAGGCGGCTGTTCGACGCTTCTGCGAGGAGCAGATCGACGCCGATCGGTTGGCCGCGTGGAGTCGATTGCCGCGCGGAATCGATGACGCCACCTGGCGCGCGATCGCCGATCTCGGTTGGTTTGGACTCGGCTTGCCGGGCGAGGTCGGTGGCAGCGGGCAAGGATTGGTGGAAGTCGCGTGCCTGCTCGAAGAATGTTCGCGTGGGCTCGTGCCCTTGCCCGTGATCGACGCGATCCGCGGGGGACGCGCGTTGGCGACGCTCGATCCGCGTGCGCCCGAGTTGAACGCGGTCGCTCGGGGTGAACGGGTGGTCACGCTGGCGATGGGCGAGCCAGGCGGCGACCATCCATCGCATGGCGCCACGCGCCTGGTGACTCGCGGTGCGAGCACAGTGGTCGACGGTGAGAAATGGTTCGTGCCGGACGCCGGCGCCGCCGATTGGCACATCGTCGCGGCGCGTGACGGCGAGGGCGTTGCCCTGGTGCTGATCGAACGCGGACAATTCGCGGTCACGTCGCTGCGCAGCTTCGACGGCCAGCCGCAAGCCATCGTTTGTTACGACAACACGGCGCTCACGCGGCGACTGGCGTTCAGCGACCAGGCCGAGCGCGCCATTCGCGCACTGCAACGCGAGCAGCAGGCGTTGGCCCTGGCCGAGCAGATCGGCACCATCGGCGCCGTGCTCGACATGACCGTGGCGTACGTGAAAGAGCGCGAACAGTTCGGCCAGAAGATCGCGGTGTTTCAGGCGGTGCAGCATCAAGTCGCGGACACCGGCATGGCCTACACCGCGGCCCGCCATCTCGCGTGGCAGGCGATCACGCGGCTCGCCGCCGGGACAATCGAGGGCACGGAGCTGGCGACCGCAGCCGCATTCGTCGGCCAGACTTGCAAGCGCGCCACCCTCACCGCGCATCACCTGCACGGGGGCGCCGGCTACGTCATCGAGCATCCGTTGCACTTTCATTCAGAGCGCGCGCAGACCCTCTGCATCCGCTACACGCCCGAGGGCCCGGCGCTCGCGCAAATCGCCGCATCGCTGCTGGGCTAGCGGTGGCATCGACCGACCCGCTGGCGACGTTGCCGGCGCAGTTCCGGCATGCGGGCTACACGGCCGAGTTCCTCGCCTCGCGACTCGGCATTCGCGTACCCGACGATGTCGGGCAACTCAACCATGCGCCGGCGTTGGAGCGTCTGCGCGGCGATCGATCAAAGGCTGCGGGACTGACGCGACTGTTCTTCTTGGAAGCCGACGAGAACCGGCTTGCATTGGACAGCGCGACCACGCAGGCGCTGCGACGTCGCGGTTTGGTGTCGCTACGCGGACACTCTCTCCGCGCCCGTCTCCGTATCGACCCCGTGGGTCCGCACTGGCTGCTGTCCGACCGACGCTTTCGCGCACCGGATGCGTCGGCCTTGGCCCTACCCGCTGGCGATCCGGTTTATCCGCCGAGCAGCGATTCACTACTGTTGCGCGATGCCGTCGTGTCGACCGAAGGCAGCACCGTGCTCGACCTCTGCACCGGGTCGGGCATTCAAGCGCTGGTCGCATCCGGCCGCGCCGACCGAGTGGTTGCGGTCGACATCAGCTCGCGAGCCGCGGCGCTGGCGCGTCTCAACGCAGCGCTGAACGGGGTGACGAACGTCGACGTGCGCAGCGGCGATTTGTATCGTCCCGCCGCGGGCGAGCGTTTCGATACCATCATCGCCAACCCGCCGTTTGTTCCGTCACCGTACCGATCGGGACCGGCGTATCATTCGGGCGGCCCGACCGGCGCGCGGGTGCTGCAACGAATTGCCCGCGGGCTTGAACGTGCATTGCAGACGGAGGGCCGGTTTTTCGCCGTATCGCATCTGGCATTGCGGCGGACCGAAGCCGTTGCCGACGTCGTGCGGCCGTGGTTCCGCGATTTCGCCGGGCGCACGCTCGCGTTGGTGGTGGAGAGCGGTACGGCGATTGATCTCGCCGCGGCGCAGTCGCTGTTCGCGCTCGCCGACGGTCTGTCGGCTTACGCGGCCGAAGTGAAACGCTGGGCAGCGTACCTGCAGGGCCACCGCATTCGCGAAATTGTGCTGCTGCTATTGGTCGCGGAACGAACCGGGCGGCGGGACTTCGATGTCGTCACCGCGTTTCAGCGGACGCTTCCGCTGCCGCTGTCGCATCCGCCGCGACATCACATCGAGCAATGGCTCACGGCGCGCTGAATTCGACTATCGCAGAAAAGTCTTGACGCCAGCGGCGCGAGGCCGGAGAATCGGGCCACGAAACCAGAAGGCGAGGACGGGCGTCTCACGATCGACGGTCGGCAGTGACGCGGGGACGCGCGCTCACGCGGGAGGTGGGTGATGACCACGCTGCACGACATCATGCGCGAAGGTTTTCTGTTCGTGGTGCAATGCACCGACACGGTGTCACACGCCGTGCGGGTGATGGCCGACAGTAACGTCGGCATCGTCGCCGTGCTCGATGGTGACCGCTTGGTCGGCGTCTGTTCCGAGCGCGATGTTGTCCGCCGGGTCGTTGCCAAGGGCCTCGAACCTTCGACCACACGAGTCGGCGACGTCATGACACGCGACCTGATCGTGTCCGACGAGAGCGAAGAGTACCGCGAGGCGATGCGCAAGATGGATCAGGCCAACATCCGCCACCTACCGGTGGTCCGCGACGGCCGGCTGGTGTCGATGTTGTCGGTGCGCGATTTGATGCGCGTGGACATGCAACGCATGGGTGATGAGCTCAAGTTCCTCCACGAGTATCTCTACACCGTACCCCCCGACATCGTCGCACACGCCGCGACCAAGTAAGCCCGATCGGCGAGCCCCCTGGGCTTGCCTCTGGTCGGCATACAGGTCAAAGAGAACGCTGTGGCGAGTACCGCAACAGCCAAGAAGAGTCGCGAAGCGGCGCGCGGTGTCGACATTCCCGCAACCGTACTGGACCAGATTCGCGCCGGCGCACTGGACGACTACTCGGCTGAGCAGCTCTTGACGTGGGGGCTCGACACCTTCGCGCCCCGCATCGGCTTATCGGCGAGCTTCGGATCGCCCGAAGGCCTGGTGATCCTCGATATGATGCACAAGCTGCGACCGGCGGCGACGCGCGTCTTCACCCTCGACACCGGACGCATGTTTCAAGAGACCTATGATCTCATCGACCGCGTGCGCGCGCGCTACCGCATCGATGTCGAGGTGTACTTTCCACAACCCGAAGCCGTCGAAGCGATGGTGCGCGAGTATGGGCTCAACCTGTTCTACGATTCGGTCGAGCTGCGACAGAAATGCTGCGGCGTACGCAAGGTCGAACCGTTGAATCGGGCGTTGAGCGAACTCGACGCGTGGATCGCCGGGCTGCGGCCGGAGCAGTCAGTGACACGCAGCGACGTGCACAAAGTCGAGATCGACGAGGTCCACGGTGGGCGCATCAAGCTCAACCCGCTAGCCGGCTGGTCCAAAGCTGACGTGTGGACCTATGTCGAGCACCATCACGTGCCGGTGAATGCGCTGCATGCAAAGGGATTTCCCACCGTCGGCTGCTTGCCGTGCACGCGGGCGATCGAACCCGGCGAAGACGAGCGCGCTGGCCGGTGGTGGTGGGAAAACGCCGATACCCGCGAATGCGGCATCCACACCGGCTACGAAGAACAAGGCTCCGGAATTTAACTCCGCATTCCTCATTCCGCGCTCCGCGTTCGGCTCACGCCGGATCCTCGTCGTAGTCGGCCAGTTGCGGACTGTCCCCATCGACCCACATCATGTGCGCCCCGCAATGGAGGCAGAGGGCGTCGAGGTAGGAGACGCCGCGGACGCTGCCCAGCGGCAAGCGTTGCCGATGTTTACGGCCGTTGACGTCTTCACAGACGTGCAACAGCAGGCGCCCGTCCGCCCCCACGTGCGTGCGGCGCGGCGGCTGCAACGGCGTGAAGGTGATGATGGTCGCCACGGCCTACCGCCGGAGCTCCGCCAAGATGCTGCGCGTGGCCGGGGATTGGTTCAGCGTGTAGAAATGGATGCCCGGGGCACCGTGGGCGAGCAAGTCGCGGCACTGCGCCAGCGCATGTTCGATGCCGATCGTGCGGGTTGCGGCATCGTCGTCGCCCGCGGCCGCGAGTTGAGCGCGGAGCCCCTCGGGAATGCGCGCGCCGCACATGATCGCCATGCGCTCGATCTGACGGCGATTGGTGATGGGCATGATGCCGGGGATGATAGCAAGATGAATCCCGGCTGCGCGCGCCCGATTCACAAAGGCAAAATAGTCGGCGCTGTCGAAGAACAACTGGGTGATGATGAACTCGAGTCCGGCATCGACCTTCGCCTTGAGGTAGGCGAGGTCGCGGTCGAGGTCGCGGCAGTCGAGATGCCCTTCGGGGTACCCCGCTCCCCCCAGGGCAAACGGATAGCCGCGGGCGCGAATGAACGCGACCAGCTCGGCGGCGAAGCCGAAGCCGCCGGCCGGTCGCTGAAAGTTCGGTTGATCGCGCGGCGGATCGCCGCGTAACGCAAGGACGTTTTCGATTCCGTTGGCGTGGAGTTGATCCAGTTCGGCGGCCAATTGATCCGCCGTCGATCCGACGCAGGTGAGGTGTGCCATCGCCTCGATGCCGATCTCATGCTTGATCCGAGTAACCCAGGCGACGGTCTGATCGCGAATCGCCCCCCCCGCCCCGCACGTCACCGACACGAATGCCGGACTCAGCTCCCGCAGTCGCGCGATCGTCTCGAACAAGGACTGCTCGCCCTGCGGCGTCTTGGGCGGAAAGAACTCGAACGAAAAAATCGGGCCCTTGCCGTTGAGGAGGTCCGGAATCTTCACGCCGACGAAGATAAAGCAAACCACTATCGGCGCGCAAACCCGGCAGGCGCGGCTTGATTCCCCGCGTGTGGGAACGTACATTGCGCCGTCGGAGTCGACGCGGCGGACGCCGCGTCGGATCGGCTGAATATTTCACGGGGAGGGGACGACATGAGGCGGAAGCTCGCGGCGGGCGTGGTGGCAGTGATCTGGTGTGTGACCGGCGCCGGACAGGCGGGCGCGTCTGCAACCCTGACCGGTGAGACCGGCCTCGTGATGGTTCCCACCACCGACGTGCTCGAGCCGATGCAACTGCGCGTCGGCGTCTACGGCGACGGCGAAATCGAAACCGATCCGACCGTCGGCGATCGCGACCTCGACCGCGTCGACTTCAGCCTCGGCATCGGCCTGATCAAGAACCTCGAATTCTACAGCCATATTCCGATCGTCTACTTCACCCGCAACATTCCCGGAAAGACGGAGACCACCACCAACGGTGGCCTGCGCCTCGGTTTCAAGTACCGCCTGCTGGACGAGGCTGCGGGCGCGCCGCTCAGCGCCGCACTCCTGGCCGACATCGTCATCGGCATCGGCAACGACAGCGTGCCAGCGATCATGGATCGCAGCACCGCCTTCGGGCGGCGCGAGACGTACGAGGTCATGGGGATCGTCGACCGGTCGCTGTGGACGATGCCCACCGGCGACAAGGCGATCGTAAGCTTGAACGCGGGCGGATTGTTTTTCGACAAGCCGAAAGCGAGCCGCTATTCGATCGACAATCAGGGCACCGAGTTTCAGCGCCGCTACAGCGGAACCGAAACGACCTTCGATGCGCCTTTCGAATTCGCCGCCGCGGTGAACACCCCGCTGCTCAAGGGCGGCTACGGCAAACTCGACTGGAGCACCGAGTTCCGCGGCAATACCGGCATCGTTCAGGAATTGCGCGGTGCGATCCCGATGCAGCTCTTCACCGGCCCGCGCTGGCGGTTCGCGCAGTGGACGGGGCTGACGCTGCAAGGCGGCATCGACTTCGGTTTGAGTGGCGTGCTCGACGGATACCGCTACGTCGCCGGCCTCGTGTGGGAGATGCCGAAAGCGGCGCCGGCTCCGCCCGCCGTCGCACAAGTGCCGCCGCCACCGCCGCCCCCGCCGGCTCCCAAGGTCAAGAAGAAGATCGTCTTGCGCGGCGTGCACTTCGACTACGACAAAGCAAACATCCGCGCCGATTCCGAACCGGTCCTCAAGGAAGCCGCGACGACTCTCAACGAAAACCGCGATATCGCGGTCGTCGTGGAAGGTCACACCGATTCGCGGGGCAGCGACGCCTACAACGACAAGCTATCGCTGCGCCGCGCCACCGCCGTCCGCGACTATTTGGTGAAGTTGGGCGTCGCCTCCGATCGCTTGACGGTCGCTGGCAAGGGTGAGCACGAACCGGTCGCCAGCAACACGACCGACGAAGGTCGAGCGCAGAATCGACGCGTGGAACTGTTGGTGCAGTAGGATGAAGATGCGGCACACCTGTTTCGCACTCTTGCTCGCCGCGGCGTTGGCGGCTCCAGCGACCGCGGACGACAAGGTCAGCGAATCGTTCGACCGGTTCTGCGTCGAGTGGATGCAGAAGCTCGCAACCCGCGAGCGCGACAATCAACAGCACATTCAGTGGATCCCGTCGGGCAGCGGCGTCATGGGCGAGTACGTCGGCTACAGCTCGGATCACACCTGCCTGCTCAAGCCGATCTCCGATCCCAAGGCGGTACCGATCGGCAAGATCATCTATCAAGAAATCCGCTATCAAAAGCAGGGAGCGTCGGCGGCGGTGGCGGCGAAGAGCACGCCGCAGCCGCTCGATCTCACCGAGGTCACCGAAATTTTTCGGTACGAAAGAGGTCAGTGGAAGTACTGAAGTCGCCGGTCGCTACTTCGGAACGTCGCAGCGTCTTCATGTCTACCATCGAACCCATCTACAAGGGCAGAGTCGTCGATGTGCGCCTGGAACGCGCCACCTTGCCCAACGGGGTCACGGTGACTTTGGAGGTTGTGCGTCACCCCGGCGCGGCCGCCGTCGTCGCGCTCGACGATCAAGACCAAGTGGTCCTGGTTCATCAGTATCGTCATGCGGCGGGCGGGTTCATTTGGGAGATTCCAGCCGGGAAGCTCGACCCCGACGAATCGCCTGAGCAGTGCGCGCGGCGCGAGCTGCGAGAAGAAACCGGGTTCGATCTGGACGAATTGACGCGACTTGGGACGATTTTCACCGCGCCCGGGTTTTGCGACGAGCAGATTCACTTGTTTCTCGCGCGGGGACTCACCCCCGCGGCGCAGCAACTCGATCACGATGAGGTCCTGCGAGTCGAGCGGGTGCGGTTTCGCGACGCGCTGGCGATGATCCGCTCCGGGGCGATTCAAGACGCGAAGAGCATCGCCGGCCTATTTCACGCCGCGGCTCGGCTCGGCATCATCTGAGACGCGGATGAAAGTCGGCATCGTCGGATTTCCGGGCGCAGGTAAGACGACCATCTTCAACGCGCTGACCGGCTTGCACGCCTCGGTGGGCGGCTATGCCGACGCCGCCAAGCCCAATCTCGGCACCATCAAAGTTCCGGACCTGCGGATCGATCGACTGAGCGCGATCTTCCGGCCGCGCAAGACCACATACGCGGAGATTGTGTTCGTCGATTTTCCCGCTACCCCGGGCGAACGCGCGGCACACGCGCTCGATACCGCGGCGATCGTTCAGATGCGCGATGCCGAAGCACTGGTGCAAGTTGCGCGCGGCTTCAGCGATCCACTCACCGGCGAGCCGCCCGCGCCCGCGCGTGACATCGACAATTTTCGCAGCGAGTTGATTCTCGCCGACCTCGCGGTGATCGAAAAGCGACTGGATCGCCTGAAGAAGGAGAAAGGCAAAGAGCGCGAACACGAACTGTTGCTGCGCTGCAAACACACCCTCGACGCGGAGCAACCGCTGCGGCAGTTCGCGCTGTCCCCGGAAGAAGCCCGCTCACTGGCGGGCTTCGGCTTCCTCAGTCGCGCCCCGTTGCTGGTGGTGGTGAACGTCGAGGAACACGACGCGGCGAGCGAGCTACCGCCCGAGGTTACGACGGTGCTAGCACGGGATCAGCTCGTCGGCATCGCTCTCAGCGGCAAAATCGAGATGGAAGTGGCCGCGCTCGACGCCGCCGACCGCGCCGCTTTTCTGGCCGACCTCGGCATCACCGAACCCGCCCGCGACCGCTTCGTCCGCGCCGCTTACGAGTTGCTCGATCTGATCAGTTTTTTGACCGCGGGCGAAGATGAAGTCCGCGCATGGACCATCAAGCGCGGGACGACCGCGGTGAAGGCCGCGGGGAAGATTCACAGCGACATCGAGCGCGGCTTCATCCGCGCCGAGGTCGTGCATTACGACGACTTCATCATCCACGGCAGTGAAGCCAAGTGTCGGGACGCCGGCAAGCTTCGCCTCGAGGGCAAGGACTACGTCGTCAAGGACGGCGACATCATTCACTTCCGCTTCAACGTGTGAGCGCGCAAAATTGCTTGACTCTCAACGCCCTGCCGACTAGCTTTTCGCCCGCTTGCACGGGGCACGCGCCGACAGCAGCAGCACCCGGCACGTCGCGCCCAGGATGTTCGTTGTTGCCTTGCAAAGGAAGGAGTTGACTATGAAACAGGATCAAACCCATTGGCGGGTGCGCGCGATTGCCATCGCGATCGGCGCTACTCTGTTCGCCATGTTGACGTTGGCGCCGCTGCACGCGTTCGCCGTTTGCGGTGACGGCGTCGTCGACTCGGGCGAGGATTGCGACGATGGTGGGCTGTGCACCAGCGGCGACCACGCGGGCGAAAAGTGTCCGGCAGCCGTCGATGGCGGCGTCGATTGCGGTGAGGGCGCGACTTGCCAACCGTATGGCGGCGACGGTTGCGCCGCGAACTGCATTACGGAGAGCGACCGGGCCTTCGTCTTTGATACGACCGCGAGCGTCGCCGAAATCCAGTCTCAGCTCATACCAATCCCATTCAAGCTGAACGGGAGCCAGGTCCTGACCACCAGCAGCCATGCCGATGCGGACGGCAACTATGCCGTGGTCATTCGCGCCGCCAACGTCCACATCAGCCCGATCGCGGTCGCGGGCTTGAAGTTGTGCGCGTGCGTCCGCGGTGTCGCCGCGAAGACGTGCGGCGGTTCGCCCACGGGGCGGAACTGTGTCGACGATCCGAGTGTCTGCCAAGAGGGTGAGGGCGCGTGCATCTTCGTCAACGGTCCGGGGAATACCGCGTCCGGCACCATCGGCTGCGGCGCGAACGGGGTGTCTCCAATCGACGTCAGCCTGACTCGGGATCACAACACACACAAGGATTCCCCGGACCCGGATCCGGATTGCACGGCGGCGGGCGCGCAAGTCGAAGGACCGGCGGCTAAGCACCCCGGCGCGTGCAACGGCCCGACCGTGGCGGCCACGTCCGGCACCGGTCCGGCCGGCGCCGCATTGCTCCTCAACTCGCTCGGCATCACCACCATCACCGACGGCGGAACCTGCGCCAACGAAACGATCACCAAGATTTGTGTGGGCGGCTCCAATCCCGGAACGACATGCTCGAGCACCTGCGTCGGGGGGGCCTCTCCAGGCAAAGCCTGCGGAGCCGACAGCGACTGCGGCGCCCCGCCGAATCAAGGCGTGTGCACGAGTAACGCCTCGGTGTGCACGGGGGGTGACTGCAAGCCGGCGAAGGGTGACAACGGCGTGGCGTGCGACGACGATGATCCGAACCAAGCCGCACCGGCGACGGTTCCGCTCACGACCGGGACCGCTTCATCGACCATTCTGCACGCAAACAACACCAACGCGACGATCGCTCCGGGCATCAAGTGCGGGGCGGCTAACTGCGCGGCCTCGGTCACTGGTCAGGCCTTCAATTGCACCGCGC
>Ga0335069_10004642_pt1 | contig 20278 bp, 15 predicted proteins | sample Lox_Sample_11_FD_206714 | JGI IMG/M metagenome (GOLD analysis project Ga0335069, IMG submission 206714) | Soil microbial communities from Loxahatchee National Wildlife Refuge, Florida, United States - Lox_Sample_1.1 | ecosystem: Environmental > Terrestrial > Soil > Wetlands | place: USA... | reverse complement strand
TCGGACGCCGTCATCTCGCCAAACTCTTGCAGCGCGACGGAACGGCCGTCCTGCTTGCAACACACGACCTAGAGTTCGCGGAGCGAGTCTGCTCTCGGTTCGCGATGCTCGACCACGGCCGCCTGGTCGAGCGGGTGAGCTCTGCTAGCGATATTCTGGCGTGCTGGGGAGGCGACTAGGCCATAGTACGAAGGCTGTGGTTTGCCAAATTGCGATCTCGTGCCCGACGAGGACTTGGCTCAAGGTGACGCTGCCGCTTCATGTGTTCCTTCCTGCTCGTCCTACTCCGCTCGTTCGCCTCCGCCCTGAGGTCGCGCCGGCATCTGGCGCTCGAGAACCTCGCACTCCGGCAACAACTCGCTCTTCTGCGACACCGCTCCAAGCGACCGCAGTTTCGGCCGGTGGACCGCTTCTTCTGGGTCTGGCTCTCCCGCCGCTGGCCAGCCTGGCGCAACGCCTTGTGCCTGGTTCGCCCAGAGACCATCATCCGCTGGCATCGCCAGGGCTTCAGGCTTTTCTGGACCTGGAAGTCGAGGCGCCGGAGGCCAGGGCGCCCCCCGATCGGCTCGGAGATCCAGGACCTGATCCTCAAGATGGCGCTTGCCAACCCGCTCTGGGGAGCGCCCAGGATCCACGGTGAGCTCCTGAAGTTCGTCGCTCGATCTCGGGCCTTACTTGTCACCGCGTCCCCTCCCTTCTCCCCGACCCTCGCTTCTCCTTGCAGCCGCACCTCCTTGAAATCCGGTTTTGGCCAACGACAGGTTGGATTCCTGGGCAGCCGTTCTCCCCGTCGGCACCCGTTCTTCGCCATTGCCGCCGCCGGATGCATCACCGTAACGGCACAACGAGGGGCACCGTCGCTGCAGCCGAGCGAGAACCATGAAGCTCGATTCGCAGCATGACACGGTAGTAACCTTCATTCAGGCGCGTGTCTGGAATATGCCCGCGAACCGTGACCCTCTTCCAGACCCGAGCACCTCGGTGAGCTCTTGGCGCTTACTTGGCCCGCCTGCGCCTCGCCCTGTTAGCGAACTGGCGCCGCTGCGGCAACGGGAACGTCGTTCACACTCGCTGTTTGCGCGGCATCGCCTGAATTGCGGCTCTTCCCCTCGGCGGCGAAGACGTCGCGGTAGACGTCCTCTCCGTAGCTCGTATCGAGAGGCTCGCCTTCCACGAGCTTGAACGTGCGCTCACCGTTCTCGCGCCGTTCAGCGCGGAGGAAGAGGCACTCACTCGCTTGCTCCTGGACGAGGCGGTGGGCGAAGCCGTAGAGGTGCGTCACGAAGAGCAGCTTCACGCGCTTCTCCAATAGCGCATTCACCACCTGCTGCGCGATCTCCGACCCCTCCCGCTCGTTCGTGGCAGCGAAGGACTCGTTGAAAAGGACGAGTGCATCTCGGGAGAGGACGTCAACGATAGCGCTCATCCTGCCCAGCTCCTCGTCGAGCTTCCCGCTCTTCATCGACACATCTTCCTCCCGTCGGAAGTGCGTGAGGATGCCGGTGCAGACCTCGGCGACGTAGGAGCTAGCGGCAACGAAGAGCCCGGCCTGCATCATGAGTTGAGCGAGGCCGACGCCACGGAGGAAGCTCGTCTTGCCACCCTGGTTCGCGCCGGTGATGATGCAGATGCTCCTCCCGTCGGCCGCGAGCTCGTTCGGAATCGGGTTCTTCCCCATGCCGATGCCCAGGCTGAGATCGCAGAGCCCCGAACCGCGAAGCGTCCGCTCGCCGGGCGGCATCGGCTTTGGGAATGCTGCCGGGATGCCCAGGTTCGCCATTCGGGCATGGAGAGTCAGGCACCCGACATAGAACGCCAGCTCGGTCCGAAGCATCTCGAAGAAGCCCACGACGTGGTCGGCGGACTGTGAGACTGCCTTGGCTACCAACTTGAGTCCTCGATCCCTGAGGTCCGAGAGCGCTCTCGCCCCCGCCTCGTCCCTGTCCGGGATCCGCACGGTGAACACGGGCGTGCCAGTCCCGAGGAGTCGCCTGACCCACTCCCATCGGCGTTCGGGCCGAAAGTGCAGCACGTAATCCTTGCCTTCGTTGCTCTCGCCCAACCAGGCGCTCACCGGAATGCCGCTTCCAAACCTTAGCCGCGACAGGTGCTCGTGAAGTTCGTGCAGGTAATCATCGTTGAGCTCGTCCCGTAGCGTCGTGAACAGCCTCGAGAACCCCCTCGACTGGAACCGCTCCGCGTTCTCCTCAGCGATCCGCCTCAGCTTTCGCAGAATCCCGGAGAGGGCCTCGAGAAGCCGGACGGAGCCGCTCAGGTTGGACGCTGGGTAGTTGCTCAGGATCCCTCCCCCCCAGTGCCAGGCCTCCTTCTTGGCCTCCGTTGCCTCCCACGAGAGGTCATAGATCGCCTTCACCACGCCCGGGGATGCGAGGCAATCCGTCAGTATCTCCTGCCGGTAATGGATGGTTTCTACATCGCCCCGTAACGACGAAAGGAGCACCTCTCGAGAGACCCGCAAGACGAGCTCGTCGCCCCCGGCCATTGCGTCGAGAAGGGGCTCAAGCTGTAGGTCCTGCACCAGCGCCTGCTCCTGGGAGGGCAGTTTGTCGCGAAGTTCGAAATCCCGGTCCGGATGGATGAGGAGAGCTCTCATGACTTGAGGCGCTCCTTGATTTGCTCGTACGTGACCCGGTGCTTTCGGGCTATGGCCAGCGCATAAGCGAGCCCGCTGGCAGGCCGACGCAGGATCTTGAAGGTGCGGATGGCCGGGTCGGTGGGGTCGACGGTACTGGTCATGCTGACCGTCTTCGCATCCAGCGTCGCCAACTCGGAGAGGAAGGTCACGCACACGGCCAGGGCGTCCAGGCGGGAGAGGCGCCTCACGATCTGGGTTCCGAGGAAGACCGCGTCCTTCACGGTGGTCGACGCGAAGATCTCGTTCATGATGATGATGCTGCTCGGCTTTGCGTCCTCTAGAATCTGGCGGATTCGGATCAGATCATCGCGCAACTTCCCGCGAAGGTTCGCCGCAACCTCCTCGCGCTCGAAGTGCGTATAGAGCCCGTCGTAGAGGAAGAGCCGGGCTGTGGATCCGGGCACAGCGCAGCCCAGCACAGCAAGGTAGTGTAGCTGGCCAAAGGTGCGCGCGAACGTCGTCTTCCCACCCTGGTTGGGCCCGGTGACCACGAGGATCCGCTCTCGCCCGCTCAGGTGGAAGTCGTTGGTAACAGTGGGAGCTCGCTCGCCCATCTGCCTGTAAGCGAGAGCGAGATCGAACGCCTCGCGGCAGCTGATCTCCTTGCTCGAATCCGAAAGCTGGGGGTAGCAAAACGGAAGGCCCGCCTCGCGGAGCAGCCCGATGTATCCGAGGTAGGCCACGTAGAACTGCACCTCACGGTCGAATCGCGAAATGCCTTCGTCCACGAATTCCGCATTCTCGGCACAGAACTTCTCGAGCCCCTGAAAGATCTGGGGATTTAGCCTCGCGACGCGATCGAGGATCTCCGCCTCGATGTGGTTCATGTCTTTCGAGGCTCCCTGATCCACCTCTCGCCCCCTGGGGGCACCGCGCCGAAACCGCTCGAAGATGCGCTCGATAACGGAACTGTAGTCCTCCGCTTCCTCGTACGGCTGGACCTGGATGTCGCCTCGGAGCAGGAGGCTGTAGCGGATGCCCGCCAGGCAGGACTTGAGCCTCGCTGTCTCCGCAGCGAGCGCTTTGAATGCCTGTGACTCCAGGTGCTGGTCCAGATACTCGCGGAACGCGCGCATACCGGTCGACCGCAGCTCCAACCGCCCGACGTCCTCGGCGAGGCTCCGGATCGCGTCGCAGTAGATTTCGACCGCCCCGACGAACGTCCGCTCCTTTTGCTGCTTGTAGTGGCGTTTTCGCGCTAGCTCGAGGCGCTCGCGCATTGCCCGCATCTGCCTCGAGAACGTTCGGACCGCCTGTATCACCGGTGCATCTTCGAGCTCCCTCATCACCTGCTGCCGGTAGGTGATGGACTCGATGTCCGTGAGGCGCTCATGGAAGTAAGGTTCGAGATGGTACTCTCGAAACCCTGCAGTGATGCGACCAACGATCTGGTCGAGGTTGAGGTCCCTGAAGAAGAGCGGCTCTTCGAGCGCTTCCGCGGTGATCGAATCGTCGACTCTCAGGAACAGGATGCTGGGGAACGAGACCGAATCAGGTTGTGGCTCAGTTGAGTCTACGATCGGGGACAGTCCAGGGCGCAGCGCACCGTTCGGCGCGCCGGTTGCTTGCTGGCTCCTTGGAACATCGTGGCGGATCCACTCACCCATCGATGCCTCCTTCACAACCAGGAGTCATCGGCCGTGTCGAGCACGGCGGTTGGGGCGGACTCCACCGCCACGAGCTACCCGAACGATAACGCGTCTGCCTGGCGGGTCAACTGCCAGATGGTCCCGGCTGGGCCAGGTGAGGCTGGCATTCCTGAAGGAAACCGCGAACGACCAGCGGCGACACGCACATGCCTCCGAAGGGGACACGCGCCTAGGCCCGTCGAGCGCGACAATCAGCCCGAGGCTCCTCAGGAGGATGTCGATGGAGACGCTTGCGAAGGCCCGGCGGGTGCGCATCTACACGAGCGAGGACGATCGGCGCTCCGGAAAGCTCCTGTACCGTGCGCTCGTCGAGTTCTTGCGGGCCGAGAACGCCCAAGGTGCGACGGTCATCCGAGCCCTCGAGGGCTTCGGCGCCACCGGCCAGCTGCACGTCAGCTCTCTCGTGGATGTGGCCGCCCGGCTTCCGGTCATCGTGGAGTGGATCGACCTACCCGAGCAGGTGGAACGGCTCATGCCCAGGGTCTTGGCCATTGTTCAGCACGGCCTGGTCACGGTGGACGAGACCGACATCCTGCTTTTCGAGCCCCACCCCGTCCGCGACCTGAAGCCGACCGCCACGGTAGCCACGGTCATGAGCCGCGACGTCGCGGCTGTAGAGCTCACGACGCCGATCCGGCGCGTGGTCGAGATGATGCTCGGGAAGACATACCGGGCCGTTCCGGTGACCGAGAGCGGAAAGCCGATGGGCATCATCACCAACCTCGATCTGGTCCGGCGCGGTGGCCTGGGTGTCCGGCTCGACCTCCTGAAGAGCCTAGACACGCCGCAGGTGCACGAGACGCTGGACCGGCTCTCGCAGCAGAACCGCACTGCGGCTGAAGTGATGACGAAGGATCCAGTCACCGTGGGAACGACCACTACCCTTCCGGAAGCCGCCGAGCTGATGGCGCGCCGCAGGCTGAAGAGGCTCCCGGTCGTCGACGAGCGCGGGATGCTTACGGGCATGGTGAGCCGCGTCGACCTCCTTCGCGCGGCGGCGGCGGGCGGCCCGGCCTCAGCGCCGGAGGCGTACGAGATGGGGCTTGCCGGCGATGAGCCGCTCGCCCGCATCATGCGGCGCGACGTACCCACGATACATCCCGACACGCCGTTGCCCGAGGTTTTCCAGGCAGTGATCTCGACTCGCCTCAACCGTGCCTTCGTGGTCGACGCCGAGCGACGAGTGGTGGGTCTGGTATCCGATGCCGAGCTCATCGAGCGCGTGACCCCGGCCCTCAGGTCGAACGCGCTCAAGACGCTCATGAGCCGCCTGCCGTTCGTTCATCCGAAGGAGGACCCGGTCGGCTCTCATGCACGGGGGCGCACTGCGGGGAACGTAATGACCCGAACGTTCGCGAAGATTCGCGAGGATGTGCCCCTCTCAGAGGCCATCGCCGTGATGCTTCGGGAAGGCCAGAAGGTGCTCGCGGTGACCGACCAAGGCGATCGTCTGGTGGGAATGGTCGACCGCGCGGATCTTCTCCATGGGCTCATTCCAGCGTCCGCCTAACGTCCCGCCCTCATGAGGCTTCAAACGGGGCAGCCGAGTGCTGGTCAAGTACGCCCCGGCAACTCGGTTGATCTGCCGGCGGCGTGACGGTTATGTTGTGACCACTGCGGCGGTGGAGTCCGCCCGAACCGCCGGCCCTTCGGCCAATGACTCCTGGCCTCTTCGAGGACGGAGTCTCACGTGCCCAGGACCGTAGCCCGCATATCATTCCGGATTAGCCGCCACGCGGTCACCCGAAGCGCCGCCAGTGCCGTTGCCGGCAGCCGGGGTGCGATGATCCTCGAGACGCGGACGGTAGAACTGCTGCGCGATGAGGGTCGGCACGAAGGCGCTCAGGATGACGACTGTCACCAGGACCGTGTACTTGTCGCGCCCGATGATGCCGTGGGAAAGCCCGTAGAGCGCAGAGATGGTTCCGAACGTGAGGCCGGTGCTCATGAGCAAGGTCGTGTACATGGCTTCGCGCCGCGGAAACCGGAATGCTCCCGTCAGCGGCCGAACCCCAACGTACTTGGACGCCAGCTTCACCAGCAGAAACAGGGCGATCACACCTGCTCCGCCAACCACAGCCTTGGCCGACACCAGCGTCCCCGCCCGGATAAAGTAGAATGGAGTCAGGATCGTGAACGCCATCGAGCGAAGCCTGAGCACCAGCGGCCTCTCCCGGAGCAGCGTCCCTGCGAGCACCATCCCTACCAGATAGGCGGGCAGGATAGGCTCGCTCCCTCCCGCCTCCGCGACGGCCGCCAGGCCAAACATGATCACCAGCAGGAGCTTGAGCTCCGCCTCGCTCATTCGCCCTCCCGTGGTCCGGATCACCAGGCGCACGAGCCGCGGCGCGATGGGCAACACGACAGCCATCGCCACGAGGAACACGATGAGGTGCCAGTCGTAGTGAGCGAAGAGCAAGCCCAGCGCCAGGACTGTGCCGAGATCGGTGACGAAGCATGCGGCCAGGATCAGGCGGCCCAGGTTGGTCTCGTTGAACCCGGTCTCGACCATGACGGCGTAGACGACGGCGACCGAGGTGGTGGACAGGGCGATGCCCGCGATCTGCGCTGCCTTCCAGTCCCAGCCCGCCGCGAACCGTGCGAAGAGAAACGCGAGGCCGAAGGGGAACAGGAAGCTCGCAAAGCCTATCGAGATGGTCTGCTTCCAATGTCGACCGATCACCTGCGGCTCTATCTCGGCGCCGGCCAGGAACGTGAGCAGCCCGCTCCCGAAGCCGGCCAGGAAATCGATCCAGGTGGCCGAGGGCACGTGGAAGAGGTTTCCGACGAGCACTCCCACCAGGATCTCGATCAAGGAGACCGAGATTCCCACTCGCGCCGCCAGGATGGCAGAGAGGAACGCAAGACCGATCCAGATGGCTGCGATCGCATACGGGCTTGCCATTCGCCCTCCCGAGCGGCGCACAAAAAAAGAGCCTCTACGGCCCGCGCTGGCCTCGTAGAAGCTATCAACCCCTGGTCGGGGTGGTTGGATGCGTCCTCACGGACGGGCGAGCTTCATCGCCGCTGTTCGTACCCGCTCGTAGATAAGATGGGGCAGTCGACGTGTCAACGGGCGCCCCAAGGCGCCGGAGGTTCTCCGTGGAATACGTAGGCAGGGCGAAGCGTGTCCGCATCTACGTGAACGAGAGTGACAAGGTGGGCATGAAGCCTGCGCACCTCGCGCTTCTGGAGCTCCTGCGCATGGAGAATGCGCAGGGTGCAACTGTTCTCCGTGGTATCGAAGGGTTCGGAGCCGCGGGCGAGCTCCACGTGAGTCGCCTCGTCGATATAGGCCAGCGGCTGCCGCTCGTGATCGAGTGGATTGACAGGGGCGAGACCGTCGAAGCACTCCTGCCTCGGGTGAAGGCCCTAGTCCCTCGCGGGCTCATCACCGTCGAGGAGACTGAAATCGCACTCCACGAACCCCAACCCGTCCGCGAGCTTCCGCCCGCCCTCACGGCGGCTGACGTCATGTCCCGACAGGTAGCCACCGCGTCGGAGGAGACGCCGGTGCGGGAAGTGGTCGAGCTCATGTTAGGAAAGACGTACCGGGCAGTTCCTGTGGTGGATGAGGGCGTTCCGGTCGGGATCATCACCAACACCGATCTAGTTCGCAGAGGAGGCCTCAACGTTCGAGTCGATCTGCTCGAGAGCCTGGGGCGATCCGAGGTCCACTCGCTCCTGGGGCAGCTTGCGAGCGGAGGAAAACTGGCTGAAGACGTCATGACCCCGGGCCCGGTGACGGTCGACGCGACAGCCTCCCTTCCGCGGGTTGCCGAGATCATGACGCACCGGCGCCTGAAGCGGCTGCCGGTGGTCGACGAACACGGAGTCTTGATGGGGATCGTGAGCCGCCTCGACCTGCTGCGTACGGCAGCGGGAGAATTCGGGAGAGACGAGCCCGGGCCCCGAGAGATCGGACTCCGCGCGAACGTTTCGCTCTCAGGGATCATGCGGCGGGACATCCCTGCGGTGCACCTGGATACACCTCTCGCCGGCGTGCTCCAGGCCGTCGTGTCGACCCGTCTGAACCGCGCCTTGGTGGTGGACTCTGCCGGTCATCCGGTCGGGGTCGTGACCGACGCCGAGCTTCTGGACCGCCTGACGCCCTCGCTGCGTCCGGGAGCCCTGCACTCTCTCATGAACCGTCTTCCGTTCACGCATCCCACGGCCGAGGAGCGCGATACGGAGCAGCATGCCCGGGCGCGCACCGCGCGGGACCTGATGGTCCCGAGCGTCGCGACCGCGCTCCAAAGCGCCTCGTTGGCCCAGGCCATCGCGGTCATGCTCCGTGGAAGCGAGAAGGTACTCGCGGTCACGGACGCGAGTGGTCGCGTGGTGGGGATCGTGGATCGCGCGGACCTGCTCCATGGCCTAGTTCAACATCGTACGGAGGGCTGAATGCGCAGCGACACCATCAAGAAGGGATTCGAGCGAGCTCCCCATCGCAGCCTGCTCAGGGCGGTCGGGCTCAAGGACGAGGACTTCGCAAAGCCATTCATCGGTATCGCCAACAGCTCGGTGGACATCATCCCTGGTCATATTCACTTACGAGAGTACGGGCGCATCGCCGCCGACGAGATCCGCAAGGCGGGCGGCGTTCCGTTCGAGTTCAATACCATCGGTGTGGACGACGGGATCGCCATGGGCCACCCGGGGATGCTCTACAGCCTCCCTTCCCGTGAGCTCATCGCGGACTCGATCGAGACGATGATGAACGCGCACTGCCTGGACGCGCTCCTGTGCATGCCGAACTGCGACAAGATCGTCCCCGGAATGCTGATGGGAGCGCTCCGGGTGGACGTACCGACCGTCTTCGTCTCGGGCGGTCCGATGCGGGCGGGGCGTAGGAAGGACGGCACCGCAATCGACCTCTCTGCGGTCTTCGAAGCGGTGGGCAAGCGCGCACGCGGCCAGATTACGGACGAGGAGCTCCTCGAGATCGAGTGCACCGCCTGCCCCGGTGCCGGGTCGTGCGCCGGCATGTTCACCGCGAACTCCATGAACATCCTGTGCGAGGCCATGGGCATCGCCTTGCCCGGCAACGGGACCGCCCCCGCCCTCACCCCCGAGCGCGAGGACCTGGTCCGCCGGGCTGCGCGCCGCGTCGTCGAGATCGCCCTCGACGAGCGGTTCCGGATGCGCCGAATCGTCGACGAGCATGCTGTGCACAACGCCTTCGTTGTGGACATGGCGATGGGCGGCTCGACCAACACAGTCCTCCACATGCTGGCCATCGCGAAGGAAGCCAACGTCTCTTTCGATCTCCGGCGGATCGACGAGCTCGCCCGGCGGGTCGCGCACGTGGCCAAGATCTCGCCCTCGCTGTCGACCGTGCACCTCGAGGACGTGCACGCGGCGGGTGGCGTCTCTGCCGTGCTCCACGAGATCGCGCGCCGGGGCGACGTGGTCCGAACCGCGGCGGTCACAATCACCGGCGAGACCATGGGCGATCGCATCGCGGGCGCGCGGATCCGGAACCCGGATGTCATTCGCCCGCTTGAGCAGGCCTACTCTCCGGTCGGCGGCCTCGCGATCCTCTTCGGGGTCTGGCTCCCATCCTGATCACGCCGCCCGCACCGCCTTCCGCAGCGGCCGTAGCGTGAGATCCATTGCGGCGTCCCATCGGTCGCTGAGGGCGAGTGCGCGCAATTGGATGATGTGCTCGCCGCTGTCCTCCTTCCATCTCGCCCCGGGTCGCTTCATCCGCACCTCGACCAGGCTCTTGCAGGTGGCCTCGACGTTGCCGCTGCCGATGGGGAGCCCGCGTCGCCGTGCCGTGGCGTAGTCCATGCGGTTGCCGTTGTTCTCGATGTAGGTGATCGCGTCGTGGACAGGACGGGTCTCCCCCACCTGCACGTGCTCGCGTCCCGACTGCTTCAGCTCGTCCAGGATTCCCTCTGCCGCCCCGGAACTGTTGAGCAGCTTCATCCTCCAGGCCCGCACAACCTCGTCCGCCGAGCCGCTGCCGTAGACCACCGCCGCCGCTCGCCCCAGCTTCTCCAGCAGGTGCCACATGTCCACGAGTTCGTAGACCTTGGTCCCGAGGGCCTCCTCGCCGATCGGTTCGGCCAGCAAGTTCCACATCTCGGGTGCGCCGTCGCACAGCGCCGCGACGCTGAGGCCGGGGTTCTTCGCGCGGAGCGCCGCAACGTCTGCGCCGAGCCCCTCGCAGAGGTTCTTCGCGTCGCCCTGCGGCATCCGCCCGTAGCGGATGGTGTGCAGCGCCTCGCCTTCCTGGTCGTGCAGGGTCACCGTGGCACAGTAGGCCATGCGGAAGTTGCGGGCCACGGACCGCTTCGGCGCGCCCATCTTCGGCCGCCCCACCGGACGGGGAAGCGGCTCCTCCATCGGCATGCTCACCCGGTCGAGCGAGACGCTGACGCTCCTCGCTTCCTCGGGGATCTCGTACTGCTCGATCAGCGCATCCTCGATGTCGCCGTGCGTCGGTACGTAGATCTCCCCAACCGCGTGGGCCACCCGCTCGAAACTGCAACGCGAGTACGGGAGGCGCCCCAGTTGCCGTGCGCTCTCCTCGGCTTCGCGGGAGGTGACCTGCTGGACCTGGTAAGCCATCGCACGGGCGGTCCGAGGGAGCCAACCATCCTCGACCACGCCGGCCCGCAGGCTTACAGGATCGACCACCTTCGCGTTGCGCTTTCCGGCCGGGCGGTAGAGCGACCGCTCCACGATCACCGGGCCCGCCAGCGTGTAGTACGTGGCCTTGCAGCGGCCGACCCTTGCGTGGCGAACACCGCCGATCAGGACGGCCGGGAGATCGACGTCCAGCGACTGGAGCACAAGCTGGTGCCCGGCGCGTTCGATCCGGGCGACCGCCTCGCCCATGGCCATCTCGACCGCGCCGTAGTCCACGGCCCTGCCACCCTTCGTCCCTGCACGCGCCTTCGTCACGGCTGCCAGGGCTTCCACCATCGCGTCGCCAAGGGCCTTGAGTTCCTCTGGTACCTCGATCACCATCGCCGCCACGGGGCATCCTCCACCGAGAGAGTCTGGACAACCCTCCGATGGCATGGCTCTGCCCCGTGCTCAAGATTTACGCCGGTTGCTCAGGATGGGATCCAGACCCCCTCTTCGGGAACCTCGCCCGCGACGGAGCTGTCGTGAAGACGGCGGGAATCGAGCCCGCAATGCGGAGATTCACTGGCCGGGCGGTATGCTTCGAGTCGCAGGATGACGCCATCACCGGGATCATGGCCGGGAAGGTCACATCCGGAAGTGTGGTCGTCATCCGGTACGAGGGACCTAAGGGCGGGCCGGGGATGCAGGAGATGCTCTCCCCCACGAGCCTCATCATGGGGATGGGGCTAGGGTCCAACGTCGGCCTGGTCACGGATGGAAGGTTCTCCGGCGCAACGCGCGGTGCTTGCGTCGGCCACGTCTCGCCAGAAGCTGCCGAGGGGGGAGAAATCGCACTCGTGCGCGACGGCGATCGGACCAGCATCGACGTCGAGGCACGATCTCTGACACTCGACGTCGGCGACGAAGCCCTTGCCGCGCGTCGGCGAGCCTTCAAGCGCCCTGCGAAGACCATCGCGTCGAAATGGCTCCGGCGATACGCGTCACTGGTAACGAATGCCGCGACAGGAGCCATCTTGAAGGACACCGAGCGGTGAGAACCGTGCGAAACCGAATGCCCGGTCTTCGAGCCTGCGGCGCCGCGCTCCCGGCGGAACAGGGATGTCGAAGCATATGCACCCCGATGAGCACCCTTGCGTCCTTGCTTTCGCCCACGCGTCCGTCCTCTCTTGGCTGCCGACCCAGGTGTGACTAACGCCCACGTCCACTCGCCTGTCTCAGTAGGACACGGGGAGCCGCAAGGCGCTGCCGGGTCGCTACACGCCGCTCGCCTTCACGAGTAGCGCTGCCCACCCCTGTTGCTCCCAGCCACTTCGTGCCTCTCCGCCGAGGCGTCCGCCGCCGCAACGGAGCAAATGCTCGAGTTGCGCGAGCGCGGCCAGGTATCCGATGGCAATCCCGCACGCCAGTGCCAGCGCCCCGGGGATCACCTGGGCCGCTCCCCACGGCCAGTTCGCCCGCTGAAGCCACCCGCCTTCCGGTCCCGTTCCCCCTCAGCCCTGGCCACGTCGCCCTCCTTTCGCCATTTCGTCTGCGACGTGCTAAACTATGTCTCGTCCATCATGACCTGTCAAGGTGCAGCTTCGATCTTGTCTCGGACCCCCATCGTCCATGTCTCACCTCCGTATCAACGTCGTACTCATCGTGTATATGGGATGTCTCTATTCTGTCTCGACTCTGTCCAAGGTTCACCTGCATGCAGTGATTGGCCGCCCGTCGTGGCGTCGTTCACCGGGCTGCGTGCAGTTTGGACCCCCTTAACGGCGCGCCTGAGTATGCGATCGACCCTGCATGGTTGCCTCGTAGGGGTCCTTAAATGGCCGCACACCATACGCACCTATGGTGCCAGGCCAACCTTGCGAGTTTCCAGCGCTCTCCGCTCGAGACGCTCGCGAGCTTGTATCTTTGGATGACTACAGAAGTGCACTCGAACGTAGATATTGCAGCGATTGACCGTATCCGACTTTGTGTCGCCCATTTGAAAGCGCTCACCGGAGACCCTTGCAATGCCCCGCCGCGCAGACGATGACGCGTCCGTCGCGATTCATCTCCGCCTGAGTTACCTCGTCTGGGAGCGCTACGCGAACTCGGCAGCAGAGCTTCGCAAGCCGCTCTCGACGTTCCTGCGGGAACGGCTGGAGCGGGAGGACGGACAACTCGAGGAGCTCGTAGCGATCCGCCGGGCCCTCGAGAGCCTCTCGTCCTCTCTCTCGCCGGACCAGCCATTGCAGGCGTCAGTCACTTCGGGGAATGCCGCCTCTCACCAGGCCATCATGCTCGAGATCCTTCTCATCTGCCGCAGCATTGCTCAGCCGCAGCGCACCGAGGTCGCCCAGGGCGAGGTGGCGCGGCTTGGACTGCCGGTATGGAGGGGGCTGACGGCTCGCTGAGTCAACCAGCCAGTGCTGGCGCCTCCGTCCGGGTTCCCGACGTCCAGGGGTGCTCGACAGAAGCCAGTTGCGGGGCGGGGTCGCCAAATGCCACCGCAAGGTCCTCGCGTTCGTGCACCACGGATGCGACCTGTTATGCTATGCTTGATTCGTAAAGATACGCTCAGGCCTGTGTCGCGTTTACCGCCAACAGGTGCGAGCGGAGGCTGGGCCGCGGGCCTCTAAGGCTCGCCCTCCCGGAGCGAAGGCAAGCCTATGTTCGACATGCATCCCGACGACCGGCCGAAGGCCTTCGCATTCGTCCTCTTCGGTGTGCCACTCCTCGCTTGGCTCAGCGTCGCCACCTGGATCCGCCAGCACGCTGATGGCCCTCGTCCGAACCTCCTCCTACTCGTGCGGGACACCCTCCACGGCTCCGCAACGGGCCTGTTGGTGGCGTTGCTTGCCGGCCTGGTCGTCGGCGTCGCGGGCCTCCTAACGGTGAAGCGCCTCGGAGCGAGTCCGACGGGGGGAGCTCCATTTCGCAAACACCTGCGCGGTACGCGCGTCGTGACGAAGGCGGCTCTAGTTCGAGCAACGCGCGAGCGCGGCGAGGAGCAAGTGACCGTCGCGGGTGTCCCCATGCCCCCGTCCGTCGAGACATTCCACCTCCTCGTCGCCGGCTCGACCGGCTCCGGCAAGTCCGTCGCCATCCGCGAGCTCACCCTGTCCGCTCTCCTCCGCGGCGATCGCGTCATCGTTGCCGACCCGAACGGCGACATGCTTTCACGGTTCTGGCAAGAGGGTGACGTTCTCCTCAATCCCCACGACGACCGCAGCGTCGGCTGGAGCTTCTTCAACGAGATCCGACGTGATTTCGACTTCAAGCGTTACGCCCTCTCCCTCGTCCCCCGGGGGAAGACCAAGGAGGAGGAGGAGTGGTGCTCCTACGCGAGGCTCCTTCTCTGCGAGACCGCGAAGAAGCTCGTCCTCGCGGAGACAGCCTCCGTTCGCGAACTTCAACGTTGGACCACGATCGCCCAGCCGGACGAGCTTCAGCGGTTCCTTGTCGGCACTCCGGCGGAATCCCTGTTCGTCGGCGCCGACAAGGCCCTGGCGAGCGCTCGCTTCGTGCTCTCCTCGAAGCTTCCTGAGCACGTCGCCATGCCCCCGGGAGCCTTCTCCCTTCGTAAATGGCTCGAAGACCCTCAGGGCGGAAACCTCTTTCTTACCTGGCGCGAGGACATGGCCGAGTCCCTCCGGCCGCTCATCTCCGCCTGGATCGACGCCCTCTGCACCTCCATCCTGTCCCTCGACCAGTCCAGCCCCAGGCGTATCTGGATGTTCATCGACGAGCTTGCCTCCCTCGAGAAGCTCCCCAGCCTCATCGACGCAGCCACCAAGGGGCGCAAGGCGGGTTTGCGACTCGTCGCCGGCATCCAGTCGACCGCTCAGCTCGACGAGATCTACGGCCGCGAGGAGGCCCAGGCCCTCCGGAGCTGCTTCCGCTCCCTCCTCGTCCTGGGAGGCGCCAAGACCGACCCGAGGACCTGCGAGGAGCTCTCCAAGGCCCTGGGGGAGCGCGAGGTCGAGCGCGACAACTACGGTTCCACACGCAACCTCAAGGGGAGCAGCGCCAGCACTCACGGCCAGCGCACGCGCGAGCCGGTCGTCCTGGCCTCCGACATCGCCAGCCTGCCCGACCTAACGGGATACCTCGCCTACGCGGGTGACCAAGCGATCGCCAAGGTCCGGCTCGACTATGTCCAGTTCCGCCAGCGCGTTCCGTCGTTCGTGGAGCGCCCTTGCTGACCAACCAGCTCATCACCCGCTCGAACGTCGGCGAGGTCGTCCACTACTACGAGGACGGCATCGACGACTACTACAGCAAGCAGGGTGACGGAGCCCTTTGGCAAGGAAAGGGAGCCGAGTCGCTCGGTCTAGCCGGCCCGGTCCATACCTCCCGCTTTCACGAGCTCCTCGCCGGCCAGGTGGACCCCTCGGCGCCTCTCAGCCGCTCGAGCACCCGCAACGACAGCCGAAACCGGATCGCCCTGGACCTCACCTTCTCAGCGCCGAAGAGCGTCTCCATGCAGGCTCTCATCGCCGGCGACGCCAGGATCGTCGCCGCGCACGACCACGCGGTGGAGCGCGCTCTGGCGCTCGCCGAAGAGCGCGCCCAGGCTCGGCACAAAGTGAACGGGAAGAGCCGCCTCGAGGAGACGAAGAACCTCGTCGTGGCCAAGTTCCGGCACGAGACCAGCCGGGCCCAGGACCCGCAGCTTCATACCCACGCCGTCGTGATGAACCTCACTCAGCGCAAGGACGGTTCCTGGCGAGCACTCAAGAACGACGAGATCGTGAAGGCTACCAAGTACCTCGGCGCAGCTTACCGCACCGAGCTCGGGGCCGAGCTGCGACGCCTTGGCTTCGAGCTCCGCGTTAGCCGGGAGGGGCTCTTCGAGCTGGCGCACATCCGCCGTGAGCAGCTCGTCGCCTTCAGCAAACGCGCCGAAGACATCGAGCGGGCGTTGGCCGAGCGGGGCACGGACCGGGCCTCCGCTACCGGGGCGCAGAAGCAGATCGCCACCCTCGTCACCCGGCAGGCGAAAGCTTCCATCAACCGACAGACCATGCTCGAGGCTTGGCGCAGGCGGGCCCGCGAGCTCGGCATCGATTTCCAGGCCGAGCATCAGGTTGGCCGCGCTCAGGGTGGGCTCGCCACGAAGCACCCCGGGGCGAGCGGTCCGGACGGCTTCGGCTCGGCCGCGGCTGAGGCCGCCGCGGCCCGTTGCGGCGTCCGGTACGCTATCCACCACCTCACCGAGCGCCAAGCCATCATCGAGGAGGGCGACCTCGTCAAGCACGCCTTGAACCATGTCATCGGCGCAGCCACCCCTCGGTCTATCTGCGAGGAGATCGGTCGCCTGACCGGGGTCGGATACCTCGTCCGCGAGGCTCCCGTGTTCCGGCCGGTCGACGCGGATCCCGACTCACGCGCTCTGACCCGGGCAGGCTGGGTTGCCAAGCTCAAGGAGCTGGGCCTCTCCGCCGAGGCCGCCAGAGCCCGCGTCGCCCAGGCGATCGAGCACGGCGGGCTCGTGCAGACCGAGCACCGCTACACCACCCAGACCGCTCTAGAGCGCGAGCGACGGATTCTCAAGATGGAGCGCCTGGGGAGAGGCCAAGTTGTTCCCCTGATGTCGGCGGAAGCGGTCCGGCAGCAGTTCGCGCTCACGAAGCTCACCGCCGGACAGCGCGAGGCAATCCTCACCATCGCCACTACCCGGAACCGCATTGTTGGGATCCAGGGCCACGCCGGTACCGGCAAGAGCCACATGCTTCGAGAGGCCAAGGCCCTCGTGGAGGTCGTACGACGGACCGAGACAGTGCTCGAGACCACGAACTACCGGGTAGTCGCAGTCGCCCCCTACGAGTCACAGAGGCGGGCGCTGCGCGAGCTCGGGATCGAGGCGAAGACCGTCGCCTCGTTCCTCGCCGCCCGCGAGAACTCCCTCGACGAGCGAAGTATCCTAGTCGTCGACGAGGCCGGGACGGTTCCCACTCGGCAGATGAATCAACTCCTGCAACTCGCTGGCGCGCACAGCGCGCGTGTCGTCCTCGTGGGAGACGTCCAGCAAACGAAGGCGATCGAGGCCGGTCGGCCCTTCGAGCAGCTCCAAGAGGCCGGCATGCAGATGGCCACCATGACCGAGATCCACCGGCAGGAGGACCCCACACTCCGAGAAGCCGTGCGGCTCGCAGCGGTCGGGAGACCCCAGGACTCCCTTCGTCACATCAAGGAGGTCCTTGAGATTCCCGACCACCGAGAGCGACGGTGCACCATCGCCGCCGACTTCGCCCAGCTCCCCGAAGCGGACCGGGCCCGCGCCATCATCGTCTCCGGCACAAACGAGGGACGCCGCGAGATCAACTTGGCCGTGAGACAAGAGCTTGGACTCGCCGGCAAGGGGCTCGAGTACACCACGCTCGTGCGCCGTGATACCACCCAGGCCGAGCGCTCCTTCGCCCAAAACTACAACGTAGGCGACCTCATTCAGGCCGAGCGCGACTACCCGCACATCGGTATGAAGCGCGGCGTCCTCTACGAGGTCGTCGATTCCGGTCCCGGAAACCGGCTGAAGGTTCGCGATGCGGGGAAGAACGAGGTCACCTTCTCTCCGAAGCAGATCCACCGCGCGCTGTCCATCTACACGCCCGAGACCGCCGAGCTCGCCCGAGGGGACCGGGTTCGGGTGACCAGGAATGACGCCGCCCTCGACATCGCGAACGGCGACCGCTTCGAGGTCATGAAGGCCACTCGAGCATCCGTTACCCTCACGAATGGGCAGCGCGTCTTCGAGCTCGCCGCCGACCGGCCTCTCCAGGTTGACCACGCCTATGCGACCACAGTTCACAGCAGCCAGGGAGCGACGGCCGACCGGATCCTCATCGACGCCGCCACCCACTCTCGCACAACGACCAAGGACGTCTACTACGTCGCGATCAGCCGCGCGAAGCTCGAGGTCTGGATCTACACCGACAACCTCGAGAAGCTATCCAAAGCGGTGGCTCGCGAGGCGCAGAAGCATGCCGCTCACGACCTCGCCCGCGCAAGACAGGTCCCAAGGGAGGCCGTCCATCAACTCGGGACCTAGGGCACTCACGCCCGACGGGGTCCGTGCATCGGATACGCAGTTGACGCCCATCATGGCGAGTACGGAACAAGGGAGCGATTGGTAGCGGGTCGCCTAGACGCGAAGCGGGGTCGACCGAAAGGAGCCTGCCATGCTCCGTATCATCGCGAGCCTTCTACTTGTGGTCCTCGCGTCCTGCAATTCGAGTTCGGACTGTAACCAGACCGTGTGTGGGTCGTCGTGTGTCGACGTCAGCACGGACCCCCTCAACTGCGGGGCCTGCGGCCACTCCTGCGGGCTGGGGATCTGCACGGCTTCCGCATGCACGTGCCCCAGTTCGTCGCCGCCCACGGTCATGATGTGCCCCAATGACCCCGTGATCGGGTGGACCTGCGTCGACCTCAACACGGACCCCCTCAACTGCGGGGCCTGCGGCCACTCCTGCGGGCTGGGGACCTGCACGGCTTCCCAGTGCACGTGCAGTTCGTCGCCGCCAACGGTCATGCTGTGCCCCAATAGCCCCGTGAACGGAACGTGCATCGACACGGCGTCCGACGTCAACAACTGCGGGAACTGCGGCAAGGTATGCACGGTCTACTGGAGCTCGAACGTTATCTGCACCAATGGCTCATGCGCGTGTCCCCCAGGTACGCTTACGTGCCCGGGCGCTGGCATCGGGACGTGGATATGCGTGACGACCGGCAAGTGCCCGTACTGACCCGCCCCTCACGGACTCGGCCGGTGGCCTGACGTCGGAGACCTGGCGCTGGAGGTTCTCCGGGACGCCGTGATTGAGGAGGACCTCGCGCAGCTCGGGAGGGCAGCGCCCTGTTCACGGCCTCCATGAGCTGCGCCCAAGAGGGCCGCGACCGTCTGCTCGTCCTCGGCCAGGGACGGCAACGACGCCATTCTGGAAGTGTACACTCTGGGCCGCGCCTTGGAGGGCGACAACCGCTGAGACCCGCCAGACGACACCGGGGTCGGACTGTCAGCCCGGTGGCCACCCACTGGGCTTGACCCGGAGCCAGCCCCAGCAGACGGACTGCCCGAAACCCCCTCCTGCGGCGCCGGCCCAAACTGGCGACCGGTCCAGAGTTGCACCTCCCGGTCCGAGCCGCCCAGAACCGGTCGGTTTTGGCCAGCAGCGTGTGTCACGGGACCCTGATCGGATGGCCTCCCGGGAAGCCCCCCGGCCTTGATCCGCGCGGATCCCTGGCCGGTGGACCTTTCGGCTCATAGCGCGGAAGCGCACGAGCGTTGGCGGGCGCCTATAGCATCTAAGTTGCCGTGCTGATCCTGTGGCGTGGGCGGGTGCGTGGGCGCCACGCCACTCGGAAGTGCCCGGGACCCCTACCGCGCGGAAGGTCCCGAGCCTAGGGGCCAAAGAAATTTGGACTGTCTTTGATGTCTACGGCACAGGTCTCTGGCGTTGGTCGATAGGTATAGTAATCAGGGCCCGGCAACGCTGCTGGGCATTTCTCCGAATTGAAAAACAAGATCTCTGGCTCGTTACGGCCAGCATATCCCGGGGTCAGCACCAAGGCGTCGCGAATCCACTCCGGGAAATCCACATTAAAGAAGAAAACGTCCAAAAACGCGATCATGTTCGAAGTTATGATCCGGTGAGCCTCCACGGCGGGGATGCCCGCCGGCGGGTCGGTAGCGGGTGAGTTGACGGGCGAGCATGGCCAAAAGGAGTAGAAGGTATCTAGACTATTGTTGGGAAAGCCAAACTGCGACAACGCATTCAGCTGACCGAGACTGTTGAATACTTGGGCTCCCTCACAGTAGTTCGTAAACGTAAAGTGATTAGCCCCCAAGACGTCCATGCGGAAGGAATCTGGGCGAGCAATCGCTGCGTGCGGGCGGGCAATCCACGTTGTAAAAAGGCCTCCGGAGTTGATGTCCGAATTCTCGATGGTTTCGCCAAAGATCAGGCTCGGAATATCTATGCGAGCCATTTCGTAAAAATGAAGAACGAACGAACTTGCATCCAGAGTGATGATGGCCTTGATGCGCCTGTCCGGCAACGTTGGAACACATGTGTATGCTTCGCTGTCCGGAGCTTGACCAAAGAGAATGAAGTCGCAGACCTTATCATCGCCGCCTGCCTCCGCCAACGTCGCGTACCCGCCAAACGAATGGCCCGCCATGGCGATTCGCCGGGGATCAATTACGCCGCGCAGCAGCTCGGCAGGATCGCGGTTCTTTTCAAGCAAATCAGTAATCACGAACGAGACGGGTCTGGCTCCCATCCTGATCACGCCGCCCGCACCGCCTTCCGCAGCGGCCGTAGCGTGAGATCCATTGCGGCGTCCCATCGGTCGCTGAGGGCGAGTGCGCGCAATTGGATGATGTGCTCGCCGC
>Ga0335069_10004641_pt1 | contig 20278 bp, 17 predicted proteins | sample Lox_Sample_11_FD_206714 | JGI IMG/M metagenome (GOLD analysis project Ga0335069, IMG submission 206714) | Soil microbial communities from Loxahatchee National Wildlife Refuge, Florida, United States - Lox_Sample_1.1 | ecosystem: Environmental > Terrestrial > Soil > Wetlands | place: USA... | reverse complement strand
AACACGCCGCACGTGATCGTCGAGTTCCGACATCGGAATCTTCCCCGCCTCGACAGCTTGCTTAAATTTCGTGCCGTAGAAGTTCGGGTCTGGTTCCTCGTTGTCGAGACCGGCCGCCGATGACGCTTCCAGGCTGTGCGTCGCGCCCCAATCGGAGACCACGAAATTCGGGAATTTCCAGTCGCCCTTCAACAGTTCCGTGAGCAGGTACTTGTTCTGGCAGGAATACGTTCCGTTCACCAGGTTGTAGGAGCACATCACCGCTCCCGGCTGCCCGATCTCGATGCCGATCTCAAAGGCCAGCAGATCCGACTCCCGAGCCGCTCGCTTGCCGATCTTCACGTCCACTTCCGATCGTCCGCTCTCCTGATCGTTCAACGCGTAGTGCTTGATGTCACTGATCACATGCTGCGCGCCCTCACACTTGATGCGATTCCCAACCAGCGTGCCAGCCAATATTGGATCTTCACCCATGTATTCAAACGTCCGCCCATTCCGCGGCTCGCGGGTGATATTCACGCCTCCGCCCAGCGTCATGTTGTAGCCCTGCGCCCGGAGTTCTCGACCAATCAGTGCGCCGTATTCACACGCGGCCTGCGGATCCCAACTCGAGGCCGACGCCAGCGGTGACGGCAGCGCCGTCGAGTAACGTCCGTTGTCGGCGCTGTTGCGCACGCCGTATGCTGCGTCGCTCATCTGGATGATCGGAATTCCCAGCCGCGGCACTCCCAGCACGAATCCAGCACCGCCGTTGCCGAGCGCGGCATTCGGCATGGGAGTTCCCCATCCCGGCATCCCCTGTCCGTGAATCAGGTCGATCTTCTCGTCGAGCGTCATCTCCTTCAGGACGAGGTTGGCGCGCTCATCCGGCGAGAGACTCTTGTTCATCCATGCCTTGCTTTTGAGTTCTTCTGCAGTTGGAGTTTTATCTTGTGCGAATGAAATAGAGGTAAGCGTGGCGAATAAAACGGTCGCCAGCAACAACCGATAGACCTTGCGCATCGTGGCGTCGACTCCCGAGCTGTGGGGTAAAAAGCGGATCAATACTACTACTAAGTTCTCGTTTGCACCTCTAAAAAATCGCAAAAAAGCCGCTACCAAACCGATTTGGCAGGCAGCGGCCCATGTACCGAAGTAACCGTCCGACTACGGCTTTGCCGCTGGAACCTGCAACCCCTTGTCGTACATCGATCCGTAAATCAGGTACTGCCGAACCGCATTCTCGGGATAGCTAACTGTGACGCCTTCAACCTTGCCCTTCCCCGATTTAGCCGTCAGCAGCGGATTGATTCCCGCATAGTACGTCGGAACGTCCAGCGCTTTGTAGCGCGCCACGATTTGATCCCTTAGTTTGGGATCGAAGTGCACTCCGTATTTATCCACCAGCGCCTTGATCGCGTTGTAGTCGCCTTCCGCCTTGATCCGCATCAGCTCAGCCAGAAGTTCACCCACGCCCGCATGCATCTTCTGGTAATCGGTGACCTCAACATAGGTCTTCCCGTCACGATCGAACTGACGGATCGCGCCTTTATCGATCAGGTAATTGGCAATCAACGCCCGGTTCCGCTGATGATCTTCCTCGATCGTGTCGCCATGCGGAATCCGTCGCAACTGCGTGATCACCACCAGCGCCTGGCTGTCGTACATCGCTTTCGCCACCTGCTCCTGATCGCCGACCAAGCCCCATTCCTTCAGCTTCGGGTCGAACGCATTCCATAACGACATCAAGTCAGCGCGGGCCTCTTCCAATGTCGAAAAATACTCTTTAAGTTCGGCTTCCGATCCGTTCTTCAGCCGCTCACTCAGCTTGCCTGAGCCATGCCCGATCACCTCGTGCATCGCCGTGTGCAACTCTTCGGCTTCCTGCCCGTACTTGATCGCGCGCTCCACCAGCTCCGGAGTCGCTTCGAACTCGCGCTCCACCTTGTGCTGACCGGCCTGCGCGAACGCACGGCTCGCCGCCGTAAACAGGAAGTTCTTGCTGCCGTACTTTTCGCGGATCTCGTTCTCGTTCGGCAGGTTGTCACCGATCGTCGTCACGTGGAAGTCGCCGGTTTCGATCAGCGTTTCGACAGCCTTCACCGTTGGTGGCGTGAACTGTGTCTTCTTATACTGCGGAAGCCACGGCGCCTTCTGCTCGAAGTACTCGGCGTTCGCCGCGAGTTTCTCCATCTTTGCCGTCAGCGGCTTGTCCGTGACGCAGACAAAACTCTGCGAACTTCCCTTCTGGCCCGCCGCATCGCGATAAATCTCAATGAACCCGTTCGCGAAATCTACCGCCGAGTTGTCTTGGACCCAGTCGGCATCGAACTTCAGCCAATCGTTGGGATCGCCCGTCTGGTAATACCGAATCAGGTCTGCAATCACCTGCGCCTGCTTCGGATCGGCCACCTTCTGTGCGCGCCCCAGATCTTCAGTTGCCTGTTTCAAGTAGATCGCATACACGCCCGGCTTCACCGAACCATCCGGCGTGCCGGCGCGATAGACTTCTTCCGTCAACTTGCCATCTGCGCCCTTCACCACGCGCGAGTTCAACGGATACTGCGGCTTAAGGTTCTGTACGTCTGCCAGCGTCACTCCGCCCGTATAGAAGGTGTTTGAGCTCGCCTGGATGATGTCCTTCCCACCCTGCGGACTCTTGGCCGTGATCATCGGCTCAAAATCGGCATCGAAGAACGCCGCTTTCAGATCCTCCACCTCTACCTCTTTATTCACCGCGTCGGCCGAGGTCAGCGGTGGCTGGTCGGCATATGCAGTTCGGAACCCACCGTTCTTGAACGCCTGCGCCGCCGCCTTTTGCAGTTCCTCGTAGGTGAACTCCGGCAAGAACTTCTGCGAGGTCAACTCGTTGTGATTGCCGCGATTGGCCCAGAATAGTTTCGCGTAGTCGAGAATCTTCTTCTCCGTCGCTGGATTAATCCCCTCCGGCCGCGACACGATCTCCTCCAGTAAACGCTTCTGCCGAATTCCATATGCCGACAGTTGGTCGTAAATGATGGGATCAATCGCAATCGACGCCTGTGACAGCCAGTACGCCAGCTCCTTCTGCTTGGGATCGAGCGAATTGAAACTGTCCGCCCGCAATTGGATAAATCCCGTTGCGCCCACGCGATCGACTAACGCATTGGGCGTCTTTTCCGGTGCCGCCGCTTTCGCTGCGGTTCTCGGCGCGGTCTGCGCCATTGTGAATGTCACGAATGAGAAGAGAAAGAAAACCGCGAACAGAATTTGACGTACAGACTTCATGGTCCGCCGACCTCCGCTTGGAATACAACGAATGCGCTGGAATGGTATACGAACACTGCTGGCAAACGAAAGGAAGCGTGGTCAGCGCAGTAGCGCCGGCGCCCTCGCCGGCTACTCTTCAAAGCGGGCCGGCGCCCCATATCTTCCTTGTGTGGCAGATGGGACGTTTTGGTGCCCCACATCTGCCCTCTGTTGGCAGATGTGGGACCAGACGAGGACCACGAATGCGTTACTTCTTCAGTGCCTTGACTTGCTCCGCCAAAGTATCGATCTGCTCCGGACTCAGCTTGTCCCCAAACTTCGGCATATGTCCTTTGCCGTTCGCGATCAGCTTGTGCAGATCTTCAGCCGACATCGCGGCCGCCTTTCCCGAGGTCAGCGATGGCCCCTTCATGAAATGCCCTTCGGCTTTCTTGCCATGGCAACGGGCACAGTTGTCCTGATACTCGGGATTGTCGATCAGAGAAGTGCTCGGGCTTTGTGCAGAGGCAGACGCGGCAAATAGCAGAACAAAAGAAAGACCGATTGTCTTCAACTGGAGTCCTTGAGCCGATAGTTTACGACATCGAGGCGAAATGGCCGAAGTTGGTGTCCCACATCTGTCTTGTAAGGACAGATGTGGGAACCATGTGAAACTAGCGCGCCGCTAACGCCGGAGTATGCCAGCGCCGCTGCATCGCCTTCCAACTCACCGCCTCGTAAACTGCGGCTACCCCAACCAGCGTGTAAACGATCCGGCTCAAAAGCGTAGCGTCACCAAACAGTGTTGCAACCAGATCGAAGTGAGCGACGCCCACCAACCCCCAGTTCAAACCGCCAACTACGAGTAAAACCGTCGCCAATACATCCAGAGTTTTCATGTCTGTCTCCTGTCGAATTTAGGTCCCAAAGTGTCTTTCGCCACTTTGACGCCTGCTCCAACCGGATTGACTCAGGCGAACGCGGTCAAATTTCGACTCGTTTTAACTGGATGAAAACAGGTGACTTACATATTCCTGGCTGGAAAAAGGCGCCTCGGCCTCACGAACTCGCGGCACTGATGCCTAATGAGTTAATACTAGGTAAATACCCGCAAATAGTGTATGTTGATGCTGCGTTTGAAAGAAGCGGTTGTGAGTTGGTTTTCAGACTGCCTCACGGGATTTTCTGCCTTGCAGTGCCCTTCCGATTCTCCTTCAAACAAATTCAGCTGATCGAAAGATCATGAGGTTTTTCGCAACATGGAACAAGGAACTGTGAAGTGGTTCAACGACGCCAAAGGTTTTGGCTTCATCACTCGTCAGAGCGGTGAGGACGTGTTTGTACATTTTTCGGCCATCCAGGCTAAGGGTTTCCGTAGCCTTCAGGAAGGTCAGGCTGTCTCGTTCAGCGTCGTCAAAGGACCGAAGGGGCTCCAGGCAGAAAACGTTCAGCTTCTGTAATCTGAAAGTTCTCGATGAAGGCGGCTTCGGCCGCCTTTTTCTTTTTGACCGGGAGAACGGGTTAGTGCGAGCGCGTGGTGAAGTTCGTATCGACCGAACTCTTACGATAGGCACTCGGAAATCCATTTAAGTCGGAACTCGCAACTGGCCCGTCGAGCGGTTCGGCGGTCACGGTGTACTGGTCGGCAGGCAGTCCCTGGATCACGTACGAGCCGTCGGGCCGGCTCAGCGTGCCGATCGGGCTTCTGCGTATTGTTGGCGCTAGCGATGGTTTGCCTGTGGTGGATTCGGCGAACACGTGCGCCCCGAACACCGCTGTGCCGGAAGGAAATGTCACGCGTCCCGAGATACTACCGGCAGCAAAGTCAGGCGTGCCCTTCGGATAGAGAGTCGAAATTCCCGCGACGTCGTCGTAACTCAGCGTGGTCAGGTCGCTGGCGAACGGAAACATGATCGACCGCACCACTGCCGAGTGATCCAGTCCGAAGAAGTGCCCGATCTCGTGCGTGGCCACGGTCTGCAGGTCTTCGCCCACGCCGCCCGGATCGGTTGTAAATTGCACGTGCGGGTTGAAGATGACGTCAGACTTCAGGATTTGCCCAGCGAACTGCGAGACACCACCATGACCGTCGGGCTTACCCGCCGCATCGGCCGTGGTGGTGATGGTGACGGCCAGCGTCGAGTCGTCGGCGAAATCGACGTCGGTGCAGACCAAGCAGATCAAGTTGATATTCGCGGGCGAGTTGGATTCCGAACTTACATCGCTCGGGGCACCCTCCTCGACATTCACCGCCGCGTTCGGAGATTGCTGCCAAGTCGCGAACGATGCGGCGATCACATCGTGCACCGTGCGACTGCCTTGAACGTTGTTGCCGGTCTTGGGATTCAGGTTCCAGTTGACCGCAAAGGAATTCATGCTCCAGCGATCCATGGCTGGCGCACCACTGCCCGTAAGCTCAGGAACCCAGGCAAAAGCCGGCACCATAGCAACCAACAGGAACGCAGCGAGCGCACGCAGTTTATTCATTGGTCGCCTTCTGCACGCGAGCTTCGAGCTGCCGCAGGGTCATTTTCGCGCCGCGATACTGGGTCAAGCTCTCGGCCGAGGACTGGTGCACATCACCGACACCATTGTTGACAACCATCGAGGCGGTCTGGGCCTCGCGCTCGATACGAAAATTTCCCTGCATCAGGCCTACGACGACCATGGTCCCGTCGTGAGCTTCACTCGGGCGCAAGAACAGTACGGACACATCGCCGGGCTTCATCGGATTCACGCCGGCAACGCGTTGCGTATAACCGTTCGCAGTCCCACCCATTTGCTTCACCAGCAGCACGGTGTCAGCCGAAGCTCCTTTTAGCGTTTTCGTTACACGCACGCGGGTGAAGGTGTAGATCAGCGAATGCTGCGTGTTCCAGGTAGACCACGACTGGGTCGCCTGTCCCTCGACGATCAACGAAGCCGAGGCGGTCAGTTCCTCGATCGACAATGGCTTGACCGTCGTTGCCGAAGCCGCCATGGCGATCAGCATCGTCGCGAGAATGAAGAGTCGCTTCACGGAATCACCTCCAGGCCACCCGCGAAGGTCGTTTCATCGCCATTCTCGTTTTTCAGAAAAATAGTCCGCGCGCCAAGCTGGGCCGTTGGAGAAACCAAGGCCAGAAATGCGATCCCGGGAGTGTTGTCCGTCGCCGTAATTGCTTGCGGGTTGCTGATCGTGATATCCGAACGACCCGCGACTGTGACTTTCATGCGTGCGTTCAAGCCCGGGCCGAAGAGTAGAACACGCATGGTGCTGCCGCGGCGAATCGATCCCCCCGTATTCGCGGCCATTCCCAGCCCATGAACGGGATTCACCCCGAGATCTTCTGCGGCAGGCGGAGTGCTTGACTCTGGCGAGGCTACGGTAATGTCAACGCCGGTGACTTCCCGACCAGCAGAAACGCTTACGGGAACCGGACCTGGTTTGGGTGAAACGGTAGTTGGAGCCGAAGATTCGAGTTTGCTGGTAGTCTCGTTGGCGTCACGGACAGACGAGGACGACGTAGACGACGCCGATACGCCGTTCGCCATACCGTTGCCGCAGGCGGCCAGCAGGCCGCACGCAAGCAAAACCACTCCCAGGCTCCGCACTTGAGTCACTGCTCCTCCGGAGCAATTAGAACATGAGGGGGGGTACAAAGTTGTAACGATTGTATCAAGCAGAGAACCGGCTTCCCGCAACTATTAAGTACCACTCCTGTTGGACCAGGGGCTTTCTCAAGTTGTTCACCCTAAGTGGATAAGGCAGGAGAACCCGAAGACTAGCCGGCAGAGAGTAGGAAATGGAGTTAGAGAGTACGGAAACCATGTGGGCGTCGAATCCTACTGAGCCCGCCGCGACGTGAACTGTGACCTGAACCGCTTCAGCCGGCGATGTTATTCCCGGGATCGTAACCAACCCGTTTACATCCGACATGGCCGAGCCTGACGAGGAACTGAAAACAACTAGTCTGGTTGATCGTAGCGTGAGCGCCTCGCCACTGCGAATCGGACTGACGACACCAATCACGCGAAAGATATGCACGGCAAAAGCTACTGAAACGCCAGTTACCGGATCACCCGCACTGTCTGTCACACGCATAACCAGTGGAGCAAAACTTTGCCCGGCCACAACGGTTTGAGCGTTTCCGCTGACGGCTTGCAATCCTACGGTGCTGCCCGAAACCGGATCGATCATGAAAATTCGGCACGGCGTATTTGCCGGCGCCACGCATGCACTAATGCTGACTGGGGCACTGATGCCGTTCACAGTCGCCTGGGTGTTTGCCGTCCCGGTGCTGTCGGTAGTTACTGAACCTCGCAACAATTGGGCGGTTCCGCTGGTCACCGCAAAATTCACGGTTTTACCGGAACTGGGCACATTATTGGCTAGGACGATCGCGGAAATCGGGACCGTTGCGCCAATTCCCGCAATGACGTAGGCATTCTGTTTCGCCAATCCAAGCGCCAGCGACGATGCGACTGCGTTCACCGTCGCTGATACAGAGCCTCCGGCCGCCAGCATCGCCGTGATGACCGACGCTCCGCTTTGTTGCACCAGCATCTGCACGCTGGCTATGCCATTCTGGTCGCTGACGACCGGGCATGGATTCCGCGAGCAGCCTACCAATCCGATCGAACTCGGAGCACTGAACAGAACCGTCGCCCCCGCAAGCGCCGCCCCCGTACTGCTGTCGACCACTCGCGCACTAAACGCATAGGGAGCAATCACGCCGACGGGTAATGTCGGATTCGTCCCGTTTAGCAATACCAGCTTGGCGTTCACTGCTCCGACCAGGAGCGCATTCGTCATTTGGCTACCGGCCCCTGTCGCCGTGTCGCTCACCACCACGGTATAAGTTCCGTCGCTCAGCGCCGGAGTTTGGAACTGCACTTGGTTCGGCGCAAGATACGTCGCCGTGACCGGCGAGCCATTGACCGACACCTGCGTTGTTGCGGTAAAGCCGAAGCCTTCAATCATCACCACCGATCCGCCCTGCACTCCAACGTGCGCAGGGTAGAGTTGATCCGCATAGTAGAGATGCGCGGTGTAGAGGAAGTCAGGCCTTCCATCCCCGCGGTAATCCATCACTCCAAACTCGTACGTGCCGGCGCTGTTGATCGCTGCGCTTAACCGCGTCGTTGCAGCCGGCAGCGCATTGAAGTAGGTTTGCGTCAGGGCAGGCGTGTTTTCATCGGACTCCTGCGCCCACAAACCCAACACTGGCAACGCACGGTTAACGTTGGCAGCCCCAGTTTCGTCGATCGCAGTCACGTCGAATGTCAGCGTTCGATTCGCCTGAATAGGCATTGAGTAGTAGTCCCGATCGCCGTAGCTGCTCAGCGATGCTGTCCAACTACCCTCTAACGGAATCGCACTCGGCGCGGCGAAGCTCGACGGCTCCCATCGGTCCTGGGGCGCAGGCGCTGCGCCCTGCATCGTGAAGTCCTGCGCGACCTCCGCTCCTGCCGCAACTGTTACGCGAACTGGCGCCGCCGAACCATTGGTTGCGACTTGACTGACCACGTAGGGGCCGACCGAAGTCGATCCGCTGTACAACGCGTTCACTGGCTCAACACTGATCTGATACGTGGCCGAGTTGTATCCCTGCGGAATCTCGAGTCCGCTGAGATCATAGAGGCCCTCCAGAGATAAATCGCTGGATCCATGTACGTTCCATGGGTCGCCAAGAGCATTGGTAAATCCCGTAACTGGATTGCCCGCATTTGCCGAAAACAAGAATCCTGAAACCGACGACGCGCTGTACTGAGTTGAAATGCGGCCGCTGGTGGGATCGATCAGCTTGGCAACAACATTCACTCCCTGCATGCCCTGGCCCATTGCCCCGCGCCAATGGGGAAAGCGCACGGTCCCATAGACGCGTGCGGTGGTCGAAGCAAAAAGAGCAGCCGGGTACAAACGCGCCAGGGCAGCCCGATCATCCATGCGTGGCACTTCGGCGTTCGCCATGCATCCGGAATCGTATGTGCAAATGACACCAAGTGGATGCATCACCGGATATGCAGCGTAGTCGGCGCTGGTCGGCGACGGCGACCCGGTGACAACGTTTTCGTTAAGCTGCGAATAGTCCAGCCCAAGCACCCGCCCCAGTGCCCGTACCAACTGGTAGTGCAGTACAGCGAGATTGGCTGGAGTCGTCGCGCAATTTCCATTGATCACCACCAGCGCATGAGCGAGATGCCCGTCTTCGGCGATGCCGTCCACCTGTTCGTATACTCCGTTCGTAGAACACAGGTCCGACGAACCTGCACCTTGGCCAAGCAGCGCATTCATCACGCTGCCGTCCGCGTCGTAAACGATCGCGATCGGCTTCCCGGAGTCCGGCAACAGGTCACTCACCACCGCGAAATTAGCGCCTGTGACGTCAACACTGAGCCTTCCTCCGTGGATCACTTGCAACGAAGCGAGCGGGACTGAACTCCATTCGGCCCAGGCATCGGCGACGAACTGATCGGCCTGCGCCAGCGGCAGCAGCGGACTGAGATTGCCTTGATCGGTGTAGTAAAGAATCTGGCCATTGGCCCAAGTTTGCGCGACACCATTATTGCCGACCAGGAGCGGTCCACCGGCATGCGCCACCGAACCGAGGGCACACAGCAGTACTAGCCAGATCAGGCGCCTCACTGTGCCTCCCGAATTCGCTGGACCAACTTGCTCGCCGCAATACTCCGCAGCCCGGCTGGCGCTTGGAAGGATTCGCCAGGGGTAGGACGCCGGCCAGGCTGCGAACTCAAAATTGCGGACTGCTGCGCTGTCAGCCGCAGCAGTCCTTGGGAAGCAAGCATAAATACGCCGAGATCACCGGCGACCGGACTGGTCAGTCCGGCTGCGTTGCGCGAATACAGAAAGAGGAAAAGGTTCTGGCCCACGCGGTATCGATCTCCTCGCGCCCAGAGTTCGGCCCATTCCGCGATTTCAATCGTCTCTCCCGCGTAGCATCCGCGCACTGCCCCGTTGACACGGAAGGCGATCCGTATCGACGCCGGTTTGCCGCCTTCAGCCGCATCACGCTTGATCTCGACCACCGTGCCCGAAAATATGATCCCCGCCGGACGCGACAGCTTTTCCACGACAGCGTCACTGAGGGGGAGTGATTGCGCCCGAAGCACCGGGACAACCAACATCAGCAACGCACAGGAGGTAAGCCAGAGCCGAAATCGAGCCATGCACAACCTCAAACAGCAGGCTGGATACTAAGCACACCTGTACGAATGGACAGTGTCCTTCCTCACGTTGAGGTTAATTTTTTTGAGGGAAAAAGTTTCAGAATGGAATCGCTTGCACGTGCGTGGCCAATCCGTCGCACGAAGTTTCCCCTATCAGATCAGCGACTTACGCTTCTCTTCGCACACTGCCTGCCGAAAGATGTGCCCCGGCGAGCAACAGCAACCCCGCCAGGAAGGCCCAGAAGATCAGCGTCACCGAGATGGAGAACGGCCCGTACACTTCCTGGAAATTCAGCCAGGGCAGCGCCAGGACATAGGCATATTTGGCAATTTCCATGATTCCACCGGCAACAATCGCTGCCGGCAAGACTGCTTTTACGGGAACTTTACCGTGAGGAAGTATCCAGTAAATGAGGAAAAAGATTGCTACGCTGCACAGGATGGCAAATGTCTTCATGATGGTGAACGATACCGCGCGCGTCACAAAGTTCTCGCCCAGCACATGCCCGAGCAGCACTTCGTTGCCGGCAGTCAATGCCACCGATCCCAGGGCCAGCAGACCACAGGCAAATGCCAGCGACAACGCAATCAACTGATTCATCAGGTACGAGCGATTCTTGGGGAATCCCCATACCTGATTCAACGCAACTTCCAGTGGCAGAAATATGCCGGTGGACGTAAACAGCAGAATCACAATCGAGAACACCTGAGCGTGACTGTGGGCGTAAGCCATCGCCTTCAGATTACGGACGATGAAATCCTGCGCGGTCGGCAGATAGTCGCGCAGCAGGTTCAGGATGACGTCGAACATCGCCTGCGAATGAAACACGCGGCGCGAGATGGTGAGCAGGATAATGACAAACGGGAAAAACGACAGAATGGCATTGGCCGCGACCGAAAAAGCGAAGGTATGCACATCGGTCCGCGTCAGGTACTTGATCGTCGGCCACGCCTGCGCACGCAAGCCGCGGGCGCTATTCTCAGCGTAGTTCTCGAGACTAGCGAGAACTGGTGGCTGTGGCGCCTGAACCGCAGGTTTCGCCCCTGTTGCCGATGATGTCCCGGAACTCACCTTGAAATCGTACCAGAGTAGAAGATCGTTCCACTCCGCGACAGACCTTAGGGTACTTGAAAGTACCGCGCCACTTCGAAGCCTCTCTGTTTCTCGCGATTCTGTGACGCCAACCTGAGCACCTGTTTACAATAGCCATTTCCGGTTCGCTGAATGAAGAACTCTGCAATCATTTTCTTACTGATCGCTACTTCCTTCGCCGCTACGAGCAAGAAGAAGGCGGCAGCCGCCGCACCTGCGCCCGAAACCGTTCCGGCAATGCGCGTGGCGATGAACACCGTCAGTCCACAAAACATACGCACCCAGGTGCAGTTCCTCTCTTCCGATCTGCTGGAAGGTCGTGGCACCGGGCAGCGCGGAGGCGACATCGCCGCCAGCTACATCGCGACGCAGTTCGCGCTCTACGGACTGAAGCCTGCGGGCGAAAATGGCTCCTACCTGCAACGTGTCCCTATGGTCGGTGTCGCCACCGATCCCTCCAGTACCATCAATCTTTCCATCAAGAACACTCCGCTTCCACTCCGCTTCGGAGCCGACATTGTTGCCATCGACCAGAGCCAGAGCGCGGTCAGCGACCTCGATGCGCCGCTTGTCTATGTTGGCTACGGCATCGTCGCGCCCGAGTACAAGTGGGACGATTACAAGGGCCTCGACGTCAAAGGCAAAGTTCTGCTGATGCTGGTCAACGAGCCCCCCTCGGATGAAGACAACTTCTTCAAAGGACGCGCGCTCACTTATTACGGCCGTTGGACCTACAAGTATGAAGAAGCTGCCCGCCTCGGAGCCGCTGGCGTCGTCCTTATTCACCAGCCGGAAATGGCGAGCTATGGCTGGGACGTGGTCCGCAATTCCTGGGGAGGCGAACGCGCTTACCTTCGCACCGAGAACACGCCGAAGCTTAAGCTGGCCTCGTGGATTCAATTTGATGTCGCCCAGAAGCTCGCAGCATCGATCGGCAAAACCGCTGATGACCTGATCCGCATGGCCAACTCGCGCGACTTCAAGCCCGTAGCTCTGCCGGTGGAAGTCAAAGCACACATGGTTTCGAAGATTCGCCCCTTCGAATCGAATAATGTCCTGGCTGAACTGACCGGCTCCGACGACAAGCTGAAATCACAAGCTGTCCTCTATAGCGCGCACTACGATCATCTCGGCATTCGCCCCGGCGTTCCCGGCGACAACATCTACAACGGCGCCGTCGACAACGCCACTGGCTGCGGCATGCTTCTCGAAATCGCACGTGGATTTGCCTCGGCTCCCGAGGCTCCGCGCCGGTCCATTCTGTTTGCAGCGGTGACCGGCGAGGAACAGGGGCTGCTTGGGTCCGACTATCTCTCCACGCATCTGCCGATTCCCGCTGGCGACATAACGTTGGCAATGAACTTCGATGGTATCCGTCCCGACGGCATCCCCGAGACGATTCAGCTCTCGGGCGTTGAGCGCACTAATTTTTTCCTGACCGCCGCAGGCACTGCCAAAGAATTTGGCTTCGACATCAAGGGCGAATCGAATCCCGCAGCCGGCGAATACTATCGCTCCGATCATTTCAGCTTTGCTCATGTCGGGATTCCTGCGTTTTCAGTACAGGAAGGGCTAAAGTACAAGGGACATCCGCTCGAATGGGGTATGCAGCGCGAAGAAGATTACGATCAGCACCGCTATCACCAGCCCAGCGATGAATTCGATCCCACCTGGGATTTCAGCGGACTCGCCGACCTGTCGCGCTTTGGAATCGAACTGGGCTGGAAGGCGGCGATGCAGGATTCACTCATCCAGTGGCAGCCCGGAGACGAGTTCGAGTCGATCCGGAAGGCGAGCGAGCAAAGCAAGTAGTACAAAGGCCGAAGGAGGACGTCACTTCAATCGTTACCTTCTCCCTCGGCCTGAGTGTCTTCACTTCGTACGTCTTACATCGTCCTTCTTACTTACACATACTCACTGGTCATGATGAACAACGGCTTCATCTCGAAGCTTTTGTAGTGCGGACGCAGCCGGTCGGTGTTGTAGTGCTCCTTCACGTTGACGATCTTCTTCGAAGCCGTCACAACGTCAATCGGAGTGTTGTCGTAACGTCCGTTCTTCAGCACCACCAATCGCCCGTGTACTTTGTTCAGGATCAGATCGAGCGCCAGGTTGCCGTATGCCATCGGCACGATGGAATCGATCGCATCCGGATCGCCGCCGCGCACAAGGTAGCCAAGTTTCTGGTTGATGACCTCTACTGCCTTACCGTTGTTGAACTGCTTTGAGCACTCCTTCAACTGATCGGAAACCAGGTCGCCGATGCCGCCCAGCTTCTTGTGCCCGAACTCGTCCATCTCGTGATCGGAGAAGACCATTTCGCCGCTTTCGAACATCGCTCCTTCGGAGACCAGCACCACCGAATAGCGGCTCGGATTCTTCTTGCGGTCTGACACCAGCAGTTCCGCCAAACGATCGATCTTGAACTTGTATTCCGGAATCACGCAGCGGTTCGCCGCGCCCGCCATTGTCGGCAGCATCGCCGTGAAGCCGGCATAGCGGCCGAACACTTCCAACACAAGAAAGCGCTCGTGCGAGCCCGCCGAGGTGCGCAGGCTGTTGGCAATCTGTATCGTGCGCGTTACGCATGTCGAAAAGCCGATGCAGTAATCGGTCCCCGGGACGTCATTGTCCATTGTCTTCGGGATCGCGACCACCTTGAACCCTTCCTGATCGAGCCGAACGCCGTAGCTCAGCGTGTCGTCGCCGCCGATCGGAATCAGGTGGTTGATGCCCAACCATTCCAGGTTCTTCAGTACCTCAGGTGTTACATCGTTCTTCTCGGCGTTGTATTGCGCCTGCAGGTGCGCAGGCACGCGGCCCTTGCTCACTTTGCTCGGATTGGTCCGCGAACTATGCAGGAACGTCCCGCCGGTGCGGCCTGCCCGGTTCACGATCTCTTCTGTCAACACCAGGTAGTGCTCGCCGTTGTCGGCCTCTTTGTCGCGGACCATGTCCACCAGTCCGGCCCAGCCCCGCCGGATGCCAATCACCTGGTAACCCTCGCGCAACGCGCGAATGGTGACGGCTCGAATCGCCGGGTTCAAGCCCGGCACGTCGCCACCGCCCGTCAATATCCCGATTACGCCCTTCTTAGAATCCACCAATGCCATCGCAGAAAATCCTCCATGGTTATCTTCAAGGATGGCGGGCCGAAACCCGGTGATGGACCTCACATTCGGCGGTGATTCTGTGCAGATGTTCTGTGACTAAAGTGTAGGAATGGAGGAATGTGAGTCTGTGTGGGACCGGGCGCCCTCGCCCCGGCAGGCGGAGCGAAGCTCCGCTACGCCCCGAACGCGTCTTCGTACTCTTCCGGATCGATCCCGTGATAGGTTAACGCGTGCTTCAGCCGTGACCGCAAATCCGACGGCGTGCTTTCGATAAAAGCTCGCACTGCGGTTTCGAGCGAAACTTCTTCTGCGCCATCATCACTGGTCAGCGATTCGGCCCTGATATGCGCCGAATCAACCACGCCTTCGCGCACCGGAGCCGGCAAGTCGCGCACGAGTTCTTCGAGAATGGAGTTGGCTTCGTCCGACCAGTTCATCTGTTCACTTCGTCCTTCGCAAATCGTCCTTCGTACTTCCGCTTAGATCTTTTGCCACGCTGTCGAGCACGCCGTTGATGAAGTTGACTGCTTCCGGGCTGGAGAACTTGCGCGCGATTTCGAGTGCTTCGTTAATGACAATGGGAGCGGGCGTCTGTGGGAAGCCCATGAACTCGGCTACGGCGGCGCGCATCACGTTGCGATCGACGGCCGCCATGCGGTCCATGCGCCAGTTCGGAGCGTGCTTTTCGATGACGCGATCAATATCCGGCGCGAACTGCGTCGCTACACGGAAGATGTCGTCGGCGAAGTCGCGGACCTGTTCGTCCATCTCCTTGCGTTCCGACCAGAATGTCTTGCGCACTTGCTCGGCGTCCTGCTTTCCCATGTCCGACTGGAAAAGCATCTGTACCGCCAGTTCCCGTGATTTCCGTCGAGTTCCCATTTTGTTCTTAACCACGAAGGACACCAAGGTTCACGAAGGTTTTGTTAGATATTTCGTTCATTGATTTCGGATTCTTCCTTGGTCTTTTCTCTTCGATATCCTTTATGGTGGAAACTCGAAACTCGAAACTCTTAAGCACTACCCACTAACCACTTTCTTCTTCAAACTCGCCATCTCCACCGCCGCCACCCCCGCTTCGAATCCCTTGTTGCCTGCTTTCAGACCCGCGCGATCGATCGCCTGCTCCAGAGTATCGCAAGTCAGCACGCCGAACGCATGAGGGATACCCGTATCCTGCGCCGACTGGCCCACGCCCCGCCCAACTTCGTTCACGATCACGTCGTAGTGCGCCGTGTCGCCGCGCAACAGGCATCCGATACACACGATCGCGCTGTACTTTTTGGTTTCGGCCAGCGTGCGCGAGGCACTCGGGATTTCATACGCTCCCGGCACCCGCACAACCTCGACATTTTCGTTCTTCGCTCCGCACTGCCGTAGCCCCTGCAATGCTCCCGCCAGCAATCGCTCGGTGATGAATGCGTTGAACCGCGAGACCACGATCGCGAACTTCATCTCGGCGGCGTTCAGGTCGCCTTCGATGGTTTTGTTGCGCCAATTCTCGTTGTAGGAGAAGACCGCGAGTTTGCCGAACCCGGCCGGAAGCTCAAGCGTGAACATCCGCGCGCCCCAGTCTTCATCGCGCGGCTCGTCGAGAATCTTCAGGTTGTGTTTCTTTGCCTGCGCGTGCAGCACGTCGGCGCTGTCGCACTCGATGACCAAATCGGCATCGGGAAATCCTTGGCCAATCCCGAGTTCAATGCCCGCTTCGGGCGCATCGAGCTTTACGCCCTTACTGCGGCGCCCGCTCCACGACTCGCCGTGCATTAACCCGAGCGCATCGAAGAACGCAAGCAGGGCCTCATAATCGGCCTCATTCTTGGGCACCAGAAGCTTATGGATTGACTTGATCATCCACGTCTTTTGTATCACAGGGATATGGAATCTGCGGTGATTTCGGACCCAGCGAAGGTGGGGCTAGTTCGCCACGATCCCCGACCCACGCTTCAGGTGAAACAGCTTTTGTATCGCGGCGGTTAGCTGGTCCTGGTCGGTGGCTTCGGGGCGATCTTTCAGCTCGCGCGCTAGTGAGCCCGCAATGCGTGCGCTGATCCGCTTTGATAGGGCATTCATCACCTGCTCCTGCTCGTCAGAGAAAGGGCCGGCATCGGCGCGGTAGGTCTCCACTTCCTGTCGGCAGACTTCGTCGAGCCGCTCGCGCAGCGCGATCACTGTGGGCACAGAAACTTCGGTCAGCAACCGCCGGATAAAGAACTTCGCTTCGCTGGTGACGATAGCATCGGCCTGCTCGGCAGCGGTCTCATGGATTGTCGACGCCCGCTTGATCACCTGCTCGAGATCGTCGATGTCGTACAGGAAGATGCCGTGAATCTGCCGCACCGCCGGATCGACGTCCCTCGGCACTGCAATGTCGATCATCAGCAACGGGCGCCCTTGCCGCTCTTGCCGCACGTAGTCGCCTTCTTCCCGCGTGAAGATGATATGCGGGCACGATGTCGCGCTAATGATGATGTCGGCCTCGATGAAATGCTGCCAGCGCTCTTCATACACGGCGGCCACACCGCCCAGGCGCTCGGCGATCTCCTGCGACTTCTCGACCGTGCGATTCACGATGCGAATGTCCTTCGCCCCGTACTTGACCAAGTACTCCGCCGACATCTCGCCCATGTTCCCGGCGCCGAGCAACACGACTTTGCGTCCTTGCAACGATCCAAACAGTTGCCGCGCCAGTTCCACCGCGGCATAGGGAACCGAAACCGCACACTGCCCGATCGCCGTCTCGTTGCGCACCCGGTCAGAAACCGAAATGGCTTTTTGGAAGATCGAGTCGAGGAACCTCGACGTCGTCCCAACCTTCTGCGCCAGTGACCAGGTCTCGCGCACCTGCGCAATGATCTCCGGTTCGCCGATGATGATGGAATCCAGGCTGCTCGCCACTTTGAAAAGATGCAGCAACGCCGCCTCTCCGACCAGGCGATAGAAGTGTTTCCACTCGAAGAGCCGCAGCCCGTATTCCGCTGTAAGGAAATTCAACACAGAGCTCGCCGCAGCCGCCGCATCCCGTGTCCACAGAACAAATTCCGTTCGATTGCAGGTAGCGAGTACGGCTACTTCCTCGATCGCCTCGGCGCGCGACAGTCGCACCAGGGCCTCGTAGCGACGGGATTCGCTGATCCAGAAGCGTTCGCGGACTTCGACCGGGGCCGACCGATAATTCACCCCGATAACCATCAACGTCGATTCCACGCGCCTCTCCTCAAGCTTTCCCCGATGAATAGAGAAACTCCACTGTGGCTCAGGGCAGTTCACTTGCCAAATGCCATCGAAAGAAGGTAACCAGCTATGTTGTTGGCAATTTGAGAGTTACAGCGTCGGCACCGTGTACGGTAACGTTCCTCGCTAGGCCGGAACGTGCGCTATCACGCAACCTATAGAGAAAACCCACGCACCGAGCTGCATCGGCCTTGTTGCACTTATGTTCAGTCTAAAGCGCTTGGCGAAAGTTGCTGCCTTTGCCGCCATTCTCGTCAGAGGCTTATACTGGTCTGCCTCAAAGCGAAGAACCTTTCACCGCGTGCATACGAGCGCACGTTTCTGACAAGCAGCCGTGACATCGGCAACCATTCCGGAGACGAGATGAAGACGCGCAACAAAAACGAGGAACTCACTCCCGTTAGTGAGCAGCCCGAAAGCGGTGTGTCGCGCCGCGACTTCCTGAAAATATCTAGCGTTGTAGTGGCGACCCCAATGGTGGTCGGCCCCACCGTGGTCAAGGTCGCCGGAGAAGAAGTGAAAGTCTGGGGACCCGGCGCGGTTCCCGTCACCTTGCACGTCAACGGCAAGGAAGTGAAAGCCCAACTCGAGCCGCGTGTGACCCTGCTCGAAGCTCTTCGTGATCACTTCGACCTCACGGGTTCCAAGAAGGTCTGCGATCGCGGCGAGTGCGGCGCTTGCACCGTACTCATGGACGGCAAGACCGTGTACGCCTGCACGCTGCTCGCCGTAGATGCCCAAGGCCACAAGATAGAGACCATCGAGAGCCTCACCGTAAGCGGTAACCTCAATCCCATCCAGCAGGCGTTCGTCGATCACGACGCGCAGCAGTGCGGATTCTGTACTCCCGGCTTCGTCGTCGCGGCCAAGGCTTTGGTCGACAAATACCCGAATCCCACACCGGAACAAATCACGCATGAGTTAAGCGGCAATTTCTGCCGCTGCGGAACCTACGCCGGAATCCGCCGCGCCGTAGTCGAAAGGAAGGGGGTCTAAGATGCGGACATTCAATTGGCCTGACGCACAGCAACGCACCCTGATCGGCTCCCGCCAGACGCGCGTCGACGGACCGGTGAAAGTCGCCGGCGAGGCGAAGTATTGTTTCGACCAGAAGCCCAAGGGCCTGCTCTATGGCATCTGCGTGCGTTCTCCCTACGCTCGTTGCAAGATCACCAGCATCGACATCAGTGCCGCGAAGGCCATACCCGGCGTGAAAGCAGTAATGATCATCCAAAAGCAGGGCACCGAGATTCACTGGGCCGGGGACGAAATCGTTGGCATCGCCGCCGTCAGTGAAGGTGTTGCAGAAGACGCTGTTCGTGCCGTGAAGGTCCAGTACCAGCCACTACCATTCCTCGTTCTCGACGCGCCCCAGCCTCCCGAGAACGTGCAGGAAGATACCGGTCCGCTCTCCGAAGACGATCTTTGGGACGCCCTCGCCAACCAGGTTCCCGATAATCAGCTCATTCCGCGCCTCCAGAGCGACGGCATCACCTTCAAGCCCGAAGCTGACGACCTGAAAGAGTTCAAAGAAGAAGGCGCCAGCCAAGCGCTGGTCGACGCGATCGCAAAGGCGCCTCAACATCCTGACGTCAAACCCCGCCCGAAATCGGCGTACAAAAAAGCAGCAGAGAAGGTTCAGGGCGATCCCGACACCGCCTTCAAAGAAGCCGAAGCCGTCAGCGAAGGTTTCTACGGCGCTTCGGTCATCACGCACTGCTGCATGGAGCCCCACGGCGCGGTCATGACCTGGGGCCGTGACGGCAAAGTTGAAGCGCGCATCTCCACGCAGAACGTCTCTGGCATGGCGGGTCAACTCGCGGGACCTCTCGGCATTCCGGCCACTGACATCCACCAGCATCAGGACCACGTCGGCGGCGGATTTGGGAGCAAGTTCTCGCCCGACCGCTGGGCCGTGGTCGCAGCGCAGCTCTCAAAGCAAGCTGGCGGACTCCCCGTCAAGATGTTCAACGACCGCCGCGCCGAACTCGAAGTCGCGGGCTGTCGCCCATCGGCATTCGCGAAGGTTCGCGTTGCTGTGAAGAAAGACGGCACCATCACCGGATGGGAGTCGAACTCCTGGGGCACCGGAGGTCCCGGCGGAGGCGGCGCGCCGCCAATTCCGTACGTCTTCGACATCCCGCATCAGCGCAAATCGCACATTGCGGTTTCGACCAACATTGGTCCGGCTCGAGCCTGGCGTGCGCCGAACCATCCGCAAGCCGCCATGCTGACGATGACTGCGCTTGAGGACGCCGCGGCCAAAATCGGCATGGACCCGTACGACTTCTTCCTGAAAAACATCGATTACGCCGGTCCGCGCGCCCGCATCTATCGCGAGGAGTTCGCCAAGGCCGACGAACTGATGGGCTGGAAGAAAAACTGGCATCCGCGCGGCGACCAGTCATCCGGTCCGGTGAAGCGCGGTCTCGGCCTCTCCATCCACACTTGGGGCGGACGC
>Ga0335069_10004638_pt1 | contig 20280 bp, 14 predicted proteins | sample Lox_Sample_11_FD_206714 | JGI IMG/M metagenome (GOLD analysis project Ga0335069, IMG submission 206714) | Soil microbial communities from Loxahatchee National Wildlife Refuge, Florida, United States - Lox_Sample_1.1 | ecosystem: Environmental > Terrestrial > Soil > Wetlands | place: USA... | reverse complement strand
GCACACCCAACTTCTGACGCACGAGTGACTGATAGTTGGCAACGGTCTTTTCGCTCACTCCGAGCCGTGCGCCTATCTCATCGGGGCTCAACCCCTGCGCCCAGAGCCGAAATACCTCTGCTTCACGATGAGAAAGATCACTCAACCGCGCCGTGGGCGTGTGGCGAGCCACACTGGCAATCCCGCTCGGCGGAGCGTCTGCGCTCATATAGACCTCGCCGCGCGCGACTGTCCGCACCGCCTCGATGAGCTTCTCGGGGGCGCTTCGTTTGCTTAGGAATCCCGCCGCACCCGAGTGCACCGCGCGCGACACGAAGATCGCCTCGTCGTGCATGCTGAAGATGAGAACGCGCGACTGCGGCCGATACGCGAGCATGCGCTTTGTCACCTCGATTCCACTCACTCCCGGTAGCGAGATATCCATGACGACGACATCCGGCTCGATCGCTTTGAACGCTTCGTAGGCCGAGGCCGAGTCATCAGCTTCAGCAACTACCACCATACCCGCCGCGGACTGCAATAGGTGGCGGTATCCGGTTCGAACGACCGGGTGGTCATCGACTAACAGCACCCTAGTTGGGTCGTTCATGCGATAGCTCCTCCGGCGACGACTGCAGGCAGGCGCGCGACGAGGCGAAAGCCGGATTGCGGTGCGCTCTCTACGGAAAGTGACCCGCCGAGCGCGGTAACGCGTTCTCGCATCCCGATCAATCCGAGCCCTCTGGGCGCCGCGTTCAAGTCTGCCCCAACCCCATCGTCCTGAATGCGTACCACAGCTCCACGCATGTCCGCGCCATCGCCTTCGTCCCACTCGACGCGAACGTCGATCCGGGTGGCTCGGGCATGACGCGCACAGTTGGTCAGCGCCTCCTGCACGGTGCGATATAGCGCCAAGGTACGTGCCTCGTCGAGGCTATCAATGTGTTCGTCGATGGTCAGCGATAGCCGTGTCGGTTCAAGGCGAGCACGCCAGAGGTTGGCACAGTGCTCGATCGCTGCCGTGAGCCCCAATTCATCGAGTCCGACCGGACGCAGCTCGCGGAGAAGTCGGGCCACGCTTTGATGAACAAGATCGGCGTTTGCGACTATTGCGCGCGCGCGTTCGAGTACGGCCGTGTCGCCGACCAATGCGACGTTTGCCAGCGCGGTGCGGATCGACACGGCATCGATCTTAATCGCATTCACGAACTGTCCCAGCTCGTCGTGCAGCTCCTGAGAAAGCCGCTTGCGCTCGCGCTCCTGCTGATCGACAAATTGCCGCGCCAGGCGTCGCTGCTCATCGAGCGTTTGTTCGAGCTTCGCCTGCAGAGCAAGCCGGGCCTGGAGTTCGCGTTGAGTCGCGCGCCAACGTCGGGCAGCGAACCAGGCTAGACCAACGGCAAGAGATAGCAGCACGAAAGCGAGTTCATCGAGCTGGAAGGATTCCGAGCGGCGTGTCCACGCAAAGATCCTCTCAGTCCACTCGAAGTGAGTGGCGAGCCACCAGCAGATCAAGGTGCCCGCCGCGATCAGGCCAAGGTCCCTTAGGACATCGGTAGTCGATTCCGATCTGCTGGGCTCGGAGATGGTCATGTGTGCCGCCGGTGACACAGACATGGTCGCTCTTGTACCACAAGAGCGGAAGCGACGATGGAGACAGGATGATTTCGGGAGTTTTTCCCGAGACTTCCAGCGCGCAGTCCATTTACCTTTCGGGCTAAGAATGGATGCCGACTTGATGCGGCACCTACTCGAACTTCAGGGGAATGAGGATGGAGCAGGGGGGCATTGCTGCAAACAACCGTCGTTGGTCAGTGCCGCGACAAGTGGCTACGCAAATCGCGCTGGCCGTTTCGGTGGGCATGGGCACAGCCGTCGCGTACGCCGCAGAAGGAGCGTCTGATCAACAGAACTCTGCTCAACCCCTCCAAGAAGTCGTGGTGTTCGGAAGCACTCCAATCCCGGGGGCAACGATCGACATCGACAAGATTCCCGGGAATGTTCAGGCACTTTCAGTGGGAGACCTCTGGCGTGATGGTTCGCCGAGTCTCACACATGCGCTGGATTCCAATCTGAGCAGCATTAATATCAACGACAACCTCAATGATCCGTACCAGCCCGATATCCTGTATCGAGGCTTCGAGGCGTCGCCTGTACTAGGTACCCCCCAAGGCTTAGCGGTCTATCAGAACGGCGTGCGGATCAACGAGGCGTTTGGGGATACGGTCAACTGGGACCTTTTTCCTAACGTCGCGATCAATGAGGTGGAGCTTGTCAGCTCAAGCCCTCTTTACGGCCTCAATGCGCTCGGCGGCTCGATCTCAGTGAGCATGAAGAATGGCTTTAACTACCACGGCAGCGAGTTGGAATTGTCAGGTGGATCCTATGGGCAGCGTTCGGCCGTGGGTCAATTCGGAATGAACTCGGGGCCCCTCGGATTTTACGTCGCTGGTCAGGCACTCGATTGGGACGGCTGGCGGGAGTTTTCGAACGACCGCATTCGGACTCTGTACGCCGCGCTCAGCTATCACACGGACCGCGTCATGGTCGACCTCAGCTATTCCTTCGCGCAGAACGCATTGGCCGGCCAGGGGTCTGCCCCGGTGCAGACGCTCGCTGTCAACCGATCGCTGGTCTTCACAGGCCCTCAAGCCAACATCAACGATCTCGATTTCTTCACGCTGAACGGTACCTTTCGACTGACGAACTCCTGGTCGCTCCAGGGTGTGGCTTATTACCGTGTCTATTCGCAGAGCGTATCCAATGGCAATACGACCAATTACATCGCGTGCCTGACTATCCCCGGAGTCCTGTGCCAGCCCGACGGGGTCACGCCGCTGATAAACGCGGCCGGGCAGCCGCTTCCAGACATTTCAAACGGTGGCGCGACCCTCATTGGGGAGAATGACTTTGAATTGATTAACACCTGGGGGCGCGGTGCGGCGCTGCAGGCTACGAATAACGATCGGATTCTCGGCCTCGAAAATCAGTTCAGCCTGGGAGCCATGATCGACTACGCCTCAACGAGCTTCTACAGCGGTGCCCAGATCGGGGTGATCAACTCTCAACTGCTGGTTGAGCCATCCGACCTGATTGTCTATACGCCGGAGAGCTCGCCTGGTGCGATCGCCAACGGTGATTCGACACCAGTCAGCGTCGATTCCGTGAACAAGAACCTCAGTGGCTACCTGACCGATACCTTGAATGTCAATGCCGATCTTGCGATCACGGCCAGCGCTCGATACAACATCACCAATGTCGATCTGGTAGATCAGCTCGGAACTAGCCTCACCGGCAGTAACCGATTCGTTCACTTCAATCCCGCGATCGGTGCGACGTACAAGCTCCTGCCAAGCATGACACTCTACGGCGGCTGGTCGGTGAATAACCGGGCACCGACCGCCAGCGAGATTGAGTGCTCCGATCCGCTCACGCCCTGCCTGCTGCCAACGAATCTCGCAGGAGATCCGCCGACTTTGAAGCAGGTCATCTCTCATACATCCGAGCTGGGCTTGCGCGGCAAAGTCTCCGCTGCGGGAGGGGGCGCCGAGGTGACCTGGAACCTGAGCGTGTTTCGAACCGTATTGCACGACGACATCTATGGCATCGCGACCTCAGTCGCCTCGGGATTCTTTCAAAACATCGGTGACACGCGTCGCCAGGGGATAGAGGCGGGCCTGGCCTACCACAGCTCGCGGTTCTCCGCGTACGCCAATTACAGCCTCGTGCAGGCGACCTTCGATTCGACATTTCTCACGCCTTCACCCTCGAATCCGTTCCAGGACGCCAATGGGAACATCCAGGTGACACCTGGCGACAGGTTCCCTTTGATCCCGGAGAACCGCGTGAAGCTCGGCGCGGACTTCAAGGTCATTTCAGCATGGACGGTCGGCGCGTCGGTGAATGTCACCAGCAGCTCCTACTATGTAGGTGACCAGTCCAATCAGTTCGAGCAGTTACCAGGCTACGCGGTGGTGAACCTGCACACCACGTACAGCCCGACTCCGCACTTTGAGTTGTTTGCCTCGATCAACAATCTGCTCAACCGTAAGTACGCAACCTACGGAATCCTGAGCGATCCGACCGGCGTCGGGGCACCCGGGGTCCCCCCGAACGGTGTCACGAACGGTCCGGGGGTCGACAATCGCTTCCAGAGTCCCGCGGCACCATTCATGGTGTTTGGAGGCGTACGCCTCGTGCTTTGAGCCGAACCTGGCTAACCGGATCCGCGGCTACGTGGCGCACATTCGCACCTCTGCCAGCAACCACGCCTACGCGGACAGCGCGCTTTTCGAATGGATGGAGTGGGCACTCACCGTGGCTACCACCCTGGACCCGACCGAGCGACGTCTGGCTCCGCCCACGCCGGAATCCAACGAGACTTCGCAGGAGTAACGTGCGGGCTCTACCATTTCTCTACCGGCGGCGAGCGATGCTCCGTTGTCTCTGCACGCGCTTTCTTCTTACCCAGATATTTGTATGTACAGTATGGGGTCAGGGAACAACCCTTTATGGTTCCTCGCTCGCCACTGCCTCGGCCTCGACGACCTCTGGCTCGAGCGCCTTAAACTCCGGCTGAAACCACCGCTGCGCAACAAGCGTGGGCACTACTGCGCTGCCGATCACCGCAGTCACAAGGATTGTGTATTGACCTTGGTCGATGATCTTGTTGGTCAGCCCGAATAGCGCGGATATTGAGCCAAACGTGAGTCCAGTCGACATCAGTAGGGTCGTGTACATACCCTCGCGTTTGTCGAACTCGTGGTAGACAGTGAGTGGCAAGATCCCGATGAACTTCGTGACCATTTTGATGGCGAGAAAGATGGCTATAAGCACGATCGATTGTGCGACAGCGTGCGCCTCGACGAGAGATCCCGCCTTCAGAAAGTAAAACGGCGTCAGTATCGAGAACGCGATGATGCGCATGCGGTGTGGCAACTCGTGCTCGGCAAGGAACGTCGGCGCCAAAGCCATCCCCACGAGGTACGCAGGGAGCACTGCCTCGCTCCCGGCGACTGTCGCCAGGCCGCCGAGCGCGAGCAGGATGAGCGCGACGAACTTCGTCTGCGGCTCACTGACGCGAGTGCCTAGGTGCTTGAACATCGAGGGCGCATAACGTCCAAGGAAAATTAGCACAACAGCGGTGATGCCCCCGAACAACAGCAGACGCAGGTCGTAATGCGCGAAGACAATCCCGAGCGCGAGCACTGTCCCGAGGTCGTTAATGAAGCACGCTGCGAGGATGATCTTTCCGATCTCGGATCTGTTGAAGCCGGTTTCGATCATCACTGCGTAGACGACGGCCACAGAGGTTGTCGAGAGCGCGATGCCGGCTATCTGCGCCTGCGGCCAAGGCCATCCAATGCCCCAGTGCGCATACGCGAGGACACCCAAGTATGGCGCCAGGAATCCCATGATTCCAATCGTCATGCTCGACCAAAAGTGCTTTCGCACAATGCGAGGGTCGATTTCGGTTCCGGCAAGGAAAGTCAGCAGGATGGCGCCGAAGCCGGAAAGGAAGTTGACCCAGTCGGTAATCTGGAGACCGACGAGGTTGCCCGCGACGGCTCCCACCACGATCTCGATGAGAGCGACGGACACGGCCACGCGAATTGAAATCAGCGACGCGAGTAGCGCCAACCCGAGCCACAGGGCCGAATGGAGCCAGACAGTAGCCATTGCCGCCTCCGGCACGTCGGAGACTGCAACTCTCCGCCGTTATCCGATGTCACCTACCGCAGCTTGTGCTGCACCTGTAGGGGTCATCAGCCGTCTGGCTTGCGCGCAATCGGGCGGTTAAAGGGGAACCCCATCCCCGAGTTCAAAGCTACGAGATTCGCCACTGAAGAGTCAATCATTCATCGCGGCCTCGCCCGGACAAGGCGTTGTGTTCGGCGGCGGATTGTTCACCGGATATTATTCAAGATAGTCCGCAGCGAAAGAGGAATCGCTGGGGAAACCAGTGACTTGCCAGCGTACCGGTAGGCAAGCAGTAGAGTTTCGGTAGACATTGGGGTCATTCCCGCGCCTGATCACATTAAATCCCGCCTCGTGATCTGTTCACCACATCGCGACGTTCCGCGCCACACCTTTCACGAAGTTGGGCAGCACCTTGGTGAAGCTCACGCGGCTTCGAACTTCCTTCCTATATTCAGCCAGCTTACCGGGGTCGAAATGCGCGCCTACATTAGGCAAGCCGCCTAGCGAGAAATTGGCGCCGGCGGCGATCGTGAGTCGAGTGAGGTGTGCATACTTGTGATAGAACTTGTACTGCTGCGCCACCGTCTTCGCGCGGCAGCGTTCACGCGAGCCGCCCCTGCGTGCTTCGTTAGATCCGCCACAGCTTTACTCGGAGAATATTTGTCACACAGGTATCGGTCGAGCACCGTTAGGGACTTGGCCGCGCACAACGCCGCAAGACTCACACCTTCGAGAACTTGCCGGAAAAGCGCACCAGATGCGACCGTGTATCCATACATGAATAGCTTGAAGGAGGATATGTTTTGATTGATTGCGGTGAACACAATCGCGGTCACTGCGATGCGTCGCTCGTCGGTATCCTCTATGGGGTCCCTAAACTGACTCCAGACTTCAAGCGCCTTCGTCGCGGCATCGGCGAACACGGGCACCTCAGAACCGAATTCCTTATCAAATGCGCGCCTCGCGTCATCATCCGGAGAGTTTAGGTCTTTGAGGACGAGCTCCCGTAGAGCCCGTCCCTCACGCTTTTCGTCAGCCACGGTGTCTCCCGTCGCCCCGCATCCACTTCACCCATTGCGTGTGTCCACCTGCTCAAACGCCACGGCAAAACGTTCGGCATTTTCCAGGTGAATGTCAGTCATGAAGTACCGAGCCTTATACTGTTCAAAGCTCTGGCGTTCCGTACCTCGAAGGTGTTGCGCGATCTCCTCGGCGGGTCTGGCCGGCACCCTAGCCTCTTTCACCATTCGGTGAGCTCGCCTGAGATATTCCTCCGGCGAACATTGCTCGGCTAGATATCTGCCATACGCCAGTTTGAACCAGTACAGTGCGTCGCCAAAATAAAAGTGGTCTGCCAGTCCGGTTCGGTGTAATGCAGCCCGCGCTGCGTCACCATCGAGGGTAGTCAACAGTGTGGTATAGAACGCCTTGAACGCGACGAACAAATCGTGGTCGTATGTGCGTGATGTGCTCATGGCGGCTCTCACGGTTCGGTTTGGTGATGCAGTTAACTTCGAACTCAGCCATTGTGATTCTCCGCCGCGCAGCCCAGCCTTCCCGGCTGTGACGCCGCTCTCGAAAGAGCCGTGCCTCCGCGGTACACTAGATATGGACAGGGATTCAAGTGCCCGCCACGGCCCCCGCACCGCCGCCTCCACCACGAGTGAGACGATGCTGAGGGGCCTTTTTCTTGGCCCTAGCCGGGCAGGTGAGCAGCTAGGGCTGTGAACGGACATGGAATATTGACCAGGTTCGGGGGGTAATGGACATCCAAAATTGACCACCCCGTACCCTGCGTTGCTGGAGAGGCAGTGCGGGGAGAAACGGGGTGTTGTGCGTGGAGACGATCGGCAAGATCCGCCGTCGGCGGTTGGTGCACGGGGAGTCGATCAGCGCGATCGCGCGGGATCTGGGGCTGTCGAGGAATACCGTCAAGCGGGCGCTGCGCTTTGAGGGAGATGCATTCGAGTATCGGCGTAGTCGTCAGCCGCGCCCGAAGATGGGCCCCTATCTGGCGACGCTGGATGCGTGGTTGGAAGCCGAAGAGAAGTTGCCGGCGCGCGAGCGGCGCACGGCGCAGCGGGTGTACGAGGCGCTGCGCCTGGAGGGCTACAGCGGCACTGCGGCTACGGTTCGGCGGCACATGCGAGCCTTCGAACGGCGCCGTCACCCGATTGCGACCGCCTTCATCCCTCAGAGCTTTGCGCCGGGAGAGGCGTATCAGTTTGATTGGAGTCACGAGCACATCGAGCTCGCCGGTCTCGAGCAGATCGTGAAGGTCGCCCACGTGCGGCTGTGTTATAGCCGCGCGTTCTTCCTGGTCGCCTACCCTCGTGAGAGCCAGGAGATGGTCTTCGACGCCCACGCCCGTGCGTTCGCCTTTCTCGGCGGAGTGCCCCGGCGCGGCATCTACGACAACTTGAAGCCCGCGGTCGATGCGATCTTCGTGGGGCGGGAGCGCCGCTACAACCGGCGCTTCCTCGTGATGTGCAATCACTACCTCGTGGAGCCCACGGCCTGCACGCCGGCGGCCGGCTGGGAGAAGGGCCAGGTCGAGAACCAGGTCGGGAACGTGCGTGAATGGGTGTTCACCCCGAAGCTGCGCTTCACGGATCTGGCGGAGCTGAACTCGCATCTTGCCGCGTGCTGCTTGCAGCTGGCCCGCGAGCGCTCTCATCCGGAGCAGTCCGACCGCAAGGTCATCGAGGTCTGGGACGAGGAGCGTGCGGTGCTGCGCGCGATGCCGGCGCCCTTTGACGGGTATGCGGAGAAGTCCTGCCGCATCTCGGCGACCTGCCTGGTGCACTTCGAGCGCAACCGCTACAGCGTTGAGTGCCGCTACGTGGGCCAGGTGGCAACTGTCCGCGCCTACGCCGAGCGGATCGTGGTGCTCTGTGGTGGACAGGTCATTGGCGAGCACGCCCGCTGTTTCGAGCGCGGCTGCACGCTGTATAACCCGTGGCACTACGTGGCGGCGCTCGAGCGCAAGCCCGGAGCGCTGCGCAACGGGGCGCCCTTCAAGGACTGGAATCTGCCCTCTGCGATGACGCGCCTGCGGGAGCGTTTGGCCAAGCACACCGACGGCGATCACCAGTTCGTCGAGATCCTCAGCATGGTCGCACTCTACGGGCTCGAGGCGGTCAGTGGGGCCTGCGCCGTAGCGCTTGCGGAGCAAGTCGTCACCAGCGCGCATGTCGTCAATCTCTTGCGTCGCGGCGCCGAGTGCGCCCGTGTACCTGTCCTGCAGGTGCCCGAGGCGCTCAAGCTTACCCTCGAACCCGCCGCCAACTGTGATCGCTATGACCAGCTGCTGCGGCCGCGCTCGCCCGCGCACCTCACGAACATCGACCATCCACCGGAGAATAACGATGCAAACTCAGCTGATCGAACAACTCAAGGGGCTGCGGCTGCGGGGCATGGCGAGCGCTCTGGAGGAGAGCCTGACGGCGTTGAGCCAGAAGAAGCTTGCCCCGACCACCTGGCTTGCGCAGCTGCTGCAGGCGGAAGTGGCTGATCGTCAGGCCCGCTCGTACCAGTACCAGCTGCGCCTGGCCCGCTTCCCCATGCCGCGGGACCTGGATTCCTTCGACTTCCGCGAATCGGTGGTGAACGAGACCCAGATCCGCCAGCTCCACACCGGGGAGTACCTCGCCACGGCGCGCAACATCGTGTTCGTCGGTGGAACCGGCACCGGGAAAACCCACCTGGCCACAGCTCTCGCCCGCCAAGTGATCCTGCAGGGCAAGCGTGCGCGCTTCTACAGCGTTGTCGACCTCGTCAACCAGCTCGACGCCGAAAAGCGCGACGGCAAGGCGGGCAAACTCGCCGCCCGTCTGCTCTACCAAGACGCCATCGTGCTCGATGAGCTCGGCTACCTGCCGTTCTCGCAGGACGGTGGGGCGCTTCTCTTCCACCTGATCAGCAAGCTCTACGAGCGCGTCTCGCTCATCGTCACCACAAACCTGTCCTTCGGCGAGTGGAGCAGCGTCTTCGGAGATGCCAAGATGACCACGGCGCTGTTGGATCGGCTCACCCATCGCTGCGAGATCATTGAGACCGGCAATGACAGCTATCGCTTCAAGAAGCGCAGCTGAGCGAAAATGGTGGATACCCAGGCAGCGGGTACACCCTCGATCGCCGCTCCTGGGGCTTCCTATGCGGTCGCCTTCTCCCTGCTCAGCAGAAAAAAGAGCTTCTGCCCAGCCTGCAGCTGGTCAGACTGCACTGGGTTGAAACCGGTGAGGGAAGACCTCGGATCAGGAAAAGACCGAGATGCCCCGGTCAATTTTGGATGTCCATTGCTGGTCAACCTTGGAAGCTCGTTGACACAGCTGGGCCCACCGCGGAAAACCTTTGCAATCCGAGCATCATGCCTGGCAGGCAATACCGCGCCTGCATGTACGTCGTGTGACGATCCTGTTGCTCTCACTTGCGTGTCGAACGTGGATGCCATTTTTGGCACTAGGCGTGCTGAACAGGCTGATAGGGCGACGCATACAGTCCGTCTTTTTCTGCTATGCCGGGAGCCAGCGCTACGCGGAGCACTACAGCTACCGAAGCACGCGGCCGATTCTGCGCTGGTTCCCTTCGATCATTGGCGTATTTGAGCAAGGGGATCGCCGGGGAGTCATGTGCGCCAGTCCGGTGATTGAGGCGGAATTCACCCACAAGGACAACGCACTCCACCTCAATCGTCTCCTCCGAAGACTGGAACTCGTACGCGCACTTGTGGGAGCAGGCGGGCTCTCCCTTTCGGGAATCTTGCCGACCTTCGTGGCCCTGACACCTTCCTATCATGCATTGCACCACGCGCGATACGTCAAGAATTATGGGCTCATCACGCCATGGTTTGACCGCCTGTTTGGGACGCAATGGCCAGACGTGGCTGAGGTGCAGACGCGTGCCGCATCCGGAGAGCCACTCAGACACCTCGCGGAAGGGCGCTGCCCCTCGTCGCGCCTGGGTGAGGACGGCGCGCCGGCGTAGGTTGCCCCGCCACGCAAGACGAGAATCAAGGCTGCCCACCTGTCTCGCCCCGTCGTCGTCGCTTGGGTGTCGACTCCGCAAATGACGGGAGCTTGCGAACAGCTTTGAACAGCGTCGCGTCCGACAAGTGTGCATATGCCCGGCGTGTCATCCGCAAGTCCGCGTGACCCAGCAATTCCTGAATGGCATCGGATGCGACCCGTTCATTGAGCAGTAAGCTACCGTAGGTTCTGCGCAGGTCGTGAAATACGGCGGGTGGCTTGATTTCGGCGGCCTCGCACGCTGCTCTCATTTGCCGGCTCACGTACACGCGGTTGATGTACTCGAAGACCGGCGCCTCCTTCTGCTTATCCTTCATGAGCGCTGCAAAGAATTCTGACCCCTCTTTGTTCAACGGAACTGTTCTTGGCTTTCCGGATTTACTATTTCGTACGCGCACAAAGTCCGGTCCGACGTCGCCAGCCTGCAGAGCCTCGAGCTCGCCGAGCCGCAGCCCCGTGTATAGGGCTCCCTGCGCCATCGCCCGCAACGGCCCCTCAATCTTGCTGAGGAGCCTTTTGCACTCATCGGCGGTCAGCGTTCGGGTCCGAGGTTGGTCGGTCTTCGGAAAGGGTCGCACGCGACGCCACGCGGCATCACTTGGCGCACGGGCCGGGTCCTTGCGGAAGGCACTGTTCAAAATCGCGCGCAGAACAGTCCAGCGCCGGTTTGCGGTCGCCTGTGCGGCTCGCCTCTTCTCGCGATCCTCGGTTTGTGGGACTTGCGCGGCGAGCCACCTCTCCAAATCGCCCGTCGTGATCTCGCTGACTGCCTTGCTGGCAAGCCTGGAAGAAGCGATAAACCTTGCCCAGGTGGTCTTATCGTGCGGCGTGGTCGCCGTACGCGTATCGAAATAGTCTTGCGCAGCTTCGGCGAGAGTGAGCTTGCTCGGTTTGGTAACCGTCGGCCGGTCTTCTGCGAGCGCAAGCCGTGTGGCATCCTCCCAGCTCAGTACGGTTGTCCCATTCGCCGCAAGCTCGTCGTCTGTCAGCCCCAGCCGGCGCTTGATGTATCGCCCGCCGCTTGGGTAATCGATGTCCGCTTTGAATTCGCGGAGGTACCAGCTGCTGCCTGCTGTGCCGCGCCGGTATCCCAAATGGAGTCCGCGGCGCAATTCGATGTAGTAGGGCTGATGACGCGGAGCCAGCTTGCGCCGAGCTTCGCGGGTCTGAAGTCGCAAGGCCATAACTTCACCGGTCGGTTCAGGGCGAGCTGTTACAGCATTTCCAGGGCTGTAACAGGCCTTTTGGGGTAAGTTTTAGGTAAGTTTCACCACTGCCGACAGTATACGTCCATTGGCCTCTGTATACTTTAATACCTATATATCAGTTAGTTACATGTGTCTTCATTTGTCGCCATTTAGCGACCCGTAGCCCTCTCAAGGCTGTAACACGGGTTCGAATCCCGTAGGGAGCGCCATAAAAACAATAACTTAGACGTTGGAGACCACTGTCGGGTGAAAATCGGGTGAAAAAACGCGCCAGGTTTCTTGCGTAGACTCCGGTGGAAGCCGTAAGACTCCCTCCGACAGTCGGGAAGCCTGTTCGTAGATTCGGAAGCCGCTGCGCCCACGACCGCCGCCCGTCGCGACCCGTGCCTGGCACAGTTCAATTCACATGCCTGACCCGGACGCATCACCGTCACACTGCTCACGCATGCGCGACCAGCGCTATACCCCGCGCCCGTCTATCAGCCGTGGGACCCTGAACGGGCCCCACGGGTGCGGCCACGAGCGCTAACCCTTGAGACTTGGAATTCCTGGGATGGCCGACAAGCCTTCAGCTGGAGTTCGTTCGCTCGCCTATTCTCCCGGTCCATACTCCACGTTGGAGAGCTGGCCGACGCGGTTCGTAGCCCGATACTTACGTGAAGTGAGCACCCGGTGGCATGGCGTTTCGCATAAAGATACAACGGTGTAGAAACCTACCGTCGGCTCCAGATGTCAGGGAGCTGACGCAATCCAGCGTAAGGATCCTTGGCTTGAATAACTTTCACAGCAATAGGCTTGGTGCGGCTGTAACGCTTGATGCGCTGTCGCGCGATCCCTATCCCATTTTTCAGCGTTTGCGCGAGGCGGAGCCAATCAGTTGGATCGACCAGCTCGAGATGTGGTACGTCACACGCTACGAGCATGTTCAGCAAGTTCTAGCCGACCCCGCAAAGTTCACCACACGGTTCGAAAGTTCGACCATCTTTGACACCTTTGGGGCGCAGATGCTCACCTCCGATGGCAGCGAGCAGCGGCGCTACCGCGATCAGTTCCGTGCCGCGTTTACGCCCGCGGCTATTCGTTCCACAATGGAAGCACCGGTGCGCGAATGCGCGGCAGTTCTCGTCAGCACCATTCAGCCGAATGGAAATGCCGAGCTGCGAACGGCGTTCGCCGCGCGACTGCCCGTTCTAAGCATGCTCGCGATGTTTGGACTACCTTTTAGCGAAGAGCCTCGGGTTAGACACTGGTACGACTCCTTCGAAGAAGCACTAGCGAATTTCCGCCACGTCCCCGCGATACGTGCTAATGCGCGAAAAAACGTGTCCGAGTTTCATGCGCTGCTGCAGCAACACATTGCTGCGATAGCGGGCAAAAGGGCCGGGACCTTGCTCAGCGAGCTCGTCAACAAGCCTGCACCAGAACGGCTGACGGACGAGGAGATCAAGCGAAATCTGTCCATCGTTTTTTTTGGCGGCATTTCGACGGTAGAAGCGCTCATTCTCGACAGTCTATATGCGCTCTTCACCCATCCTGCGATCTACTGCAGGGTGTGCAGCAACCACAGCCTCATTCCGGCGGTGCTCGAAGAGGTGATGCGCTGGGTATCGCCGGTTCAGTCGGCCATACGACATGCTACGACCGACGTCGAACTCGGCGGCGTACAAATTCGGGCGGGAGATACTGTGAGCTGCATGCTCGGTGCTGCCAACCGCGATCCCACGGTATTTCCGGAGCCGGACTCATTCAATATAGATCGTCACAATCTGCGAAAGCACCTGGGGTTTGCCTACGGGCCACATTCGTGTCTGGGGCTGCATCTCGCAAGACTCGAGGCCCGGATTGGTCTCGAAACATTGTTGTCCCTACTCCCGGATCTTCGGCCGAGCCACGATGAACCACTGATCGTCGAGGGATATGAATTCCGTCAGCCGAAGCAGCTCAGGGTGTCGTGGCCACCACACACCGGATGACGCAGTCTGCCGCGAGGGGCGTCCAGCCGCAAAACCGGTCGAGCCTCGGCTACTTATCGGAGGTCGCAGCACTCGCAGTGTGCGCCCCTTCTGAGGCGGTCTGACGTGACCGGCTTAGCGGACAACCGGAAGCGCCAGGACCGACGGCCGCGTCGTGTCATGGTAAATGACGTCTTGCGCCACCACAGGGTTGCTCTCGTCGTAATTACGTCCTCCAGTGTTCATATTGCGCTCGTACTGCGGGAAATTCGTCCCGGCGATTTCGATTCGGATCCGATGCCCTGGAGCGAACTGCGAAGCAACCACCATCTGACGTAGGTCTATTTTGTAGACCGCGCCCTGCTGCATCAATGACTCCTTGTTGATGCCATCCCGGAAGCGCAGACGTTGGATTGTGTCGAGGACGTTGTACGGCTTACCGTCCGGATAGATGTCCACCAGCTTTACAGCCAGATCAGTGTCCGGGACCGAGGTCGAGAAATAGAGTGTGGCCGTAATAAACCCCGCGACATTGAGCGTCCGTGCCAAGGGCGCGGAGGTGTAGACCAGCACATCCGGCCGCTTCTCGATCTCTGTCTGATCGAGAGCAGCATCCGCGGTGCAGCATCCCCCTCCATGAGTCGGGACAGGGTTCATCGGGTCACTGGTGAAGTGGTCCGGCGATCCGCTCCCGCGCTGTTCGATCAGCCGACCATCTCCGCCAATACCGTTAGCATGACCATTACTGCTGAGGTAGAACCTGCGTGTGGTGGAGGCAGGCGGCCACGCGTCCGATGACACCCACTTATTTGACTCCAGTGGATAGTACTGGACGCGGGGCATCTTGAACTCGCCTTGCCCGCGTGCCTTCAACCAATGGTCAAACCAAGACACGACGGTTCCGGCGTAATCGAACCGGGCATCACCGACGGGTCGTGGACCGACCATCGTCTTTGCGGACTCCTTACCCATGCTGCAGTGGGAGCCCGCACCAATGATCATGAATTGATTGGGCGAATTGCCGGAGAGGTACTGGAATGCTTTGGTCGTGCCATAGACCTCGATGGAGTCGTACCACGTGTCGATATGAAGCATAGGTACTTTGGTCTTATCTCCCTCATTCAAGAAGTCGTATTCCCGCCAATTCGGGTTGTTCGGCTTCATCTTGATCATCGTATTGAAGCCAGTCTCCGGTGATCCGATTGCGTTAAGAAGGTCCTGGCTCGGCAGGTGGTTCGCCCAGCTCAAGTCTTGTGACATCCCGGTGCCCGCCACCGGATCAAACGCATGTATCAGTGCGACCAACTCCTCATGTGGAAGATTTGGCGGAAACTTCGGGTGATGAACGAATCCATCTCCGTGATACCACCAGGCCCAATCGAATAGCGGCACACCCCCGGTGTAAAAGACGCCTTGATCGGCATATCCTGGAATCACGCCGATCCCTGTCGCCGCACCCATCGCCACGATTGCCTTCAGACCCGGCGGGTTGACCTTCGCGAGGGCAAAATTCACTTCGCCGCTTGATGAGCATCCCCACGTCCCGACCGAGCCATCCGACCAGTCTTGCTGCGTGATCCACTTAATCGTATCGGCACCGTCCGCTGCAGCACCCTTTAGCCAATGGTATTCACCCTGGGACCATTGGGTGCCTCGGTCATTGACGACGGCGATGACGTAGCCTCTTCGAACCAGACGTGAGAGGACGTCCCGCCCCACGGTGAGTTCGAACTGAACGGGATACGGCGACTGATCGAGGATGGTCGGTCGCCTGGTCGCGCTTGAAGCATCGTGGGGCACGATCAGCGTCGCGATGAGATGCGTGCCATCGCGTAAGGGAACCAACTCAGCTTCCACCAGAGAGGCAATCTCCTTGACTCCCAATATATCCAATGGGTTTTGTCGAATGATCTCAACTGCAGCGGGCGGCGCAGCGGAGGTCGGATCTACTGTTGCCGTGTCTTGCCTTGACCAGGCCGGGCCTGTGACAAGCACCACAAGCACGATCAGGCTGAGTTGTCCCGCACGGTCCTGATGACGCATCCTATTCTCCCCCTAGTGTTCGATCCGCGCCAATCTCGAGGGCGATGACACCGTCAGCCCGCGACGTAAAAAGATCCCGCCTCTAATCCTATCTCAGGCTAAGCACCCATGAGGGAACACCCGCCCGCTGCTCTAATCAGTTCGAGGCGAGTGAATACAATAGCGTCACTCCGCAGGTTCGATCCTAAATTGAGATGAATGACTTGTTTTTCTGTCCGACTGCCTAAGAATCGATCCGACGGAGCGCGCACTGTAGATTGAAGACCGTTCGGCCACCCCCAAACCCCATGGATCCACCGCAAGCTCGACTGCGCGCCGGCCGCCGAAGGGGGAGCGGTCCAACGGGCCCAGCTCACGGACAATCGGTCGCACACTACCGTCGCCTCACGAACCCTTTTGAACCCCTGCGCGTCTTTTCTGAAGATGAGGTGGCCTACATTCATGAGTCCGCGCTATCAATTCTCGAAAATGAAGGAATGCGCGTGTTGCTGCCTGAAGCCCGAGCTCGGTTTGCCGCGGCAGGCGCATCCGTGGATGACTCCACTAGCATCGTCCGCATCGATCGAGGCCTCGTTGGGCTGACACTTTCGAGCGCACCCTCACTCATCGAGATGACGGCCCCGGCGCCTAGCCGAAATGTAACGATAGGCGGTCGCCATCTCGCGGTCACGCCGGTGTCGGGGCCACCGAATGCGAGTGACCTGGATCGTGGACGGCGCGCGGGTACGCTGCGTGACTTCCGGGAACTTTTGGTTCTCGCGCAGGCCTTCGATGTCATTCATCTACTGGGGCCTTTGATCGAGCCGCAAGACGTGTCGCCGGAGTTTCGGCATCTGGAGGTTACTTTGGCTCAGCTGACACTGAGCGACAAGATTCCCTTCGTATACAGCCGCGGTCGACCCCAGGTCGAAGACTGCTTCAGGATGATTCAACTGGCTCACGGTGTATCGGATGAAGCCTTTCGCGCTGGCGTCTACACGTACACGAACGTCAACACCAACTCCCCACGACAACTCGACATCCCGATGGCGCAGGGCATCATCGATTTCGCACGCGCCGGGCAACTGTTGATCGTTACTCCCTTTACCCTCGCCGGCGCCATGGCCCCTGTGACGATAGTTGGGGCCATTGCACTTGCGCACGCGGAAGCGCTTGCGGGCATCGCGCTCGCGCAGATCACCCGGCGTGGTGCGCCGGTGGTGTACGGCGGCTTCACCTCCAACGTAGACATGAAGTCTGGATCACCGGCATTTGGAACTCCAGAATACGTTAAGGCCTGCTTTGGAGCCGGGCAGCTCGCGCGCCATATCCGCCTACCCTGGCGCTCATCGAACGCTACGGCATCGAATGTCGCCGACGGGCAGGCGGTGTACGAATCCCAGATGAGCTTGTGGGGAGCGATCCTCGGTGGTTGCAATATTCTCATTCACGGTGCGGGTTGGCTGGAGGGAGGGCTGTGCGCCTCATACGAGAAATTCATCATCGACGTCGAGATGCTGCAGATGTTCGCCGAGCTCTTCCAACCCTTGGTCACGAGCAGAGAGGAGATTGGCATGGACGCGATTAGTGAGGTTGCACCCGGGGGCCACTTTTTTTCCACCGCACACACCATGGAGCGTTACCGCTCGGCCTTTTATGCCCCACTGATTTCGGACTGGCGCAACTACGGTCAGTGGTTTGAAGACGGGGCACTGACCGTCACGCAGCGCGCGAACAAGCTGTGGCACGCAATACTTGAGCAACACACGATGCCTGCCCGTGACCCGGCGCGAACCGAGGAGCTGACTGCCTTCGTCACGCAGCGTAAGGAGCAAGGCGGCGCGGGGCCGATCTCCTAGACCAATTGCCTTGGAATTTTCTGGTTCCAGGTCCGGGTCAGAACCTTTTCATCGCCATTGAAAGCGGTCAACTCACCAACAATGACGAACTCGGTCTTCGTAGTCGTGAACGTGGACGAAGCGTATAGCCGGGGCCGCAGATCGTCCCGCTCCCACCCGGTGGTGATCTTGGCCTCAATGATGGCGGCGGGATCGTTGTCGTTGATATCGTCGCGCATCTTGATGTCCCCGATCAGGCGCGTCCGGACGGCCTTCACCAAAACCTCCTGGTTACCCACCTCGTAGTTGATGACCTGCCGCCCGCTTCCCGTATCGGATACCACCTCCCGGCTTCCCGGCTTGGATTTCAGCACCTCCACCGCGACCGCCGGGACGAATGGAGGCCCAAAGGGCCGGAGCTTGGCGTCCTCCGCTCGGGGCGGCCTGACTGGCAAAATGAGCTCACTGGTGCCGCTGAAGACCGAGAGCACTACAGGTTCGGGTGAAGGCACGATCAACGGCCAATAGGTGGTGGATATTGCGATCCGGATCGAGTTCCCCACCTGAAATCGATGCCCGACATTGTCGAGCTGAACGCGCACCTTGTATTGTCGCCCCGGTTCGAGCGGTGCCGGGCTTGCGCTGCTGTCGCGCTGGCACAGGTTGAGAATTCCGTAGGTGACGCGGCTCGACTCGCCTGTGGAGCGAACTTCATTTAGCCGCACCGCGACAAAGGCCACGGGTTTGTCGACGGCCAATGTGAGCGTGACGACTGGCGCGCCCAAAATCTCCAGTGGTTCCGTCAATGGCGCCGAGTCGAACACCAGCGACCGCGCGTCATCCAGCCTTTGATCAAGGGGAAGATCGATCTTCAGGTCCTTCGAGGTCCCGGCCCCCGACGGACACCACTGACCGCTGGCACCCCCTACCGTCTGCAGCGGCGCGAGGTCGAGTCTGACCTCCTTCGAAGCAGGCGCGTCGAGTCGATGAGAGCTGTTTAGAAAATACTTGCGTTCCGTCACGCGGGGCGATGGCCAGCGTTCCTCGGCAACCCAACGACCGGGTACAGAGGGCTCATCGGGCTGCGCCGACTTGTCCTGCATCCAGACGCGCAGCAGCGGTTCATCCATGATGCCGGTGGCGACACCCTTCAGCCAGTGATCCCACCACCGGAGTGCCTCATCGAGATACCCGATTGCGGGACCGGGAACGCCGATATGGGGATAGATGTGTGTCCATGGTCCGACGAGACCCTTGCATGGAACCTTCAAGCCGGACAAAAGGCGAAAGACCGAATTCTTGTAGCCATCGACCCAGCCCCCGATGGTGTACACCGGACATGCGATCTGACTGTAGTCTTCGATAACCGAAGCATGCTTCCAGAACGCATCACGATGTTGATGAGTCAGCCACGTGCCCAGATTGAATTCGATAGAATTCAGCCTATCCACCCATCGCTCCCGCCAGCCCTCCAAACCGGTGATCGCGGGATCGGATGGTTTGCCTTGAATAGCAAGGAACTCAGTGCCCCAGCCCAACATGTCATTGACGATGCAGCCGCCTTTGTAATGCGCATCGTCGGCATACCGATCGTCAGTCGAGCAGTGCGTGATGATCGCTTTGAGTGCCGGGGGACGACGCGCAGCTACCTGGAGCGAGTTGAATCCACTCCACGATATGCCCTCCATACCGACCGCTCCGCTGCACCAAGGTTGTGCAGCGATCCATTTGATGATTTCGACGCCGTCATCTTGCTCCTGCTTCACATACTCATCGAGCGTCTTGCCCTCCGAATTGCCCGAACCGCGAATATCGACGCGCACGCAGGCATAGCCGTGACTTGCATAGTACGGAAATCGGGTGTCGTCCCCCGGTCGGGTAAAGAGTCGCGCGAAATAGGGACAGTAGTTGAAGATCGCGGGGACCGGATGTCCGGCCGGTTCTGGCAACCAAATACGGGCCGCAAGTTTTACCCCATCCGGCATCGGGATCCAGGTGTTTTCGATCTCGCGGAAGTTGTTCATTCCGTCAGATGCAGATTGCGCGTTGCCAGTGAATGCTCGCACTGCCGGGGCGGTGCCTAACGCCACTAGCGCCGCATTGATCGCCTTCAGGAGATCGCGTCGCGTTGGGAGCTCTGCCGGGTCACATTCCTCGTTCATCTGCTTTCTCCAGGGATGCGGAAGATTAACTCTGCCTTTGTTTGAGCTCGAGCCATAGAGCTTCGTACACGAGCCTAGCGCGCCCAGGCTTCAGAGAGCCTGTACCGCGATGCCCACATTGCCAGCGTTCTGCAAACCGCTGGCCAAATATCTAGCGCAGAAGCCGTAGTGTACGGCGGCCCAGAAGCCCACGAACGCCAACGGGATCAGCGCGTGGCGTAAAGACTCGGCGCCATAGGTCGGTGCGAGGTAGTCACTTGCGAAACCAACCGCTTGCGGTGCCACGACTATTGAGACTTGCGTAAGTACATGACAGCGTTAAAACAGCTCCGCCTGTCGCCAGAAGGCGCACACGAGTGTGGAGCGGCGCTGCATCGAGCGCAGATTGCGTC
>Ga0335069_10004637_pt1 | contig 20281 bp, 17 predicted proteins | sample Lox_Sample_11_FD_206714 | JGI IMG/M metagenome (GOLD analysis project Ga0335069, IMG submission 206714) | Soil microbial communities from Loxahatchee National Wildlife Refuge, Florida, United States - Lox_Sample_1.1 | ecosystem: Environmental > Terrestrial > Soil > Wetlands | place: USA... | reverse complement strand
GGCCCGTGGCGAGGATCGCCGGCCCCTCGGGGACCGTCTCGACGACGCGCGCCTCGATGCGGACGCGCGGGTGCGCGCGCAGGCGCTCGGTGATGTGCGCCGCGAAGCGCTCGCGGTCCACGGCGAGGGCGCCACCGGCGGGCACGCGCGTGGCGTCCGCCGCGGCGAGGATGAGGGAGCCCGCGCGGCGCAGCTCTTCCTTGAGGAGACCCACGGCGTTCGCGTGCACGTCGGCGCCGCGGAAGGAGTTGGAGCAAACGAGCTCGCAGAAGGCGTCGCTCGTCTGGGCCGGGGTGCGGGCCAGGGGCTTCTGCTCGACGAGCACGACGTCCACGCCGCGCGAGGCGAGCTGCCAGGCGGCCTCGCATCCGGCCAGGCCGGCGCCGACGATCGTGACCGGCGTGACAGGACCCATCGCGGCGTGCTCTAGCATGTGCCTCGATGCCGCTCGACGTCGCCCTCGCATCCTGCGTCACCTTGCCCGAGCCGGATGCCGACATGGCCCCGCTTCTGGAGGCCCTGCGGGGCGCGGGGCTCTCGGTCGAGACGCTCGGCTGGGACGACCCGGTCGCGGAGCCCGACTTCGCGCGGGCGCGGCTCGTGCTGCTGCGCTCGACCTGGAACTACTCGCTCCGCCCGCGCGAGTTCCTCGAGTGGGTGGACCGCACGGCGAGGGCGACGCGCTTCTTCAACCCCGCCGAGACGATCCGGTGGAACGCGCACAAGAGCTACCTGCTCGACCTGCACGCGCGCGGCGTGCCGGTCGTGCGCACGACGCTCCTGAAGCGCGGCGACGCGACCCCGCTGCGCGACGTGGTGCGCGCGCACGGTGCGGCCCGCGTCGTGGTGAAGCCCGCGGTGTCCGGGGGCTCGCGCGAGACGATGCGCGTCGACGCGGGCACGATGGACGCGGGCGAGGCGCACCTGCGCCAGCTCGTGGCGCGCGAGGACGTGCTGGTGCAGCCGTACCTCGACTCGGTCGAGGGCCACGGCGAGCGGGCGCTCGTCTGGATCGATGGGGAGCTGACGCACGCGGTGCGCAAGTCGCCGCGGTTCATCGGCGACGAGGAGCGCGTGACGGCGGCGGTCATCGAGGACGACGAGGCCGCCGTGGCGCGGGCGGCCCTGGCGGTCGCGCCGACTCCCCTGCTCTACGCGCGCATCGACGTCGCGCGCGACGAGCACGGCGCCCCGCGGGTCATGGAGCTCGAGCTGGTCGAGCCGTCCCTCTTCTTCGCGGTCGGCCCCGCAGCGCTGGCCCGCCTGGTCGCGGCCCTGCGTCGGCAGCTCGGCCTCTGACGTGCTACGGGTTGACCGCGGGCCATGCTGACCACCCTCCTGGGGCTGCTCTGGGGACTCGCGCAGGGCATGCGCCATGCGCTCGAGCCGGACCACCTCGCGGCGGTGTCGACGCTCGTGGCGGAGCGCCGCACCGCGCGGTCGGCGGCGTCGTACGCGGCGGCCTGGGGGCTGGGCCACGCGCTCGTGCTCCTCGCGTTCGGCGGGGCGCTGCTCGTCGTACAGGCGCACCTTCCCACGCGGGTCGCGGCGATCTTCGAGCTCGTCGTGGCCGCGATGCTCGTCGTGCTCGGGGTGCGGGCGCTGCGGCGGGCCATCGTTCACGGCGGAGGTGAGCCGGTGGCGCACGTGCACGATCACGGCGCGCACGCGCACGCGGGGCCGGCGGACCACGTGCACGTCCACGGCTTCACCCTCGCGCGCCGGCCCCTGATCGTCGGATGCATCCACGGCCTCGCCGGCAGCGGCGCGCTGGCGGCGCTGGTGATGCCGCAGATGAAGTCGGTCGCTCTCGGTCTCCTCTACATGACCGTGTACGGCGGCGGCGCGGCGCTCGGGATGGCGATGCTCGCGGGCGTCGTCGGCCTGCCCCTCGCGCGCATCGTGCGCACGCGCCGCGGCATCCCCCTGCTCCTCGGCACGACGGGCACCCTCTCGCTCCTGCTCGGAATCGTCTGGGGCATCGCGGCGGCGACGGCGCTCGCCTGACGCGAGACGTTCACGGGTCTTCTTCGGAGCGCGGGTCGCAGACGGGCGCACCCGTGCTGGCTCGCGGCGGGCTCGGCTGAGCCATTGCGGCAGACGGCGCCGAGAGGGGCTGCGCTGAAGGACTCCGCGCGCGACTCGCACCGACGGCGCCGGCCACGATGCCAGCGAGCAGCGCGACGACGGCGCACGCGGCCACCTTTGCACGAAGGCTACGCGCACCGCGGCGCGCCGCGGCCACCGTCGCAACGGCACCCGTACCCTCGCGCCGAGGCGGGAAGGTCGACGTGGTCCGCGACCCGACCGCCCCGCGGCGAGCGGCATCGCGAAGGAGCGACAGCTCCGTGAGCATCTCCTCGGCGACCTCGTAACGATTGGCGGGCGCCGACGCGAGCGTACGCGCGACGACCTCCTCGAACCCACGAGCGATACGGTCCGAGCGGCCCGTGTCGAGCCGCGGGGCCGGTGCTGCCAGCTTGCGCTGGAGAAGCTCGATGCCGTGCGCGCTCCCGAACACGTGCTGGCCGCAGATGGCGCGGTACAGGATCGCGCCGACGGCGTAGAGGTCCGCCGACTCGGCGACGTTTCGGCAGTTGACGATCTGCTCGGGCGCCATGTACTCGAACGTCCCGACCGAGCGCTCGGCGGTGGTGATCTCGGTGAGCGCCTCGTCGTCGCTCGCTTCGAGCTCGGGAATCAGCCGGCTGACTCCGAGATCGATGAACACGGCCCGCTGGGTTCCGTCGCTCGCGTTCCGCATCAGGACGTTCGACGGCTTCACGTCGCGGTGGATGATGTGCGCGCGATGCAGCTCGCGGAGGCCGGTGGCGAGATCGATGGCGAGGTCGATCGCTTCCTCGACCGTGAAGCGACGCGATGCGAGCGTCGCGGCGAGCGGGATGCCGTCGACGAACTCGGTCACCAGGATGGGGCCCACGCGGCGGTCGTCGAAGAAGTCGAGCACGCGCACGACGTGCTCGCTCTGCACGCGCGACAGCAGGTACGCCTCCCTCGAGAAGCGCGCGACGATCTCGTGGTCGGCGGTCATCTCCCGGCGCATCGTCTTGAGCGCGACGCGCATCCGGAGCTCGCGGTGCATGCCCTGCCAGACCTCGCCCATGGCGCCCGACGCGAGCAGGCGCTCGACGAGAAAGCGCCCGCCCACGGTGGCGCCCGGAAAGACCGTCTGCGCTCGCGGCCGCGTCCCGCTCGGCGTGCCCGTGATGCTGCGGCCTCCCGCGGTGCCGGGATCGATCGAGATCCGTCGTCGGCCCTTCTGCGACATCGACCCTCCTCGTAGTCGGTGGGATCGGAGTCCTGCAGCAAGAGAAGGGCCGCACGTGCCTGACGCGCAGACCATGGAGCGTGTGGCGCCCCGACGTCGTGGCACTTTGGCAACCGACGCGGCAATGTGTCGCAGGATGCATGCCCGTCGCGTCAGCGCAGGTGCTCGCGCCCGCTTCCGCGAATGAAGGTATTCTGAGAGACGATGGCGGACTCCGGGGGCCCGATTCGCTCGGCGCTGCGGCGGTACCGAGCAGGCATCGCCCTGGTGCTGGCATGGGCCGCCGTCGTGCCGCTCTCGGAAGCCGGGTGGGCGGTGCACCGGTGGCTGGAGAACGCGATCTTCCGCGTCTTCTCCGGCCTTCCGGCGCTGGCCATCTCGGTCGATCGCGCGATGGAGATCCTGCGATACGACCTCACGAGCAGCTACGGGCTGACCCTGTTCGTCGCGACGTTCGTCGTGCCGCTCGGCGCGGTCGCCCGGATGGTCGCTCGCGCGCGCCTCCGGGCAGGGCACGCGGATCCGCTCGACCGAGTTCGTCGCTTCGTCTCCGAGCACCCGCGCTGGACGTCCATCGTGACCGCGGGCGTCGCTGCACTGATGCAGAGCACTTATCTCTTCTTCAACCATTACGGGTACGTCTCCCATCGTCTCGCGTACTTCGTGGTCGGAACCCTCATCGGGCTCGCGCAGTGGCGTGTCGTCGGCGCCGCGCTGCGCGCATGGCTCGCGCCCACCATCGAAAGCTCGACCAGCGAGGGGGCGATCCGGTCCGACGAGATCCGCTTCTCCGCCGTCGCCGTCACGCGCGAGTCGGTGGCCATGGTGGGAGGACTCGCGGCGATCACGCTCGGCGTGGTCGCCTGGATGGCGTCGGTCGATGTCCGGCTGATGCAAACCGACCTGGGCTTCCTCTACGCCATCGTCGCGTACGTGGGGGTCGCCGCGACGAGCGCGTTGACCTTCCAGCGCGCGTCACGCATCTCCGTCGGCGTCGACGGCATCCGCGTGAGCGGCACCTCGCGCACGCGCTTCTTCGCGTACCGCGATCTCGACGAGGTGCGCGAGGCGAAGGGCGACGTCCTCCTCGTGCGGCGCGGACGCACGTTGCTTCGCTTACAGCTCCACGGACCGGACGCGTCGCGACGTGTCGCCATCCTCGATCGCATCCGCGCCGGCATCGCCCGCGTCGCCGAGGTCGAGCGCGACGGTGCGGCGAACCTGGTGGCCGCGGTGTCGCACGAGACCGTGGCGAGGACGATGCGCGGGGGGACCGACTACCGGGTGGCGTCGGTCTCGCGCGACGCCCTCTGGGCCCTCGTGGAGGGCGCCGCCGTCGACGCGAGCGCTCGCACCGCCGCGGCCCGTGCAATCCTGGAGACGAGCACGGACGAGGAACGCGCGCGCATCCGCGTGGCCGCCGGCCACTGCGCCGACCCGAAGGTCCGCGTCGCGCTCGAGGAGATGGCCGAAGAGGAGCCCTCGGAGGCGGCGCCCTTGATGCAGCGTTCGCTGCCCGCGCGGCAGTAGTGCGCCAGGACATCGGCGGCGACTAGACTGCGCCGAGCAGCTCCCCATGCAGCCCCCCGTCCTCGAGCGCATCGGTGTCGGCTACCTGCGCCGCCGCGCCCCGGCCGTGCGGGTCGACGGCCGCGGAGCCGAGCGCACGCGCACACACGTGCTCACCGACGAGGAGCAGCGCGGCCTGCGCGTCGTCGAGCGCGACGCGATCACGACGGGGACGGCGGCCGGCGCTGTCTGCGGTCTGATCGCCGGCGCCGGCGAGATGCTCGCACGCCACCTGTACGGAGCCGACGGCGCCGGCGACAAGCTCGCCTACTGGTCGGTCGTCGGCGCGTTCGCGGCCCTCTCCTCGGTGCTGGAGGTCATCTACCTCTACTGGTCGGGCCTGCGCTCGGTGCATCGCCTGGCGCAGGTGGCGGGCGTCGAGCTGTTCCCCGGCGGCGCAAACGACGAGCGCGTCAGCGTCGCGTCGGCGCTCGCGCGCGCGGCGCTGGAGCTCCCGAATCCGCGGCAGCCCGTCTACGGCATCGACCCGATGCGCCGCGCCTCGCGGCTGCGCATGGCGCTCGGCACCATCGCGTACAAGGCGAAGATCGGGCTCACCAACTTCGTGCTCAAGGCGATCCTCAGGCGCATGCTGATCAGGGCGCTCCTGCGCGCGTGGCTGCCGATGATCGCGGTGCCCGTCGTGGCGGCGTGGAACGGGATCATCTGCTGGCGCGTCATGCGCGAGGCGCGAATCCGCGCGATGGGCCCGTCGGCTGCGCGCGAGCTGGTGGACTCCGCGTTCGCCAGCAACCCCGAGCTCTCGGCCGGGGGCAAGCACGCGGCGTGGTTCGCGGCCGGCAGCGCCGTCGTGCACAAGCGGGACATGCACCCGAACATCGTCGCCCTGCTGAACGAGCTCGCGGCGCGCCTGGGGGACCCCGTGGCCGACGGCGCGGACGAAGCGACGGCGCTCGTCGAATCGCTGCGCAAGCTGGATGCGCGAGAGCGCCAGGTCGTGCTCGGCGTGCTCGTCGCCGCGGTCGTCCTCGACGGTCGCGTCACCCGCTCGGAGCGCGAGCTGCTCGAGCGCGCGCACGTCGCCGCGGCAGTCCCGCTCGACTTCGCGCGCGTGGAGGCGAGGGCCCGCGCGTTCGTCGCCGGCCAGCACATGACCGGCTGACCGGCCTCCGCGTCCACGTCACACCGGCTCGCGCGGCCGTCCGGCGCGCACCCACTCGACCTCGTGCTCGGCGCTGAAGCGGTACCACGCGTCCATGCGCGAGCGGACCTCGAGGCCCACGTCGCGCATCTCGGGCTCGAGCTGCGCGCGCGTCGACACGTACGCCTTCCAGTAAGCAATCTGCGCGCGCTCGTAGGCCTTGAGAAGCGCGAGGGGAATGGGCGGCCTCACCGCACGGGTCGCCCGATCCGCGGCGCGCATCGCGAGCCACTCGCGGTACGCCGCTTCCGACGCGAGGGCGTGCGCGCCCCACGCGACGACGCTGCGCATGAGCGTGCCCGGCTCGAACGTGCCCACCGCTCCGCAGTGCGCGCAGCGGACCTCGATGGCGCGGTAGGTGAGCGGGACGTCGTGCGGCGCTCCGCATTTCGGGCACGTCGGGACGTCCACGCGCTCGCCGCCGCCCTGGCCAGCGCCGCCCCGAGTCGCGACGTCCGGTCGCGACTCGAGGGCCCGCTGGAAGACGTTGGCCACGCCCCCGCCGCGTGGCTTGCCGTCAGAACTTGATGTCGACATCGGCCTTGAGGCCCCCGTACTTCGCCTCGAGCCGAGCCTGCACCGCCTTCATCGTGGCCTCGTACTCCTTCCACTTGAGCTGCGCCGTGCGGTGGAAGAAGTAGCCCATGTAGCTCCCGAGGTCGGTCCAGTCGACGACGGAGAGCCCGAGGTCCTTCAGCGTCTGCTGCGGATCGCGTCCCTGCTTGAGCGCGTACGACTGCTCGAAGGTGAGCTCCCAGAACTTGTCCATCGTGATGGGAGGCTCCATCTTCAGGTCGCGGTTCTCGGCGCGCGCGGCGTTCGCTTCCTTGGCGTACGCGGCGTACTGGCCCTTCGACGCGTTCTGGAACGCAGCGCCGTAGACCTGCGCGATGGCGAAGGTCGTGTCGCGCGCCATGCGCGCGTTCCACTCGGCGGTGGCCTTGTCCCATTTGGCGCGATCGATCGACGCTCCCTTGAGCAGGTCGTCGAGGTTGGCGCCCTGCACGATCGCCGCGTTGAAGGCGGCCCACGCCTCCAGCGTGATCCCCTCGACCGGGGCCATCTCGCCGCTCGCGGCCTTCTTCGCCACCTGCTGCTGCATGCGCTTCTGCGTCTCGCCCATGCGCCAGTTGAGCTCGCGCTGGGAGACGACGTCTCCCGAGCCGTGCTTGTTCACGAGCAAGCTGTAGACGGCTTCCTTCACGTCCTGCCAGTGCGACCGGTCACGGATGCCGTACTTGGCCATGATCTCGGCGCGCGACTGGTCGGTGCCGCCCATCTCGCCTTCGCTCTCCATGTGGAGCACCGCATCGAAGAACCCCTCCTCGTCGCCGGCGGGATCGAACCCCGCGGTGTCGAGGCGCGCCGCCTGACGCTGCGGCGGGGGCTGCGCGGCCGCCGCGCCCGGCGGGGGAGCCGCGGGCGGAGGCGGGGGCGCCGCTGCCGGTTGCGCGGTTTGCTGTTGGACGGCTCCGCCGACGGCCTTCTTGATCGAGTCGAGGAATCCCATCGCTCGTACCTCCCTTTTGTTCGCCCGCGGCGCTTCTCGGACGGTAGGCAATCGACGATACGCCCGCGGCTGCGCATGGGAAGAGACGCGGGCCCGCGCCCCCGCACACTCCGTGTGTCACGGCCTTCACCGTTGCGTTACATTGGACCCTATGCGGAGCGGTTTCACGCTCTTGGCCTTCAGCCTGTTCTTCGCCTCCCTCGCCGCGTGCAGCAGCACACCCTCGCAGGGCAACCCCGGTGGAGGGCCCGACTCCTCCACGGACGCCGGCAACGACACTGGCACCGACTCGGGGCACGACTCGTCGGTGAACGACGCCGCCGAGACGGGTTCGCCCATGGACGCGGGGGCAGACTCCTCGGCCGACGGCGGCGACAGCGGGGGCGACGCGAGCGACGATGCGATGAGCGACGGCGACACCGCGGACGTCTACATCCCCCTCGGTGACGGCGGTCCATCGCTCTGCAACAACGACGGCGGAGCCTTCCTCTTCTGCGACGGGTTCGAGGACACGACGCTCTCGGACAACTGGTCGGACATCCTCTACGGCAACGCGCCCTCACCCGTCTCCGATAGCGTGCACTACTACCGGGGCACTCACGCGCTGCACGCGCGCACCTTCGCGGCGGTCGACGCCGGCATCTCCGCGTACTCGACCGTGCAGAAGCTCGCGGCCTCGGGCAGCTGGCCCGCGCACTTCTTCACGCGCTTCTTCGTCTACCAGCCGTCGCCCAGCCCCCCCGCGCCCGAGGGGTTCCTGGACCTCGTCAACACGTCGAGCCCCTACCCGGGATACGAGCTCCTCTCGAACCCCTCGGGGGGCGGGCTCGCGACGTTCACCTACACCACGAGCGCGAACCAGGCCTGGACCACCGATGCGGGCCTCCCGCTCGACGCGTGGGTCTGCTTCGAAGTCGAGATGGACACGTTCAACAGCGTGTCGCACGTATACATGAACGACGTCGAGATCACCGCGTTCGCCGGCACGAACCTCGACCTGCCGGCGCTCGGCAACGTGAAGGTGGGCCTGTCCTTCTACTCGCCGACCGCGGGGCAACCGCAGGAGGACGCGTGGATCGACGAGGTCGCCGTCAGCGCCTCGCGCATCGGCTGCGCGAACTGAGTGCTCGAACCGAGTCGCGCGGCTACGCGCGCTCGACCGCGACGACGCCCTTCACCTTCGTGAGGGCCTTCATCACGTTCTTGAGCTGCTGCAGGTCGGCGCACACGAACGAGAAGAGGTTCACTGCGCGCCCGTCGTCGCCCGCGCGGCAGTTGGCCTCGCTGATGTTGATCCCCTGCGCCATGAACGTCTGCCCGACGTTGGCGAGGATGCCCGGCTGGTTCGCCGTCACGACGCGCAGCTGCACGCTGCGGTTGATGCGCGCCTTGCTGTCCCAGGTGATCTCGACGCGGCGCTCGGGGTCGGTGTCGAACGCCTTGGGGCACCCGCGACGGTGGATGGTGACGCCGCGCCCGCGCGTGATGAACCCGAGGATGTCGTCGCCCGGCAGCGGGTTGCAGCACTTGGCGTAGCGAACGAGCACGTCGTCGATCCCGTTGATGCGGATCCCGCCCTCGTCGCGCTTGATGACCTTGCGCACCAGGCCCGCGAGCCGTCCCTCGCGCAGCTGGTCCGGCGGCTTGCTCTCGCGCCCCTGGTCGTCCGGCGGCGCGACGATCTTGACGATGTCCTCGGGGTCGACCTTGCCGTACCCGATGCTGACGAAGAGCTCCTCCTGGTTCTGGACCTTCAGGTGGTCGAGGACCCGGCGCATCTCCGGGTCGTTCTTGAGGAGCTTGCTCGCGCTGATGCCCGCCTTGCGGAGCTCCCGGTCGAAGAGCTCCTCGCCGAGCCGCTTGCCCTTGTCGCGCTGCTCGGTGCGGAGATAATTACGGATCTTCGACCGCGCGCGCGTCGTGCCGACGAACTCGAGCCAGTCCTTGTTCGGGTGCTGGTGCGGGCTCGTGAGCACCTCGACGACGTCGCCGTTGCGCAGCTTGTAGCGCAAGGACTCCATCTTGCCGTTGATGCGCGCGCCGGTGACGTGGTCGCCGAGCTGCGTGTGGATCTGGTAGGCGAAGTCGATGGGTGTCGCCCCGCGCGGGAAGACGCGCACGTCACCCTTCGGCGTGAAGACGTAGACCTCGTCCTGGAAGAGATCGACCTTCACACCCTCGAGGAACTCGGCCGGATCCTTCAGCTCCTTCTGCCACTCGAGGAGCTGCCGCAGCCACGAGAAACGCTGCGCGTCCTGGTCGGTCACGCCGCCGCCGCCGCGATCCTTGTACTTCCAGTGCGCCGCGATGCCGCGCTCGGCCACGCGGTGCATCTCGTGGGTGCGGATCTGGATCTCGATCCTCTCGCGCCCCGGCCCGATGACCGTCGTGTGGAGCGACTGGTACATGTTCGGCTTCGGCAGCGCGATGTAGTCCTTGAAGCGCCCGGGCACGGGCGTCCACTGCGAGTGGATGACGCCGAGCACCGCGTAGCAGTCGCTCACGCTCTCGACGACGACGCGGAAGGCGATGAGGTCGTGCACGCCCTCGAGCGTCGACTGCGCCGCCTTCATCTTGCGGTAGATGCTGTAGTAGTGCTTCGCGCGCCCGTAGACCTCGGAGGCGAAGTTCTGCGATGCGAGGCGGCTCGACAGCGTCTTGCAGACGTCGGAGATGTACTTGTCGCGCTCCTTCTTCGTCATCGCCATCTGCGAGACGAGGTCCTTGTACGCCTCGGGCTCGAGGTACTTGAAGGCGAGGTCCTCGAGCTCGCTCTTGAAGGACTGGATACCGAGGCGGTTGGCGAGCGGCGCGTAGATCTCCAGCGTCTCGCGGGCGATGCGCTCCTGCGCCTCGGGCTTCATGTGCTCGAGGGTCCGCATGTTGTCGAGGCGGTCGCACAGCTTGATGAGCAGGACCCGGATGTCCCGCGCCATCGCCACGACCATCTTGCGGAAGTTCTCGGCCTGCCGGTCTTCCTTCGAGGTGAAGTTGATCTGCGAGAGCTTCGTGACGCCGTCGACGAGCTCGGCCACCTCGGTGCCGAACTCCTTGGTGATGTCGGCGGTCGTGGCGAGCGTGTCCTCGACCACGTCGTGCAAGAGGCCCGCGCACACGCTGGCGGCGTCGAGCTTGAGGTCGGCGATGATGCCGGCCACGCTGACGGGGTGCACCACGTACGGCTGACCCGACTTGCGGGTCTGCCCTGCGTGCATCTTGAAGCTGTAGTCGTAGGCCCGCTGGATCAGCTCGGAGTCGACCGTCGGCTGATAGGATCGGATTCGTTCGATGAGCTGTTCGGCTTGAAGCAAGGTGCGAAACCCAGCGGAAAAAAGTAACACTCCACCCGTAATGCGGCAATCAGCGGGCGTTTATGTGCACTTTCCCTGGTGCCTGGCGAAGTGCCCGTACTGCGATTTCGTCAGTTACGCCGAGCAGCGCGAAAAGATTGACCATCGCGGGTACGCCGACGCCGTGCTGCGTGAGCTCGAAGCACGCGCCCCTTCCGTCGAAGGCAGGCACATCGAGAGCGTCTTCTTCGGCGGCGGCACCCCGAGCCTCTGGGAGCCGGCGCAGCTCGGCCGTGTGCTCGCCGGCGTGAAGGAGCGGCTGGGCTGCGGGGATGAGCTCGAGGTGACGGTCGAGTGCAACCCGACGTCGCTCGACGAGGAGCGCGCCCGGGCGCTCGTCGACGTGGGCGTCAACCGCGTCTCCATCGGGGTGCAGTCCCTCGAGGACGCGCGCCTCAAGTACCTGGGGCGCCTGCACGACGCGTCGGGCGGGAGGCGCGCCGTGGGCGACGCCGTGCGCGCCGGGGTGCCGCGCGTCTCGGCGGACCTCATCTTCGGCCTGCCGGAGCAGTCGCCGGAGGACGCGACGCGCGAGGCGACCGAGCTCGCGGACATGGGCCTGCAGCACATGTCCTGCTACCAGCTCACGATCGAGCCGGGCACGCGCTTCGGCGAGCTCGCGAAGCGCGGGCGCCTGCCCCTGGCCGACGACGGCGCCGTCGCCGAGGCCTTCCTCGCCATCGCCGCGGCGCTCGGAGCGCGCGGCCTGCGGCACTACGAGATCTCCAACTACGCGCGCCCGGGCCAGGAGGCCCGCCACAACCTCGGCTACTGGCGCGGCGACGAGTACCTGGGGCTCGGCTGCGCCGCCTACGGCTTCGTGGTGGAAGAGCAGGGGGCGGTCCGCTACCGCAACGACCCGTCTCCCGAGCGGTACACGGCCGGCGCGAAAGACACCCGCGAGCCCATCGACGCGGCGGCGCGCGCCCGCGAGCGCATCATGCTCGGCCTGCGCGTCACCGAGGGCGTCGACCTGGCGGGCCTCATCACCCCCGACCGGCAGCGGACCCTGGGGTGGCTCGAGGAGCGCGGACGCATCGTCGTCGAAGGCACGCGCGCCCGCATTCCGCCGGGCGCCTGGCTCTGGGCAGACGACACCGCTGCGCGCCTTTTCTGATAGGATCGTTTTTCATGTCGGCGTGGGCGGCACGCTACGTACGTCTGAAGGACCGGGGGCAGGACGTCTCTCGCCTACGCGGTCGCATCGACTCCGGAGCGACGCTCGTCGACGACGGTTCCTCCGGCTTCGCCACGTGGCTCGTGCCCACGCCGCTCTTCCAGCCGGACGACCTGGCGGCCCTCTCGCGCGAGTTCGGTGAGGCGCTGGCCATTGCGGTCCAGACGGTGGCGGACCTCGTCATCTACGACCACTTCGTCGCCGGCTCGCGCGTGCGCGGTCTGACGTACGCCGGCGAGGCGGGCTGGGTGCGCGTCGTCGGCTCGGCCGAGCCGTGGGAGGGCCCGGCGCTCTTCTCGGACGAAAAGCTCGACGAGCTGGTCGAGGAGCTCGAGGGGGATCTCGACGACGACACCCTCGCCGGCGACAAGGCGCAGCTCCTGCGCCTCTGGAAGAATGGCAAGCTCGTCGAGGGCACCGTCCTGCCCCCGGCCGACCCGGCCGCCATGACGCGCGCCATCGAGAATCACTTCGGCCTCCCCGCCCGCCCGAAGGGGTGACGCCCGCGGAGGGTCAGTCGGCGCCGCCGTCGGGACCTGCGTCGTCCGCAGCGCCGTCGGCGCACGCGCCGTCGGACATCAGCGACGCGCCCGCCTTCTGCGCGTAACACGCGTTGGCGTACGTGACGCCGTCGCAACCGCAGACCGGCTGCCAGAGGGTCATGCAATAGGTGCCGATCCCGCGTCCGGTGCTCGTGCCGGTGCCCCCGCACGTGCCCTCGGGAGCGGCGCAGTACTCGGTCGTGTCGCAGTCCGCGTCCGACGTGCAGTCGGCGCCGGCGAGCGCGCTCGCAGACGACACGACGCGCGTGCTCCGGTCCGGCGGCGCGCTGCAGCCGCCGAGCAGAGAGAGAGCGAAGAGGGTGAACAGCGAGTGCGATCGGTTCATGGAGTCCTCCGTCCGCGGCGATTCCGCGCGGGGTGAAAAGGCGCACGAGAGCGTGCGGGCCTCGATGCGCGCGCACATGTAGCCACCCCCCGGGACGGGACAAGTGGTGAAAAACGATCCACCCGGTGTCGATCCGCGCCCTGCCCGTTCGACATAGAGTCGAAAGCGAGGTTCGCGATGCAATACCTGCTCATCATCTACGCGGAAGAGAAGAAGATGGCCTCCATGTCGGAGGCCGAGCTCGGCAAGATCGTCACGGAGTTCGGCGCGTACTCCAAGTCGATCGTCGACAGCGGCAACTTCGTCGCCGGCGGGCGCCTGCAGCCCACGTCCAACGCGACCACCGTTCGCGTGCGCGAGGGCAAGACGCTGACGACCCACGGGCCGTTCGCCGAGACGCGCGAGCAGCTCGGCGGGTACTACCTGGTCGAGGCGCGTGACCTGGACGAGGCCCTCGCGCTCGCCGCCAGGATCCCGGGAGCACGCTACGGCTCCATCGAGGTGCGCCCGCTGCACTCGATGCCACAGGTCGCGCGCTGAGGCGGCGCTGAACTGCGGCGCCATGAGCGTGCCCGCCGCGGCCATCGAGGAGGCATTCCGGCGCGAAGGCGGCCGGGTGCTGGCGACGCTCATCCGGGTCCTGCGCGACTTCGACCTCGCGGAAGAAGTGGCGCAGGACGCGTTCGCCACCGCGATGGAGCAGTGGCCGCGCGACGGCGTGCCGGACAACGCGCACGCGTGGCTCGTGAAGACGGCGCGCAACAAGGCGATCGACCGCCTGCGCCGCGACAAGCGGCTCGCCGAGAAGAAGGGGCAGATCCAGCTCGAGGCCGAGATCACCGCGGCGCTTCCGGACGAGACAGCGGACGCCGCGCCGGCGGGCCTGGAGGACGATCGGCTTCGCCTCGTCTTCACCTGCTGCCACCCTGCCCTCCCCCTCGAGGCGCAGGTCGCGCTCACGCTGCGCACGGTCGCGGGGCTGACGACCGACGAGATCGCCGCCGCGTTCCTCGTGCCGCCGCCGACGATGGCGCAGCGGCTCGTTCGGGCGAAGGCGAAGATCCGCGACGCCGGCATCCCCTACCGCGTGCCGTCGGAGCCGGAGCTTGCCGAGCGGCTCGATGCGGTGCTCGCGGTGCTCTACCTCGTCTTCACGGAGGGCTACGCGGCAACGGCGGGCGACGTGCTCGTGCGCCGCGATCTCTGCGCGCAGGCCATCCGGCTCGCGCGTCTCGTGAACGCGTTGCTCCCCGACCGGCCGGAAGCGCTGGGGCTGCTCGCCCTGCTCCTCCTTCAGGACTCGCGCCGTGACGCGCGAGTGGACGCGCAGGGCGACATCGTGCTGCTCGAGGACCAGGACCGCTCGCGCTGGGACCGGCCACAGATCTCCGAGGGACTCTCGCTCGTCCCGCACGCCCTTCGCGCGTCGCCGCCGGGTCCGTACGCCGTGCAGGCCGCCATCGCCGCGCTGCACGCGCAGGCCCCCTCGAGCGCCGCCACTGACTGGCCCCAGATTTCCGCCCTGTACGGCGTTCTGGCGCGCATCGCTCCCTCGCCGGTCGTGGAGCTCAATCGAGCCGTCGCCGTCGCGATGGACGAGGGCCCGGCGGTCGCGCTCCCGATGGTCGACGCGCTCGCTGAAACGCTGGGCGAGAGTCACCTGCTGCACGCCGCGCGCGCCGACCTGCTCGCGCGCACCGACCGCCGCGGCGAAGCACGCGAAGCGTACGAGCGCGCCCTCTCCCTCGTGAAGAACGAGCCGGAGCGACGGCTCCTCGCGAAGAAGCTCGCGTCCCTCGGCTAGACCACCTCGAAGGGGCGCATCATCTCGTTGGCGGCGTGCTCGAGCACGTGGCAGTGCCAGACGTAGCGCCCGCGCCAGCCGTCGAAGCGCGCGACGATGCGCGTGATCATCCCGGGCTGGGCGCGCACCGTGTCCTTCCACCCCGTCTCGTCGGCCTCGGGCGGAACCGGATCGCCGAGGGTCTGCATGCGACCCGAGGTCCCGTACGCGTCGACGTCGAACGGCTGCCGGTCGAGTACGAGGAACCGCACGAGGTGCAAGTGGATCGGGTGCATGTCCTCGGTCGTGTTCACGAGCCGCCACACTTCGACCGAGCCCAGCGCGGGGCGCTCGGAGACCGGCTCGTGCCAGCGCTTGCCGTCGAGGAGCATGAGCATGCGGCCGCGCGAAGCATCGTGGTACTCGGCGAGCGTGAGCGTGCGCGTCGTCGCCCCGTCCGACGGTGCGAGGCGCTCGAGGGGCCGCAGCACCCTGGGCATGGAGCGGCGGGCACGCGGGCGCCCTCCCGGCGACGACGACGCGACGCGGAGCTGCAGCAGAGGCACGGTCCCGTTGCGCAGCACCAGGGACTGGCCCGCCGCGTCGCTCAGGTCGACCACGAGATCGGCTCGCTCGGCGGGAGCGAGCGTCACCTTGCGCAGCGCGACGGGCGCCGGCAGGAGCCCCTGGTCGGTGCCGATCTGCTGCATCACGCGCCCGTCGGACAGGGAGAGGGCGAAGACGCGGGCGTTCGACGCGTTCACCACGCGCAGCCGGTACGCATCCGGGGCGACGTCGAGGTACGGCCGGAGCTTGCCGTTGACGAGCGGCACGTCGCCGTACACCTCGGACACCCATGGCGCCGCCGGGTCGGTGGACGTCGGGTAGCGCAGCTGGCCGTCGGCGTAGAGCATGCGGTCGCACAGGACGAGCGGGACCTCGCGGTCGCCTCGCGGCAGATCGAGCGCGTCCTCCGCCGCGTCCCGCACGAAGAAGCACCCGAGCAGCCCCGCGTACTGGTTGAGCCGCTCGAGGCCCATCGTGTGGTCGTGGTACCAGAGCATCGCCGCGTCCTGCTGCACCGGGTAGCGCGCGAGCGTCGAGCGGCCGGGCACGATCCAGTCCTCCGGGTATCCGTCGCTCTCGGGCGGCGCCTTCGCGCCGTGCACGTGCACCACCGCGCGCGCCTCGGGGAGATCGGCGCCCGCACCGTGCAGCGTGTGATCGACGGGCAGCAGGTGGCGCTCGGGCAGGGCGTTCACCCACTCGACGAGCAACCCCTGCCCGCTGCGCGCCTCGATCGTCGGACCGGGCATCGAGCCCTCGTACGTCCACATGCGCGTGGGCGGCAGGTCGCGGTGGACGCGCACCTCGGTCTCACGCATCGCGACGCGGTACCGGGGCGCTCCGCCCTCGACGCCCACCGGAGACAGGACCGACGGCAGCGGGAGCGGGTCGACGAACGGCTCCAGCGCTTCCGGATGCAGAGGCGCGCGCGGCGGTCCGACGGGGTCCGCCCGAACCACGCTCCGCACGGGGCTCGCGCATGCGCCGCCCGACGACGACGGCGGCGGCGGCGACGCGCCCGCGATCGGAGCGCCGCCGCCACACCCACGCAGCCGCCAGGCGACGGGCGCGAACGCAGCGCCCGCCGCGATTCCCGCGCCGCCGCGCAGCAGTGCCCTTCGTGACAGCCCGCGGGATCCCACTTCGCTCCGCGTCAGAGGTTCATCATGTTCTCGATGCTGCCCGCCAGGTTGTCGAACGACCCGCCGGTCTGGATCCGCTGCCCGCCGAGCCAGTTGTCCTCGACGAAGCGCAGGATCGAGCTCTGGTCGACCAGCGTGTGGTCCACGAAGTTCTTCTTCGCGAACGGCGAGATGACGAGCAGCGGGATGCGCGTGCCGTAGCCGCAGCGACCCTGCGCGGGCATACCGCCGACGCCGAGGAGCGGTGTGGCGGGCGCGGCCCCGCCCTGCTGCGCGCCCGACGTGCACGACGACGCGCCGTTGAGCGCGTCCATCACGGTCGCCGACACGTTGACGATGGACGGCGCCTGGTGATCGTACCAGCCGTCCGAGTCGTCGTACGTGATGACGATGGCCGTGTCGTCCCAGAAGCCGCTCGACTGCACAGCCGTCACGACCTGCACGATGAACGCCTGCTCGTCGATCGGGTCGGAGTACCCGGGATGCCCGTCCTGGTAGGCCGGCGCCTTGAGGTAGCTCACGGCGGGGAAGTTGCCGGCGTGCAGGGCGTCGAAGAAGTCGTGGCTGTCGTACTGGTGGTTGGCCGGATCGGTGGTCTTGCCGTCGTCCTCGAGCGAGTTGCCGATCGCCGTCACGCTGCTCGGACGCAGGTGGTCCAGGTTGGCCGTGCTCGCGTAGTACTGGAACGGCTCGTGATGCGGGATGTAGTCGGCCGACGTGTAGGCGCCGTTCGGCACCGTCTGGTTCGTCTCGCGCGCGCAGCCCGTCGTCCCGTTCGGGTTCGTGACGGTGAGGTCGAACCCGCCCTCGAACCAGCCCCAGCTCACCTTCTTCGCGTTGAGCAGATCGCCGACGTTCTTGCCGGTCATCGTGTTCTGGTCGGCGGCGGTGGAGCACACGTCCCCGAGCGGGTCGGTGTCGCCGATGAGCGTCCAGCCGCCGTTGCCGTCGGCCACCGCGTGGCTCGTCGAGAGCGGCATGTGGTTGGTCGTGCCGATGCCGTTCGTCTGCCCCGAGATGAGGTTGATCGCGCCGGGCGTCGACGGCCCGAAGGTCGTCGTCCACGCGTTGTCGCTCATCGCGTAGTTCTGCGCGTAGCTCCAGAGCATGCTCACGGTGTTGCCGTCGTAGAAGCCCATGACGGCGCCGGTGGTCATGCCCGGGCCGCCGTCGACGTCGGGCGGCGGGCCGGCGGTGCCCGTGAACTCGGGGAAGAGGTCCATCGCGCCGCCGTTGGAGGCCTGCTGCTCCGGCTTGTAGTTGTGCCCCATGTCCTGCGTGGCCGCCTGCGACGGGCCGAGGCGGAACGGATTGGTGGCGCCCGTGCCGTTCGCCGCGTTGGACGCGGTGGGATTCGTCGTGAGCAGGTTCACGCCCGTCACGGGGTTGAAGCCGTGCGTGGGATCGAGCGGCGTGCTCAGGTTGTTCGCCGTCGGCGTGCCGGTCGCGGCGAAGAAGGGCGGCTCGTTCTTGTTGTTCTGCGCCGTCGGATACGTGCCGAAGTAGTGATCGAAGGAGACGTTCTCGCCGAAGATGACGACGAGGTGCTTGATCTTCGTCGCCGTCGGAAGCGACGCGGCCGGGTCCGTCTTGCCCGGAGCTCCCGCTTCGCCCGGCGGTCCTGCCGGACCGGCGGATCCAGCGGGGCCTGCAGGGCCCGTCCCTCCCTGCATTCCGGCGGAGCCCGCCGAGCCGGCGGAACCCGCGGAGCCATTCGCGCCCGGCGCGCCGGCTTCACCCTCCTCGCCGGCGGAACCCGTAGCGCCCGTGTCGCCGGAGCAACCGGCCACGGTTGCAGCTGCGACTGCGGCGACGGCGACGGCGACGACGCACAATCCGATGCGGCTCGACATGTCTTGCACCTCCGGCGAGAGACGCGCGGACCATAGGCGCCGTCGCGAACCCGAGTGGCGAACCTTTGGTGCCTTTTCCGTGAACGCGTCAGCGCGTCTTCAGCGCGGGCAGATACTTCCTCGCCTCGCGGAGCGTGACTCCCGAGCAGCGCTCGCCATGGTTCGAGAGGAACGCGCGCACGAGCGTCGGGCGCTTCTTCGACACCTCTCGCAGGACCCAGCCGATGGCTTTGCGGATGAAGAACTCGCGCTCCTCGAGCATCGGCGCGGCGATCTCGGTGAAGAGCGCGAAGTCACCGCCGCCACGACGCAGCGCCGGAAGCTGCGCGAGGAGCGCCACGCGCCGCACCCAGAAGAAGTCGTCGCGCGCCCACGTGCGCACGAGGCGTGGCAGCGATCGGTGATCCTCGAGCAGCGGCGCGATCACCTTGGTCACCAGCCAGTCGACGTGCGCCCAGCACGCCGCGCGTCGCGCGATCTCCGCGAGCCACGGCGCATCGGTCGGCGCGAGCAGCTTCCACTTGCGTTCGAGCAGCGCGACTGCCGCAGAGCGCAGATCGAACCCGTCGGTGGCGAAGAGCGCGTTCACGTCGGCGACGAGCGCTGCGCGATCGAGTTCGGGATGAGCCTTGCAGAATGCAAGCGCCTCGGTCCGGAGCGTCTTCGCGTCCACGCCGTGGAAGCGAAGCTCGCTCTTCATGTACGCCTTGGCGCCCTCGGCCCGCGCTCGCGAGCCGAGCGCACCGAATCGCGCTTCGAAGTGACGAACGCATGCGCTTCGAGTCACGGCGGTGGGGCCCCGAAATAGCGAGGGGGCCTGTGGAAATCCCCTGAACAACCCCCCGTCGCAGGACCGTCACCTTGTGGACTGCCCGTGGAGCGGTTGTTCACCCCTGGTGCGGGCGCGCAGTGAGGGCAAGCGTAACCAGTCGTGTTTTCGTATGCTTCCATAAGTGTAGTCCCAGTGGATCCCATGGACGCTCATGTAGCCACAACATTTCGTGGCTTTTTGCTGGACAGCCCCAAGATATAGGGGTTACATGTCGAATCTCAGCCGTCGCTCCCTCGCGAGCCAGCGAGGACGGTGACGGTGGTCAGTACCTGGCGACGCGGTGCAGCAGGCGGGCACGGCGCTGGCGGGGGCCCCTTTGCTTTCGGATGAGCTGAACGGTCTGACAGCGGTGATTAAACTACCTGGATGCTCGTTCCGCTGAACGGCGCCTGGGGAAGACAGGGGATGACGGGAAAGGCTGCGGCGTCCGGACTCGACGGTCCGGTGACGCGGCGTGGGGATCGTATGCGCTCGGGCTGGCACCGAGCGTGGAGGAGCGGGCAATGGCAAACTCGACGGACTTCAACGGAACGACGCACTCCAAGATGAAGAGTGGCAACGGAAACGGCACGCGTGCGGCTGCGGTGACGCGCCCCTCGGCGACCGCCAGCGCCGCAAAGGCGCCGGCGAAGAAACAGCGCAGCTCGACCAAGCATGCGCGCGGCGTCCACGTCGAGCGCCGCTTCACCACGGCCGGGACCGACCCGCTGGACGTCGTCGTCTACGAGCGCCGCTCGAGCACCATCACGAACCCGGACGGCAGCGTCGTCTTCAAGATGGAAGGCGCCGAGATCCCGGCGACCTGGAGCCAGCTCGCGAGCGACATCCTCATCTCCAAGTACTTCCGCAAGGCTGGCCTGCACGGCGACAAGGACAAGGGCGAGACGAGCGTGCGCCAGGTGGTGCACCGCCTCGCGCACACCATCAGGCGCGCCGGGGACGATTTCGGCGGCTACTTCGCCACCAAGACGGACGCCGACACGTTCGAGGCCGAGCTCTCGTACCTGCTGGTGAACCAGTTCGGCGCCTTCAACTCGCCGGTCTGGTTCAACCTCGGCCTCTGGCACGAGTACGGGATCACCGGCTCGGGCGGCAACTGGGCGTGGGACGCCGATCTGAACGCCGTGACCGAGACGAAAAGCGCCTACGAGCGCCCGCA
>Ga0335069_10004636_pt1 | contig 20283 bp, 20 predicted proteins | sample Lox_Sample_11_FD_206714 | JGI IMG/M metagenome (GOLD analysis project Ga0335069, IMG submission 206714) | Soil microbial communities from Loxahatchee National Wildlife Refuge, Florida, United States - Lox_Sample_1.1 | ecosystem: Environmental > Terrestrial > Soil > Wetlands | place: USA... | reverse complement strand
CGTAGCGCGCCTGGATGTCGATGCCGGGGTGCAGCTCCGAACCCGGCCCCATCGGCGATTCGCGGTAGCCGAACGGCGACGTCACGATGCCCTTCACCGGCCAGATCGACGGCGTGCTCGCGAACTGCGTCGTGCGGTGGTCGCTCAGCAGCGCCGAGAGGACGTTCATCGAGTCCGCCGCCGTCGTCGTCTGCTCCTCGACCCACGCGAGCTGGGCGAGCGCGCGGGCGGCGTCCTCGGACGGGACGGGCTCGGTGGCCGACGCCGGCGTGATGCCCTGCGGGACGGCCGTCACCGGCGTGCTCTGCTCGAGCTGCGCCAGCCGGCGCACCTGCGACGCGCGGTCGCGGATGGTCGCCTCGGCGCGGGTCACGCGGTCGACGGCGGCGGCGACCTGCGCCATCTCCTGGCGCTGGCGGCCCACCATCTCGCGACGATCGGCCAGGCGGCCGCGGAGCCACTCGGTCTCCTCGCGCAGCCGGCCGTTCGCGGACTGCAGCTCGAGGCAGGTGATCACGAGCGCGAGCACGACTCCGCCGGCGGCCAGACGACGGCCGCCGGCGGCGCGCACGAGGGCACGCAGCTTGGGCATGGTGAGGACCTCCTCGACGACGGGGTTCGGGACGAGAAACCGCATCACGCCCGACCTGTCAACCTAGGCCGCCCCCCGCGCGGTCCGCTCGTGGCCGTGGCGCAGGAGCTGCTCGGCGTGTTCCCGGACCTCGCGGCTCTGCTGACGGGCCCCACCCAGCATGCGGGCCAGCTCGGCGATCCGGTCCGTGCTGCTGAGCGCGCGCGCCGTCGACAGCGTCCGGCCGTCCTCGACCCGCTTGGAGACCCCGATGTGGTGATCGGCGTACGCGGCGATCACCGGCAGGTGCGTCACGCAGAGAACCTGCCGCTTCTTCCCCAGGTGGCGGAGCTTCTTCCCGACCACCTCCGCGACCGTCCCGCCGATGCCCGCGTCGACCTCGTCGAAGATCAGCGACGCGCCCTTGTCGTCGGCGGCGGTGACGGTCTTGAGCGCCAGCATGATGCGCGACAGCTCGCCGCCCGAGGCGACGCGCGCGAGCGGCTTCAGGTCCTCGCCGGTGTTGGCGGAGAGCAGGAACTCGATCTCGTCCCAGCCCCCCGGCCCGACCGGACGTCCCTCCCCTTCGACGAACTGCACCGAGAAGCGAGCACCCTCGAGGCCGAGCGCACGCAGCTCGGTCACGAGCCCGCGCTCGAGGTCGCGCGCGACGCGCCGCCGCTCGACGGAGAGCCGCTTGGCCCACGCCACCGCCTCGCGCTCCGCGGCGTCGACCTCCTTCTGCAGCTCGGCCAGCCGCTCGTCGCCGCCGCCCGCCAGCTGGAGTTCGGCGGCCAGCTCGTCGCGCCGGCGCATCAGCTCGTCGACGGTGCCGCCGTACTTGCGCTTGAGGCGCGCCAGCTCCGCCAGACGGTCCTCCACCTGCTCGAGCCGCTCCGGGTCCGGCGACACGCTCTGGAGGTACTTCCCGAGCTGCGTGCCGGCTTCCTCCAACTCCGCCAGCGTCGCTTCGAGGAGCGTCCGGACCTTGCCCAGCCCCGGGTCGAGCCGCTCCGCGTCCCGCACCGTGCCGAGCGCACGCCCCAGGCCCTCGACGACCGCGCCCTCCCCCGAGTAGATCGCCTGCTCGGCGACGGTGACGAGCGTCGCCAGGCGGTCCGCGTGCGCGAGCCGGATGCGCTCGGACGCCAGCGCCTCGTCCTCGCCCGCGGTCAGGTTCGCGCGCACCAGCTCGCCCGCCTGGAACTCCAGCAGCTCGGCGCGCTCGCGCGCCGCTTCGCGGAGCGTGCGCGCGCCGGTGAGCGCGTCGCGCGCGCTCACCAGCCGTGCGTGCCGGCGTTTCATCTCCTCGAGCGCGCTCCCGAGCCCGCCCGCCGCGTCCAGCAGCTCGCGGTGGCTCTCGACGCGCCGGAGCGCCTGGTGCTCGTCCTGCCCGTAGACGCGCAGCAGCTGCGGCGCCAGGTCGCGCAGCAGCGCGAGCGTCGCCTGCGCGCCGTTGATGAAGGCGCGCGTCCTTCCGCCGGCCGCGACCAGGCGGCGGATGATGACCTCGTCCTTCGCGTCGCCGGCGGGGAGGCCCACCGCCGCGAGCGTCTCGCGCGCCGCGGGCGACACGCCCGAGAACACCGCCTCGACCACCGCCTCCTCCGCCCCGCTCCGCACCAGGTCGGCGTCGGGCCGACCGCCGAGCGCCACGTCGAGCGCCGCGAGCAGGATCGACTTCCCCGCCCCGGTCTCGCCGGTGAGGACATTCAGCCCGGGCTCGAAGCTGAGCTCCAGGTGTTCGATGATCGCCAGATCGGAGACGTGCAAGCGTCGCAGCATCTCTCGCCTCCTCTAGCGCGCGCCCCAGCCGAGCTTGGAGCGCAGCACGTCGTAGTAGGTACGGTCCGGCGAGCGCACCAGCGCCACCGGGTTGCGGTCGCGGCGGACGACGATCGCGTCGCCGCCGCGGAGCGGCTCGCCTTCCTGGCCGTCGATCGTGAGGATCGCGTCCTGCTGGCCCTTCGCGATCTCGAGCCGGACCACGGCGTTCGGCCGGAGCACGACCGGGCGGTTCGAGAGCGTGTGCGGCGAGATCGGCGAGAGCAGCAGCACCTCGACCGTGGGCTCGACGATCGGCCCGCCCGCCGACAGCGAGTAGCCGGTCGAGCCGGTCGGGGTCGCGACGATCATCCCGTCGGCGCGGTAGTCGCTGAACGGCAGGTCGTCGACCGACACCCGGAAGGCCACGATCCGCGCCAGCGCGCCGTTCGAGATCACCACGTCGTTGAGGGCGCGGAACCGGCGGATCACGCGGCCGCCGCGCTCGAGGCCGCCGCCGATCGTCAGCCGGCGGTCCAGCTCGTAGTCGCCGGCCAGCACGCGCGCCAGCATCGGCATGGCCTCGGCCTCCGTGACCTCGGTGAGGAAGCCCAGCTCCCCCATGTTGACGCCCAGGATCGGGACGCGGCCGTTGGTGTGGCGCGCGACCGACAGCAGCGTCCCGTCGCCCCCCAGGACGACGATCAGGTTCGCCTCGCGGGCGAGCGCCGCCTTCGAGCGTGTGGGCGCGGCGGTGAGCCCGGCGTCGGCGTCGAGAATCACCGAGACCCGGCGGCGGCGGAGGTTCGCGATCATCCGCTGGGCCAGACGGACGGCGCGTGGCCGGTCCCGTTTCACCACCAGCCCTACCGTGCGGATCCGCCCCATCGCCGCCCCTCGCCGCCGAAGCGTCCTACCATGCCAGCCGGACCCATGCCAGGCCGGAACCCCTGTGCTAGAGCTGACGTGATGCCGCGTCAGCCCGAACTCTTCCCGCGTGCGACGCCCGCCGCGACGGCGAGCGCCCGCGCGCCGCTCGCCGAGCGCATGCGACCGCGGACGCTCGACGAGTTCGTCGGCCAGGAGCATCTCCTCGGCCCGGGGCGCGTGCTGCGCGACATGCTCGACGGCGGCCAGGTCGAGTCGCTGATCCTGTGGGGACCGCCCGGCACCGGGAAGACCACGCTCGCGCATCTCCTGGCGCAGGCCGGCGGCGCCCGCGAGGCACGCTTCTCCGCCGTGCTCCAGGGCGTGAAGGAGCTGCGGGAGATCATCCAGGAGGCCCGCGACGAGCTCGAGCGCGGCGGCCGGCCGACCGTGCTGTTCGTCGACGAGATCCACCGCTTCAACAAGGCACAGCAGGACGCCTTCCTGCCGCACGTCGAAGCGGGGACGGTCACGTTGATCGGCGCCACCACCGAGAACCCGTCGTTCGAGGTGATCGCGCCGCTGCTCTCGCGGACCCGCGTGCTGGTGCTGGAGCCGCTCGGCCCCGACGCGATCGGCGCGATCGTCGACCGGGCGCTCGCCGACGCGGACCGCGGCCTCGGCCGCGACCAGCTCACGCTCACGCCCGAGGCCCGCGCCTTCCTGATCGCCCACGCCGACGGCGACGCGCGCATCGCGTTCGGCACGCTCGAGCTGGCGGCGCGCGTCGCGCGCGCCCGCCGGACGCGCACCCTCGACCTGCCGGTCCTGGAGGAGGCGGCCCAGCAGCGCGCGCTCCGGTACGACAAGGCGGGGGAGGAGCACTACAACGTCATCTCCGCGTTCATCAAAAGCCTGCGCGGCAGCGACCCCGACGCCGCGCTCTACTGGATGATGCGGATGCTCGAGGCCGGCGAGGACCCGCTGTTCATCGCGCGCCGCATGGTCATCTTCGCGGCCGAGGACGTCGGCAACGCCGAGCCGCAGGCGCTCCAGGTCGCGGTCGCGGCGAAGGACGCCGTGCACTTCGTCGGCTTGCCCGAGGGGCGCATCCCGCTCGCCCAGGCGGCGACGTTCCTCGCCACCTGTCCCAAGTCGAACGCCTCCTACACGGCGATGCTCGCCGCCGCCGAGGACGCCAGGCGCGAGGGCGCCCTCCCCGTCCCGCTCCACATCCGCAACGCGCCCACGCCGCTCATGAAGGGCCTCGGCTACGGCGCCGGGTACGAGTACCCGCACGACCACCCCGACGCGGTCGTCGAGCAGGAGTACCTCCCCGAGCGCCTCGCCGGACGCCGCTACTACGAGCCCACCGAGCGCGGGCGCGAGCGGGAGATCGGCGAGCGCCTGCGCGCCTGGCGCGCACAGCGTTCGCAGGGCTCGAAGAGCCGTCCGCGCTGACCACCCAACCGACACCAACACCCCGCTGCCCTGTAGCAATGGTGGTGCCGCGGACGAACGCCCCGGCGCTACGCGCTTTCGGGACGTCGGCGCACACGAATGAACGCCGATGGCGCTGCGGATGCCATGCCGGGTCGCGCGAGGGCGGCGCACGGATCCGACGCGCCGGCCGACACAGCTCGCGACGGTGTGTGGCCTACTGCGAGCGCGCCTTGAACTTCGTCGGCAGGTTCTTGATCGGATCCGTGAAGGTCGCTTCCCAGCAGAGCGGCGAGTCGCTCCGCAGGAGACGGACCGTCACCGGCGTCGTGTAGGCCGGCGGCTGGAGGTTGAGCTTGTAGCCGTCGCCCTTCACGTTGATCTTCGCCTGGCGCGCGACGCCCGGCTTGAGCAGCATCTTGAGCAGCCCGCTGTTCTCCGCGCTCTTGTCGATGTAGCGCCAGCCGAAGCTGCCGACGATCCAGCACGAGCCGAGATGGCAGAGGCTCTTGTGCGGCGCCGTCGAGCTGACCAGCAGGTGCGGCGCGCCGCCGGCGTTGTCGTGCACGCACAGCGTGAGGTCGGTGGCATCGAGCGGGTTGCCGTAGTCCTGGTTGGTGATCGCGGCGCTGCTCGCCCACTTCCACGTGATGATGTCCTTGCTCGCGACCAGCCCCTTCTGGATCGTGACCGTCGACTTCGTGGAGAAGGCCGCCTGACAGCCGAGCGAGGTCGGGACGACGCACGTGTTCGTGCCCGTGTCGCAGACCTCGCACGGACCGCACGCCGGCGCACACTGCGCCCCGGCGAGCTGCGCGCGCGCGAACACCAGAAACGCCGACAGCGCAAGGGCTTTGTAGATCGTCATGGGCGTCGGCCTTCCGGCGGACGGACTCTTTCCATAAGTCGGCCGCGCAAGGGGCGTCAAGGGAAAACTGCCGGCGCGTCAGTAGCGCACCGACACCAATACGAGGCCGTGCGGCGGCGCCGTCGCACCCGCTTTGGTGCGGTCTCGGCCCTCGAGCAGGGTACCGAGCGCGTCGCGCGGGCGCTCCCCGCGCCCGATCTCGACCAGCGTCCCGACGACGTTCCGCACCATGTGTTTGAGAAACGCGTTCGCCTCCACGCGATAGCAGATGAGCGGTCCCTCGCGGACGACCTCGCTGGTCACGATCCGACGGACGGTGGTGCGGGTCGGATCCGCGTCGGCGGCGCAGAACGCCGCGCAATCGTGCTCGCCGACCAGCACCGGCGCGGCGGCGGCCATCGCGTCCACGTCGAGCGGCTGAGGGTGGTGCCACGCCCACCGACGCCAGAACGGCGACGGCGCGGCCGCGGTCCAGAGGCGGTACTCGTAGAGCCGGCTGGTCGCGTGCCGGCGCGGGTCGAACGCATCGTCGACGAGCGTCACCTCGCGCACCGCGACGTCGTCGGGCGTGAGCGCGTTCAGGCTCCGCAGCAGACGGTCCAGGTCGGCGGGCGGCTGCGAGACGCGCACGGCCGCCACCTGGCCGCAGGCGTGGACGCCCGCGTCGGTGCGACCGGCGCCGCGCACGCGGACCGGCGCGCGCAGCGCGGTCGCGAGCGCGCGCTCGAGCACCGCTTGCACGGTCTGGTCGCCGGGCTGGAGCTGCCAGCCCTGGTATGCCGCGCCCTCGTATTCGACGATCAGCTTGAGCTGCATGTGCCGTTCGTCTTCTACGATCCCCGGGCCCGGCAGGCGAGCGCCCGCACCGGGATGCGCCACGCGCCCGAGTGCGGTAGGAAACGCCCATGACCGACGACGTCGACGCGTGGCTCCAGCGCTTCGTCCGCGAGCACGGCGGGGTGGCCGGCACGGTGCACGGCGCCCGGGGCGACACGCTGCTGCTGGTGGCGGCGCTCAACATCCCCGAGCCGGTGCGACGGGTGACGGCCGTCGTCCCGCGCGGCAAGGGCATGGCCGGGCTGGCGCTGGAGAGGAACGCGCCGGTCACGACCTGCAATCTCCAGACGGACACCTCCGGCGACGTCCGCCCCGGCGCACGGGCAGTCGCAGCGCAGGCGGCCGCGGCGCTCCCCGTCCACGACGCCGCCGGGCGGGTCCGGGCCGTGGTCGGGATCGCGTTCGCCGACGAGCGCGACCTCCCCGCCGACGTGCTTGCAGGACTCGCCCGGGCAGCCGCGACCCTCCCCGAGCTGCCGCCACGACCCGCTTGATTTTGGGGGGGTGCCCTCGGACAATCGCTCGAGGGGCGGAGTCCGGGCGCGTCGAGGCGGACGCACCGCAGTTCGACCTGGAAGCGATTCGGTGAGCGTTCACGTCCAACGGATATCGCTCGGCTTCGAGTACCCCGTGCACTTCACGCGGGACGTGCTGGCGCCCGGCAACGCGACGCTTGCCGAGACTCTCACCCGCCGTGAGCCCACTCGCCGGCACCGGCTGCTCGCGGTCGTCGACGAGGGCGTCGCGCGGGCGCGACCCACGATCGTCGACGAGCTCCAGACGTACGCCGCCGCGCACGCGGCCCGGATGGCGCTGGTCGGACCGCCGCGGGTGGTCGCCGGCGGCGAGGACGCGAAGAGCGACCCGACCCTGGTCGGGAGCCTCCTCGCGTGGCTCCACGACGGCGGCATCGACCGCCACTCGTTCGTGGTGATCGTCGGCGGCGGCGCGCTGCTCGACGTCGCCGGCTACGCCGCCGCGACCGCGCACCGGGGCGTCCGCGTCGTGCGCGTCCCGACGACGGTGCTGGCGCAGGCCGACTCCGGCGTCGGCGTGAAGAACGGCGTCAACGCGTTCGGCAAGAAGAACTTCCTCGGCACCTTCGCGCCGCCGTTCGCGGTGCTGAACGACGCCCGCTTTCTCGAGACGCTGCCGCACCGCGATCGCGTCGCGGGCACGGCGGAGGCGGTGAAGGTCGCGCTGCTCCGCGACGCCGCGTTCTTCGAGTGGCTGTGCGAGCACGCTCCGCGGCTCGCGACCGGCGACCTGGGGCTGCTCGAGACGCTGGTGCGGCGGACCGCCGAGCTGCACCTCGAGCACATCGCGACCAGCGGCGACCCGTTCGAGATGGGCAGCGCCCGCCCGCTCGACTTCGGCCACTGGGCCGCGCACAAGCTCGAGTCGCTGAGCGGCAACCGTCTCCGCCACGGCGAGGCGGTCGCGATCGGGCTCGCGATCGACACGCTGTACTCGGCCGCCACGGGCCTCTGCGACCGCGCCACCGCCGAGGTGATCCTCGGCACGCTCGGCCGGCTCGGCTTCCGCCTCTGGGACGAGGCGCTCGACACGCTCGGCGCCGACGGCCGGCCCGTCGTGCTGGACGGGCTCCGCGAGTTCCAGGAGCACCTGGGCGGCGAGCTGACGATCACGCTGCTCGAGCGGATCGGGCGCGGCGTCGAGGTGCACGCGGTGCGGCACGACCTCGTGCAACGGGCGATCGCACAGCTCCGCGGGCATCGGGTCGCGGCATGAGGCTCAGGGCGGCCGGCGCGCCGCACCTGACCTACTGCACCAACATCCACCGGGGCGAGAGCTGGGCCGAGGTGCGCGCGAACCTCGCGCGCTACACGACCGCGGTGAAGGCCGAGGTCGCGCCCGACGTCCCCTTCGGCGTGGGACTCCGGCTCTCCGCACGCGCCGCGGAGGAGCTGGCCGCGCCCGCCGCGCTCGACGAGCTGCGCGCGTTCCTCGCCGCCGAAGGCCTCTACGTCTTCACGATCAACGGCTTCCCGCACGGGACCTTCCACGGCACCGCCGTGAAGGAGCAGGCCTACCTGCCCGACTGGCTCGACGAGCGGCGGCTCGCCTACACGGACCAGCTCGCCACGCTGCTCGCCACGCTGCTCCCGGACGGCGTCGAGGGGAGCGTCAGCACCGTGCCGGGCGCCTTCAAGCCGCGCGTCCGCTCGTACGCCGACGCCGCCCTCATGGCCGACCGGATGCTGCGCCACGCCGCCACGCTGCACGCGATCCACGAACGCACCGGTGGGACGATCACGCTGGCGCTCGAGCCCGAACCCTGCTGCCATCTGGAGACAGTCGCGGAGACGGTCGCGTTCTTCGAGACGCATCTGTTCTCGGCCGCGGCCACGACGCGCGTCGCCGCGTTGACCGGGCTGGCGGACGCCGCAGCCGCCGACCTCGTCCGCCGGCACCTCACCGTCTGTCTCGACGCCTGCCATATGGCGGTCGAGTTCGAGGAGGTCGGCGCGGCGCTGGGCGCGCTCGCGCACGCCGGGATCCGGATCGGGAAGATCCAGGTGAGCGCCGGCCTCGACGTCGCCCTGACGGCGGCGACGCGCGCGGCGCTGGCGCCGTTCGCCGAGGGCGTGTACCTGCATCAGGTGGTCGAGCGCGGGGCACGCGGGCTCGCGCGTTGGGTCGATCTGCCCGACGCGCTCGCGGCCGCCGGCGAGTCGACGCGCGAATGGCGGATCCACTTCCACGTCCCGCTCTTCCGCGAGCAGCTCGGTCCCTTCCGCAACACCCAGCCCTGGCTCCGCGAGCTGCTCGACGTCGTCCGCACGACGCCGGTGTCACCGCACCTCGAGGTCGAGACCTACACCTGGGACGTGCTGCCGCCCGAGTTCCGGCAGGAGCCGATCGTGACCGCGATCGCGCGCGAGCTGCGTTGGGTCCGGGAGCGGCTCGAGTCGTGACGGCGCCGTCGCGGCTGCGGCCGTACCTCGGCCTCGGGCGAGTCTCGAACCTGCCGACGGTGTGGACGAACGTGCTGGCGGGCGTCGTGCTCGCGGGCGGGCGACCGGGTCCGTTCACGTGGCTCGCGCTGCTGACGGCCGCGTCGCTCTTCTACCTGGGCGGCATGTTCCTGAACGACGCGTTCGACCGCGAGGTCGACGCGCGCGAGCGGCCCGAGCGTCCGATCCCGGCGGGGCTGATCGGCGCTGGCGAGGTGTTCGCGGTCGGCTTCGGCCTGCTCGCCGGCGGCTGGCTCGCGGTGGCGGTCGCCGCCGGCGCCCGCAGCCCGGCGTCGCTCGCCGCCCTCGGTCTCACGGGCGCCGTCGTCCTCTACGACGCGTGGCACAAGGGGAATCCACTCAGCCCCGTGCTGATGGGCCTCTGCCGCGTGCTCGTCTACGTGACCGCGGCTCTGGCGGTCGCCCCGCCGCTCCACGCGCCGGTCGTGTGGGGGAGCGCGGCGCTCCTCGCGTACCTGATCGGCCTCACCTACGTCGCCAAGCAGGAGAACCTGGCCGAGGTGCGGAACCTGTGGCCGCTCGGGTTCCTCGGGGCGCCGTTCCTCTATGGGCTGCCGGCGCTCGACGCGGGCGGCGTCGGCACGGTCGCGTGGCTGGCGCTCACGGGCGCGGTCGGGCGCGCGCTCGTCCTCCTGCGGAGCCAGAAGCCTCGCCGCATCCCGCGCGCGGTCGTGACGCTCATCGCCGGCATCTCGCTGCTCGACGCCGTGCTGCTGGCGCGCGCCGGCGCGCCCGGCATCGCGCTGGCCGCGATGGCGGCGTTCCCGGTGACGATGGCACTCCAGCGCTACGTCAGCGGGACCTGAGCCTCGTCGGCGACGCCGTCGAACAGGTGGCGGAGCACGATGGCCTTCACGTCGGTCGCGTGGACGCGTGCGGGCAGCAGGTCGGGCGCGTTCGACATCAGCAACGGCCCGGCTTCGACCCGCTCCGTCAGCCGGCCGTGCGAGCCCTTGACGAGCCGCGGATCGAGCGGGATCACGTCGAGCAGGTAGCGCATCCCGAGCGCCTTCTGCGCCAGCCGGAGCCCGACGCGCAGCGCCGGAACGCGGATCGCCGGGTCGACGAACAGCTCGACCGGGTCGTAGCCGGGCTTGCGGTGGATGTCGACGGTGCGCGCCCACTCGGGCGCGCGCGCGTCGTCGAGCCAGTAGTAGTACGTGAACCAGCGGTCGGCGCGGCTCACGGCCACCAGCTCGCCCGAGCGCGGATGGTCGAGGCCGGCGGCGCGCTTCCCCTGCTCGTCGAGCACGGTCTCGACGCCGTCCAGCTCCTCGAGCAGCTGGCGGACCTCGGGGATCAGCCCCGGGCGACGGACGTAGACGTGCGCGACCTGGTGGTCGGCGACCGCGAACGCGTCGGACCCGCCGGCGTCGAGCTTCTCGAGGCCGCACTCCTCCCGCACGCGGAGCCAGCCCGTGGCGCGCAGCGCACGGTTCACGTCGACGGCGCCGGAGACCGGCGTGATGCCGTACTCCGACAGCACGACCACGCGCGCCCCGTCGCGCTCGACGTGCTGGATCAGCTCGCCGCACACGGCGTCCACCGCGCGCAGGTCGTGCGCGATCGCGGGGTCGTCGGGACCCAGGCGCTGGAGGTTGTAGTCCAGGTGCGGCAGGTAGACGAGCGTCAGCGTCGGGCGGCGCGTGTCGTAGACGTGGCGCGCGCAGTCCGCGATCCAGCGCGTCGACGTGATGTCGGCGTTGGGGCCCCAGAAGTTGAAGAGCGGGAACGCGCCGAGCTTCGCCACCAGCTCGTCGTGGAGCGCGGCAGGCTCGGTGTAGACGTCGGGGAGCTTCAGCCCGTCGGCGAGGTAGATCGGGCGCGGCGTCACCGCCACGTCGGCCGAGCTGTACATATTGTACCACCAGAACAGCTTGGCACAGGTGAACGACGGGTCGCGGCGACGCGCGGCCTCCCAGATCTTCTCGCCGCCGACCAGGTGGTTCGACTGCCGCCACAGCCACACCTCGGCCAGGTCGCGGAAGTACCAGCCGTTGGCGACGCAGCCGTGGTCGCGCGGCAGGAGCCCGGTCGTGAACGTCGACTGCACCGAGCAGGTGACGGCGGGCAGGACCGTCGCCAGGGGACGCGCGGCGCCGGCGCGGGCGAAGCGGGTGAGGTGCGGGGTGTGCTCGCCCAGCAGGTCGGTGGTGAGCCCGACCACGTTCAGCACGACGGTGCGTTGCATCGCTAGCGGGGGCTCCGCACGAGCGGCGTCTGGCCGCGCAGCACCGAGTTGCCCTCGAAGAGCGCGCCCTGGTCGACGGCGGTGCTCGCGGCGAGCATGGTCACGTCGACCCGGCCGCTCTGCGCGAAGAACGCGAGCGGATTCCGCCAGACGATGGTCTCGACGTCGTCGGCCGGGATGCCGGCGGCCTGCATCGCCGCCACCGTCTTCGGGACCTTCAGCGGGTCGCTGACGCCCCAGTCGGCCGCGCTGTTCACGACGATCCGCTCGGCGCCGTAGCGCTGCACCAGCGCGACCATCCGCTGCTCGTCCATCTTGGTGTCCGGGTACACGGAGTGCCCGGCCCAGCAGCCGGTGGCGAGCACGAGCGGCAGCGTCTCCTCGTTGTTGTGGTCGATCAGCACGCGCTCGTCGGGGAAGCCGTGCTCGCGGACCAGCGCCAGGCTGCGCTCGGTGCCGCGCTTCTTGTCGCGGTGCGGGGTGTGGACCAGCACCGGCAGGTCGTGGGCGCGCGCGAGGTCGAGCTGGGCGTGGAAGGCGCGCTCCTCGGCCGGCGTCTGGTCGTCGAAGCCGATCTCGCCGACCGCGACCACCGTGCGCTTGTCGAGGTACCGCGGCAACAACCCCAGCACGCCGTCGGCGACGCGGGGCTCGTTGGCCTCCTTCGGGTTCAGCCCGAGCGTGCAGAAGTGATGGATCCCGAACTGGCTCGCGCGGAAGCGCTCCCAGCCGAGCAGCGACGCGAAGTAGTCCTCGAACGTGCCGACGTGGGTGCGCGGCTGGCCCAGCCAGAACGCCGGCTCGACCACCACGACGACGCCCGCCGCCGCCATCGCGGCGTAGTCATCGGTGGTGCGCGACGTCATGTGGATGTGCGGATCGACGAGCCTCATCGCCCCTCCTCCGCGAGCCCGGCGAGATCGGCGGACACCGGGCGACCGGCGGCGCGCCGCTCGCGGGCGTAGTCGGCCGCCATCCGGCGCAGCTCGCCCCCGCGGCGCGCGCCGAGCCCGACGACGTGCGCGAGCGGCACGTCGAGAAAGACCGCCTTCAGCACGAGCTGGTTGAAGCTCGCCTCCGGGAAGTGGCGCTGCGGGAAGGGGTTGTCGCACGCGATCGCCTCGAACAGCGGGCGCACGTTGGTCCGGCACGCGTCGACGGCGAGCGCCACGAAGCGGGCCGCGTCGGGGAGCAGCGGCAGCGCCAGCAGCACGGCGCGACGCTCGTCGGTGTCGCCGTGCGCGTTCGCGTCCTCGACCAGCGCCACCAGCGCGCCCGGGGGGAGGCGGTCGGCGGCGTGGAGCAGCATCGCGACCCGCGCCAGGTCGTCGGCGCCCCAGGCGTCGAGCGGCCAGTCGACGCCGGCGGCGCGGAGCCGGTCGCGCGCGGGGGCGTCGAGAGCGAGCGGCGCCTGCCCGGCCCGGCGGGTGGCGGCGGCGAAGTCGGCGGTGAAGCGCGCGGCGGCGCCGGCGTCGGTGAGCGCGGCGGCCCACGCCCGTCCCGTCTCCGGGACGCAGAGCGCCAGCAGCTCGAGCAGGACGCGCGTCGTCGGGCTCACAGGTAGTCGCGGACGAGGATCTCGGCGATCTGCACGGCGTTGAGCGCCGCGCCCTTCCGCACGTTGTCGATACTCACCCAGAAGGCGAGGCCGCCGGGCAGCGAGGTGTCCTCGCGGAGCCGGCCGACGTGGGTCGCGTCGGAGCCGGCGATCTCGGCCGGCGTCGGGTACGGCTCGTCCAGCTCCTCGGAGAGCAGGACCCCCGGCGCCTCGCGGAACAGTGCGCGCGCCCCGTCGACGTCGAGCGATCCCTCGGGCTCGACCACGACGCTCATGCCGGCCCCGAAGAAGATCGGCACGCGGACGGCCGTCACGTGGAGCGCGAGGGCGGGGTCGGCGAGGACCTTCCGCACCTCCTCGACGACCTGCCGCTCGTGGCTCGTGTGCCCGCCCGGCTCGAGCTCGCCGATCTGCGGGATCACGTTGAAGGCGAGCCGGCGCGGGAAGCGCGTCCGCCGCTCACCGCGCGACGCGAGCAGGTCCATGGTCTCGCGCGAGAGCCCGTTGATGCCGCGACGGGCCGCGCCCGCCGCGCCCTGGTACGTCGAGACGAGCACGCGCCGGAGCCCGACCTCGCGCGCGAGCGGCGCCAGCACGACGCTCAACGCCACCGCCGTGCTGCTGGGCGTCGCGACGATGCCGCTCTCGGCGCGGTTGCCGATCTCGCTCGCGTTCACCTCGGGCACGACCAGCGGGACCGTGTCGTCGAGACGGAAGCGACTCGACAGGTCGACAACCGCCGCGCCGGCGCTCGCCGCCAGCGGCGCGAACTGCCCCGCGACCGTCGGCCCGGCGGAGAACAGCGCCACGTCGACGCCCTCGAACGACTGCGGGCCCAGGAGCGCGACCGTCTCCTTGTGCCCGTGCTGCTCGAAGACCTTGCCGGCGGTCTTGAGCGAGCCCAGGAACCGCACCGCCCGCATCGGGAAGCGCCGCTCCTCCAACAGCTCGACGATCTCCTCGCCGACCAGACCCGTCGCCCCGACGATCGCGACCGTGAGCGCGTCGTCGTCCATCAGGCGCAGCGGCGGCGCACCAGCGCCCCCATCTCGCGGCAGCCGATGACGCGCTCCCCGGGCCTGGCCAGGTCGGCCGTGCGATGCCCTTCGGCGAGCACGGCGGCGACCGCCCGCTCGATGGCGTCGGCGGCGGGCGCGGCGTCGAGCGAGTAGCGGCAGAGCATCGCCGCCGAGAGGATCGCGGCCAGCGGATTGGCCTTGTCCTGCCCGGCGATGTCCGGGGCGCTGCCGTGGATCGGCTCGTACAGACCGAGGCAGCGCTGGCCGGGCACGGGCGCGCCGGCGAGCGACGCCGACGGGAGCAGCCCCATCGAGCCCGCCAGCATCGACGCCTCGTCGGTCAGGATGTCGCCGAACAGGTTCTCGGTGGCGATGACGTCGAAGTCGCGCGGGCGGCGGATCAGGTGCATCGCCATCGCGTCGACCAGCACGTCCTGGTACTCGACGTCGGGGAACTCGCGCTTCACCTCGTGCGCGACTTCTCGCCAGAGTCGGGACGAGGACAGCACGTTCGCCTTGTCGACCGACGCGAGCTTCTTCCGGCGCTGGCGGGCGAGCGCGAAGGAGGCCCGCATGAGGCGCGCGATCTCGTCCTCGGAGTAGACCATCGTGTCGACGGCTTCGCGGCCGGCGGCGGTCGTGCGGCGCTCGCTGGGCTTGCCGAAGTAGATCCCGCCGGTCAGCTCCCGCACCACCACCAGATCGACGCCGTCGAGGACCTCGCGCTTGAGCGTGGACGAGTCGATCAGTGATGGGATGGTCCACACCGGCCGCAGGTTGGCGTAGACGCCGAGGCCCTTGCGGAGGCCGAGCAGCCCCTGCTCGGGGCGGACGGCGGCCTTCGGGTCGTCCCACTTGGGGCCGCCGACGGCGCCCAGCAGCACGGCGTCGGCGCCGCGGGCGCGCTCCAGCTCCGCCGGCGGCAGCGGCACGCCGGTGGCGTCGATGGCGCCTCCGCCGATGATGCCCGGGGCGAAGGTGAGTGCGAGCCCGTGCTTCGGGGCGACGGCCTCGAGCACGGCCACCGCCTGGGCCGTCACCTCCGGCCCGATGCCGTCGCCGGGGAAGAGTGCGATGGTGGCGTTCAGACTCACAGCACCGCCTCCGCGCGCGGGACCTGCTGCCGGAACTGGCGCCGGTACGCGAGCTTGTTGAGCGCGTTCACGTAGGCGAGCGCGCTCGCCTGGATGATGTCGGTGTGGTTGCCCTGCCCGGTGACGGCGACGCCGTCCTCGCTGACCAGGCAGCTCACCTCGCCGAGCGCGTCGGTGCCGCCGGTGATGGCCTTGACGGCGTAGCGGTCGAGGCGCGGGTGCTGGCCGGTGATCTCGCTGATCGCCTTGAAGCAGGCGTCGACCATGCCGTCGCCGGTGCCGTGCCCGACGATCTCCTCCCCTTCGACCCGGAGCTTCACGGTCGCGTGCGGGACGGCCATGCTGGAGGAGGTGACGTTGAGATAGACCAGCTCGTAGCGCTCCTTCACGCCGCCGCGGGTGGACTCCTCGGCGAACAACGCGATGAGATCCTCGTCGTAGACGCTCTTCTTGGTGTCGGCGAGCGCCTTGAAGCGCTCGAACGCGCGATTCATGTCGACCTCGGTGGTGTCGAGGCCGAGCTCACGGAGCCGGTTCACGAACGCGTGCCGGCCGGAGTGCTTGCCCAGGACCAGTCGGTTCGAGGCGAGACCGATCGTCGCCGGGTTCATGATCTCGTAGCTCTGGCGGTACTTCAGAACTCCGTCCTGGTGGATGCCGGCCTCGTGCGCGAACGCGTTGTCGCCGACCACGGGCTTGTTGATCGGGATCGGGATGCCGGTGATCTGGGAGACGAGCCGGCAGGTGCCATAGATCTCGCCGGTGACGATCCCGGTCTGCACGCCGAAGTGGTCGGCGCGCGTGTGGAGCGCCATCACGACCTCTTCCATCGAGGTGTTGCCGGCGCGCTCGCCGATGCCGTTCACCGTGCACTCGACCTGACGGGCGCCGCCGCGGATCGCGGCGAGCGAGTTGGCGACCGCCATCCCGAGGTCGTTGTGGCAGTGCGTGCTCCAGATCACGTCCGTGCCGCCCGGCACGCGTTCCCGGAGCGTCCGGAAGAGCCGTTCGGTCTCCTCCGGGATGGCGTAGCCGGTGGTGTCGGGGACGTTGATGACGCGCGCCCCCGCGGCGATGACGGCCCCGAAGACCTGGAGCAGGTACTCGAGCTCGCTGCGGGAGGCGTCCTCGGCGGAGAACTCGACGTAGTCGACGTGCTTCCTGGCCCGCGTCACCGCCCACACGGCCGCGTCGAGCACGTCCTGCCGGCTCATCATGAGCTTGTGCTTGAGATGGATGTCGGAGGTCGCGATGAAGATGTGGATCCCGGGGCGCTTCGCCTTCTCGACCGCCTTGAGCGCCCGGTCGACGTCCTGCTCGCGCGTGCGTGCGAGCGACAGCACGACGGGCTTCGTGACGGTGCCCGCGACGCGCTGGACGGACTCGAAGTCCCCGTCCGACGAGGCCGCGAAGCCGGCCTCGATCACGTCGACGCCGAGATGCTCGAGCTGCCGCGCGATCGCGACCTTCTCCTCGACGTTCATGGTCGCGCCCGGCGACTGTTCCCCGTCTCTGAGCGTGGTGTCGAAGATCTGTACCCGGTCCATGCTGGGTCTCCCTTCTGCCACGCGGTCGAAGCCCCCGTCTCCTGGCGCCACAAACACAAACGCCACGAGCGGGAACCCGCCCGTGGCGTCCTCATCCGGAGTTTGGTCTTGCTGCTCCTACACTCGGGCGAGGGCCACGGGCGGGCTGCTCAGCAGCAGGCCCAGGGTCAGCCCCGTCAGCGCGAGAGCGAGCGTGATCATCGGCATCGAGCCTTAACTGTGGGCCCCCGGCTTGTCAAGCACGACCTGCCCGACCCGCGCGCCGGCCGGGTGCCGTCGGCGCGAGAGGAGCCGCATGAGCGCGCCCACCGGGCCCGAGAACGCGTACGTCGTGATACCGAGGAACAGCATGATCTGCGGCTCGCCGATCGTGAGCATGACCAGCACGATGATCCCGAGCAGCACCGGGAACGGATGGCGACGATGGAAGCGGATCTCCTTGAACGAGAAGTACCGGATCTCGCTCACCATGAGCCCGGCGACCACGAACACGACGAGCAGCATCATGAAGTGCTTGCTCGTGTCCCCCTGTCCCCCGAAGCGGTAGTAGAGGAGCACGGTCGACGCGACCACGTTCGCGGCCGCCGGGATCGGCAGGCCGACGAAATGCCGCTTCTCGACCGATCCGATCTGCACGTTGAACCGTGCCAGCCGGAGCGCCCCACAGGTGACGTACAGCGTGGCGGCGAGCCAGCCCCACTGGCCCCACGGCTTGAGCGCCCAGGTGTAGAGCAGGATGCCGGGCGCGACGCCGAACGCGATCAGGTCGGCGAGCGAGTCGTACTGTACGCCGAAGGAGCTGGCGGTGCGCGTGAGGCGCGCGACGCGGCCGTCGAGCATGTCGCAGAGCTGCGCCACCAGGATGAAGATGGCGGCCGTGCGGTACTGATGGTTGAGCGTCACGATGATGGCGTAGAAGCCGGAGAAGAGCCCGCCGGTCGTGAACAGGTTCGGGATGATGTAGACGCCGTTGCGGAGCGGCGGGATGCGCCGCTTCGGCCGGCCCTCGGGCGTCATGGGCTCGTCGTTCACGCCGGCACCTCGCCGACGACGCTCGCACCCGCGCGCACGCGGTCGCCGCGCGCGACCGTCGGACGGACCTCGGGCGGGAGGTAGAGGTCGCACCGCGAGCCGAACATGATCATCCCGACGCGTCCGCCGCGCTCGACGTGGGCGCCGGGCTGCACGTGGCAGCGGATGCGCCGCGCGACGGCGCCCGCGATCTGCACCATCAGGTAGCGGCGCCCGCCCCCCTCGACGACGATCGCGTTGCGCTCGTTGTCGAGCGCGGCCTTCGAGTCGAACGCGGCGCGGAAGCGGCCGGGCGTGTGCTTCACGAGCGTCACCGTCCCGGCGACCGGGCTCCGGTTCACGTGCACGTCGAGCGGCGACATGAAGATGCTGATGCGGGTGGTCGGCGCGCCGAGGAACTGCTCCTCGCGCATGCTGACGACCTCCAACACACGGCCGTCGGCCGGGGACACCACCAGGCGCTCCTCCGGCGGCGGGACGCGCTCGGGGTCGCGGAAGAAGTTCAGGCTGAACGCCAGCCCGAGCACCAGCGGGACGATCGCCACGGGGTGTCCCGCGAGCACCCCCACGACCGCGACGACACCGAGCACGGCCGTGACCGTGCCGATCACCGGCCAGCCTTCCCGCGCGATCGGCACGCGGCGCTCGGGGCTCAATTGCGCGATCGGTCGACCAGCCGATCCGAGGCCAGCCATGGCATCAGCCCGCGCAGCTTCGCGCCGACCTCCTCGATGGGATGCTTGGACGCTTCCTTGCGCAGCTCCCGGAAGTGCGGCTGCCCGCAGCGATGTTCGGTGATCCACTCCTCGGCGAACTTGCCGGACTGGATCTCCGCGAGGATCGCCTTCATCGCCTTCCGGGTCTCGTCGGTGATGACGCGCTTGCCGCGCGTCATGTCGCCGTACTCGGCGGTGTTGCTGATCGAGTAGCGCATGTTGGCGATGCCGCCCTCGTAGATCAGGTCGACGATCAGCTTCACCTCGTGCAGGCACTCGAAGTAGGCCATCTCGGGCGCGTAACCGGCGTCGACCAGCGTCTCGTAGCCGGCGCGGATGAGCTCGGTCAGCCCGCCGCAGAGGACGGCCTGCTCACCGAAGAGGTCGGTCTCGGTCTCTTCCTTGAAGGTCGTCTCGAGCACCGCGGCGCGCGTGCCGCCGATGCCCTTCGCGTACGCGAGCCCCACCTTCTGCGTGTCGCCGCTCGGGTCCTGCGCGATCGCGAGCAGGCACGGAACGCCGCGCCCCTTCTCGTACTCGCTGCGGACCAGGTGGCCGGGCCCCTTCGGCGCGACCATGAACACGTTCACGTCCTTCGGCGGGACGACCTTCTTGAAGTGGATGTTGAAGCCGTGGCCCCACGCCAGGTACTTGCCGGGCTTGAGCCCCGGCAGGATGTCGCGCTCGTAGATCTCCGCGCCCTGCTCGTCCGGCACCAGCACCATGACGACGTCGGCTTCCTTGGCGGCGGTCGCGGTGTCGACGACGCGGAGCCCCGCCTTCTCGGCCTTGGGCTTCGACGCGCTGTCGTTCCGGAGCCCGACGCGCACGTCCATGCCGCTGTCGCGGAGGTTGAGGGCGTGCGCGTGCCCCTGGCTGCCGTAGCCGATGATCGCGATCTTCTTGCCCTTGAGCGGCTCGAGCGTCGCGTCTTTGTCGTGGAAGATCTTCATGCCGCGCGTTCCTTGCCTTTCCCGTCTGCGGTGAGCGTGCGCGCGCCGCGGAACATGGCGACCTTCCCGGTCCGCACGATCTCGAGAATGCCGATCGGCTTCAGCAGCTCGATCAGCGCGTGGATCTTGTCCTCGGTGCCGGTGACCTCGACCACGTACGACGTCCGCGAGACGTCGATGATGCGGCCGCGGAAGAGGTCGACGATGTTGATGACCTCGGCGCGGGTGCGGTCCTCGGCGGTGACCTTGATGAGCACGAGCTCGCGCTCGACGTGCTCGGTGCCGGTGAAGTCGGTCACCTGGATGACCGACACCAGCTTGTTGAGCTGCTTCTCGATCTGCTCGAGCACCTGGTCGTCGCCGCGCGTGACCAGCGTGATCCGGGAGACCGTGGGGTCCGTGGTCTCGGCGACCGACAGGCTCTCGATGTTGAAGCCCCGGCCGCTGAACAGCCCGGCGACGCGGGAGAGGACGCCGAACTCGTTCTCGACGAGTACGGAGATGGTGTGACGCATGGGGATCGAGACCGGCGCGCCGGTCAGTGGCTGCGGAAGCGGGCCAGGATCTCCATGATCTTGTCCTTCCCCGCCAATTTGAGCTTCTGCAGCCGCTTGCGCTCGATCTCCTCCTCGGACGTCAGGTAGTGCTTCTGGTGGAAGACCTGGAGTTGCCGCTCGAGGTCGACGTGCTCCTCGTAGTATCGCCGGAGCTCCGGCTCTCGCTCGATCAGCGTGTGGATCAGCTCCTCGTCCTTCTTTTCCATCGTTGCCCCTCGCCGGAAATGGGACGTTAGTATGCGCTAAAATACCCTGTCAACGCGAGCCCGC
>Ga0335069_10004635_pt1 | contig 20291 bp, 18 predicted proteins | sample Lox_Sample_11_FD_206714 | JGI IMG/M metagenome (GOLD analysis project Ga0335069, IMG submission 206714) | Soil microbial communities from Loxahatchee National Wildlife Refuge, Florida, United States - Lox_Sample_1.1 | ecosystem: Environmental > Terrestrial > Soil > Wetlands | place: USA... | reverse complement strand
ACAGAATGTCAAGGACAAGGCGCACGAAGGGCTGCAGGGCGCCAAGGTCGACATGGCGAAGTTCGACGATTGCTTCGACAATAAGAAGACGCTCGATAGGGTGAAAGCTGACATGGCGGAAGGGCAGTCGGTGGGTGTGAACGGCACCCCGGCCTTCTTCATCAACGGCCGCATGATCAGTGGCGCCCAGCCGTTCGAGAACTTCAAGTCGGTCATCGACGACGAGTTGGCGCGCTCCAAGTAGAACTGATTGAGTGGGTCATTGAATCATTGGGTCATGGACTCAGTGATTCAATGACCCGATTCTTCCAGATGCTGCACACGCCCCTTTGTGATTTCCTCGGTATCAAGTACCCGGTTGTGCTCGCGGGCATGGGCGGTGTCTCGATGCACAAGCTCGTGGCCGCGGTGTCCAATGCGGGCGGGCTCGGTGTGATCGGCGCAGCGACGCTCGATGCACAAGGGCTGCGAGAGGAAATTCGCAAAACCCGCGAGCTGACCGACAAGCCGTTCGCCGTCGATTTGCTGGCACCGATTCCCGACATGATCCGCCCGCAGATGCAGGTCGTCTTCGACGAAGGCATCAAGGTCTTCGTTGCGGGTCTTGCCGTGCCGCAGGAGTTCATTACGGAGATGCACGAACGCGGCATGATCGTGATCGTGATGATCGGCAAGGTGCGCCACGCCGTGAAGTCGATGCAAGCCGGCGCTGATGTGGTGGCTGCGCAGGGGACCGAAGCGGGTGGTCATACCGGCGAGGTCGGTGGCTTGGCGTTGGTGCCGCAAGTGGTCGATGCCGTGAAGATCCCAGTGCTAGCCGCCGGTGGCATTGCCGACGGGCGCGGCCTGGTCGCTGCGCTGGCTTTGGGCGCGCAGGGCGTCGTCGTCGGCACGCGATTCATCGCCACGCCCGAGGCACAAGCGGCGCCGCAATACCGGGAAGCGATCCTGCGCAGCGCTGAGGCCGATACCGTGCGTACACGCTGTTACACAGGGAAGCCTGCCCGTACGATACGCAACCGCTACAACGAGGAGTGGGAGCACAAGGCGGATCAGATCCAACCCTTCCCGATACAGGTCGGGGTCTCGGTGCAGCAGGGGGTGATGGATTACATGGGCATTGGCCGCGGCGCCGATGCGGAGCGCAGCTTCATGCCGGCGGGGCAGGGTATGGGACTCATTCGCCGGATCAAACCGGCGGGTGAAGTGCTGGCGGATATTATCGGCGAGGCCAAAGCTGTCCTTGCCCGCCCACCGTTCGGCAACGGCGGCAGCCACTGACACTAATTCGAACTGGCGGTGTCCGGTCCCGCCGGTGCGCTGTATTGCTCGCTGTAGATTTTCAACAGCGCGACGAGAATGGCGATCACCGCTGGAGCCAAGAAGATTCCTAGAAAGCCGTAGGCCTGCAGTCCTCCAAGCATCCCAAAGAACAGGAAGAGCGTCGGGATCTCGGCGCGTCCGCCGATCAGCAGCGGACGGAGGATATTGTCGACGGTGCCCACCACCAAGATCCCCCAGAGAAAAAGGATCACGGCTCGCGCCACCGAACCGGTGACGCCAAGATAGATGGCGACAGGGACCCAGATGAGTCCGGTTCCCAGCGGCAGCAGCGATGCGAACGCCGCGGCACAGCCGAGAAACACTGCAAAGGGTACGCCGAGCACATAGAAACCAAACCCGGTGAGCAGTCCTTGTGCTGCCGAGGTTGCCATGGTGCCTTGCACAACGGCAGCCACCGTCTCGTAGAGCCTCGCCAGGATGAGATCCGTGTGCTCCCGCTCCATTGGAACGATGTCACGGATCGCTCCGACCATTCGCGAGCCATCACGGAAGAAGAAGAACAGTGCGAACGTCGTCAGAAAGAAGTTGACGACGAACGATGCCAGATTCTTCGCGAAGTCCGTGGCCTGCGACACCAGAAAGCTACTCACCACGTTCGCCGCTTTGACAGCGACGTCGGCGACGTCGATGTTCCACGAGTGCAAGACGGGCATGAAGAATCCAATGGCCTTGGCAGGCGCGGAGCCCTGCAACCGATCCAGCAAATCCTGAAGCCCCGGACCGGTCAGGAAATCCTTGCTCCATTGGTAGACGGCTACCGACTCGCTTGCCAGCAACAGGCTGAGCAGCACGGTGGGCACCATAACCACGAGGATTACCACCGTGGTGAACAGGAGGGATGCCAGGCTGTTGCGGCCGTGCAAGAGGTGCGTCAGGCGCACATGTAAAGGGTAGAAGACGATGGCCAGCAACGCGGCCCAGGTGAGGGGAATCAGAAAGACGCTAAACATCAAGTAGAACTGGTAGAGCAGGAAGAGGAGGACGGCGAAAAAAAATACCGCAAACAGCTGGTGGCGGGTCATCGAGCGTCGCACCGTAACAGCCCGGCCGGATCGTCGCAAACCGAGCGGCTCCTGAGCCGGCCGAAGCGGGCATTTCCTTGACCGCGCACGGTGAAATTGGTACCCAATAGATCCCTCGGCGCTTACCTTGCTCTGACAGCACACACGGCGGTGGTTGGGCAGTTGCAGGGCGGGTCGGAGTGCGCAGGCACGTAGCTCAGTGGGAGAGCGCTTCCTTGACACGGAAGAGGTCGGCGGTTCAATCCCGCCCGTGCCTACCAGTCCTCACGGTACTGAACCTGCGACGGCGCGGTGGCGAGATGAGTGTGGCAACGGAAATGAGCTGACGATATGGGTACGGTGGCAGTTGTGACTCCGGACGGAGCGGTACACCAGGTGGAAGCAGGGACGCGAGCCCTCGACGTGCTCAAGGTGGCCGGCGTGTTGAACAACCAGGTGCTGGCAGCGCAGGCGAACGACCGGGTCGTCGACCTCGGCCGGCCGCTCACCGAGGACTGCCAGCTCGCACCAGTGGTTGCCGACTCGCCACTCGGTCTCGAAGTTATCCGTCACTCGACGGCGCATTTGATGGCCCAGGCGGTGAAGCGGCTCTTCCCGGAGGTGCAGGTTACCATCGGCCCAGTCATTGAAAACGGCTTCTACTACGACTTCAAGAAGGCCGAACCGTTCGCGCCTGAGGACCTCGAACGCATTGAGGCGACGATGCGTGAGATCACCAAAGCGGACTTCAAGGTCACACGCGAAGAAGTGCCGCGCGACGATGCGATCAGCCTCTTTCGCGAAATGGGTGAGGACTACAAGGTCGAGATCATCGCCGGCATTCCGGAGGAACGCGTGTCGTTATACCGGCAGGGCGAGTTCGTCGATCTCTGCCGGGGTCCGCATGTGCCGTCCACCGGACGCATCAAGGCCTTCAAGCTCACCAGCGTCGCCGGCGCCTATTGGCGGGGTGACGCGCGCAACGAGATGCTGCAACGCATCTACGGTACGGCGTGGGCCAACGCCAAGGACCTGGATGCGTACCTCAAGCGCATCGAAGAAGCGAAACAGCGCGATCACCGCCGGCTCGGCCAGCAGTTGGACCTCTTCTCAATCCACCCGATCTCGCCGGGCTCGCCGTTCTTCCATCCCAAAGGCGCGGTGATCTACAACACTCTCGTCCAGTTCGTGCGCAGTCTCTACGGTCGCTACGGATATACCGAGGTCATCACGCCGTTGATCTACAAGACCGATCTGTGGAAGACCTCAGGTCACTACGACGCCTTCCGCGAAGACATGTTCCTCATGGCGATCGATGAGGACGAGTACGGTGTCAAGCCGATGAACTGCCCGGGGCACTGCTACCTGTTCACGACGCGCAAGTACTCGTACCGCGATCTACCGGTGCGCTTCGCCGACTTCAGCCGCTTGCACCGCTTCGAGCCATCCGGGACTCTTGCCGGCCTCACCCGCGTACGCTCGATGGCGCAGGACGACGCGCACATCTATTGCACGCCGGAGCAGCTCGACGGCGAGCTGTCGCGGTTCGTCGAGATGACGCGCGAGGTCTATGGTGTCTTCGGGTTCGATCGTATTGAAGTGACCTTGCAGACACGCCCCGAGAAATTCCTCGGCCGCATCGAACTGTGGGAGGCGGCGGAGGCCGCGCTGCGGCGTGTGCTGGAACAGGCCGGCTACGCGGTCACCGTCCTTCCGGGTGAGGGAGCGTTCTACGGACCCAAGATCGGCTTCGACTTCCGTGACGTCTTGGAACGCTCGTGGACGCTGGCGACGGTGCAGATCGACTGCGCTATGCCTGAGCGTTTCGGTCTGAAATACGTGGGCTCCGATGGTGCCCTCGCAACCCCCGTGATGTTGCACCGTGCCGTTTTGGGATCGCTCGAACGGTTCATCGCCATCCTGCTGGAGCATACCGCAGGGAATTTCCCGCTGTGGCTCGCACCCGTGCAGGCCAAGGTGCTGACGCTCACGGAACGCCAGGAGAGCTACGGCCGGCACGTCACAGACCGCCTCATCCTCGCCGGGTTGCGCGCTGAACTCGATGATCGTAACGAGAAGCTCGGCTACAAGATCCGCGAGGCTCAGCTGCAAAAGGTGCCCTACATTCTGGTTGTCGGGGATAAGGAAGCAGAGGCCGGCACCATTGCGCCGCGCCGCCGTGGTGAGAACTTGCCCCCGCTACCCATTGATGCGTTAATTGGTCAGATGACCGCAGAGGCGGTGCCCGGCTCAGCAAGCTGAGCGCGGACGAAATCGAGGAACGGAGGAACCTGCAGATGCCCAAGATCAAAACCAGCCGCGGTGCCGCGAAACGCTTCAAAACAACCGGCACCGGCAAGCTCAAACGCCATAAGGCGTACCGCCGGCACATTCTGACCAGTAAGACCCGCAAGCAGAAGCGCCATCTGCGGCACGCGCCGACGGTCGATGCCACGAATGCGAAGGCGATCGAGCGTCTGCTCCCCTACCTGTAGGCCCGCGGGTTCGAAAACCGGCTAGTCGGCGAGAACCTTGTCCCGCCGCTGCCGGAATGCTACACGAATGGACTTTCTAGGAGAGTAAGACATGCCACGAGTAAAGAGGGGCACGAAGGCCCGTCGCCGCCACAAGAAGATCCTCAAGCTGGCCAAGGGGTACGTCGGTGGCCGCCGCAAGCAGTACCGCCAGGCGCGCGAAACGGTCGAACGAGGCCTCACGTACGCGTACCGCGACCGCAAGGTGCGCAAGCGGGAGTTTCGTGGTTTGTGGATTGTCCGCATCAATGCAGCAGCGCGGCTGAACGGGCTGAGCTACAGTCAACTGATGCACGGCCTGAAGCAGGGCGGGGTTGGTGTGGATCGCAAGGTCCTCGCTGACATCGCAGTACGTGATCCGGCTGGCTTCCAGCAGTTTGCTGAAGTTGCCAAGGCGCACCTCGCTGCCTGACCCTCCCCGCGCGTCGCCAGTCGATGGCTTGGCGGCACGGCTAAACAGCCCAGCGTGCCGAAGATCTCTCCGGGCTGCGTGAACGCGCGGTCTGGGATGCAGCGACCGCCGTGATCGGCCATCGATGAAAGAGATCCTCGAGCAGATCCGCCAACGGGCGTCGGCTGCGCTGTCGAGCGCAGCAACCGAAGCTGACGTTGAGCAGCTGCGCGTCCGGTTTCTCGGCCGCAAGGGTGAGCTGACCAACACCATGCGTGGGTTGCGTGACGTCGACCCGGCGGACCGGCCCGGTATCGGCGCGCTGCTGAACGAAATCAAGGACGAACTGGAACAACGCATCGAGGGCACGTTGGTGGCGCTACGGGCTACCGCCCGTGCGCAAGCGCTGGAGCGCGATCGCGTCGATGTGACGATACCCGGCAGGCGCCCGATCCAAGGTCGATTGCATCCCATCACGCAGACGATGGACCAGATCGTCGATATCTTCGTCGGGATGGGCTTCAGTGTGGCGCGAGGCCCAGACATCGAGGACGACTACCATAACTTCACTGCGCTGAATGTTCCGGCGGATCACCCGGCGCGTGACATGCAGGACACCTTGTTCGTTGCCGGCGGGCAATTGCTGCGCACCCATACGTCGCCGGTACAGATCCGAGTTATGGAGCAGCAACAGCCGCCGTTGCGCATCATCGCGCCGGGCGCCTGCTATCGCCACGACTACGACATCACCCACTCGCCGATGTTCCACCAGGTCGAGGGCTTGATGGTCGACCGCCACATCACCTTTGGCGATCTCAAAGGTGTGCTGACCCTGGCGCTGCGGCGAATATTTGGAGCGCAGCGGCCGGTGCGTTTTCGGGCGAGCTTCTTCCCGTTTACCGAGCCCAGCGCCGAAATCGATATCGGTTGCCTGCAGTGTGGCGGCAAGGATACGCAGTGCAAGGTGTGCAAGGGCAGCGGATGGTTGGAGATCCTGGGTGCCGGCCTCGTCGATCCCAAGGTGTTTGAAGCGGTCGGATACGATCCCGAGGCGGTGTCGGGCTTCGCCTTTGGATTGGCTGTGGAGCGCGTTGCGATGCTGAAGCATCAGATCAACGATATACGCCTGCTCTTCGCGAACGACATCCGTTTTCTGCAACAGTTTTAACGACCCGCAAGACCTTCGCCGATGAAAGTGACTTGGAATTGGTTGCGCGAATTCGTCGACCTCGATCTGCCGGTGCAGGAATTGGCGGAGCGGTTGACCATGGCCGGCATCGAGGTGGAGTCGATCGAGGAAACCGGCCGCGATCTTGCGGGGGTGGTCTGTGCCGAGCTGGTGCGCGTGCATCCGCATCCGCACGCGGATCGTCTCAGCGTCTGCGAGGTTCGACCGGATGGTGACACGACAGTCACCGTCGTGTGCGCTGCACCAAACTTGCGGGCGGGTGATCGTGTCGCGTATGCGGCACCAGGCTCGTCATTGCCGCAAGGGAAGACGATCACTACAGCCGAGGTCCGTGGCGTGGCATCCGCGGGAATGTTGTGTTCGGAGGTCGAGCTCGGTATCGGTACCGATGCGTCCGGCCTGCTGACCTTGCCGGGCGATGCCGCGATAGGCGAGCGTGTCGCAGTGGTTCTCGGATTGGAGGATACGGTCCTCGAACTCGGCATCACACCCAATCGCGGTGACTGTTTGAGCATTCTGGGCATCGCGCGCGAACTCGCGGCGCTCACCGGACAACGCCTGCGGCGCCAGCGGATCAGCGTACGCGAGTCGAATGAGGTGACCGCGGAGCTCGTTGCCATTCGCATTGCCGACGCGGACCTGTGCGGACGCTACGTCGGCCGCGTGCTGGCGAACGTCAGGATCGCAGCGTCGCCGATGTGGATGCAAAACCGCTTGCGGGCAGTTGGTATGCGTCCCCTCAATAACGTGGTTGACGTGACCAACTATGTCATGCTGGAACGCGGCCAGCCGTTGCACGCTTTTGACTACGATCGGTTACCGAGCAAGGAGATCCTCGTGCGACGCGCCGGTAGTGACACCCGCTTCGCGACACTCGATGGGCAAGCACGAGACCTGGCGGCTGATGATCTGTTGATCACCAGTGGCAACGTCCCTGTGGCCATCGCTGGCATCATGGGCGGCGCCGAGAGCGAGGTGACCGACGGCACGCGGCGCGTACTGCTGGAGAGTGCATGGTTTGCTCCGAGCGGCATCCGCAAGACTGCGCGACGGTTGGGGTTGCGCACCGAGGCGTCCTATCGGTTCGAGCGCGCCACGGACATCGAGGGGGTGGCGCTCGCTGCCGATCGGGCTGCTGGCCTGATGGCGCGCTTGGCCGGCGCGAGTGTCGCACGCGATCGCGTCGACACCTATCCTTCGGCACAACCGTCGGCACCGATCTCGTTGCGCCTCAGACGCGTGAACGAGTTGTTGGGGATGACCATCAGTCGGGCGGAAGTCACATCGCGATTGAAGGCGCTGGGTGTCGCCGTGGCCCCCGCGACCGGAGGAACGCTGACGGTGGTTCCACCATCGTATCGGACTGATCTGGCACGCGAGATCGATGCAATCGAGGAGATCGTGCGTCTCGGTGGCTATGAGAATGTTCCGAGCACGTTGCCCGAGTGCGTCCTGGCCGGGAGTGCCGAGCCGCCAGGCGAGCGCCGCCAGCGTGATCTCAAACGCTTGCTCAACGCGCTTGGGTTTCATGAGGCAGTCTTTCTGAGCTTCTGCTCGCCACGGCTGAACGCACTCTTCCCGGGACTCGAACGGGGTGGCAGCCCCGTCGCCGTCCTCAATCCGGTTACGCAGGAAGAGCCGGAAATGCGATTGAGCTTGTGCCCTGGCCTAATCCGCGCGGTGCGGGACAATCTCGATCAAGGCGCTGCCAATGCCGCGCTGTTCAGCCTCGGCAAAGTCTTTTGGCGTGGTGAGACGTTTCATGAGGGGATGCGGCTCGCCGCGGCATTTTCCAAGAGGATTCCAACTGCGGGTTTGGGCGCCGCGCCCATAGGCGAGTTCGCCGACGCTAAGGGCCTGGTGGAAGCTGTTCTGGATTCCCTTGGGATCGTCGAGACGCGTTGGGCGCCGTTGTCGGACTTGAGCGCGTTCCATATGGGGAAGACCGCGCGAATCGAGATTGACGGCCAGTTAGTGGGACTGGTCGGCGGCCTGCATCCGGCTGTTGAGGAGGAGTTTGGAATCGCAGGACCATGCTGGACATTTGAACTTGACTTGGACCGGTTGCTTGAGTATTGTCCGCGGCAAGTCATTTACAAAGATCTTCCACGATTTCCCATGGTTGTGCGAGATCTTGCAGTTGTAACTCAGGAGAGTTTTGCGTCCGACCAAGTGATTCGTTTCGTCAAGGCATGGACCGGGGGGGAACAGTTGATCGAGGACGTGTACTTGTTCGATCAGTACGTCGGACCTCCCATCCCTGCGGGCAAAAAAAGCCTGGCATACTCGATTTCTTATCGCGCCTCGGATCGGACGCTGACCGATGCCGAGGTGAATGCGGTGCACACCCGATTGATTGCAGCGGTGCACAACACGTTGCACGTTGAACCGCGCTAGCGCAGGCACTTGCCATCGGGAGGGTCCGGCGTGACGATGACCAAAGGCGACATTGTCGAGCGTATCTATGAGAAAGTCGGGTTCTCGAAGAAGGAGGCGAGTGATGTCGTCGAGTCAATCTTCGAGATCATCAAAACCAGGCTGGACCACGGCGAAAAGGTGAAGATCTCTGGGTTCGGGAACTTCGTCGTCAACCGCAAGCGACCGCGGAAGGGTCGAAATCCTCAGACCGGCGATGAGATCACCATCTCAGGACGCACTGTCCTGACGTTCAAGGCGAGTCAAGTTCTGAAGAAGAGCATGAATCCCGGGACGTGATGAGCGCACGTGTCGGACACCAAGGCACAACTTCCTGACAAGCTGTACTTCAAAATTGGCGAGGTAGCGACCATCGTCGGTGTTGAGCCCTATGTCTTGCGCTACTGGGAGAGCGAGTTCAGCGGCGTCCGACCAAGCAAGACCGGCTCGAAGCACCGTCTCTATCGTCGGCGTGACGTCGAGACGCTGCTGCAAATCAAGCGTCTGCTGCACGATGAGCGTTTCACCATCGAAGGCGCACGCAAGCGCCTCAAGTCCCTTCAAAAGGAAGAACGCCGTCAACCTGAACTGCCGCTTGAGGACCGGACGTACCGGACAATTCTCGTCCAGCTCCGCAAAGAGCTGGAATCCCTCCATCGCCTCCTAACCTGACAGAGACGCCGGTGAGGTGACCCCGTCAGGAATTTAGCGAACGGACACCAAAAGCGTGCGCTTCCCCAACGAAAGTCGGTCCCTTCGCCGGTGATCAATGGCATGTCCGTTGCTCACTTTGGGTCAGTGGAGAGTGATCGGTATATGGCATTGGCAACTGCGCGAGAGCGCTCGGGAAGTGAACTGGTTTTTGGCCTGCTGCGCACGCTGATGATCGGCTATCAGTTGTGGGGAGTCGGTAGCGAGCTTGGCCTTGCCGATCTACCCGCTGCGTTGCGGACGACGCGCGCCGGCGTCGGGACTGCGCTACGCTTCTTGTCTGGTGAAGGGTTGGTGGAGGTTGATGAGACGGCGGGCACAGTTCGTCTCAGCAACGCCGGTGCGCAACGTCTCCTGGGCTCACGGAGCACGTGACCAAGGCGTGGTTGTGTTTCCCCAACCAACGTGGCACTAGATGCACTCAACCCGCGCACTGCGGGTGTATTCACTGATTCGGGGCGTGGCGCAGACTGGTAGCGCACTCGCTTGGGGTGCGAGTGGTCGTGGGTTCAAATCCCGCCGCCCCGACTTCCTTCTATTGCGGCGCTTGCCCGATGCAGGTTTGCCTCGTCCGGAAGCGGGTGGTAGCCTGCACCTGTGGCGATTTTGCTGAGTAACGACGACGGCGTCGCCTCCGAAGGCCTGCGGGCTCTACAGGAGATACTGGCGTCGGTGGATGAGGTGTGGGTGGTGGCGCCCGACCGCGACCAAAGCGCGGTCAGCCATTCCTTGACGTTGCAGCGTCCACTGCGCATCGAACAGGTCGGTACACGCACGTTCGTGGTGGACGGTACACCCACCGATTGCGTCAATCTGGCCCTGAACGGAATTCTGGGCGAACGACCCCGCTTGGTCATCTCCGGCATCAACCGCGGGGCGAACCTCGGCGACGACATCACCTATTCGGGTACCGTATCGGCGGCGATGGAAGGAACGCTGCTTGGCGTCCCGGCAATAGCCGTTTCGTTGGTTGGCACTGACCACTTCGATTTTGCTGCAGCAGCGGAGTTTACCCACCGGTTGGCGACGCGTCTCCTACGCGATCCGTTGCCCCCCGATACGCTGCTTAACGTCAATGTGCCGCCCCTCCGGGGTGAGGAGATCAAGGGGTTCGCGCTCACCCGTCAAGGCAAGCGACGTTACGGGGATGCGATCGTCGAGAAGGTGGATCCACGTGGCAAGAAGTACTACTGGATCGGCGGTAGCCAACTCGATTTTGTTGATGCGGAAGGGACGGACTTCAGCGCCGTGCATCGCGGCTTGATCTCGATCACACCGCTGCACCTCGACCTGACGAACTACCGATCGTTGGAACAATTGCAGCGCTTGCAGGTGCCGTGGCCATGACTTTCGAAGACGCCCGCAACCAGATGGTGGAAGTGCAGTTGCGGGCGCGCGGCATCCACGACCCGCGTGTGCTGGCTGCGATGCGGGCCGTCCCACGCCATCTCTTTGTGGACGCTGCGCTCCGACCGCGCGCCTACGACGACGCGCCGTTACCGATCGAGGCAGAGCAGACGATCTCGCAACCGTATATGGTGGCGCTGATGACCCAGGTGCTGGAGCTGCAGGGTGGCGAGCGTGTGCTCGAGGTGGGCACAGGGTCTGGTTACCAAGCGGCGGTACTCGCCGACTTCGGTGCGCAGGTGTTCAGCATTGAACGGCTGGATTGTCTTGCGGAGTGTGCACGGACCCGTCTGACGCGTTTGGGATACGGGGAACGCATCCATGTGCGCGCCGGCGACGGCGCGCTCGGTTGGCCCGAGATGTCCCCCTTTGCCGCGATCATCGTGACGGCCGCGGCCCAGCAAGTGCCGCGGCCGTTGATCCAACAACTGGCCGAGCACGGATCTTTGGTGCTGCCACTGGGTGAGGCGGACCTGCAGGGTCTGGCTCGTATCCGCAGGGATGGCGGTCGATTGCATGTCGACTACTTCGGTGAGTGCCGTTTCGTGAAGCTGATTGGCGAATACGGGTGGGAGGCGTAAGCGCGGGCTGCAGAGCCCGCGCCGACGGAAGGCGTGGGCGCATTGGGTTGTTGGTTGCGGAAGCGGGCTACAGGGTTTGCGCTGGCGGTGGTACTGCTGGCCGGTGCGACGGCGTGCGGCCGTGCTGTGTACCATGAAGTCCGGCCTGGCGAGACGCTCTATCGGATCAGCAAGGCCTACGGCGTCTCCGTCGGCAAGCTGGCTCAAGTCAATCACCTGTCCGACGCTTCGCGCTTGGAGGTCGGGCAGCGGCTGAAGATTCCCGGGGCGCGGCGTCCGGTGCCGGTCGACATCGTTACCCCACGCGCCGTCGATGCACGACCGTCACGGGCGCAAGGGCCGCCGCGGGTGACGAAGACGCTGCTCTGGCCGGTTACCGGGGGCAGCGTGTCGTCGGGGTTCGGCCAACGTGGGCGCCGCTTTCACGACGGGATCGACATCAGTGCGCCCGCTGGAACTGAGGTGCACGCAGCCGATGATGGCGAAGTGATCTATGCAGACGTGCTGCGTGGTTACGGGAACTGCATCATCGTCCGCCACACGGATGGCTTGGCTACCGTCTATGCGCACAACCAACGCAACGGTGTGCGCGAGGGGCAGCATGTCACGCGTGGGGAGGTGATCGGTACGGTCGGCGATAGCGGTCGGACGACGGGGACCAATCTGCACTTCGAGGTGCGCCAGGACAACATCGCGCATGACCCGCTCTACTTCCTCCCGCCTGTGGCACAGGTCGCTGTGCCAGTCCCGGCAGCGGGGCATGGCGGTTGAGGTGCGGTCCCTGTCACTTGGGCTGCGGATTTGGTACACGCTCCAGTGATCGGACGGAGCGCACCTTGACGGACCTCAAACAGTACATCCGCGACATTCCCGATTTTCCTAAACCTGGGATCATTTTCAAAGACATCACGCCACTCCTTGCCCATGGCGCCGCCTTCCATGCCGTCGTCAATCGGATTGCTGAGCCTTACCGTGGACGCGTCGACCAGGTCCTCGGCATCGAATCGCGTGGGTTCATCATCGGTGCGGCGGTCGCATATTCGTTGCAAGCGGGCCTCGCGGTGGTTCGCAAGCCGGGCAAATTGCCGGCGCTCACCTTTGCAGCACAGTACGCATTGGAGTACGGCAACGATACGTTGGAGATCCACCGCGACGCCTTCGGGTCGCCGTGCCGCGTGCTGATTGTCGACGATCTCCTGGCAACCGGCGGAACGGCTCACGCCGCCGTGCAATTGGTGGATCGCTTGGGCGGCCAGGTCGTGGCATGCGCATTCGTCATCGAGTTGGTGATGCTCAAGGGGCGGGAACGCCTGAATCCGCACCCCGTGTCATCTCTGATCCAGTACCCAGATTAGGGAACGGTGGTGACCTGTCGTCAGCGGCCCGTTCGGCCCGGCCCTTTGTCCGTGATGATCACAGAGCAGAGAATGTAAGGAGAGAACCATGTCAGAATACCGCATCGAGAAGGACTCCATGGGTGAAATGTGCGTCCCCGCGAATGCCTATTATGGGGCGCAGACGGCGCGCGCGGTGGAAAACTTCCCCATTTCGGGCCTGCGCTTCTCACGCCGCTTCATCGAGGCGCTGGGATACATCAAAGCCGCGGCGGCTCGTGCCAACGTTCAGCTCAAGCTCCTCGATCCGAAGCTCGGCAAGGCGATTGAAACAGCAGCACTGGAAGTAGCGGGCGGCAAGTTTGACGGCGAGTTTGTCGTCGACATTTTCCAGACCGGTTCGGGGACGTCGACGAACATGAACGCCAACGAGGTGATCGCCACTCGTGCCATCGAGTTGCTCGGCGGTGTACGCGGCGACAAGAGCCTCGTGCATCCGAACGACCACGTGAACATGGGCCAAAGTACCAACGACGTTTTTCCCACCGCGATTCACGTGGCGGCGATGAGCGCGGTCGAAACCCATGCGTTGGTGAGGATGCGCCAATTGGCGGAGGCGTTCCAGGCGAAGGCCAACGAGTTCGACGAAATCGTCAAGGCCGGCCGCACACACCTGCAGGATGCCGTGCCGATCACACTCGGCCAGGAATTTTCCGGCTACGCCAGTGTCATCCGACACGGCGTGGCGCGCCTTGAAGCGACGCGGCCGCATCTCTCCGAGCTCGCCATCGGCGGCACCGCCCTCGGCACCGGGCTCAATGCCCATCCCGAATTTGCCGCCCGGGTGATCACGGAGCTACGGGCACTCACCGGGCACCTGTTCCGCCGCGCCGAGAACCCCTTCGAAGCCATGCAGAATCGCGACGCCGCCGTCGAGCTGTCGGGTGCGCTGAAGACCGTGGCCGTCGGATTGATGAAGATCGCCAACGATTTGCGGCTCCTGACCTCGGGGCCGCGGACCGGCTTGAATGAGATCGAGTTGCCGGCAACCCAGCCAGGATCGAGCATCATGCCGGGGAAGGTGAACCCGGTCATTCCGGAAGCGGTTAATATGGTAGCCGCGCACATCATCGGCAACGACGCCGCGATCTGCGTCGCCGGGATGAACGGCAACCTCGACCTCAACGTCATGATGCCGGTGATTGCGCACAACCTGCTGGAAAGTATCGACCTGCTCGGCAGCGCCGCCACGGTGCTCGCCGAGAAGTGCGTCGCTGGCATTACCGCCAATGTTGCCCAATGCCTCGAATACGGAGAGCGCACTGCATCGCTGGTGACCGCGGTGGCGCCGATTCTCGGCTACGATGTTGCGGCCAAGATCTTCAAGAAGGCTCTCAAGGAGAACAAGCCGATGCGCCAAGCGATCCTGGAAGAAGGTCTCATTCCGAAAGAGAGACTCGACGAAATCCTGCATCTAAAGAAACTCACCGAAGGCGGCCGCGCCTGATCCCCGCTTGGTTGACCCAACGGTCAGTGACTCCGTGACCCCATGATGTGGCAACGACTTACGCCGTTCCGCATCGCCCTGCTCGTCGGGTTCGTGCTGTCGTTCCTGCGGTTCAACGGCTGTCACTACCTCGAATTGGTTGACGTGCGGGCGGTTGACTACCGCTTCTTGCAGCGCGGCGTACAGCCAGCATCACCCGAAGTGGTCATCGTCGCAGTTGACGACGCTAGTCTCGAACGTCTGGGGCGATGGCCGTGGTCGCGTCCTGTCATCGCCCGGTTGGTAGATCGGCTGGTTGCAGCAAACGCCGCCGTCATCGGATTCGACATCGTCCAGTCGGAGGCCACTGAGCAAACCGACATCGATGCCCTCCGCGAACGCGTCAAAGGGGTCGACGATCGCACCTGGTCCACTATTCGTGACGCCCTCAGCACCGGTGCAGCTGAAGACGAGATGCTGGCCAATTCTGTCAAAGCATCCGAGCGCACGGTGCTGGGCTACTTCTTCGACTTCAGCGGCCAGGAATCCGATCCCAACGCCGTGCGGGTCTCGACGTACAACGTCGTGCAGAATCTCGGCAAGGGCATAGGGGAAACGCGGATTCCGCTCGCCCCGCTGGCGCGGGCGAATCTGCCGGCGCTGACGGCAGCGGGGCGCGAGGTTGGGTACTTCAACTTCCTTCCCGACGCCGACGGCTCATACCGCCGCGTGCCGCTGGCCATCCGCTTCGGTTCGCAGATGGCGGTGCCGTTGTCGTTGGCCATGCTGCGCGCCTACAACGCGCGGAATACCCTGGCCATCCGCATTGCCGACTTTGGAGTCGAGGCGGTGCACGTGGGAGCTGTATCGGTACCCGTGGCGGAAGACAGTGAGATGTTGGTGAACTATCGCGGGCCGGGGAAGACCTTTCGCCACGTGCCGGCGGCAGATGTCTTGGAGGGTACCGTTCCTCCCGAAACCTTCCGCGGCAAGCTTGTACTCGTTGGCGTCACCGCGACGGCGTTGGCCGATGTGCGGGTGACACCGTTCGACGGGATCTTTCCGGGGGTAGAGATTCACGCCAACGTGATCGACAACATCCTGCGCAACGACTTCATCCTCCAACCCCGCTGGATGGTGCTGGTGGAGGTCGCGGTCATCCTTGCTGCGGTGATGATGCTGGGTGTGGTACTCCACTTCGCGCGCGGGCTCAGCGGCGCCGCCGTGGCCGTCGTCTTGGTGGCGGTGTATCTGGCGGGTAGCCAATGGTTCTTCGTGTCCTTCGGGATGCCGCTTGGGTTGGTGTATCCGCTGCTGGCGATCGGCATCACCTACTCCGCAATCAGCGTGCAGCACTACGTCGTGGAAGAAGGGGAGAAGCGCAAGATTCGTGACGCATTCGGTTTGTACCTCAGCCCACACCTGGCCCGCTTGGTGAGCGAGCGTCCCGAAATGTTGGCGTTGGGAGGCGAGAAGCGCGAGCTGACCGTGCTGTTCTCGGACATCCGTGGTTTTACAACGATGTCGGAGCAACTCGAGCCGGAAGCGTTGGTCGAGTTGCTCAATGAGTACTTCGGCAGGATGACCGACGTGATCTTCTCGCAGGATGGAACCCTGGACAAGTACATCGGCGACGCGATCATGGCCGTCTGGGGGGCGCCGATGCCGCAATCCGATCACGCCCTGCGCGCGTGTCAGGCGGCGCTGGGAATGGTGAGCGGTCTGGCCGCCTTGGTTGCCGACTGGCGGGAACGCGGACTTCCTCCGCTGGATATCGGTATCGGAATCAATACCGGGCCCATGGTCGTGGGGAACATGGGGTCAGCCCGCCGGCTGAGCTACACAGTTATCGGCGACAACGTCAATCTAGGCTCCCGCCTCGAGGGACTGAACAAGATGTATGGCAGTCATATCATCGCCAGCGAGGCAACCGTGCAGGCGGCACGCGGTGCGCTGGTGGCACGCGAGCTCGATCTCGTGCGCGTGAAAGGCAAACGCCTCCCCGTGCGGATCTATGAGATACTCGGTGCGGTCGAAGAGCGTGAGCGCTGGGCGCCGCTGCTGCGCAGCTTCGACGCTGGCTTGGCGGCCTATCGCGAACAACGATGGGACGAGGCGATGTTTGCTTTTGCCGCCGTTCTGGAGAAATACGCTGAGGACGGCCCGGCACAGTTGTACATCGAGCGCTGCCGCGACATGCTCGCAGCGCCGCCCGAACCGGATTGGGATGGGGTGACGATCATGGAGACCAAATGAAGGCGGGGATGTTTCGCATTCGCTTTTGGGGGGTACGCGGGAGCTATCCCGCCCCGGGGCCAAAGACGGCTGGCGTGGGTGGGAACTCGTCGTGCGTTGAGATGACGACTGAAGAACACGCTCTGGTGTTCGACGCGGGTACCGGAATCATTCAGCTCGGGCGCGACATGGTGCAGCGTCCGGGGAAGCCGGTCGTGCACATTTTCCTGAGCCACCTGCATCACGATCACATTGAGGGCCTGCGCTTTTTCGCCCCGGTCTATAGCCCGGAGTGGCAATGCTACGTCTACGGCGCCAACAGTGCGGCCCCGACGCTAAAGACTTTGCTTGCCCAGACCATGTCGCCGCGCTTCTTCCCGGTGTCGCTCTCCCAGCTTCCGGCACGGCTGGCCATCCGCAGTCTGCGCAAGCACGACCGGGTGCGGTTAGCCGGAATCCAACCGACGATTGTCCATGCACGGTACAGCACCGCACATCCCAAGGTTGGTGTGATGCTCTATCGAATCACCTACGGTGGCCGTTCGGTGGTGTACGCGACCGATGTCGAATCGCCGAAGGGCGGATTTGAGGATGTGGTCGCCTTCGCACGCGGGGCCGATGTGCTCATTCATGACGCTCAGTACACAGATGAGGAGTATCATGGCGGACACCTGAACAAGGCTGGTTGGGGTCACAGTACAGTCCGCATGGCTGCGGAGGCTGCGCGTGCCTCCGGCGTCGGACAACTGCTCCTCTATCATCATGACCCGGAACACGACGACGCCGAAGTGCGGCAACTCGAACGCGTGGCGCGGACGATCTTTCCGCATAGCCGCGCCGCGACGGAAGGCTTGGAGGTACGCCTGACACCGCACTGAACGTGAGTCCCTCCGAACGCATCTCTGTCTCGGCTGCGAGTCGGTACGGTGTGTGACACCGCTGCTCCCCTGTTGCTGATCTGCGGGAACAGGCCTTGCTTCTCAGTCGTCGTGTTTCATGTGGTCGGTATAGGATGCGTTGACGCGCTGAACGGAGTTGATATGCTAACCGGTAAAGCCGAGGTGGGGCCGAATTCGACGGCCGAAGGATGAGGGGGCAATATGAGCCAACGAGCGGTGGAAGGGACTCTTGGTCGGCTGATCACCGATATCGAGTTTCGACGCGGTTTTTATGCGGATCCAGCAGCAACGTGTTTGCGCGAGGCGCTCGACCTGACGACCCGCGAACTCGAAGCACTCATGGCGCTCGATCCAGCGCGCCTGCAGACATTCGCCAAGGTGCTTGACGCACGCATCGTCCGGGCTGCGGTGGGTGGTGTCCACTATTGGAGCGGGTGGGCGAACGGCGCGCGCGCTTCCGGTGAGCGCGACAAATTGGTTTCTGCGCCGGCCAAGCAGAGACTGGCCCGGCTGGCGAAGTAGTACACCTACCCATGATCCCCGGGGGAGGCCCTGTCTTCCCGAATGGTGGCATCTGCGGAGCCGCCGGCGGTGGGCCCTAGTTCGAGAGGTTGAACTTCAGCGTTCCGCCAATGCTCGAATACGAGGTGACGAGGAAGGTGTAAGTCGTCCCCGCGGTGGCTGCGAACGCCACGCGCGATTGCGGGTTTCCGCTGTCGTCGTTGCAAGCGCCAGTCACTGGAGTGAACGCACCGCAGGAACCGGTGTAGACAGCCAAGATCGTATCGTAGTTGCTCCCGAACGTCGTGGCGGTTAGCGTTCCGGTGCTCGGCGCCGTGAAGCGGTACCAGGCGCTCTTCGCCCGGCTGCCGTTGCCGCAACCAGGGACCGGATCGTGTGCCTCGCTTGTGGCCGATGTAGAGACGACGATGCCCGCATACGGCACAGTCCCAACGGTGAGTGGGTTCGCACAGGCGTCATTCGGGAGCGCACTCGATCCGGTCGGGGTGATGGTGCGCGTCGCTGTTGGCGGAGCGGGTGTAAACGTAGCGGTTGGTGACCCAAGGGTGAACGTCGGCGTCGGTGTCGGGGTAGGGGTGGGTGTCGACAGTGCCGCGGTCCACGTCGCGGTCGGACCGGTGCCTTGGAAGTTCAGCTGGAAGACCAGTGTGCCCCCGTTGTTGCTGTAGGCCGTTACCAGGAAGTAATACGTGGTGCCGCCCGCGGCCGTGAACGATACGCGCGACTGCGGGCTGCCACTGTCATCGTTGCACCCGCCGGCGACCGCCGTGTAGGCTCCGCACGAGCCTTTGTAACTCGCCAGGATCGTATCGTAGTTGCTCCCGAATGTCGTGGCGGTCAGCGCTCCGGTGCTCGGTGCCGTGAAACGGTACCAGACGCTCTTTGCCCGGCTGCCGTTGCCGCATCCCGGTACCGGATCGGAAGCATCGGAGGTGGCCAGACTCGTGACCATACTGCTGGAGTAGGGTGCCGCAGCAATCGTGACCGCGCTGGAGCATGCGTCGTTGAACTGCGGCGCGCCGGGGTTCGGCGGCGTCCGGGTTGGCGTGTTCGTTGGCGTTGCAGTTGCTGGGCCGGCCGTGAACGTCGCGGGCGGTGGGCTTGAGGTTGACGTCGGTACCGGTGCGCCGACCTGCGGATACATGAAGTTGGCGGCGTTGATGTCGTCGCTGCGTAGGGAGGCGCACCGACCATCGAAGTGCGCGATCGCTGCCATGGTGGCAGTGCCGTCGGCAGAGTGACCCAGCCCGATGGTGTGGCCGAGTTCGTGCGTCGCTACCTCGGACAGATTACACTGAGTCCAAAACGAACACGCACCCCATCCGTTGTTGAACGTCACCTTGCCGGCGATGATCTGTTGGAAGGTCGTGCCGTTGACCACCGTCGTGGCGGTCCCGGAACAAAAGCCCCCAATCGCAAGGATGCCGCTACAAGCGACTGGATCCGAGATCTCGTGGAAGGGATCATTGAAAGTGATGCGGTTGAGGTCGCAAGAACCGAATTGCCCCGGTTGGGTGGTCCCGCCGTCGGCGAGTATGAGGCTGGATGTCGGGATACTTGTCCACGCTGCCAAGCCGGCATCGATTGCCGCGCGCGACGTTGCGAAGCCCAATCGACTGTCGCCGGTGGAGTCGATGAGGTAGTTGACCGGCAGGTTGCTATCCGGCTCAAACCACCGTGACGGCGCACTGCCGAGGTAAGTAAATTGCTCGTGCACTTCGGTGGCCGCGGTGATCAAATCTGGGGCTGCCGTGCGGACCTGCGGGCGGCGCGGTGCGGAGCCACCCGACCCCTTGACCAGGAGCTGCAGGCGCTTCAACAGGGGTGCCAATGCGTGCGATTCGGGCTGGGCGTCGGCGATGTGGCCGCTGTCGGGAATGAAGACGGATGCACCCTCACCGAAGTCGCGCACGGCAGTTGCAGTACCCTGTCGATCGACGGTGAGCGTGAACTTTCCCATCGACAGGCTGTTGGTCTCGAGAGTGCCGTCAGGGTTACGAGACAGAAAGAGCAACGCCTGCTCGCCGACCCAAAATTCCGGAGAGCCGAAGACCCACTGGCGGCGCCCTCCCACTGCACCACCGGGGAGGCGCACGACGACCGTGTCACTGTCTATCTGTCCCTTGATGACCAGGTCCGGCTCTACCTCCACATAGGTATGAATTGCTCCGCTGGGGTTCGAAGTGGCCGAGGTGATGGACAAGACTGTTCCGGTAATGACAACGTCAGAGCTCTGCAAGAG
>Ga0335069_10004634_pt1 | contig 20292 bp, 17 predicted proteins | sample Lox_Sample_11_FD_206714 | JGI IMG/M metagenome (GOLD analysis project Ga0335069, IMG submission 206714) | Soil microbial communities from Loxahatchee National Wildlife Refuge, Florida, United States - Lox_Sample_1.1 | ecosystem: Environmental > Terrestrial > Soil > Wetlands | place: USA... | reverse complement strand
TTGGTCGCGTTCACCTCCAGCGCATCGAACCTGGTCCCGTTTCCCCAAGACTTCAATGAAGCGCCAGACGTGTTCGTCTACGATCGCGACACCGGCAACATGGAATTGATCACCCGCGATCTGATCCATTCTTCCGCCCCCGGCAACGCTGCAGAGCTCGGCGGATCGGCGCCGGCTCTGTCGCAATGTCCCGCTTCGACGGACACGCACCCGTGCACCGACGGACGCTTCGTGGCGTTCGTCTCGTCGTCGACCGCGCTGGTCCGCAACGACACCAACGGTGCCCGCGACGTGTTTGTGTGGGATCGGCAGGAGCAGAGCATCGATCGCGTGAGCGTCGGCAGCGATGGACGCCAGGCCAACCTCGGCAGCCAACCGTCGGGTTACCCGCCTGCAATCAGCGACGACGGGCGCTTTGTTGCGTTCGCCTCCGATGCGACCAACCTGGTCGACGGCGACGACAACGGCGTGACCGATGTGTTCATCCGCGATCGCCTTGCCGGTACCACGATCCGCATCGAGCCGCCCTCGGGTTGTACCACCGGCGGCGCTGCGGCGATCTCAGCGAGCGGCGCCAGCGACGCGCCCAGCATCAGCGCCGACGGACGCTTTGTGGCGTTCAAATCGTTGGCGTCGAACTTCGTCAGCGGCGATACCAACAATCGAGCCGACATCTTCGTCTTCGATCGAACGACTCGCTTGGTGGCGCGCGTGCTCGGCGACGGCAACGTCGAACCAAACGGCGACAGCAACTTTCCGCACATCAGCGCCGATGGCCAGTGGATCACGTTTCAATCCGATGCCAGCAATTTGGTGAGCGACGACACGAACGGGAAGACCGACATCTTCATCGCCGTCAATCCGTTTCTCAGTGGCGAACAGATTCCGGGCGTGACCCCGCTGCCGGTGTGCACCGACACGCCGACGGTCACGCCGACATCGTGCGTTCCAAACGGTTGTCCTTCGGGTCTCGTGTGCGTCGAGGATCTGTGCGTGACGCCGACGCCGAGCCCGACACCGACCTCGTGCAACAACACCGGCTGCCCGAGCGGCCAAGTCTGCGTCATGGATAAGTGCGTGACGCCGACGCCGACCTCGTGCAACAACACCGGCTGCCCGAGCGGCCAAATCTGCGTGATGGACAAGTGCGTGACGCCGACGCCGAGCCCGACGCCGACCTCGTGCAACAACACCGGCTGCCCGAGCGGCCAAATCTGCGTCATGGATAAGTGCGTGACGCCGACTCCCGGCTGCACGTTGACCAGTGACTGTCCACCGCCGCAGGTATGTATCGCCGGCATGTGCAAGCCGCCCGGCCAATGCGACAGTGATGACGACTGCGGACCGGGGGAACGCTGCGACGTGCCGAGCATGACGTGCGTTACCAAGACTCCCACGCGGACGATCACCGCGACGCCCAGTCCGACGAAGAAGAGTGGCGGCGGCGGTGGGGGGGGCTGTAGTTGCCGCGTCGACCCGCGTGTGCCCGGCAACGACGAGACCGCTGCAGCTCTCGGCTTGCCGGTCGTGCTGTGGCTGCTGCGGCGCCGAGGGTGTCGCAGTGGGCAACGCGTGACGACACTGAGCGACTGATTCGTTTTCCCGTGGCAGAAGTCAGCACACGGCAACTGGCGATCGCCCTGTACGAGATTGGGGCGGTGCGATTCGGCGAGTTCACCCTGAAGGATGGCCGGCTCTCGCCCTTCTATCTCGACTTGCGCTTGCTCATCTCGCATCCGCCGGTGTTACGCTTGGCGGCGCAGTTGCTGGCCAGCATCGCCCGAACCCTCACGTTCGACCGGATCGCGGGCATCCCATACGCCGGTCTGCCGTTGGCCGTGGCCCTGGCCCTGGAGATGAATCGGCCGATGGTGTTTGCGCGCAAGGAAGCTAAAACTTACGGCACCAAGCAATTGGTTGAAGGAGACTTCCGCGCCGGCGAACGGGCGCTGGTGATCGACGACGTGATCACCAGTGGCACCGCCAAGATCGAAGCCTTCGCCCCCTTGCGCGATGCCGGTTTGCGCATTTCCGATGTGGCGGTTGTCATCCGCCGCGAGCAACGCGGCGTCGAGCTCCTCGCGCAAGCGGGCGTTCGTTTGCACGCGGTGCTGTCGGCGGAGGATCTGTTCGGGCACTTGCGGGCCGAGGCCCTGATCGGGGAATCGGCCTTGGCGCGCGCGTTGGAATTCATCGCGCACGGTTGCTAGGCGACACCTCTCCACGTCGATCCACGCTTGTTATGTCGAGTCACGTCCTTGCCTACCGCCACCGCGGGTTGCGGGTGCACTACCAGCATCTGCCGGGCCCGCTGACGGCGATCGCGTTGGTGGTGCGCGCCGGTGCGCGCCTCGACGGCCGCCACCCCGGGATCGCGCACATGGCCGAGCATATGTTGTTTCAAGGCACCACGTCCCTGGATCAACTGGCGCTCAATCGGCGCGCGGCGGAACTGGGTGGCGAACACAACGCTGACACCGGCTACGAAGACATCTCGCTGACGTTCGAAGTCTTCAACGAGGATGTCCCCGAAGCACTCGCGTTGCTGGCGGAGCAGTTTTATCACACCCGCGTCGACCGCGAGCGCTTTCGCAAAGAGCGCCGCGTCGTGCTCGACGAGGTGCGCAGCCGCGCCGATGATCCGAACGACTATCTGCATACGCAGGCCTGGTGCCGCTTCTTCGGCGGCGCGCTCGCCCATCCGGTGTGCGGGACCTCGGGGACGCTGAACGATATGGACGCAGACGACGTCGCGCGGTTCTTGCGCCGCGGCTTCGTGCACGCCAACGCCGTCCTGTCGATGGTTGGAGGGGTGTCGTTCGACGCCGCTCGACACGCCGTGCGCCAGCATTTCCGCCACGGCCGCGGCGGCCCGGCGCCGGTTGCGGCGCCGGTCGTGGCCGGCAACACGGGCCGCGTCCGGCTGCGCCGCTTCGGTGGCGGGCAGGCGTACGTCAGTACGATGTTCGAGGTGGTGCCGAACGCCCGCGAGATCGTCGCGCTGGGGGTCGCGCTCGATCTGGTCGGCGCCGATCCGGACAGTCGGCTGTTTCAGGAAGTGCGCGAACGGCTCGGCTTGGGATACGACGTCTCGGCGACACTGGACTGGGGACCCGACTGGGCGGTCGCGACGGTATCGGCCAGCGCGGGTCGCGCCCAGCTCGATCGTCTACTCCACACGGTGGCCGAAACTTGCCGGCGCGCCGCGGACGAGGGATTCGCGCCCGACGAACTGCATCGGGCGCGCAAGAAGATTCGCTATCGCTATGCGTCCCTGGCCGAGAGTCGCTTGAATCAAGCCCTCGCGCTCGCCGAAGGGGCGTTGAGCGGATTCCCCACCCCCGCCGAGGCCGAGCGGATCGCGGCACGATTGTCGGCGGCGGACATCGAAGCCGCCTGGCGCCGCGCGCTCGGCAGTCGCACGCTCACCGTGATCCTCGCCGGGTGAGCGATTTACCCGGCGCGCTCGATTCGCTACACACCAACGCGGAGGTCTGCATGCCTGAGTGGTCAGCCGTCGCCGCCGACACCAAGGTCGAAACGCCCGAAGGATCGATGACGATCCGCGCGGTCGCCGGTCAAGCGATTGCGGTACTGACGAAGGCGGCGGACGGTACGCATCGTTTTCGGCTGATGAAAGATGTCGAGAAAATCGCCGATCAACAACCCGTGCTGCGGATCACGCTCGACAACGGATCGAGCTTCCGGGTCGGCCCGCAACAGATCGTGTTCGCGCACGGCATGGTCGAAACCCGCGCGGCCGATATCGCGCCCGGCGTCGCAGTCGAATCGGCATTTCATTTTCCCGCCGGCCATCAGTACCGGAACGCGGCCGGCACCCTCCAGACTTCCACCGGTGCGTGGCGGGTGACGGCCGTCGAGGCCGCGGGGACCGCGGATGTTTACCGGTTGCACGTCAACCAAACCGGAATGTTCTTCGTGAGCGCCGGCGTGTTGTGCAAGGCCGATGGGAACTAGCACGAGCTGCGTGACCGGCGACGCGGCGGGAAGGACGGAACGATGAAAGCGACCGACTGCGTACTGTACAGCGGCGGACTCAAAGGTGCCGAGGCGGCGTTCGGCGCGGCGGCCGATCGCTACGGCGTCGAGGAGGTGAACTTCACCTTCGAAGGACACCAAATCGAACGCACGCGCGGCGTGCGCACGCTGACGCACGCCGAATTGCAGCAAGGCGACGTAAGTCTCGCGTACGTGTCGAAGCTGATGAATCGCCGCTACCCAGATACCGAGTACATCAAGAAGGTGCTGCAGACGATCTGGCACCAGGTGAACAACGCGCAGGAGATCTACGTCGTCGGCAAGGTGCTCGACGACGGCACGGTCATGGGCGGCACCGGCTGGGGCGCCGAGTTCGCCAAGCTGTGCAACAAGCCGCTGTTCGTGTTCGATCAAGAACGCGACGGCTGGCGGCACTGGACCGGTTCGTCCTGGGAAGCCAACGAACCGACGATCAGTCACCCGCACTTCGCCGGCACCGGCACGCGCTACCTCCAAGAGAACGGCGCCAAGGCGATCGACCGACTGTTCGCGCGGTCATTCAGCACGTAGTGAGAAATCGCTGCCGGGTTCCAACGCGCAGCGCTGAAAGCCTCCTGCGAACCGGTCCATCATGACCGCGTTATGGTTGCGACGCTACGCGGAGTTCATCGCGCGGCACGCGTGGGCGGTGTTGGTGGCGTCGACAGTCGCGTCCGCGATCATCGCCGCGGGGATGAGCCGGCTCGCGGTCGTCCTCGATCCCGATCAAGAGTTGCCGCCTGATCATCCCTACGTCGTCGCGGATCGGGCCATCCGCAAGGAATTTGGCGGGACCAACTTCGTGGCCATCGCCTTGGTGCCGAAATCGGGGGACATATGGCAGCCCGATGTCCTGCGCGCGGTTCACGACCTGACGCTCGATGTGCTCAACGCTTCCGGTGTGATCAGGCAGAACGTCGTCAGTCTCTCCTCGCCGTACGTTCGGATACCCGAGGACCAAGGCGGCATCCTGGTGAGCGACTATCTCATGAAAGACGTGCCGACGGACGCTGCCGCGGCCGCCGCGCTGCGCGCCCGTTACCATCAGGAGCCGCTGTTCAAAGGGACGGTGGTGAGCGACGACGAACGCGCCGCGCTGGTGCTCGCCGATTTCTATGACGAGTCGACCGGAGGAATGATCGCGGCGACCGTCGACAGCGTGGTGTCGAAGTACCGGTCGCCGACGATCGACATCGCCGTGACCGGATCGCCGATCTTCGGCAACGCTGAAGCCATGCTGGTCGGCGAGCAAGGCAAGTATTTCGCGGGCACCATCGTGGCCGTCTTTGTCGTCCTGTGGCTCGCGTTCGGCCAATTGCAGGGCGTAATCCTGCCGAGCGCGACGGCGCTCCTGAGCACCGCGTTGACCCTGGGCGTCATGGGATTCGCCGGGATTCCGATCAACGCGTGGACCTCGGCCGTGCCTCTGATGGTGGTGACCGTCGCCGCCGGACATTCGGCGCAAATGCTCAAGCGCTACTACGAGGAGTTCGCCAGGCTCGGAGATCGGACGGCCGCGGTGGTGGCGTCGACCGAGCGCATCGGCATGGTGATGATGGCGGCCGGCGCGACGGCAGGATGTGGCTTTGCCGCTTTGTCGCTGCTCGGCATTCCGACGCTGGCGCAATTCGGCATCGGCGTGGCGTGCGGCATCGGCGCGGCGGTGATGTTGGAGATGAGCTTCATGTTGGCGCTGCGAGTGGTGTGGCCGGCCGGCCGCTCGGCGCGGAGCGAGGGGCCGCTCCCACAGTGGATTGGGCGGGTGCTGGTGCCGCTCGAATCCGCGGTGCGCGCCACGCCGCTCGCGGTGGTCCTCGCCTTTGTGCTCGTCGCGCTTGTCGCGGTTGCCGGCTATCCGCGCTTGATGACGGAGGTGAACACGCAACAATACTGGTCGGAGCGCACGCAGGCGGGACACGACCTGCGCGTGTTCCAGAAACACTTTCCCAGCACCACGACCTTCACCGTTCTGCTTGAGGGTGACGCCGATGTGATCCAGACCCCGGAGGCGATCGAGCTGATGACCGGCCTGCAGGACGCGATGGCGCAGGTTCCCGGGGTCGGGCGGACGTCCTCGGTCGCCGACATCATCCGCCGGACGTACGAGGTGTTTGCGCCCGAAGACGCGCACCGCGGTTTGCCGTCCGATGCGGCGCTCATTCGCCAATTGTTCTTTCTCGCCCAGTCCCCAGGGTTCGAACGCTTCGTCGATCGCTCGTTCAGCCGGTCCGTGGTGCAGGGATTTCTCGATCGCGAAGATTCGGCGCTGACGCGCGCCGTGGTCGCGCGGCTGGAAGGCTATCTCGCCGAGCACCCACCGCAACGGATCCGCGTGAAGCTGGCCGGCGGCGTCGGGCCGACGCTGCTCGCCCTGAACGACTACACGGTGCACGGGAAGGTGCTCAACATTGCGGTGGTCTTCACCGTGATCTTCTGCATCGCCAGCCTGTTGCTGCGGACGTGGCTGGGCGGCGCGTTTGTCACCGCGCCGCTGGTGATGGCGCTGGTCGTGAATCTCGGGGTGTTTTCCTGGCTGCGGATCGCGTTCGATCTCAGCGGCGCCTCGATCGCCGCCGTCGGCGTGGGGATCGGAGCCGACTACGCCATCTACTGTCTGTACCGATTGCGTGAGGAGTTCCGCCGCAGCGGGGTGATCGAGCCGGCGCTGGCGGCGATGATGGCGACCACCGGCCGCGCGGTGGTCTTCGTGGCGCTGGCCATCAGTGCCGGCTTCGGCGTTTACCTCCTGTCCGACTTCTACGCGTTCAGAATCTTGGGACTGTTCGTGCCGTTGACGATGCTGATCAGTTGCGTGACGGCGTTGGCGCTCCCGACGGCTCTGGTGCTCTTACTGCGCCCGCGGTTCATCTTCGGCGCTCAACGCAAGCCGTAGGTTGGATCGAACTCGCCAAAGGCAAGCAGCGCTCGAATCTGGCACTGCAGGTCGCTGCGATTCTGGATGTCTCGGCGGGATGGTCTTCTTAGATTTGCGTATCGGCGCGCCGAGAAATGAGCGGTGGCGTGGCCATGCACTTGCTCAGAGCAGGCATCGGAGGATACCAAATGAGGGGCCACGCCGGAGTTATCGAGATGAAAGCTTCAGCGCCGCAAGACCCGTCAAATCCGGCAGCCGACGCTCATGCGATCAGCGGCTCGCCGACGGTCAGGCGTTGCGCGAAAGCGTGCCGCGCACGAGTCACGCCGCCTGGAAGCGGCCGGCCAAAGGGGAAATCGGACACCTTCGATCGGGCGATCGGTGAGTGTGCCTTGGCTTATGCGGATCAAAATGCGAAAGACCACGCGGCGCTGGTGGCCGCGGTGAAGGCTGGGCGGATCAAGGCGCTGGTGGAGGAAGAGTAGGGTGAGACCGGATCGTCCGCCCCAGCACGCTGACAGCCAAACCTCGTCACGCACTGCACCTCGCGGGAACGGTCCGATGCGCCGCGGCGTAGCCGTGCCATGAGCGATTCCGATCAAGCGAGCGACGACGCAGCCTGGCAGCGTTGGCTGCCGGGCCTGCGTGTGATGCGATCATATCAGCGGGCCTGGTTGCGCCACGACCTAGCCGCCGGGCTGGTGCTCACGGCGATGTTGGTACCCGTCGGCATCGCGTATGCCGAGGCGTCGGGCGTGCCGGGCATCTACGGCCTCTACGCGACGATAGTGCCGTTGCTCGCCTATGCCGTCTTCGGTCCGAGCCGCATCCTCGTGCTCGGCCCGGACTCCGCGCTGGCGGGCGTCATCTTCGCCGTCGTGGCGCCGCTCGCCAACGGCGACCCGGCGCGGGCCATAGCACTCGCTGGCGGGATGGCGATTGTTTCGGGAACGGCATGCGTGGCGGCCGGCGTTGGACGACTGGGATTTGTGACCGAGCTGCTCTCAAAACCGATTCGCTACGGCTATATGAACGGCATCGCGCTCACCGTGCTCTTGAGTCAATTGCCGAAGCTGCTGGGTTTCTCCGCCAAGGCCGAGGGGCCGCTGCGGCAGCTGTGGGCAATCGCCCGGGGCGTGATCGACGGCAGAACTAACATCGCGGCGTTGCTGGTCGGAGCAAGCACGCTGGTCGTGATTCTGGTGTTGCAACGCCGCCCGCGCCTTCCCGCCGTGCTGACGGCCGTGGTGGCGGCGACCGTTGCCGTGGATGCCTTCGACCTTGCGACGCGCGCGGGGGTGTCGGTGCTCGGCCCGCTGCCCCACGGCTTGCCGCTGCCGTCGCTGCCGCTGATCGGCGTCGAGGACATCACGCCGGTGTTGATCGGCGGACTGGCGGTGGCGTTGGTGTCGTTCGCCGATACCAGCGTGCTGTCGCGCGCCTACGCGGCGCGCATGGGCACGCCGGTTGATCCGAACCAGGAGATGCTAGGGCTCGGCATCGCCAACCTTGCCGCCGGCTTCTTTCAAGGCTTTCCAATCAGCAGCAGCGCGTCGCGAACTCCGGTGGCCGAGACCGCCGGCGCGCGAACGCAACTGACCGGTGTCGTCGGTGCGCTCGCGATCGCGATCCTGCTGATTGCCGCCCCGAACTTACTGCGGGATCTACCGAGCACGGCGTTGGCGGCGGTGGTCATCGCCGCGGCCATCGGACTCGTGGAGGTCGGCGACCTGCGCCGCATCTATCGCATCCAGCAATGGGAGTTCTGGCTGTCGATCGTCTGCTTCGTCGGCGTCGCGGTGTTCGGCGCGGTCGAGGGCATTGGAATCGCGATCGTCATCGCGGTGATCGAATTTCTGTGGGACGGCTGGCGGCCGCATTCGGCGGTGCTCGGTCGGGTCGACCGGATGAAGGGTTACCACGACATCAGCCGCTATCCCGAGGCGAGTCGGATTCCCGGCCTGGTGCTGTTTCGCTGGGACGCGCCGCTGTTCTTTGCGAATGCGGAACTCTTCCGCGACCGCGTGCTCAGCGCCGTGCGCAGTTCGCCGACGCCGGTTCGTTGGGTGGTGGTCGCGGCCGAGCCGGTCACCAGCATCGACATCACCGCTGCCGACATCGTCGCCGAACTCGACGACGCGCTCCACGCCGAGAGCATCGAGCTGTGCTTCGCCGAGATGAAGGATCCCGTCAAGGACAAGCTGAAGCGCTTCGAACTCTTCGCGCGCTTCGGCGCCGAGACGTTTTACGCCACGCTCGGCGAAGCGGTGAAGGCCTACCTCGCCACCCATCCGGTTGAGTGGGTCGATTGGGAGCGGGAGGTGCCGTAGCCCCCGGACTATTTCTCGTTGAGCAGTGTTCGTTTTGCGACTGCCAGCTCCTTGAGCTTCTCCGCGCTGACCTTCGGGTAGTGCAAGTCGAGCGAGGCGAGCGCATCGATGATCGCGGCGGCGACGACGACGCGGGTGAACCACTTGTTGTCGGCGGGCACAACGTACCAAGGCGCCTCTTTTGTCGCGGTGTTGCGGATCATGTCTTCGTAGGCGGTCATGTAGTCATCCCAAAACGCCCGCTCCTTGATGTCGTTGGCGGAGAACTTCCAGTTCTTCTCGGGATTTTCGAGTCGCTCGAGGAAGCGCCGTTTCTGTTCCTTCTTGGACACGTGGAGAAAGAATTTGCGCACCAGCACGCCGTTGCGCGTGAGATAGCGCTCGAAACTACGGATGTCCTGGAAACGCTCGTTCCAGATGTCCTTGGTCACCAGCTCGGGCGGGAGCGTTTGTTTGGCCAGGAGTTCCCGGTGCACCCGAACCACCAGGGTCTCTTCGTAGTAGCTGCGGTTGAAGATGCCGATGCGCCCGCGCTCGGGCAGGCACTTCATGCAACGCCACAAGAAGTCATGGTCGAGGTCCTCGGCGGACGGTGCTTTGAACGAATAGACCTGACATCCCTGCGGATTGACGCCCGACATGACATGCTTGATGGTGCCGTCCTTGCCGGCAGCGTCCATCGCCTGGAACACCAGCAGGACCCCCCATCGATCCTGTGCGTAGAGCATGTCCTGCTCTTCGGCGAGGAGATCGGTGCCCATCGCCAACGCTTCTTTGGCGCGCGGCTTGTCTTCCGATCCGAAGTCGAGTGTGTCGGCCGGGTCGATATCCTTGAGGCGAAACCTTTTGCCGTCGGTGACGCGGAACGGCTTCGCAAAACCGCGCGCTCGTTTGATCAGTTTCTTGTTGTTCATTCGCTACCCTTCAGGTTTCACAATAGTTGGATTCGTGGCCGCAGCCAACGCTGTGCGGCTCCCTGCGCGTCGGCGTTCATCCGCCGAGGAGGATCGCTACGCCGACCAGCGCGAGGCCGATGGCGACCATCGCCACGCCCGCCAGGAGGGGGTTCGTGTGAACGAGCCGCCCCCACTTATGACCGACGAGGAACAGCATCGCGATCAACAGCGCGTTCGAGACTCGGAGCGCCCGGATCGGCTCCGCGAAGAGCAGGAACGGCGTCGACGCTGGCAGGCACGCGAGGACCACCAGCCAGAAGCAGGCGATCGCGCCGTAGAGGTCGTCGCGAGTCACGGTGATCTTCGGTGCATCACTGTTGGTGAGGTACGTGAGGATCGAGCGGCAGAACACGTCGCGGTCCGCCGGATCGCTGAGGGCCTCGAGGCGCGGCTCGATGTCGGTGCGGATGATGTCGAGTGCGCGCTCGCGATCGGGCGTCCGCTGAATCGCCTCGATCAGCCGCGCCTTTTCGGCACGCTCGGTCATGCAGTTCATGACGTACATGATCGCGTCAATGATTCCCCATGCGATGTTACAGCCGAGTGCCGCCTGCAGGAGTCGGCGCGCGCCGGTGTCGCCGTCGCCGATGCTCAGGCCGGCAGTGAGCGTGGCTCCAAGCACCATAATGAGGCCGAACAACACTTCGCCCAAGCGACTCGCGGAGTCGAGGTAACGCTCCACGAAGCTTGCTCGTGTGGTCGGTGCGGTCATGAGCAGTGTGATGACCGCTCATTCCGGTGGCGGTTGTGGCTTCGGCATCGATGCGTCGGTGTCGCCGGACGCCTGCACATCGCCAACCGCCTCGTAGCGCGTTCCGGTCACCAAGACTTCAGTGCGCGCTCGCACCGCGAGGGCGATCCGTTCGCCGATGGCCTTCGCGCTGCGCTCCTCGATGGCGTGAATGTCGCTCGGCGCCGGTACCCGCGGGCTGACGACCTCGGTTCGGACGGCCCAGGCGGACTCGCGACGCACGGCGTCGACGGCAGTCACGAACGTATTCGGCAGGGTCTGCAATTCGCGGCGAACGGTGTCTTCGACGATCTGCTGTCGGCCCACGGCATCCGGCGATGCGCTCCCGAAGTGCGCTTCGCCGAAGAGCACGCGGCCCTTCGACGTGATGTCCGCCGATTCGGCCGCGCGTACGACCACGCGCACGCTCTGCTCTCCCAGACGCTCGCGCAAAAGCTGCTCGAAGCGCGCGATGCGCGTGGGGCTCGGTGCCCGAGGACTCTCGATGGAGACGATCACCACCGGACCGGTGGCGAGCGTGACCAACTCGACGTCCTTCAAATTGACGTCTGGACGGGTGGCAACGACTTCGCGGGCCACCTGCTCGGCCTGCTGCAAGAGGCGCATGTCCGGCGAGATCGGCGCGGTGGTCACCTTGCCGTTGAGACTGAGGTAAGGACGCAAGGTGGTCGACCCGGTTGCGGTGACGTCTTTGGTGAGCGCGCAGCGCATGAAAAGCTGCACGCTTTCACCCAATCGGCCGCCGAGCGCGTCTTGAATCTCCTTGACGCGCCCGGGCCCGATCACGTGCGGTGTGCGAACCTCCGAGAGCACATCGACGCCCGCGTCGCTGCGGCTGAAGGTGACGCTGACCAGGGCCGTGCTGGGTTCGTGCGACAGCTCTTCGTCGAGCACGGCGGTAATCGTGCGTTGTGTGTGAATGTTGTCGACCATGCGCACCAAGTACCGGGTGAGCAAGCCGGCGACGAGCAGGAGACCGATCGTGGCGGGCAGGAAGCGCCGCGCCAGGCTGCGCATCGAGCCCATCTCGGCCCAGGTCACGAACCCCGCAATGATGAACAACACCGCCGCCACGGCGAGAATGGCCAACACGTTGGCAAAGAAGAGCAGGAAGGCGCCCCACGCGCCTTGATAGGCCCCCGACGCGAGGCACAACCCGATCGCTGCCACCGGCGGATTGAGGGCCGTGGCGATCGCGACACCAGGGAGCGCGGGACTGACGCGCTCGTCGATCATCGCCAAGACGCCGGCGAAACCGGCGAGCGCGGCGACGAACAGATCGATGAGGGTCGGGGTGGTTTGCGCCAGCAGAGCCGGGGTGGGATCGCCCCAAAACGGGATCAGCCCGAGCAGATAGGTCAGCACCACGCCGACGAACGCGCCGCCGAACTCGGCGGCGAGTGCAATCCGCAGCAGCCGCAGGTCGCCGCGCATCAAGCCGAGCGAGATGCCGATGATCGGCGTCATCAGCGGCGCGACGACGTTGGCGCCGATCAGGGTGGCGTCGCTGTTGATGAGCAGCGCAAAGCCCGCGATCAGCTCGGAGATGCCGAGTAACACATAGTAGGTCGCCGTCGGCTGCGAGCCGATCTCGATGTCTTCGAGGACAGTGGCGCGCCGCTCGGCGGACACTGCTCCGAGACTGAGTACGGCCCGAACCCACGCCTCCGGCCAAGACTGTAGGGGCCGCCGCGGTGAGCCGACGTCGTGTGGGACCTTGGCGCCGCCCTCGAAGGGGCTCATCGAGAGAACTCAGTAGGCATCGAAGATCGATGGCGCCGCGCCTCGCGGCGTTGCGGTTGGACTCGATGGTGCGACTGCGGCCACTGTGTTGGTCGGCGTGGCCGTCGGTTGCACGAACGTTGCGGGCGCTTCGGTTGTCTCGACGGGCGGCGCCTTCTCGGTTGCCGGGATCTCCGGCGCCTCCGCTTCGCCCGCCGCCGGCGCGGCTGGTGTCGGCCCCGGCAAGCGCCAGATGAGTTGCGCGTTGTTTACCCACCCCTTGAGCTCGCTCGTGGCGCTCTCGACATAGGCAAAGCCGCGCTCGATTTTGAAGCGCGTCACCTTTTCGTGCAGCGACAGTTCGCCGACGAGTTTCGACGACAGCGAAGGTTCGCTGTAAACCTTCATCCCTTCGACGCCCGCGAAGTACGCGCGCCCGCCCGCCGCTCGAGGCGGGGGCGTCGCCGTCGGCGCTGGTGTGGGCGTTCCCCCAAACCACCCGCCCACGCGCTGCATCGACGCGCAACCGGCAACGGCGAGCAGTATGCCCAGGACCGCGGCGACGGGAGCCATTCGCTTTGATCGTCTGGGTGCCCGTAGCGATCGTGTCTCGGTGTCTTTCATGACTTCGAACGTCTATCAGAGCATTCTGGATAGTCCATCGGCATCAGAAATTGAAGTTCGTGTAGAGCATGGAGTTGACCCACGTCGCACTCCCGCCGATGGCTTCACGAAAACCGCTGTTCGGTACCGCCATGCTGACCGCAACCGTCATCGACCACCAGTTGGTTGCGGTGAGATCGAGGATCGCGTCGATCTCGTCGGCGAGTTGGCGGCTGCTGACTCGCGTCGGCACCGGACCGAAACTCTCCTCTCGGTCCGCCAGGAGGAACTTGTAGTAGAAGAGGTTGAACGTGAAAAGCTCGTTGGGGGAGAGTTTGAGCCGCACCATGTGCGAGCGCAGGTTGCTGTTCGACACGATCCACTCGCCCAGCAACTCGCCTTGAAACCAGTTGCCCCAGTCGGAGAGACCGGCGAACAGCGGGTCGAAGTTGCGTGCGCCGCCACCGCTGAACGAGGCGAAACGATAGGACAACTGCGGCGACCACGGCAGCCGTGAGAGGGCGTATGCCGGCGCGATGTACCAGCCGTAGGCTTCGGAGTTTCCAACCGCGGCGGAGTTGGTTTCGGCAACGAAGCTGGTCGTGTACTGGAAGTCGGCGAGCGACGGCAGCGGCGTCGCGTCCTGGTAGACGTAGAATCCGTTCAAGCCGTCGCGCGACCGTTCGTCCGATTCGTAGACGTTGAAGTACATCAAGCCGGTTTTCAGCGTCTTCACGATCTCGTCTTGGAAGGCGTATTCCATCCGCCCACCGGCGACGCGGGTACGGGTGCTGGGATCGTCGTTGAGCTTCAAATGGAAGGCTTCGAGCAGCCAGTCGCCGACGGCGAGGCGCGCGGTGCCGGCCTCGCGGAATGCCTTTCGCGGTGAGATCCAACAAGCGCCGCGGGCGCCGCAATCGTGCGCGCCTTGCCAGAACAGCAGCCCGTCGAACACTTGGTAGTTCTGGTTGCCGTAGCCGAGTTCCACCGCGTTGTATCCGAGACCCGGCAGTGCGTTGCCCGATTGCCAACCGAGGAACGCCGCCTCGATGGTGGATTTGTTAGTGTTGAAGTCGGAAAAACTGGTGGCGCCGGGATCGATGCCCCCGCCCGACAGCGAAAAGACCCCGCTGATGCGCCCGTGCAGGGCGCCGTACTGATCGAGATCGAGTCGGCCGTTCAGACCGATCTCGTTGGAGTGTTGCATCGACAAATCGCTCTTGTGGATCGGCCCGGTCGCCCACGTGCCGCCGAACCCTGCGTTGCCCTCAGCAAAGCCCGCGACCTGAACGTTGAGCGTCGGCTGCAACGCGAGCGGGCCGTACGCCGCCTCGCCGAAACCGAGGGTCTTGGGCAGCGCGAAGCCCGCGTCGGCCGGCGGACCACCGGCTGTGCCCACCTCCAGGGTGACGCCGCGGGGACCCAGTCCAAATTGAATTCCTCTGCCCTCGGCGATCAGGTCGACGACCACGCCCTTCGCGTTACGCATTCGCAGCCGGTTTTTGCCGCGGCCGAATTCTCCGCCAACGCCGAGCGCGCTGTATTGGCCGTTCAAGTCTTCGGCCCGTTTCAAGTGAGAGACGACTCCGCGGGCCGTCATCGCGGCCACTCCAGCACCCACACCGATTCCATCCAGACGCAGCGGGTACTCTTGTCCCTGAAACTGCAGCGTCCCGGCCCCCCAAACGAAGCCGACGCCCAGGCCGGCGGATCGAACGGTGACGGTGATCGTGGCGCTTGCAGGCAATGCTTCAGACGATTCTTCCTGAGCCGATTCCGCCAGCGCGAACCCCGCCGGCACCGCAATGGGGCTGCAGGCGATCAGAAAAATCAAAAGCGGGAAACGGGAAACGGGAAATGCAAAACACCCAACGGATCGGCTCGGCGGAGGATTGGCCGGTTTCCGCTGTTGCGTTTCCGGTTTCCCGTTTTGCATTGGCCTCAAAGCGCCGCAGCCTAATCAATCGTTCCGCGCTGTCCCGACGAGGCCTTCGGATAGCGACGACTGCCGAGATCGATCTGCAGTTGTGCGGCCGACAAATCGAGCGGCGGCTCGAAGACGATGACCACCCCACGGTCACTGCGCAGTCCGAGCGGTGTCGGCTTGTAGATGCCCTCGATGTTGCGCGGCTGTCCGAGGTCGTACACCTTGCCGATGCAGCCGGCAGTCGGCTGGGCTCCGCGCAGGGCGAGTTGATACACCTTGTCCCGATATCGCAGCGTCCCCTCGACCAGACTGAAGCCCAGCGCCGATGCGACGGGGCTGCTCGAGACCGTGATCGTCGCGTCTGGTGCGCGCGTCGCTTGCTCGCCGCACACCGCCGCGGGTGCCAGCAGGGCGACGAGGAGACTTGTGAGAACCGAGATTCGGATTGGTCGCAGGAGCATCACGCCATCCAGATCATCATGCGTCTTGTACTCGATCCGACGCGCAATTGTCGACGCCGCGGTCTCCACGACTCCCGACTCACCACCCACCAATCACGACTCGCCACCTGCGCTAAATCATTTGCGGTGGTCCCGCGGCGTGGTAATGCCGTCGCGGCAAGGAGCGAAGGATGGCCGACAACCTCGCATGCGTGAAGGCCGAGATGAAGAAGGTCGCGATGCAGCGGATGGCGATTCCGAGCCCGGGGCCGGGGCAAGCCTTGCTCAAAATGCGGCTCTCGACCATCTGTGGCAGCGACATTCACATTGTCGACGAGATGCCCGTGCCGGCGGGCGTGCCGATGGGTCATGAGGGGGTGGCGGAGGTGGTCGACGTTGGCGACGGTGTGACCGGGTTTCAGCGCGGCGACCGCGTGGTGGCGTCGTGTCTCTACGGCTGCGGCATGTGTCCTCGTTGCCAAGAGGGCAATCGACAAGTGTGCGAACGATATGTTGCACCGATGAACCTGCTGTTCGGTTGCCAAGGTGAGTACTACCTCGTCAACAGCGCAGAGGTGAACATGGCCAAGGTACCCGACGAGGTCGAAGACGAGTCGGCGCTTCTCGCCACCGATATCATGTCGACCGGTTTCGCTGCGATCGAGAACGCGCAGCTTCAGTTCGGCGATGCCGTCGCCATCTTCGCCCAGGGGCCCGTCGGCCTTTGCGTTACCGCCGCGGCGCGGGCGCGCGGCGCCGGCTTCATCATCGCGGTGGAATCGATTGCCGAGCGGATCGCGGTCGCGAAGCGTCTGGGCGCGGACGCCGTCGTGAAGCCGGCGACGGCAGTTGACGAGATCATGAGGCTGACGGGGGGGAAGGGCGTGGACGTCGCGGTGGAAGCGTTGGGGAGCGAGGCGACGCTGCAGAATGCATTCAAAGTGGTCCGATGGGGCGGGGCGGTCTCGAGCGTCGGCGTATACGGAGCGTACCCAACGGTGTCGCTGCCCACCGACGGCACGTTTCTCCATCGAAGATTCGTCACGACGCTGTGCCCCGGCGGATCGGATCGCTTGCGACGCATGATGGATCTGGCGCGCTACAGCAAGGTGGATCTCCGGCCGCTGTTCACCCACCAGATGAAGTTAAGCGACACGGTTGCCGCCTACGATCTCTTCCGCAACCGGCGCAACGGCGTGATCAAAGTCGCGCTGCGCCCGTAGGGGGCGCGCAGGTAGCGCACGCCCTCCCGGGCGCGCTCGCGCAGCCTTCACCTCAACCCGCTCAAAGTTGCGGCGCCCCCGAAGCTCAGGCAAAGATCGGTTGCCGGGACCTTACGCGTGAAGCCGATCGACAGCATCCTGAAGATCTTGCGGCAGCAGGACGGAAACGAGCTGAAGTTGGCCTCGGATCGCCGGCCGCAGATGTTCAAGGACTCGGTCGAGTTGCCGCTGACGATCCCGCCGATGTCGACCGAGCAGATCCGCAAGGTGCTGGATGATCTCTGGACTGAGCACGCGTCGACGGTAGGGGATCGCGGCGAGGCGGCGTTCACGTATGCGAGCGCCGAGTTGGGAACCTTCGTCCTGACGTTGCGCCAGCCCGACGATTCGACGCTCGAGGTATCTGTTCGTCGCGATGACGGCGCAACCCGTGACGACGTCGGGCCGGCGACCGATTCACGCCGCGAAACCGCTCTGGCTGGTGCCGACGCTGCGAAAGCCCCGGACGAACTGATCGCGCTGGTGACGCGGGCGATCGCGCGCGGTGCCAGCGACATTCATTTGAGCCCGCGCCGGCCGCCGGTCGTGCGCATCAACGGCGAACTGCAGACGTTCGATGGCTCGCCGGGATTTGATGCAACGCCGCTGATCGGCGGGCACGACCGCGTGGAGCACGTGCGCACCCGCGGATCGATCGATCGCGCGTTCGATGTGCCGGGAATCGGGCGATTGCGGGTGAACGTGTACGCGAGCGAAGAGGGCCTGTGCGCCGCCGTCCGGATCCTTCGAAAACAAGCCCCCGCCCTTGGCGAGCTGAATCTGCCGCCGCACATTGCGTCGCTCGGCGAGTTGCCTCACGGCCTCATCGTCGCGTGTGGACCGACCGGTTGCGGAAAGAGCACGACACTGGCGGCGCTGGTCGAACACGTGCTGCGGGCACGTCCGCAGGTGCTGGTCACGTTCGAAGATCCGATTGAATATGTCATTCGACCGCACGCGCAAGGTCTGGTCCGCCAGCGTGAAGTCGGTACCCATGTGCGCGACTTCGCTACCGGCTTGCGCGACGCCTTGCGCGAAGACCCGGACATGCTGCTCATCGGCGAAATGCGTGATCCCGAAACCATCGGTCTGGCTCTGACCGCGGCCGAGACCGGTCACCTGGTCTTCACCAGCCTGCACAGCCGCACCGCGCCGTCGGCGGTTGAGCGGATCATCGATACGTACGCTCCGGAACGTCAGCGGCAGATTCGCGTGCAACTCGCCGATTCCTTGCGGGCGGTGATCTCACAGCGCCTAATTCCCACGGCCGACGGAAGCGGCCGAGTTCCGGCGGTGGAGGTGCTCCGCGTCACCGACGCGGTGGCCAACTTGATCCGCGACGGACGAACCGCGCAGATCGTCAACGCACTACAGGCCGGCGCCGGCGACGGCATGGTGGTCCTCGAACGCAACTTGGCGGATTTGGTCCGGGCCGGCCGTATCCGTCGCGAGACGGCGGTGGCAGCGGCCAACGATCCGGCGTCGCTGAACGAGTATCTGCGATCGGGAGGTCACGCCTAGATCTTCGGGCCGCGGCGTTAGTCGGTCGACTTCGGGCGACGATAGTTGATGATCGCCGCGCCCGCCTCGATGCCGGCGGCAAGATGCGGATCCGCCACCGGCGAACCCGCGACCAGCCGCAGCGGAATCTCCCCGGCCCAACAGGGAACCGCGAGATCGTCCTCGTCGTCGAGCGGCGGGCCGGAGCGGATCTTGGCCGACGCCTCGTTGAGCGGCAACCGCAGGACCGCCGTCGCCTTGAGTTCTTGTGGGCTCGGAGGACGGACCTGACTCCAGCGCGCCTTGAGTACGTGATCGACGATCGCCTCGAGGGCGGCTAGCCGCTCGTTCGGATCGAGGACAGCGGTCGCCGCGCCCAGCACCATGGCCGAGCGGTAGTTCATGGAATGGTGAAAGGCCGAGCGCGCGAGCACCAAACCATCGAGCAGCGTGACCGTGGCGCACACAGGAATCTCGTCGGCGAGGGTCCGCAGCATACGGCTGGCCGCCGATCCGTGGATATACAGATCATCGCCGCGCCGCGCATAGGTTGTAGGGATCACGTAGGGCTGATGGTCAGAGACGAAGCCGACGTGACACACCAGCCCCTCGTCGAGGATCGCGTAGAGGGTTGCGCGGTCGTAGCGGCCACGTTCCGATCTCCGATGCAGTCGCGTGCGAGCCGTCGGCGATTGTAGGATCTGCATTCGTCACTCCGTGCCTTGCTTGATACGCGGCGTCGGCTGGTCCGACAAGGTGTTGCGTTCGTACGAACGAGGAAGCGCGGGACATCAGTCGTGGCTCTGACAACCATCAGGATCAGGCGTGCCCGCCGAGGGGCGATGAGCAGTCCATCAGCATTACTCAATTCGCAGAAGCGAGGTGCGATCATGTTCGAGGGCGTATCGACAGTTGGGGTAGCGATCCTGCTCGGGCTGTTCCTGGTGATCGGCAGCGGGTTTGTGTTGATCAACTACTCATCGTACCGCTCCCACTAGCGACTTGCGGAGCAGCCGTTGAGGGCGGCCGTGACTGCACTAACGAGGCAGTCGACCGTCACATGATGGCGGCGGCCGCAGTCGAAGGCGTCGCAGCGATCGAGGGTGGCCTCTCCGAGTGCGATGGCCACGCCCAGAACCAGCTCGTCAACGCTGACCGCGTTGTTGTCGTCGCAGTCGCCAATGCACGTGCCGACGGCAGGGTCTTGGACGGGACCCTACCGGTGCCGCAGTAGTTGCCGGATTGTTGCACGCAGAACGTGAGCAATATTCCTTGATGCATCCTTGACTCGTGCAGCACTTCACATGACAGGCGGGTAATTGAGGGTAACAGAGCGAGTCTGCTCGGACCGCAGCGCTGGAGCCGATGCAGAGGATTTGAACGATCCCAATTGCGATGAGTGCCGGCTGACAGTGGCTCGCGGCGGCAATCCAGTGACGTGGGCGTACTCTCGTCTAACACGGGGTGATGCGCCGCGTTCATGTCTTCCATATCCCGAAGGGGTTTGCACGAGTGTTCGCGAGCAAAGTGCGAACGCCGTTGGCGCTCGCCCACTTTCAAAGCTGCGAAGCGGGGCGCGCTCGACGCACCAACAGTGCAACTCCCGAATTGAGTGAGGCCTGCTATGGTGTAGCGGCCGAGCTGGCGGCCAACTTGCTGCGACCGTTCACGGGTGGGGCCGTCGCCGATCGCCTGAGTCGAGGTGGTTTCAATGGCCGACGATCAAGATCGTATAGCGCCGCCGTCACGTGGGTTGCTGTTCCTCGAAGGCCGCGCGCTGGTGGAATTGCTGGCGCTGATTCCCGCGTACCCGTTTCTGCGACGCGCCCCAAAAGGGGATGGGCACCCGGTGCTGGTGTTACCGGGGTTGTTGGCGGACGACTTTTCG
>Ga0335069_10004633_pt1 | contig 20292 bp, 15 predicted proteins | sample Lox_Sample_11_FD_206714 | JGI IMG/M metagenome (GOLD analysis project Ga0335069, IMG submission 206714) | Soil microbial communities from Loxahatchee National Wildlife Refuge, Florida, United States - Lox_Sample_1.1 | ecosystem: Environmental > Terrestrial > Soil > Wetlands | place: USA... | reverse complement strand
GAGATCGGCTGCTCCAGCCAGTTTTTTGCGCCGCGCTGGTGCAGCCAGTCGGCGTCGTTCCACGCGTGCTTGTCAATGCGGGCCACCACGGAGCCGGTGTTGGGCCGCAATTCCGAGGAAAATCCGTAAGGATCGGCCTTCAAGGGCAGTACGTTGTTTCGCGGGCCGATGATTTCGTACTTGTAAATGGTCCCTTCGCCCAGCTCTGGCACGAACAATTCCCAGATTCCCGAAGTGCCGCGCGAGCGCATCGGGTGGATGCGACCGTCCCAGCGGTTAAAATCGCCCACCACGCTGATGCGGCGAGCGTTCGGCGCCCACAACGCAAAATGCACTCCGGTAACGCCTTCCAGTGTCTTCACGTGGGCGCCCAGCTTCTCGTAGGTGTCGTAGTGGCGCCCCTCGCCCATCAGGTAAAGGTCAAACTCCGTCAGGAGATAAGGAAAAGCATAGGTGTCGCAAACTTCCCAGACATCCCCGTATTCATTGCGAAAGCGGAGGCGGTAACTCGAAGGTGCGGGCGGATATTCATTGGGCACGGGAAGCGTGACTTCGTAAAACCCCTCCTCCCGCATTTTGCGCATCGGCAGCGTATCCGGCTGGCCAAGCAGAAGAACCTCTGCTTCCACCGCGCGGGGATGAAAGGCACGGATCAACCAACGGCGGCCCTCCGGCGTTTCCACGGGATGTGGGCCTAAGATGCCAAAGGGATCCGCGTTGCGCGCGTGGAGAAGGGCGTCCACGCGCGCCTTATCATCCCGGATGACGGTTTTGGCGGCTGCAGGATTTGGGTCCGGCACCCGAACATTTTATCGGAATCCGCGAAGGCGTCCAACACAAGCGGGCGGTCGGTTGCCAAAAGGATGATGTCGGTTGGCGGGTTTACCGTGACGGCGGTTGAGAGAATTCCGCGCCCGAGTCCCTCCCTCAACCGCCGCAGGAGGCGTCGGCTCTCGCCGGCGTCAAGTTCGTTCCGTCAGGTGGATCGAACACAGGTAGAGTCGCATCGGGTGAAACTTCATGCAATACGTGCGGCAGTGCAAAAACCACCGGAATTGAACAACAGGAAAGGTCGAAACCTGAACCGTGACTTGGAGTCAAACGGATTAGGTTGCCGGTAGTAAATCGAGGTCTCGCGGAGAGGTTGCAGCGCCCCGAGCCAAAGGATAAAGTCACTGGGCGTCAGCCCATTTCGGAATGTTTGAAAAGATGGAATCGTTTGACAAGCGAGGGCCGCGTGAAGAATAGATTTGCGGTGGGATTCGCCGTAACGGCAATTGTGGGAGGGACACTGGGATTGAACACAGCAGCGCAGGATAGAGGTCAGGCACGCTCGATGGTGATTTCGCGCAAAGGGATCGTCGCGGCCGAATCCCCGCTGGCCGCGCAGGCGGGTGTGCGCATCCTCGAGCAGGGTGGAAACGCCGTGGACGCGGCGATTGCTACCAACGCGATGATGGGCGTGGTCTCGCCGATGATGAACGGAATTGGCGGCGACCTCTTTGCCATCGTTTTTGACGCGAAAGCCAACAAACTTTACGGATTGAACGCCAGCGGCTGGGCGCCGAAGGGTCTCACTCCTGAATTGCTGAAGAAAAAAGGCCTGCGCGAGATGCCCAAGACCGGCGTAAACACGATCACCGTGCCCGGCGCGGTGGATGGCTGGCAGAAACTAGCAGACAAATTCGGGCGAAAGAAATTATCCGACGATCTGGCGGCGGCGATTCAGACCGCGAGGGACGGTTATCCCGTGACGGAATGGGTCACAATGTATTGGAATGCCTCGGCTGATTACCTCCGCGGTGATGAAGAAGCCACGAAGCTTTATCTGCCGCAAGACCATCCGCCGCATGTCGGCGATCTCTTCCGGAATCCGGACCTCGCCTGGTCCCTGCAGCAGATTGCTGCCCACGGGCGCGATGCGTTTTACAAAGGAGAGATTTCCGGGAAAATTCTGGAAACGATCAAACGCCACGAAGGTGTGATGGCCGGCCAGGACCTGGCCGAGTATTCCAGCGAATGGGTGGATCCCATTTCCACGAAATACCGCGACTGGACCGTCTACGAATTGCCGCCGAACGGGCAGGGAATTGCCGCTCTCGAAATGCTCAATATCATGGAGACCTTTCCCCTCGGGCAGGACAAAGAATACGGTTATGCGACCGCCAAAACGCTGCACGCGATGATCGAGGCGAAAAAGCTGGCCTATGCTGATCTGTTGCGCTACATCGGCGATCCACACGGCCAGAAATTGCCTGTGTCGGAGTTGCTCTCGAAGGATCACGCTGCCGAGCGCGCCAAATTGATTGACCCTGATCATGCCAATTGCGAAGTTGGCGGCGAAGCGCGCGTGGGGAACGACACTACCTACCTGACGGTGGTCGACCGCGACGGAAACATGGTCTCCTTGATTCAGAGCAACTATGACTATTTTGGCTCCGGCATTGTGGCCCCGGGCACTGGGTTTGTCCTGCAGAATCGCGGCGCGTTGTTTTCGCTCAATCCCTACTCGCCGAATCTCCTGGCTGGCCACAAGCGCCCGTTGCATACCATCATTCCGGCTTTCGCGCAGAAGGGCGAAACGCGCGTGGCGTTCGGCATCATGGGCGGCTGGAATCAATCGCAAGCGCATGCGCAATTTATTGCCAACATGGTCGACTTTAAGATGAACATCCAGCAAGCGCTGGAAGCGGCGCGCTTCACCAAGCGAACTTTTGGCGGTTGTGATGTGGAGATGGAAAATCGCATTCCGAAAAATGTACGCGACCAACTCGAGGCTAAAGGTCACCAAATCAAAGTGCTGGGTACCTTCTCCGCCGATGTAGGCGGTGGCCAGGCGGTGCTGCGCGACTTCGAAAAGGCCATCAATTACGGCGCCTCCGACCCTCGCAAAGACGGCGCCGCCGTCCCAGAATTACCGCTTGACTAATATACTGAAGTATACATAGAGTCGGTACTCGTTTTGACTGGTACGTCTGGGGGAGTACGGCAAATAGATTCCCTGGCGGAGCAGGGAAGGTGAACGAGTGTTCCCATCTGGCGCAATTGCGAATCGTGAATGTAGCTGTAAGTGTTGTGTTATCAGTGGCGTGTCATGCCGTCTAGCTGGTGAAGCAGTTGCAAATTAGGTCAGGGTTCCGTTTCGTACGTTGCGTGCTCCGTTGGAGATCAGAATTGAGAGGGCCCCTCGCTATGCCGTGGTCCGGGAATCTTGGGATAAGGCTCTTGCTGCCGGTGCTTGGCGCCGCGTTTCTCTTGTTGGCTGCCCCGCGTGTCCGCGCTCAGAGCGACGATGTGGCGGGAGAGTATGTTTGCACCGAGGCGCACGTGGCCGGCAAAGCGGTGAAGTGCACCGCGCCGCCGCTCTCGCTAAAGGGAGACGGGAAGTTCGAATTGCAGGGGCGCGAAGGCGAGTACCTGGTGAACGGGCACTGGGTGGAATTGAATGGCACGGTGCTTAAATCCCGCGCGAAGATTGAAGCTGGGCACAAGATCGTATTTCGCTTCACCAACAAAAAGGGTGTTTGCGAAATGATCTACGAGCGCCGCGTCGCCGAAATGGGCAAGACCAACCTCGGTTAGTTTTTTGCAAGCCCGTAGGGCGGAACAGACTAGCCCAGGGCGCCAGCCTTGGGAGATCGTCAAGAAAAAACGAGCCCCGTAGGGCGACAGAATCTCACCAAACGCACTCTGCCGCCCCTCCGGGGCTCTCGCTTACCTTGTTCGCAAACCCACCGCTAGCGCGCTGGGCTACCTTCTTCCGCGCCTCCGGCGCTACTAAGGAGTCGCGCGGGTCAAAGAAGATGGCGTCCCCGCCTCTCGTTGGACTACTTTTTGGCAGTAGAAGCAGCTTCCAACCCAGGCGCGACCACCGGGCTCAGGAACGGCATCATCGCGCGGAGTTTCAAGCCAATCTGCTCGATCTGCTGTTGTTGTTCCGCTTTCCGGCGGGCTAGGAAATTCGGGCAGCCCTTTTCGTTCTCTTCAATCCACGCCCTGGCAAAACTGCCATCGCGAATGCCCGCGAGGAGTTGCTTCATGGCCTCGCGCGTTTGTTGCGTCACGATCTTTTTCCCGGCGTGATAATCTCCGTGTTCGGCCGTGTCACTCACCGAATAGCGCATGTAACTGAGCCCGCCGCGATAGATGAGATCCACGATCAACTTCAATTCATGCAGGCACTCGAAGTAAGCGACCTCGGGTTGGTAGCCAGCTTCCACCAGTGTTTCAAAGCCCGCCTTGATGAGCTCGCTGACGCCGCCGCACAGCACGGCTTGCTCGCCGAAAAGATCGGTCTCGGTTTCTTCGGTAAAGGTTGTTTCCAGAACGCCCGCGCGCGTCGTGCCGAGACCTTTGGCGTAGGAGAGCGCCTGCGCCTTCGCGTGGCCCGTGGCGTCCTGCTCCACCGCGATCAATGCGGGTGTGCCGCCGCCCTCGGCGAACACTTCGCGCACGCGGTGTCCCGGCGCCTTCGGCGCGATCATGCTGACGTCGATGTTCTTTGGCGGCTTGATTGCGCCAAAACGGATATTGAAGCCGTGCGCGAACATCAGCGTTTTACCCGCGGCTAAATGCGGTTCGATTGCTTCTTTGTAGAGTTTGGGTTGCTTCGTATCCGGCGCCAAAATCATGATCACGTCGGCCAATGCGGCGGCTTCCGCCGGAGTCTTCACCGTCAAGCCGTCCTTTTCCGCTTTCGCGCGGGAGGCGCTGCCTTCCGGCAGGCCTACGACCACGGAAACGCCGGAATCCCGCAAGTTGAGCGCATGCGCGTGTCCCTGGGATCCGTAGCCGATGATTGCGACCTTCTTGCTCTGGATCAGCGAGAGGTCCGCGTCTTTGTCGTAATACAGGTTAGCCATTTCGTTCCTTTCCCATGTAGTGGCCACCTTCCGGTGGCCAAGATACCGTTGGATGTTATTTGCTCGCCGGTGTTTTCGTCGTCGCTATTTTTTGGCCTGACTCCGTCGGCGGCCGTAGCAGATCATTCCCGCGCGTCATCGCAATGCGCCCTGTCCGCGCCATCTCCAGCACGCCAAACGGCCGCAGCACTTCCAGCAATCCGTCAATTTTGTCCACCGTTCCCGAAACTTCCACGATCAGCGATTCCGGCGCTACATCCACCACGCGGCCGCGAAAAACCTTGATGAGTTCCATCAGGTGCGGGCGGTTCTGCTGGTCTGCGGCAACCTTGATCAGCGCCAGATCGCGCTCGAGCATCGGCCGGTCCGTAATGTTTTCCGCTAGCAGCACGTCCACGAGTTTCTCAAGGCTTGCTTCCAGGCGGTGTGCGCCGCGTTCATCGGTGTGCGCGCAGATGGTCATGCGGGCAATTTCTTCGTTTTCCGTGGGGCCCACGGTGAGCGAATCAATGTTAATCGCCAGGCGGCGGGTGAGGGATGCCACGCGGTTCAGCACGCCGGGCTTGTTTTCGACATAAGCGACAATCGTTTGCATATCTTCCTCAACTCTTGGGTAGCACAGGCATTCTTGCCTGTGCAGCGTAATGTCCTTCGCGGGTCGCGCGCACAGCCAGGAATGGCCGTGCTACGGCTCCGAAGCCGTTTCCACCAGCGGGTTATTCGGCCGGCGAATCATATCGTGCAGCGCCGCGCCCGCAGGCACCATTGGGTACACCGAATCTTCCTGCTCCACGCGAAAATCGATGAGCACCGTGTGTTCCGAATTACGGGCGGATTCAATCGCTGGAATCACTTCCTTGCGCGCGGTGACCGTCTCGCCGCGGATACCAAATGAGTTTGCCAGAGCCGCAAAGTTGGGTGCAACCAGCGGCGTGGCCACGTAGCGCTTATCGTAGAAAAACTCCTGCCACTGGCGCACCATGCCGAGATACCCATTGTTGATGATGGCGATCTTGAGATTGACCTTCTCCTGCACGATCGTGGCGAGTTCGCACATGGTCATCTGGAAGCCGCCGTCGCCGACCACTACCCAGACTTCCGCGTCCGGCCGCGCCATCTTCGCCCCGATGGCCGCGGGCAGCGCGAAGCCCATGGTGCCGAGGCCGCCGGAGGTGATGAGCGTCCGTGGCTCGTTGTGGTGGTAATACTGCGCCTCCCACATCTGATGCTGGCCGACGTCGGTGACGACGATAGCGCCGCCCTTGGTGACCTTCCAGAGGTCGTTGATGACATGCGCGGCATAGAGATGCCCGCTGTCCGGCAGCGATTGAATGTCGCGCACCGCGGAATCGCCCTTCAATTCGCTGATATGCGCCACCCATGCGCTATGGTCGCGTTCGTGAATGTGCGGCAGCAGCGCTTCCAGCGTTTCCCCCGCGTCGCCAATGATGGCCGCGTCCACCTGCACGTTCTTGTTGATCTCCGCGCGGTCCACTTCGATGTGAATTTTGCGGGCGTTGCGCGCGTAGGTCCGCAGGTCGCCGGTCACGCGGTCGTCAAAGCGCATGCCGACGGCAATCAGCAGGTCCGCTTCTTGAATGGCGTTGTTCACCCAGGCTTCGCCGTGCATGCCCATCATTCCGAGGTTCAGGGGGTCCGACGCAGGGAAGCACCCGATGCCCAGCAGTGTCATAGCCACGGGAATGTTGCTGGTATGTGCAAACTTCGCGAATGTCGTCATCGCGCCAGAGAGCACGATGCCGCGGCCCGCGAGAATTACTGGACGCTTCGCCGAGTTGAGCAGTTCAATGGCGCGATCAAACTCTTCCTGATCGTGATTCTTGCGCACGCGCTTCGCAGGGAGCCTCGGCGTGGTGGCGTCCCAATCGAATTCCATCGAAGCCTGCTGTGCATCTTTTGTAATATCCACGAGCACAGGTCCTGGTCGTCCCGAATTCGCGATCAGAAACGCCTCGCGCACGGTTCGCGCAATGTCTTCCACCTTGGAAACCACCACGTTGTACTTGGTGATTGGCATGGTGATGCCGGTGATGTCCACTTCCTGAAACGCGTCGGAGCCGAGCAGTTTGCTGCTTACCTGCCCCGTGATGCAGACCACCGGCGAAGAGTCGAGCATCGCCGTGGCAATGCCCGTAACCATATTGGTCGCTCCGGGCCCAGAAGTCGCCATGGCCACGCCGATTCCGCCGCTGGCGCGCGCGTAGCCGTCGGCCATGTGCGTCGCGCCCTGCTCGTGGCGCACCAGGATGTGGTGCAGCTTGGATTTGCCAAGCGCATCGTAGACCGGAAGAATCGCGCCGCCCGGATAGCCAAAAATGTGCCGCACGCCCAGGCGCGTGAGCGTTTCACACAGTATTTCCGCACCTGTCAGCTTCATAGTGTTCTCCCCGAGGTTACCGGCGAAGTATCCGCCGCAAAACTTGCGGGCACCGTGGTGATGGCGCCCAGCGAAGAAGAGGAAACCAGCGCCGCGTACTTGGCGAAGATGCCATGTGTGTAGCGCGGCTTCGGCGGTTTCCAGCCCGCCATACGTTTCTGGATCTCGTCCGCGGTAAGGTCCACGGTTAGTTTGCGGTTGGGCAGATCGAAATGAATGATGTCGCCCTCGCAGACTGCGGCGATGGCGCCGCCTTGTGCGGCTTCCGGCGCGACGTGACCCGCCATCAATCCGTGCGTGGCGCCGGAAAAACGTCCGTCGGTGAGCAAGGCCACGGCGTCTCCTAAGCCAGCGCCCACTAGCGCTGCGGTCACGGCCAGCATTTCCCGCATGCCTGGTCCGCCGCGCGGACCTTCGTAACGAATCACGACCACGTCGCCGACCCTAATCTGCCCCTGTTCCACAGCCGCGAATGCTGCCTCTTCGCTGTCGAAAACGCGCGCTGGTCCGCGAAAATTGTGGATTTTGTGCCCGGCCACCTTAATCACGCAGCCTTCCGGCGCAAGATTGCCTTTCAAAATCACCAGACCGCCGGTCTCTTTTAGCGGGTTGTTTTTGCTGCGGACGACTTCCTGGCCCGGCGTTTCCTGCGCTGCCGCGGCTTCTTCAGCGAGCATCCGTCCGGTGACAGTGATGCAGCTTCCCTGCAGTAGACCAGCTTCAAGCATGCGCCTTGCGACGAGCGGAGTACCGCCTGCTGCATAGAGATCGGTTGCGACAAATCGGCCTCCTGGTTTCAGATCAGCCAGAATTGGCGTTCGCGAACTGATGCGGTCAAAATCGTCAATGGAAAGGGCAACGCCGGCCTCACGCGCGATAGCCAACAGGTGCAGCACGGCGTTTGTGGAACCGCCTGTCGCCGCCACGCCTGCGATCGCATTTTCGATGGCAGCCTTCGTGATGATCTGCGAAGGCGTCAGATTCTTGCGCAGCAAATCGAGCGCGAGCTTTCCAGCCAGTTCTCCTGCGTGCGCTTTGCCTGCATTCGTTGCCGGAACACTGGAAATGCCCATCGGGGCAAGGCCCAGAAATTCGCAGACCAGCGCCATGGTGTTGGCCGTGAACTGGCCGCCGCAGGCTCCTGCGCCGGGACAAGCCGCGCATTCCAGTTCCTTCAGCCGCGCGTCGGTCATCTTCCCGCGCGCATGTGCACCAACGGCTTCAAATACATCCTGAATCGTTACGGAGTGCCCCTCGAAATGTCCGGGCGCAATCGAACCGCCATACAAAATCAAGCCGGGAATATTCAGGCGCGCCAAAGCCATGGCGCCGCCAGGAATGGTCTTGTCGCAGCCGACCAGCACGACCAGACCGTCGAGAAGGTTGCCCCGCGTCACCAATTCAATCGAATCGGCAATCACTTCGCGGCTGATCAGCGAAGCGCGCATACCTTCCGTGCCCATGGTGATGCCGTCGGAGATGGAAACCGTGTTGAACTCGAGGGGTGTGCCGCCGGCGGCGCGGATTCCATCGCGCACATGCGTAGCCAATTCGCGCAGATGATAGTTGCAGGGGCCGATTTCAATCCAGGTGTTGGCGATGCCGATCAGCGGCTTTGTGAAATCGTCGTCTTTAAGCCCGGCGGCGCGCAGCATGGCGCGAGCCGGGGCGCGATGCGCGCCATCGGTGAGAGCGCTACTTCGGGGTTTCAGTGAACTGTCGGACACTGCCACGTTCCTCCCAAATCTCCGAGCCCGTAAATACGAAGGGCCATCACCTTTTTGGATGATGGCCCCGAAAATCGTCTCGGTTCAGTGTAGCTCTGCCATCACCCGCCTGCGGTGTTCTCTCGAATAATCGAGAGGTTCCGCACGACCACGCGAAGAATGCCAATGCCCGAAAGGATCGGGTTGGTATACCGCGAATTTAGGTGGGCGATGTGTGACATAAGCTTCGCCCAATAAAGTACCAGAATGGAAGGAAAGGGGCAATCAGTCAAATTAATAGAAATGCTTTAGAACGTAAGCACAACTTATGAGGCGTCCTTCCCCCCATGCGGCGGCCCGTTGGGCTCCGCGAAGCTGGCTCCTGCAAGGCATCTTGAAAGAGACTCCGGGCATCCATAAAGCATGGCAACGGTATGTAGGTTTGTTGCCACCGCGCGTGACCCCTGCATATTGGTGGTCAATTTCTGTAACTCACATTGGTGTCTGCGACTCACAGTAGGGCTATCCGAAAGAGAGCGCAAGCATGACAGCCCATGAACGGGGCACGGATGTTCTGATCGTCGGAGGCGGGCCTGCTGGACTTGCGGCCGCCATTGCCGCGCGGCAACGCGGCCTATCGGTGATGGTCGTTGATGGTGCAGAGCCGCCCATTGACAAGGCCTGCGGCGAAGGCTTGATGCCGGAAACACTGGCCGCCCTTCGCGAATTGGGCGTGAGTATTCCCCCGGAAAAGGGTTTTCTCTTTCGTGGACTCCGTTTCCTGGAAAATGGCCAAGAGATTTGCGCCGAGTTTCCCCAGGGCGCAGGGATCGGCATTCGCCGTACGGTTCTTCACGAATCGCTGATTCGGCGCGCCCTGCAATGTGGTGTCCACATGCTTTGGCGCACGCCAGTCGTGGGAATCACTCCTGCCGGCGCCCAATTGCAGGGCGAGTTCGTGTCTGCGCGATGGATTGTGGGCGCAGACGGCAGCAGTTCGCGCGTGCGCTCCTGGTGCGGCCTGAAGCCGACGAGAGCGCAGGAGAAGAGATTCGCCATGCGCAGGCACTACCGCATCACACCGTGGTCCGACTATGTTGAAATTTACTGGGCGAAAAAGAGGCAGGCGTACGTCACGCCAATCAGTCGCGAAGAACTTTGCCTGGTCGTGATGGCAGATGCCGCCCAAGAAGCCGACGTTGATGCCTTCTTCGGGAGCTGTCCCCAGCTTGCCGCGCGCCTGGCTGGCGCGGAGATATCCAGCCGCGAACGCGGCGCGGTCTCGCTGATGCACGCGCTGCATTCGGTCTATGCGGGTAACGTGGCCTTGGTCGGAGACGCCTCCGGTGGCGTGGATGCCATCACCGGGGAAGGCTTGCGCCTGGCGTTTCGCCAGGCGATTGAGCTCACGGAAGCAATGCGCTTCAACGATATGCCTTCGTACGCTCGTGCGCACCGCAATCTGGCGCGAAAACCCGTGCTGATGGGCAACCTGTTACTGAACTTGGGAAGGAACGAGAAGTTGCGCGTGCGTGCATTCCGCATGCTGGCCAGCCGGCCGCCGTTCTTTGCAAGTATGCTGGCCATTCACGGCGGAAGCACCGATTGGAAAGATCTGCTGGCCGCTGGCTCACAACTTGGCTGGCGATTTCTAACGACTTAAGAGATGCCTTGATCATGCCCTGCGCAAGCTGGAAAACGGGACTGACTGTGATGGCTGCGGTTTTGGGGCTGGCGTTATTTCTGACCGCGGCTCCAAGGCCGCCGCAAGTTGCCCAGGCGGCCTCCTATCCCGTGGCTCTGACCTTCGACGCGAACCAGAGCAAAGTGCATTACATGGTAGATAGCACGCTCCACACCGTTCATGGCACATTTAACGTGAAGAGCGGCACCATTCAGTTCGATCCGCAAACGGGCAAAGCCGACGGCGCCATCGTGGTTTATGCCACCAGCGGAGAGAGCGGCAACAGTTCGCGGGACGAGCGCATGCACAAGGAGATTCTCGAAACCTGGAAATACCAGGAGGCCACCTTTCGCCCCACGCAGATTGATGGCACGGTCTCGCTTACCGCGCCGTCGGACTTCAGGGTGAAGGGCATTATCAATCTGCATGGCGGCGATCACGAGATGGTCGCGCAGGTCCACTCCGAGTTCACCGGCGATCACTGGAGGGGGTCCGCGAAGTTCGACGTCCCGTACATCCAATGGGGCATCAAGGACCCGAGCAACTTCCTCCTTCACGTCAAGCCGGTGGTCCATGTGGAACTCGAGATGGCCGGCATACAAGCGGGAAGCACATCTCCGAAGTGACCCAAATCACAGGACGCGCCGTCGCTGAGCTTCGTTTTTTCTCATTTTGATTTGCATATCCCGCAAGCTTCCCGCATCATTAATAGTTTGGGACGCAGCTTTCCTGCCAGATGGCTGTGCCTGGTCCGATCTACCAACGCAAAACTGAGGGAATTCATGGAAAAGCCAACTAGTATTGCCGCGCCAAAAGGGAAGCTCGGTGTGCTCCTGCCGGGCATGGGCGCGGTTGCAACTACCTTTATGGCCGGGGTGGAACTGGTGCGCACGAAGAAAGCCCAGCCGGTGGGCTCCCTGACGCAGATGGGCACGATTCGCCTGGGAAAGCGCACGGAGGGCCGTTCGCCGCGGATTAAGGACTTTATTAAGCTCGCGAAGCTCGAAGATATCGTTTTCGGGGGCTGGGACATTTTTCCCGATAGCTCATATGAAGCCGCCGCGAAGGCCGGCGTGCTTGATCCCCACCATTTGGCGATGGTCAAGATGTTTCTCTCCAAAATCAAGCCGATGCCGGCCGCGTTTGACCGCGAATACGTGAAGATGCTCGACGGGAAGCACGTCAAGAAGGGCAAGAATAAGTACGAAATCGCGTTGCAGGTGAAGAAGGACATTGCTGACTTCAAGAAAAAACACAATTGCTCGCGCATGGTAATGCTGTGGTGCGGCTCGACTGAAGTTTTCCTGACGCAGGACGACGTGCACTCCACGCCGGAGAAGTTCGAACAGGCCATGAAGGACAACCACCCGGCGATTGCGCCATCCATGCTGTATGCCTGGGCCGCCATCACCAGCGGCATCGCCTACGGCAATGGCGCGCCTAATCTTTCCGTGGACATCCCGGCGCTGCAAGCACTCGCACAGAAGCACAATGTCCCCATTGCCGGGAAAGACTTCAAAACCGGTCAGACGCTGCTGAAAACGGTGCTTGCACCCGCTTTCAAAGCCCGTATGCTCGGCCTGAACGGCTGGTTCTCCACCAACATCCTCGGCAACCGCGACGGGGAGGTGCTGGAAGATCCGGGCTCCTTCAAGACCAAGGAAGAATCGAAACTCGGCGCACTGGAATTTATTCTGCAGCCGCACCTCTATCCGGAGCTCTACAAAAAAATACACCACAAAGTGCGCATCAACTACTATCCGCCACGCGGTGACAACAAAGAAGGATGGGACAACATTGATATCTTCGGCTGGCTCGGCTACCCGATGCAGATCAAGGTGGACTTCCTCTGCCGCGACTCGATTCTCGCCGCCCCGATCGTTCTCGACCTCGTGCTGTTTCTCGATCTGGCGCAGCGCGCCGGCCTGCGCGGCATTCAGGAATGGCTCAGCTTCTATTTCAAATCGCCGATGACTGCGCCGGAACTCTACCCGGAGCACGATCTCTTCATTCAATTGATGAAGCTGAAGAATACCCTGCGGTGGATGGTGGGCGAGGACCTGATCACGCACCTCGGCCAGGAATACTACGACTAACCCGAGCAGTTCGTTGCACGGGTAACCTCCCTTTTGAGGCGCGCTAATTGCGCCCCGAATGGCTCTGCGGGTGGGCCGCTTTTTTTGAGTCGCTCTATAGAGGCTCCGGCTTTTCCCATTTCCCGGTTTGTGCGGACCGGAACAGCGCCTCTAGCACGGAGGTATTTGCCACCGCGTCCTCCATAGAATTCGGCACCTCACCCACTCCTCGCACTGCCTTTGAAAACAAATCGGCCTGAATCGTGAATTGATTGCTTACCGGCAGCGATTCCGTGATCTGGCTCGCGCCGCCGTACAAGTCTTTCCCATTGTCCAGAAAAATCCGACACGGCTTATCGGCCGGTGCGTTGAAAGGAATCTCCACGTCCAGCCGGCCATCCGTTCCGAGGAATTGCATTCGCTGGTAATAGACCAGCTGCGTGGAAACCGTGAATGTACTTTGGCCCGCGTTGAATTCCAGGATCGCGGAGGTCAGGCGGTCCGTTCGAAAGCTGGGATCCCGCTCGATACAGGCAATCACGCGGCGCGGTTCCTCGCCGAAAATGAATCGGGACATTTTCACGGGGTAGCAGCCGATATCCATGAGGGCCCCTCCGGCAAAATCCGGCGAATTGCGGGTATTCTCCGGGTCAATGTTGTAATAGCTGAAATATCCAACTGCCGAGCGCAGCTTCCCGATACGCCCGCTGCGGATAATTTCTTGCGCGCGCAACCATTGCGGATGCGAGCTCACCATGAACGCCTCGCCAATCTTCACTTTGTAATCGTCGCGCGCTTCCAATAATCGCCGGGCTTCCTCCACGGTTCGCGCAATCGGCTTCTCGCACAGCACGTGCTTCCCCCGGCTGGCCGCGCGGACGGACCACTCCACGTGCAGATGATTGGGCAGGGGATTGTAGATGACCTCGATCTCCGGGTCGGCAATCAGTTCGTCATAGCTTCCATACGCCTTGGGAATCCCAAATTGCCGGGCAAACTCCTGTGATTTGGCTAGAGACCGCGAAGCGACCGCCGCCACCTCGGCAAATTCAGATTGCAGCATGGCGGGCACCACGCGCCGCCGCGCGACGGAAGCCGCCCCCAGAATTCCCCACTTTACTTTCGCGGTCATGAAACACTCCGTCCAACTAAAGTCCGAGCAGCTTGGCCAGCAGTCCGGCAATCGCCCCACCAGCAAGCGGACCAAAGACCGGAATCGCCGCGTAGTCCCATCCGGATTGCCCTTTGCCAGCAATGGGCAGGATTGCGTGCGCGATCCGCGGCCCCAAATCACGCGCGGGATTAATCGCGTAGCCCGTCGGTCCGCCCAGAGAAAGCCCGATGCCCCAGACCAGGCTGGCCACGAGATACGGTCCGAGTCCCGCTGCGGGCCCGGTCACACTCACATTTTTCGAGAAAATTGCGAATACCACAAAAACAAGCGCGAAAGTCGCAATCGCTTCGCTGAGGAAGTTCATCGGGAAAGCGCGAATCGCTGGAGAAGTACAAAACACGGTGAGTTTTGCGGTAACCTCCGGGGTCTGTTCCCAATGGGGAAGGTAATGAAGCCACACGAGCGTTCCGCCCACAATCGCTCCTAAGATCTGCGCCACGACGAACGGTGCCACATTCGAATAATTCCCGGTCTGAACGGCAATTCCCAGGGTCACTGCCGGATTCAGATGCGCCCCGGGGCTTCCGCAAGCAATGGCCGTGAATACGCCGCACATCACGGCGATGGCCCAGCCGGTGGTGATGACCATCCAGCCGGAATTCTCCGCCTTCGATTTCTTCAGCAACACGCCGGCGACCGCGCCATCTCCGAACAGAATCAGGACCAGCGTGCCCATAAACTCTCCGAACCAGGGTGCGTGCATCTCCGGGTCCTCCGATTATGCGGTTTCCCGCAGTGCTGCCTGAAGTTCATTCCAAAAAACGGCGACAGATTCCGGGCGATCTTCCTCATTTGCAGCAAAGTTCCGTTCAAAAAACGATTGCCATCGCTGCGGCGCATCGGGCATGGTCTGCGAGAGCGGCGCAAACCGCGCGCCCTTTATCGTATTTTCCAGCACCGTGAACGACTCCGCCGCAAAAGGCGCAGCGCCGCACAGCGCTTCATAAACAACCACGGAAAGCGCCCATAAATCCCATCGGACCGAAGCCGTTCGGCCTCGCAATTGCTCCGGCGACATGTAGCGGGGCGTGCCTGCCATGGTTACAGTTCGCGAATCGCTGGTTTCATCCGGTGAGATGGGGAGTGATTTGGCGATGCCAAAATCTGTAATTTTTACGGCTTCGCGCGAATCCATTCTGGCCAGAAAGATGTTCTCCGGCTTTAAATCCCGATGGATCAGGCCTTGTGCATGCGCTGTCTCCACGCCCGCGCAGATCCCTTCGAACAGCTCCAAGATGCGGGCTGGGCTTAAGCGTTTTTTGCTGCGCAGTTCATCCCTCAGTGTCTTGCCTTCGAGATATTCCATCACCAGGAAGACGCGTTGCGTTGGATCCACGCCAAAATCGTAGATGGTGACGACATTGGGATGCGCGAAGCGTGCGGTCAGTTGTGATTCCTGCCGGAATTTCTCGATAGCTCTCGGACTAGAAAACAGGTCGTCGCGAATCATTTTCAAGGCGACTACGCGGCTCAGCGACAAATCCTCTGCGCGATACACCTTGCCCATTCCGCCTTGTCCGAGCCGCGCATCCAGCCGGTAGCGGTTCGCCAGCACCCGCGGAGAGGCCACCAGAGTCAAGGTCGTCTTGTCCCTGGTGCAGTGCGTCGTTCCGGTGTCGTAGCAGCATCCGCAGGCAGGACACTCCTCAAAAGCCCGCCCGGGCTGTAGCGCGCTGCCGCGCATCATCAACAGCGAAAGCGCGCTGGCCACATTTTCCAGCAGGGCGATGTCCTCGTGGCTGTATGGCTCCTCCGACTGCTTCCCGCCTAGCACCAGAATCGCCTCCGTGCTTCCTTCCTTCAGAGCCACGGGCACCAGCAGTTCGATACGCGCATCGCGCAAGAGGTCCTTATCCACTTGGGGCAGTTGCTGGCCGAGCCACCCGCTGCCGGCTTGCGTGATCGGAACCGAGCACTCCAACATGCGCACCAGCGGAACCAATTTGTTCGACGCCGGTAAGTCGGCAAACAAAGAACCGGGCGGGGCAGCGGCCACCATGTGATAAAAAGCGTCGCTCGGGTTGCGCACCAGCAACCCGCAACTCTGCGTGTGCAACGCTTCAGCGATGCGCTCCACCACGCGTGGAGCGACGACATCCAGATTGTCGGCATGGCGGATTTCTTCCAGAATTTCGCGGAACAACAGTTGTGCATCATATTTATCGCGAAAAAACTTCTTGTCCAAAGCCGACAGCCAGGTTTGGCGCTGCGTCGCCGCCAAAGCCGCCAAAGCCGCGATCGCTACATAGGTTGCCGCATGTGCCTTCAACACGGAAAAAAGGGGCTGTGTGCCATGCGCGATCAAATCCACCACAAGCAGCCCAAGTGCGACTAAGGGAATCGCCAGTAGCACCCTCCTTGCCAGCGCATACTGCACGCCCCGCCGGATAATCACCCGGACGTCAAAAAGCCGGTGCTTCAAGATGGCGTACGCAAACGAAAAAGGCAGAATCAGCATGCCCGCACTGAAGAGAACGTTGGCAAATGGCCCGCTGAAAAAGTCGTAGAAAGCGGGGTTGATATTCAACAAGGAAGTGCCGATCACCCGTGGCAGATAAAAGACCATGGCGATGAGCGCGCCAAAAACGAGCACGCGAAAGCGCCTCCGGTCCGTCACGTTGTCCAATTTCCAGTAGCTCAGCGGCAGGATTACCAGCACGAGAAGGAGATACACTAAACTCTGCACGCCAAAAACCAGCAGCACCCAGGACGGCACAAGACCGCTCAGGTGTTGCGGGTCATACACTGCGCGGACAATCAACTCCAGTCCGTAAAGCGTGGCCACCACCGGGCCAATCCAGAAGACCACCCACAACCACCGGCTTTCAAACAGCCGCTTTGGATACAGGCAAAAAAACGCGGCGAGCAGCGCCGTCCGAAATACCGCGCTGACGTGCACAAGAATCGAAGGTACGGCGAGCAGGAAGGGAAGTTCGCGAATCGCGCCGGCCAGCCCCCACTGAAACCCTTCGAATATAGTGGCCATCGCCACCAGCACCCAACCGCCAAGTCGCGCAATAAAATCCCGTGGCCGGCGAAAAACGATGAACAAGCCAATCGCCAGCGTGATGAATTTGTACGCCAGAAAGATGATTTGCGAAGCACGCTCGGAAGGGCTGTACTCTTCCCACAGTCGCCCATGCAGCACCAGTGCGAGATCCAGGGTTTGCTCACCCCGCTGAATCCGGATGATCGCGGGTCTATCGGCTGCAAAGTTCATCCGGGCTGCGAACCAGTCCGCAACATCCCTGGTCGGTTGCCCATTAACGCTGACGATTTCGTCCCCGATGCGGAATCCGGCGTGCTCGCCCGCATAGCCATCGTCCACCTCGGTAACAATGACTTGGCCTGTTCGATCGGTAACACCGATCCCGCCCGTGGCCAACCCGAACAGCAGATAATACGCGAGGTAGGCATTCCCGGCGACGCTGATGGCCGCGGCGACTACGATGCGCCATGGATATTTTTCAGGGATCATCCGTCTGCCGCGATTATAGGCAGATTTCGCGCGAGGGCGCTAATGGGCCGGGCCCCCGCCACACAATCAGGCGGTCTCAGGCCGCGTTCGGTCGCCCCAAAGTCAGCAGCAGGAGCAGGTAACGCTTCAAATTCCGTGTAATCAGGAAATTTTCCAGAACATGCTGATGGCCGTTGTCGGCCAGCTTCGCGGCGATCGCCGGGTTCGAAAGCAAAAACCGGATTTGATACGCCGTCCCTTCGATCGAGTGCGTAAGAAGTCCCGTAAACTTATGCACGATTTGCAGCGGAATTCCTCCCACGGCACTTGCCACAACGGGTTTCTTCTTCCAAAGCGCCTCGGTGACGGTCAGCCCAAATCCTTCCCGCAAGGATTTCTGCACAATCACCGTCGAAGCTGCCTGCAGTGCGTTAATCTCCAAGGCGCTCCATGGTGGCAATTCCAGGATGTGAATGTCCGGATCCGTTCCCGCGGCTTCGCGCGCCTCTTGCAGGACCTGTCCGCCTTCCGGATCGTCGGCGGCCCCTCCGCCAGCCAGCACTAACTGGCAGTCCATATATCTGCGGACAAGCTTATAGGCCTCGATTACACCAACGGGATCTTTCAACCTGTCAAAGCGGGATATCTGCGTGACGATCGGGCGCTTCGGGTCGATCGAAAAGCTCTCCAGCGTCTTGCGGACAAAACCCGGATCCAGCGCTTGATTCTTTTGGGAAAGGGGGTCGATGCACGGATAAAAGATGTACTGGGGCACCGGCAGCGGCCTCGAAAAACTGGGCGAGGAAATCAGCACGCCATCATAACGTGGCACGAAGTGCATCAGAAAATTCCAGACTTCGGGATTCGGGTGCGAAACGTCGATGTGGCAGCGCCAGATCCACCGCTGTGCGTCCGTTTTCCGTTTTTTCACGAGCCCCGCGGGTTGCGGATCGTGGATCACCACAAAGTCGGAGTCGAACTGCATGTGCAGCAAATTCTGCTCCGTGGTGGACAGAAATATCTCAAAGGCGTGCTTCGGCAGGTCGCATGGCGTTCCATGCAGGGCATTGTGAAAAGCCTTGGTCACCTCGAAAAAATCGTTGCCGCCGGTCACCACGCTCCATTCGCATTTCAGCCCCACCTCCTCCATCAGCGGTACCAACCGGTTCAGGATCTCGGCAACACCTCCTCCCACGGCTGTCGAATTCACCATTTTCACGGTTTTCCCGGAAAGCTTTCCCGCCAAGGCGTGGATTTCGTCCACTTCCGAGTGGCCTACCACGGAATAGTAATCCCCCATCGTGGCGACTTTGGACGGTGCAATCGAGTTCGATGAACTTACGCTGCCAGCCATGCGGTAGCTTCCTCCAGGATGTGCTCGCGAACTCCCTCCAGGGTGTTCGTATAAATATCGATTCCGTCGATGCGTTCCGCGAGGTTCTTCATGCCCAGGCCATGTTCGAACCATTCAGAGAAATCATTTACCGTCAGCGGCTCGCGCAGTCGCGCGGTTACGAAGTGATAGTGAACGGTGTGAATGCTGACGCGCCGCAGGGCTTCGCAAAACTCCTCCAACGTGGACGCCTTCCACGAAGTCGGCACCGCGATGGTAACCGATTCGCAAAAATAGAATGGCTCAAAGGCCTTGCGCTGTGCTGATTCTGGGAACTTCGCTAGTTGTTCCTCGACCGTGCGAACAAAATCGGACCGCAGCATCGAGATGCTCGCGTACTGCCGGATGTCTTTCGATGCCAATCTTTCCGCCAGAGTCGGCTCATTGCACGACGCAAGCACCCACTGCGCAAAATCGTTGGAGAATCCTTCCGTCAGGAAGTGATGCTCTTCCAGGCTTTGGAAGGTGTGATTGAAGATGGAGTCGTCGCTGCAATGCCGCAGGTTCTCTAGAAACTCGCCCAGCGAATTGGCTTGCAGTCCCGTGATCCGCGTCAGGCTCGCTGCCGCACAAAACTGAAAAGGAGAATTCGCCACCTTCATCGGGTAATCCCTCCCAATTTGACCAGGAACTTCCGCACCTCGCTTGGCGAGCGCAGGGAATACCTGGCCGAGCTTGCTTGCGGCCTTCCAACGAAAATGCTGAAATCCCGGTGGCCCAGGCTCGAGAAGACCGATTCGTCCGTGAGGTCGTCGCCCAGATACACGTTCACCCTCTGCCGGCGGGTTTTGAGGCGCTTTGCGGCTTCTCGCACCGCGCTGCCCTTGGTAATCCTTCCCAAAGGCAAGAATTCAAATACTTTCTTTCCCTTCTGAATGCGGAAGTCTTTCCGCTCTGTCTTGGCGAGGCAGCGCAACTTCTTGACCGCAAGACGCGCTTCATTCCGGCTTGCCGTTCGGTAATGAACCGCTATGCCGGCTGCCTTGTGCTCAACCCAGATGCGGCGCAATCCTGCCAGCACTTTCTCCAACTCCATGCCAAAGTTCTGCAAGCGAGCCAGTTGCGCCCTTGATAAGCGACATTCCTTGGATCTACCCGGCAAAGCCAGTTCGTACCCGTGGCTCCCGATGTACAAGACATTCTTTAGTCCAACCATCGCGCGGACCTCGCCAAGCGACCTGCCGCTCACAATTCCCGCAATCACATGTTTCTTCCGCGAAAGCACTCTCAGTGCCGCCTTAGTTCCTGCTGGTAGCACTGCGAGCTTCGGGTCGGCCGAAATGGGAGCCAGCGTCCCGTCGTAATCACAAAGCAGAATCAGGTCCCGTTTCTGTAACGCCGTCTCCAATCTCCTCCATTCCTCCCAAATCGGTGGAACTCTCTTCCTCATGATCCGCGTCGCGCCTCGCTGACCTCCTGCGGGATCTGGCAAAGTTCGTTGATCAGGCTGGCCGCCCAGGCATACACATTCGCATCCCGCACCGTGTCCCGCATCCGGCGCATCCGGCTCTGCCGCTCTTCCGCCGGCATTTCCAGGGAATAA
>Ga0335069_10004632_pt1 | contig 20293 bp, 25 predicted proteins | sample Lox_Sample_11_FD_206714 | JGI IMG/M metagenome (GOLD analysis project Ga0335069, IMG submission 206714) | Soil microbial communities from Loxahatchee National Wildlife Refuge, Florida, United States - Lox_Sample_1.1 | ecosystem: Environmental > Terrestrial > Soil > Wetlands | place: USA... | reverse complement strand
CGATCTCCGGCACGTCTCGCGTTGCGCGTCATCGATGTGGTACCAGAATGAATGACACACAGGACTGTCGCTGTTGAACCGCTCGTGATAGCCTACAGGGCATGTCCGATACAATACTCATCTACACCGACGGTGGTGCACGCAATAATCCCGGGCCCGCCGGAGCCGGAGCGGTGATCATGGAAGGAGACAGGGTGGTGAGTGAACTGAAACAATTTCTCGGTGAAAAACAGACCAACAATTGGGCCGAGTACGAGGCCGTCTACATCGCACTCATCGAAGCGAAGCGTCTGCATTACGAAGACCGCACGATAGAAGTGCGTCTCGACAGTAAACTCATCGCGGAGCAACTCTCAGGCAATTGGAAAATAAAAGAACCGAGCCTCAAACTGCAGTGGGCGAAAGTTCGTGCCCTCATACGAGCAAGTTTCCCACACATCGCTTTCGTCTACATTCCCCGGGAGAAAAATGTGGAAGCGGACAGACTCGTGAACGAAGCGATCGACGAGGCGGGGTATTAGAAGTTCGCCAAAGGTCCGACCTTGGAATCCCTTAAGGTCAGACCTTAAGATTCAGCGAACTTCAACCTTTGATGCGTTACAATTAAAAGATGGTGGGGTCACGCCTCTTGTGCGCGGTTGTTGCGGGGTTTCTTTGTGGAGTTTTTGTTCGATCATATCTGCCGATCGGCATTTCATATGCGACCTTCACATTGATTCTCGGGAGTGCAGCGCTTGTGTGTGCGCTCGTCGATCATCCTCGATCGAAGATGTTGTTTGTTGTCGCTCTCGCATTCGCCTCATGTGCAGGCGGCATCGTGCGAATGAATGCAGCGGTCATTACCGGCGACCCGATACTTACGACGCATCTTGGCGAACATGTCACGCTCGAAGGAAGTGTCTCACGCGAACCCGATGTGCGAGACACAGGCGTTCTCTTGTCGATTCATGCGCGAGAACTTTTGGTAGGGAGTACAACGATACGTATTGATGCGGGAATACTGGCACACGTGCCGCCACACACCGATGTGCACTATGGAGATACTGTTCGCGTATCAGGCACACTCGAACTGCCGGATCCGTTCGATACCGAAAGCGGCAAACAATTCGATTACCCGGATTATCTTGGCGTCAGTGGCATCGCGTATACACTTTCCTTCGCACACATACAAAGCCTCAGAGGCAACGATGGGAATATCTTACAAACGCTCATTATCGATTTGAAGCACACGTACCTCGAAGGACTCGACGCAGTCTTGCCCGAGCCCGAAGCGGGACTTGCCGCGGGTATCACGATTGGTGACAAACGCTCGATAGGTCCGCAACTTAGCACAGAATTTCAAAAGGTGAGTTTGATCCAAATGGTCGTCTTGTCGGGCTACAACATCACGGTCGTCGCCAATGCTGCTGCACGTCTTTTGGTCTGGGCGCCACGGTATCTGCAATTCGGTTCGGGAATCTTCGTCGTCATATTTTTCATACTGATCTCGGGTGGGGCATCGAGCGCAGTGCGCGCTGGACTCATGGCGACGCTCGCAATGTATGCGCGCACGAGTCGACGAACCTACGATTCGCTGCGTGCGCTCGGCGCGGTGGCCGTCATCATGGTCGCATGGAATCCGTTCATCCTTGCATTCGATCCCGGCTTCCAACTCTCTGCACTCGCGATGCTCGGTCTCACGCTCTTCACACCAATCTTCTCCGTACGACTCGGTTGGATCCCTGAGCGATTCGCATTGCGTGAGATCGTCTCGTCGACCATAGCGACACAGCTCGCCGTCTTGCCACTGCTCTTATACCAAGACGGGACACTCTCACTGCTTGCCGTGCCGGCCAACGTTCTCGCGATGCTCCCCGTGCCGCTCGCTATGCTCACCTCATGCATCGCGGCTATCGGCGGAATTGTTTTCGGCTCCACCGCGACACCACTTGCATTCCCCGCATACGCGCTGCTTGCATACATCATTGCAGCTGCACATCAGTTGGCATCACTACCGTTTGCCTCAGTCACCATCGGTGCTTTTACTGTGTGGTGGATGCTGGTTGCTTACGCGATTCTTTTTGGTGGTTTTTTGATTATGCAAAAAAGAAAAACGGCCGGAGACTAATGTCCCGGCCGCGACCTCTCTGGGGATTTTGCGAATGAAATTCCGCTATTGTCCCGCCAATTCGATGTGCCTACCAATGTTACCGAGATTAGATTTTGACTCGAGCACCTCTAGTCCACCCGTTCCATTGGCGATTGTGCCACTAGGCTTTTCAAGCACGGCCATTGTCTCGCGATAATCAGAACTGTCAAAGAAAATCGCTGCCAACTCCGCGTTCCCTAAATAGAGCTTGATTGCAGTTTTAAGCATTTCCCGAAGTGACTCGCGAATTTCGGGTTGCACATTCAGTCGAATCCACTTTGCAAAATCGAACACAATATTTAGTGCTCTCGCGTTATCGATACCCGGACCTTTTTTCATAAGGTCACGGAGTAAATCACATTCAACAACACCTGACGATTCTCTCATTCGTTCCTCCATCTTTTGCCATTTCAACACATGGCTTGCGAGAATGTACCACAATTTTTCCATTGTGGTCAAACAACTTATTCACAAAAGAAAACAGTCCCCATGAGGACTGTTTTCGCGCTGGGAGTTTTGACGATTTACATTACTTCGGACGTCATCGGTGCGTGAGCTTGATGCATCATCGGGTTGGACATCATCGGCTTGCGCATTTTTTTCTGCATCCACCAGCCAAAGAGTGCTGCCGGGATGACCCAGAAGCCCAAGAGGTACAAGGTCGACCAGTTCCAGAGGAAGGGACCGAAGCGGGGAAGCACTTGGACAAGTTGTGAAAGCGAGCCAGTCTGTGCGAGGACACTCGACATACCGGAGACGAGCGTCGTCAGTACTGAGACGACGAACCCTGTCACACCGAAGATAATACCGCTCTGAAGCGTCTGGAGCGGTGCTCTGCGTGAGTACCACCAGGTGACGACACCTACGGTGATTGCCGCAAGCAATACGTAGAGATTGTACTGCAGTGTCCAGAGACCGCCGCCATTCGATGGTATGAGAGAGACGATACCTGCGATCACGTTGTTGATAATATAATTGCCGAAGAAAACGATCAGGAATGCACGTTCCCACTTCATATGTACATTGTTCATCATACCTGTGTGAATTAGATTAAATTAGATTAAATAATTATTATCGCCAATGGGTGAATGATACATCACCCCTGTGCGCTGGCAAACCGGTTTTCCACCACACCCCAATTGAGGTTCTTGAAGAATGCGTCGATGTAGTTGCCCTTGCCTTGAGCGCCGTAATCCAAGATAAATGCGTGTTCCCAGACGTCGAGCGCGAGGATGACCGGTAGTCCGACGAAGTGACCTTGATGCTGCTCGCCAACGAACGCTGCCTGAAATATACCAGCTTCCGTATCGTAATAAAGAATTGCCCAGCCGGGGCCGCGCATGAGTCCGACGTTTTTCATCATCGGGACGAGCGCATCTATTGAGCCGTACTGTTTTGCGAATGCGGCAGCGAACGCACTGCTTGTATCAAGTGCTTTAGCACCTCCTTCGAGTTGTGTGAAATAGTATTCATGCAGTCGCATGCCGTCAAATTCGAACGAAAGGCGCCGCTGGAGTTCCGCGAGCGCATGCGCGTTCTTTGCCGGATCGACCAAAAGTTCACCTATGAGCGTGCACATACCCATGAAGTTCTTCACATACCCTTGATAGAGGCCGAGGTGTTCCTCGATGGACTTTGGGGATATACCATCGAGCGCGGGAATAGTAAATGTCTTTGGTCCGTAAGGACTCATAAGTATGAGCTTTGAATTGATAACAAGGGAAGTATAGCATTTTGGTTCGTGGAGGTAGAATGAGTACATGCGCGCGAGCGCACGAATCGTTGGGGTCGCGATAGTCGTGCTCGCAATAATCGCGGGAAGCATCTGGAGCGCCGCGATTCATGAAGATAGGCACGGAATGCTCACGGTCTCATTCCTCGATATCGGGCAAGGTGACGCCGTGTTTATCCAAGCGCCGAGTGGCCGAACGGTCTTGATCGACGGGGGACCGGACGCTGGCGTCTTGCGGAAACTCAGCAAAGAATTGCCATGGTATCAACGTACTATAGATGTGGTGATTCCAACGCATCCCGATGCCGATCACATAACAGGACTCATTGATGTGCTGGAGCGATACAAGGTCTCATACGTCATCCAATCGAGCGTGCTCGGTAGCACGCCGGTGTGGAATACATTGGAGAACACCATTGCAGATGCGGCGAAGAAGAGGACTCAAGTCATCACGGCAACGCGCGGACAAGTGGTAGATCTCGGGGATGGTGCGTATCTTGAGGTGCTTTCGCCGGATAGAAGTGTCCCGAATATCGATACGAATGACGGCTGTGTCGTTACGCGTCTCGTCTATGGCAAGACATCCTTCATGCTTTCATGCGATGCACCGAGCAATATCGAAACGTATCTGGTGTATCTCGATGGTAAAAATCTCCACTCGGATGTATTGAAAGCAGGGCACCACGGCTCGAAGACCTCATCTTCGCCGCTGTTCGTCGGATTTGTCTCGCCGAGTTACGCCGTCTACTCGCGCGGATGTGACAATAAATACGGATTTCCGTCTCCTGAAACAGTCGCAACGTTCAAATCATTTAATATTCCAACGCTCGATACGTGCACTGATGGCACAGTCACGTTTACCAGTGATGGACAAAAAGTCCTCTTGCAACATTAAGCAACCAACCCTGCCTTCTTGAGCGTAAGATACGCGCCGCGCTTCTGCATGGTCTTGAGGGCTTTGGTGGAGACCTTGATGGTGATGTTCTTACCAATCTCAGGGACAAAGAGCGTTTTCTTTTGGAGATTGACCTGGCGACGGCGCTTGCCGGTCGGGTTGAACTTGGTCGCGCGGACACGGTTGGAATACCCGCCGCCCACCTGCGAGTGCTTGCCTGTTATGTCACATATCTTTGCCATATCTATATTTTAGGCCGTTATGCCTGCCCCGTGAGAACCGAAGGTTCTTTTACGGGATCGCATACCTTTGCCATATCGGCCAGATAATACGGGATTTCTCGAAAAAAGCAACCTGCTCCGATGCCAGATGATGGATTGTGGTGTGGCTGGGGGTCTGGTACGATGTTTGTATCTTGAATCTAGGAGCACCGGTACACTGATACCGGAGGGCCACCGTGATGATGTATGGAGTCTTCGCAGACGTCCACTGTTCTAGCATGTGACACCCCGGTATCAGTGTTCAAGCCACCCATTGCAGGTTGGGAGACACCTTTGCGTGCCGTCCCTGATCACCAACAAGCCTGTGGCAATGATACCGCCAGGTGTGTAAGCGGCAACCTCCGTTCTTTCTTCTCTTTTCTCTTCTTTCTTTTAGCGGTTAATACATGAATGATATGCAGATCATTGGTTTTGACGTGTCCAAGAAGGAATTAGTCGGGGTACGGATCAACAAACGGGGCGATGTGCAAGAGACGTATGTAGTGGAGAATGCGCAGGAAGCGATTGGGAACTTTCTCGACAGGTTGGAATGCTCTGTGACGATTGGTTGCGAGGCGACCGGCGAGTACCACAACGTACTCGCGCAGGCATGTATTGCGCACCATATCCCCTGCATCGTCTTGAATCCCATCGTCACTAAGCAGTTCACGCGCGCGACGGTCCGCAAGAGGAAGACCGATCTCACCGATGCACAGGTCATTGCAAAGTGCGTGCTCCAAGGAGAAGGACAGGAGGTATCAGAAGCGTCGTTCAGCGTTTCGAAACGACTCTTGCGTACTTCTTCCGAGCTCACGCGATTGTCTGTCTCGGTGAATCACATGAGGAAGGGGCTTGCGGAACACTGGAGTGCGGAATCATCGGCGCAGGATACCTTGCGGGAACTTGAGGAGCATATTGCTCGCGCGGTGAGGGCAGTGCGCAGTGAAGGAGTCCGTTCGACCGATCGATCCTTGTCTGATCTCCTGTCCTCGGTACCGGGCATCGGGGAAACACTTGCAGCTACGATCGTGAGCGAGATCGGAGACATCCATCGATTCGAGAATGCCAAAGCCGTAATTGCCTATGCTGGCCTTGACCCGCGCGTACGGCAGAGCGGCATGACGCTTCGCCGGAATACGAAGCTGACCAAACGCGGATCTCCGTATCTAAGGAGGGCGCTCTTCATCGCAGCATCGATCGCACAACGCCATGACGCGGAACTCCATGCCTACTACCTCAAGAAACGGTCTGAGGGGAAGCGGTACAAGGAAGCGACGGTCGCGAATGCACGGCATGTTCTTCAACGCGTGTATGCGGTCTGGAAACGAGGGACTCCGTACGTTGTCCACAGCTGAATACTTGCGCACAGATTACAGGTCTGGAACTTTTTTTATTGGTAACACCGAAGCAGAACTGTGAGGTATATAAAGGGGAACCACCATGAGATTCAGGTGGTTCAGACAAATACATGAATGTGCAGTATGGGTCTCTTATTCCATCACCATATAGAGTATCTTAAAGAGAAAAAGGAGGGGAGGTATTAGCGTTTATTATCAACATCGGGTCTGACGTCGATACTTTAATATCTGAATCGTCGGGCTTAATGTTGTAGATATACTGTGCAATTCCATCTCGGAGGTGCATCAATGCATATCTTCGATTTGTATAAACTATCCCAAATCTCCCAAAGCTATCATCAATGTGAGGCTCACGAATCTCAGGGTACTTTTCCTTTTCTTGTTCAAGACGCGCAAGTTGTGCTCTGCCCTCGGGCGTCTCTATGCAACGCTTATACTCCTCATTGGCCCAGTCTGCATCAATGCGGAGTTTAATTAAACGCGCAATTTTCTCGGGAGAAAGTTTTGCTTTATTTTCTAACTTAGCGAGCTCTTCACCGAAAACCTCACGCAGTATCAATTTTGTCGGCGTATCGTCATAGAAAGAGTACAAGTCGTCATTCTGTAAATCTGACGGTCTGACAACAGAAGGGCTGCTCTCGTCGGTAAAGAACAATCCCACTTCCTGAGGAAATTTACCCATATCCAAAGTCTTCAGGTACTCTTCTTTGGTAACCGCCTCTTTCATCGGTTCCTCCCTTTGCTTCTCCAGATTACCACTACTAGATGTATTGTGTCGTATCGGTCGAAACCTGTCGAGAATCATTCTGTGATTGTAACAGAAGAACGAAATAATCGGAAGAACTTGTCCCAATAGAATCGGCTTTTTTGGTTTGCTGCGGGACTTGGATTCGAACCTGATGTAAGGTCTAAAGATAATCGAACCTGCTTTTTGGTCTTACTTTGCTATAGTTGTGCCATGGATATCGCAAGTGAGATTTTCATCGTCGTCATCGTCATATTCTCGGCCATCATCCACGAGGTGATGCATGGCGTGGCGGCTGATCGACTCGGCGATCCGACCGCGCGCTACGCGGGGAGGCTTACGTTGAATCCACTCGTGCATCTCGATCCCTTCGGCTCAGTTATATTGCCGCTTCTGCTCGTCTTTTCGGGCTCGCCAATATTTTTCGGCTACGCCAAGCCCGTGCCGTACAACCCCTACAATCTCCGGCCCGGCAGATTTTCGGAAGCGATCGTTGCCATCGCGGGTCCCGCGTCGAACGCGGTTATCGGACTCATATTCGGGCTTATTATCCGACTCGGCATTTTCTCAAGTCAGGTGAACGGGGCACTTTTCCTCGTTGTCGTTGTTAATATCATGCTCGCACTCTTCAATATGATCCCGATCCCACCACTCGACGGATCGAAAGTACTTGCTTCGATCCTGCCCGTCCCACTTGAGCGGGGATATGCTCGTGTTCGTTACATATTGGAACGGAACCCGCTTGTCGGCATGATCATCGTAGTGCTCATCATTTACGGTCTCGGCTCTCTGTGGAGCGACTTCGTTTATGGTGTTGTAAGTGCGATCGCGGGGACATAAGCTTGCGTTTTGGGCTGATGAATAGTATATTCCGCGTACCCCGACGGGGATTTTTAATTGAAAACATGGCCACAATAAATCAACTCGCACGCAAAGGCCGCTCAATCCCGGTACGCAAGACGAAGACCGTCGCCCTCTCGCGTGGTTTCAACAGTCTCAAGAATCGCCCGAGCTACTACCCGGCCCCGTTCAAGCGCGGCGTCTGCACCCGTGTCACGACGAAGACGCCGCGCAAGCCGAACTCCGCTATTCGTAAGATTGCGCGCGTGCGCCTTACCAATGGCATGGAAATCACCGCCTACATCCCCGGAGAAGGGCACAACCTCCAAGAGCACTCGGTGGTCTTGGTGCGCGGTGGCCGCGTGAAGGATATCGGTATCCGTTATACAATCGTGCGCGGCAAGCTTGATGCGACCGGTGTCGACAAGCGCCGCCGTGGCCGCTCGCGCTACGGTGCCAAGCGCCCCAAAGCTGCCAAGTAATTTTTATGCGACGACCAATCAAACGACGACACGAACTCCAGCCTGATGAAATGTACGGTTCTATTAAGGTTGCAAAGCTCATCAACTACGTGATGGAGCGCGGCAAGAAAGACACGGCTCGTGCGGTCGTCTACCGCGCATTCGAAGAGCTCAAGAAAGACGGTGATCCCGTTGCGATATTTGAAGATGCACTCGACAAAGCAGCGCCGACCGTCGAAGTTCGCTCACGCCGCGTGGGAGGTGCCAACTACCAAGTTCCGCGCGAAGTCCGCCCCGAGCGTCGCCTCTCGCTCGGACTTCGCTGGATGGTAGAAGCTGCTGAAGGTACGAAAGGCAAGCCAATGCACGAGTCCCTCGCCGCTGAGATTCGCGCCGCTCACAAGGGCGAAGGCGCTGCGGTCTCCAAGAAAGAAACGACCCATCGTATGGCTGAGGCCAACAAAGCCTTTGCACACTTCGCGTGGTAATTTTACAAAGATGGGATCTTTGTAATTTTTTATAATTATCTATATGGCACGAGATTATCCACTCGAGAAGGTTCGCAATTTCGGTATCGTCGCCCACGTCGATGCGGGGAAGACCACTACGTCTGAACGCATCCTTTTCTACACTGGTCAAAGCCACAAAATAGGCGAGGTACATGATGGCAATACCGTCACCGACTGGATGGAGCAAGAGCGCGAGCGCGGCATCACGATCACCGCCGCAGCCATCACCTGTTTCTGGAACCCGTCGTACATGAAGACCGATACTTCTGCCAAGGTCCGCTTCAATGTCATCGATACTCCCGGCCACATCGACTTCACTTCTGAAGTGAAGCGCTCGATGCGTGTGCTCGACGGTGCAGTCGTCGTTTTCGACGGCGTCGCGGGCGTCGAGCCGCAGTCAGAGACCAACTGGCGCTATGCTGAAGAAGCCGAAGTGCCCCGCATCTGCTACATCAACAAACTCGACCGCACGGGCGCGTCATTTGAGAAGTCATATGCATCTATCCTTGACCGCCTTTCTACGAAGGCCGTCCGCTACCAGCTTCCGATCGGTCTCGAAGATCAGTTTGAGGGCATCGTTGATCTTTTGAAAATGAAGGCATATCACTTCGAAGGGGAGATGGGCGTGAATGTCGTCGAAAGCGAGATCCCGGCCAATATGAAGGCGGAGGCTGACAAGTACCATGCAGCATTGGTCGAGCGCATCGTCGAGACTGACGACGCGCTCATGGCAGACTTCCTCGACGGCAAGGAGATTCCCTTCGATATCTTGCAGGCGGCGATGCGCAAAGCTGTCATCGCCAACAAGATTTTCCCGGTTCTCACCGGATCTTCCTTGAAGAACAAGGGCGTCCAGCTCGTACTCGATGCTGTCGTCGATTACCTCCCGAGCCCGCTCGATGTCCCGCAGTCCAAGGGCATTAACCCGGACACCGGCCTCGAAGAAGAGCGTCCGGCCTCCGACGAGGCACCGTTCTCGGCGCTCCTCTTCAAGAAGCAAGACGATCCGTTCGTAGGATCGCTCGCGTTTTTCCGTGTCTACTCCGGTACATTAAGTACCGGCGACACCGTTCTCAATACTGCAAACGGCAAGAAGGAGCGCATTGGTCGCATCGTCCGCCTCCAGGCAGACAAGCGCGAAGATCTCAAAGTGGTCTACGCTGGCGAGATTGCCGCAACCTTGGGCATGAAGGAGGTGAAGATCGGCAACACGCTCTGCGATCCGGCGCATCCGATAACACTCGAGAGCATCATCTTTCCGGAGCCCGTCGTCTCGATGCGCATCGAGCCCAATACGAAAGTAGACCAAGAGAAGATGGGTATCGCACTCTCGAAGCTCTCTGACGAAGACCCGACCTTTCGCGTCGCCTCCGATCCTGAAACCATGGAGACCATCATTTCGGGCATGGGCGAGCTGCACCTCGAGATTATCGTAGATCGTATGAAGCGTGAATTCGGTGTGCAAGCGACGACCGGCAAGCCGCAAGTCGCCTACCGCGAGACTATCCAAGGTACGGCAGATGTCGAATACAAGCACATCAAGCAGACCGGCGGCCGGGGACAATACGGGCACGTCAAAATCAAGGTCAAACCGCTTGAGCCGTTGGTAGAGGGCGTCAAGATCAAGAACAACGTCGATCGCGAAGACCACTTCGAATTCATCAACAGCATCAAGGGAGGGGTCATCCCTCAGGAATACATTCAGCCGGTCAAGAAAGGCATCATCGAGGCAATGGAAGGCGGCATTCAAGCCGGCTTCCCGGCAGTCGACATCTCAGTCGAGCTCTACGATGGCTCATATCACGACGTCGACTCTTCAGAAATAGCCTTCAAGCTCGCCGCTATCAACGCGATGAAGGATGCGATGCAGAAAGCCCGCCCGGTAATCTTGGAACCAATAATGAAGCTCGAAGTCGTAACCCCGGAGAAATTCATGGGTGATGTCACTGGTATGATCAACAGCAAGCGCGGTTCCATCGAAGCGATGGGCGAGCGCGGGCAGGCCAAGGTTATTACGGCGAAGGTCCCCTTGACCGAACTCTTCGGATTCACGATGCAGCTGCGCTCGCTCACCGAAGGTCGCGCGACTCCCAACCTCGAGTTCAGCCACTACGCAGTTGTCCCCAAAAATGTTGCTGATGAGATTATTGCTTCGAGAAAATAGCTTTCGAGGTGAATCTGAGTAATACACAGGTTGCCCCTAGTTCTCACGCACAGGGGTTTTGGTGGTATATAATGAGTCATATCTATTTACAATCATTTGATTGATTCACTATGATTACCTTAGAACCAAGCAAAAGAACAACGCGAGAAAATGTACAGCGTATCTCGCTTATGGCCGCTGCATGCTTCGCCATCGGCGCGATCGCTCTCTTCGTGGCAGTGCTTATGCAGCGCAGTGCGGAGAGTGCACCGCAATCATTACCGCAGATTTCGACCACTCAACAAATCGATCAACAAAAAGAAGCGTTGTTGCAAAGTCTCTCTGCTACTTCAGCTGCTCACGCATCGACAACAGGTACTGCTGGAGCCACAGGTAAACCTAATTCCGCCGGCGCCACGAGCGCTCCTACCCCGACACAGTCTTCCGAAGACGCAGCAAAATTGAAACTTCTCGAATCGCTTAATAGTCAGTAGCTATGCAGCAACAAAGCCGAGTATCTGCAACTACAATGCGTACCTCGGCACGTCTCTTTCTTGTTGTCTTTGTACTGGCTGCCGTTGCCGGATTCACCTTATTAAGCAGTCCGCATGCGGCGGTTTCGCAGGCCGTACCGACTGCCATCGCGGGATATGGATGGAGCGGGGTGAACCCTACCGGCAATACCGGCTATATCTCGTTCAATTGCATGAGCGATCCCGGTGGATGTACTGGCCCGGCAGGTAATTGGGGTCTCGCTGTCGATCCTTCTGGTAACATATCGGGCTATGCATGGAGCGATAACATCGGCTGGATTTCCGCCAACAGTTCCGATTTGTCCGGTTGCCCGACCGCCCCGTGTACCGCGACCTTGGTGAGTGGTACCTTGTCTGGCTGGTTCAAAGCACTCTCTGCTGATGGCAACGGATGGGACGGTTGGATCAGCCTGAGCGGATCGAGCCCGAACTATGGACCGCAGGTAATTGGATCCGGCAACTACTACTTCTCTGGATTTGCATGGGGAAGTGATGTCCTCGGTTGGATAGATTTCTCTAAGGCCTATACACCGTGTACTCCTTCTACGGTGTATTCATGCACTGGACCAGGCAATTTAACGATTGCTTCCACGACGATAGCGTTGGATTGCACTATCAATACTACTAACATCCAAACCTGCGTAGCGCCCAACTTCTGTTCCACTGGGGTAAGCACCTGTGTGCCTCCAACACCGAAGGGCACACTGACGGTCACCCCGAATTTGACGACAAGTGGCGCGACCGTAACGGTCACATGGAATGCGAGTGGCGTCACAAGCTGTACGGTGACGGGTAGTAATGGTGACGGCACCGGCTCGAACGGTACTGGTGTGTGGAACACTACCAGTGGCTCGCAGACCTCGAGTGCTATTACTGGTCCGACGGTCTATACCCTCAACTGTGTGCCCGGTCCCTATGTCATTACAGCGACCGTTGGCCTCGTGCCGGTTGTACATTACCCGTAAGACTGAGTACAAGAACGCCAGATATTTTCTGGAGTCTCTGCGCTACCACTGAACGCGTCGTAAGATTGACGACAGAACCATTTCTGTTAGTATGACCGTACGCACGCTCCGTGCGTATTGTTTTGCCCGGATTTTCCATTCAGGTGGCGTAGCGAACCACAACACTGTAGGAATATGAAGGCAAAGGATACCGGAGCATCGTCTGTCTCGCAGACACCTACGCGTTGGCGAAGTAATTATTTAATAGCGATAATTTCGAAAGAGGGCCGTGCCCTAAAAGACGACGACGCGGCATAATTTCGCAAAATCATATATGGCAGCAGAAGAATTTAATCGCAGTAAGCCGCACTTGAACGTCGGCACGATCGGTCACGTCGACCACGGCAAGACGACCTTGACCGCGGCGATCCTCACCGTTCTCTCGAAGGCGGGCAATGGCTACTCAGCGACCGTCAAGGGAGTCGATGACATCGACAAGGCGCCGGAAGAGAAGGCGCGCGGTATCACGATCTCACTTTCGCACTCCGAGTATGAGACACCGACTCGTCACTACGCACACGTCGACGCACCGGGTCACGCCGACTACATTAAGAACATGATCACAGGTGCTGCTCAGATGGACGGCGCCATCCTCGTGGTCGCTGCGACCGACGGCGTCATGCCGCAGACACGCGAGCACATCTTGCTCGCCAAGCAGGTCGGCGTCCCGAAGATCGTCGTCTTCTTGAACAAAGTAGACATGGTCGCCGACAAGGACCTAATCGAGCTCGTCGAAGAGGAGGTCCGCGAGCTTTTGACCAAGCAAGGATTCGACGGCAAGGACGCCCCAGTCATCCGCGGCTCCGGCCTCAAGGCGCTCGAGAACCCGGCTCCGGGCAACGAATGGTCTGATAAGGTCATGGAACTTGTCAAGGCGCTCGATGAATACATCCCGCAGCCTGAGCGCGACGTCAACAAGCCGTTCCTCATGCCTATAGAAGACGTCTTCTCGATCGAAGGTCGTGGCACGGTCGTCACTGGCCGCATCGAGCGCGGCATGATCAAAGTCGGTGAGGAAGTCGAAATCGTCGGCATCGTTGATGCGACCAAGACGACCGTCACTGGCATCGAAATGTTCAACAAGTCCTTGCAGGAAGGACAAGCAGGCGACAACGCCGGTGTTCTCTTGCGCGGCACCAAGAAGGATGACGTGCACCGCGGGCAGGTTCTCTGCAAGCCGGGCTCTGTGAAGCCGCACACCGAATTCGAGGCTGAGGTCTACATCCTCACCAAGGAGGAAGGTGGCCGCCACACGCCGTTCTTCTCGGGCTACAAGCCGCAATTCTACGTCCGCACCACTGACGTCACCGGCGAGGTGACGCTCAAGGAAGGCGTGGAAATGGTCATGCCGGGCGACACCGTCACCTTCAAGGTCAAGCTCGTCGCACCGATCGCGCTCGAAGAGCAGACTCGTTTCGCCATCCGCGAGGGAGGCAAGACGGTAGGCGCTGGAGTTGTGACCAAAGTGGTTGCGTAATCTTTCGAGCAAGGATTCGAAAAGTAAAAGACCCCGTTCGGGGTCTTTTACTTTTACTCGTCGGTACGTGCGTTGTAGAAGATATTCATGTACTCCCTGTAGATATACGATCTTCCGTATTTCTTCTTCGGATCTCGAATTTGTAGGATTCCTTGTTCCACGTACCGGTCGATAAGTTTCTGAGCTCCATTTGCCGTGAAGCCAGTCCACTTTCTGATAGTAGCAACATCAACAATTGGCTGCGTGAAGAGGCGAGGTAGGACACTAATAGCACTTTTTGATGAACGCTTATCCATGCTTTGAATCTTCAGAATATCGCGTTCACGGAGTTTAGTAATCTTGTGAACAGTTTTGATTGCTTCCTCTGCTGTCTCCGCAACGCCAGAAAGAAAGAATCGCACCCACTCACTAACGTCACCTTGGTGGTACCCATCAAGCCGATCATAGTAAACTTTACGATGCTTTTTCAAGAATGAAGATAGGAAAAGGACTGGTTTTTCCAAAAGTCCTGATTCTTTTAAAAACAGCGTTGTTAACATGCGACCCGTACGTCCGTTACCGTCTCTGAAGGGGTGAATCGTCTCAAACTGTCCATGAAGAAGCGCTGCTTTTGTTAGTGGTAGTAGGGTGTCATCTGCATGCACGAATTTTTCCCAATCGCTAAGAACACGCGGCAGTTCATGTACTGGGGGCGGTACATATTTAGCGTCGTGAGGATTGGTGCCATTGATCCAATTTTGGTCATGACGGAATTCACCAGGCCGAGCATTATGTGTTGCACGCGCGCCGTCCATTAGTTCCTTATGCATTATCTTGATTAGCCGAGTACTAATCGGAATCTCCTCAAGAGCCTTCATTCCTTTGTTAAGGGCTTGTATGTAGTGAATGATATCATCAACGTCTTCAGGTAAGTCAGCCTCGATGTTCGCCTTTGCTTCGAGCGCGTCGACCATCGTTGCTCCCGTACCTTCTATCTGACTCGACGATGCCGCGTCTTTCAAAATGTACATGAAGATGAAAAGATCTACGTCAGGGAGTAACTGAGTGATTCCATCGAGCTTGCTTACCAAGTGCTGAGCCTTAGCGTCTTGTTTGATCAGATCTGCGGAAAGCCCGAAGCCTTCTTTGTGAGGGAAGGGGTCAGGGACAAATGCCTTATACGTCCCCCACTGGCTGTCTTTTTGTTGAATAAATTTTCCCAACTGCATATCCGTGAGTTAGTTATTATTACTCCTACTAATATGCACTATCTTATCACTTAGTGACATTTAATGCAAGCAATACCAACTAATAAGGGAAATGGAAATGGTGAAACAGTTCCAAGGGGAGTCCTTGGAATTTCGAATTGACAAACTTCCGCCTTGTACATACCATGAAGACAGCAGAATCGCCGTGGTTGTGATATCGCGAAGGCTTTCTTGCAAAGGAAAGACGCCGAAATCTTTTTCGGTTACGACGAGTCCCATCGAAAGTGGGAGAAAGGCATAGGCCGCCACGGCCACCTGCTTAAGAGTCGCACCCTGCGACTCTTTTTGTTTGTGGGAGATGTAGGACATGGGGTCTGACTCTACAAAAGTATAAAACTTGTTTCGTAATGATGGTAAAAGTGCGACCCCCGGAGATTGCTCTCGCGGGGGTTGGGGCCATAGATGTATGGCAGGACGATCCTCGCAGAATTACATCGGTCCTTCTCGACCAATCTGCCTCAGACGCCCGATGCCGTCGTAAAAGGTTCTCCACCTCTCGAGGTGCTGACGTAGTTCATGTGAGGGGGCACTCATGCCGAGCTGGCGGTGCTTTTCGCACAAGACGGCCCAGAATTCATGGTGCAGAATGCGAACCCGCATTCTATGGATAACGTCCCCCATCTGGGCGACACGCCAGGACTTCTCGTCCAAATATTTTGAGTCCTGATTGGTTTCGTCGATCTCAATTGCTTCCAGCGATTTCAGCACCGCTTCCTCTGGACCCAGTTCCATAACGGCCTCCTTCGTTCGTTGCCAACGGCAGCCTATCACCTCCACGCAAGAAAGGAAATGGTGAAAAAAATAAGGGTTTCGTAAACCCCTATTTTTGGGAAATGGGGTCTGACCCCACAAAGTATAAAAAGTGTGTCGTGATGATGTGGAGGAAATGCTATCAGGTACCCCTCTCATGATACGTTCATGTGACCTGTGCTATCTTTACGTCATGACATCAGAAACTCAAGAAGAATTTAAAGTAAGCGGAGAAGAACTTCTCAAGAAAGTGAAGGATATTATCCGCGAAGGGAATGCCCACCGCATTATCATCAAGAACGAGGCGGGGAAGACGCTCGTAGAATTTCCGCTCACCATTGGTGCTATAGGAGCTGTCTTGGCTCCCGTGCTCGCAGCCGTCGGGGCCATCGCGGCGCTTGTCGCCAAATGCACTATCGTTGTGGTTAGAAAATAGGGGGAAATGGTCTCAGATACCTTTCCCAAAACAAAAAGCAGGTACGCGTGACCTGCTCATTGTCTTTCCGTGCCCCATCCGATACTTCTTCAGGTGGGCTTATCCTTATTCAGGAATAGCATGTATCCATCGACCTTGGTAGGCTCACACTCGCCAGTCTCCAAACGACAGATACTCGTTATTTCGACAGGAGTGATATCCCAGTACCTCTGTTGTATGACAATCGTTGCGTCGGGTTTTTCCTTGTGACCGAGAAAGAATCCAACTAGGCACGTGTCTGCGCCGAGGTTCTGATTCACCTCGTCGAGAGCAGTAGGAGAGTCTTCGCCTTCGGCATCAAGGATGTTGCCGAGCGAGGTTACAGCCCCAACTGTTCTACAGACGAAACCAGGCAACTGTACGGGTTCATCTGCCGTCACCTTTTGTGGAGCGAGGGCAAGTGCGAGTGTCCCGCTAACGAGTAGTGCTCGTGCACTTCTCCAACACGTCTTCATGTCGACCTCCTGTTGAGTCTTCTGTAATCGAGTATATACAGGAGCGACCTGTTTTACAAAGAAAATGTGGAAATGGGATCTGACACACAAAATCGGGAACCTTTCTCCTATTATGATATATTGAATCTGTTATCAGGGGTCACTAATTTTATATGAGTCAGAACAATGTTTTGGAAGCGAAGGTAGACAAGCTTACCGAGAAGGTCGATCGCGGTTTCGGCGAGATGGAGCGGGGTTTTACGTTAATGGAAAAAGGTTTTGCGGCCGTAACTGAGGATATCTCGGAACTTAAAAGTGATATGTCCGGAGTGAGGCAGGATATAAGAGGACTGAAAGATCAAGCGATTGAAACAAACAGTCGTCTTACGTTGGTTGAACGTCGACTAGATGCAGTGGAGGAGGGTTTGGATGAGGTTAAGGGATTCTCTAAAGACATCGATCATGTCCTTGAGCGCACTGGCATCATCGAGTACTTATTGAACCACGTTAGAGCGCATTTTGCCAAAAATCAGGGCTGATCTGCCTAGTCATTCACCTAGTCATTCGGGTTGGTGCGGAATGACTACCCTCCGAAGCCGGAGAAGACAATGATGGCGGGGTATTTGAGGCCTCGTCTTGTCTCAAAAACAGGGCCTACTTCACTCCGTTTTACCCCTTCATTCACCCCTTCACTCGCTATGCCTCGGAGTGAAGGGGTACCACCTCCGAATATCGGCCTCAATACTCGGCTTTTCGGGGGTCGTCCCGAAAAGCCTCAACCCCTACTTCACTCCGCTCCAGCCCCTTGGCTGTCGCTCCGTGATTGGCGGCCGCGGATTACCGCGTCCGCCATCCCTCCGGTCGAGTCTGGTGGCTCGTCCAGAGCCTCCTCTCCTCACGGAGTCCGGTGGTCGTGCGCCCAAAATTCCTCCCCTTGAAAATAATTAGCTCACGGCCGCATGGCCGGAGTAAATCGGGTTCGTCTATAGCCAATACCACTTTCTCTCCGACAAATCTCTCAATTTATCAGCGGCCGGGGTGTTGTATAGGAGTTCAACTTTGTCAGCGATATCCTTTAGCATTATCTCTGCATTTAACTGGAACTGTTGTACAACCACTGGAACCGGAGCTGGTGCTGGGGCAATGGGTGTGGCTGGCGTTACGCCAACCGGCGGAACGATTGTTGGCGAGATTGTTGCTGCCGTCGACTGTAACCCACTCAGCTTTACCTCGGCAATCTTATCTATGAGGCGATCAAGAAAAATAACTTTTGAATAAAAATCACTTATCGAGTCCCTGTCCGTTTCCTTAAAATCGTTCACAAACAAGTGAATATTGCTATACCAGCTATTAGTGGGAAGCAATTTGTTGGTAAGCAGAAAAATGTTATTTCTCTCCCGCGCAATTTTTATATGTTTCTCAGCGTAGCGGATCTCTTCGAGAATCAACCCTGCAATCTCACGTTTATGCTCTCGCTTTTGATATATATAAAGGCCGACAGCAAAAAAGCCGACAAATAGGGTTATGGCTCCTAGATTCTGATTCAGGAAATTAAGAATTGAAGAAAACATGCTTATGTCCAGCCCTGAGAAATTATTTTAAATCCGACCTGCTCCTGCTGCATTTGCATTGGCCCCTGAGGGGTCTGTTGGACGGTGTTCACTTGTTGTTTACGATACTCAACCTCGATATCGTAGTGGTTAGATAAATCGCGACTCTCGATGTACGCAATTTTGTAGATCTTCTTGTTCTGCATCGCATTTGTCCCAAGCTCCATTTCCGGATTCCATATCTTTCCAAATTCCAAGTCCTTGTTGTACTCCTCGTAGAGATCGGTCATTAGTTTTGAGAGCGCGGAGTCCGCATCAATGACAGTAGAAACTCCCAAATCTTCTCGCGCCTCCTTACGTCCGACGAAATACTGATGGGAGTATAGCTTCTCGGTGAAGTAGTCCACCACCTTATCAACCGCGTCCTCTTTCAACTGCACTTTATGGCTCTTGAGTAACCGCTTCGCGAGAATGCGGATAAGATTATGTGTTCTGTTCACGTTGCCGAGCGCGAGCGGGTGTATCTGCGGGTTCGATTCGACGAACTTCACGAATATGCGCGACAGCTCCTCGTCGCTCTTAATACCAAATTTATTTTTGGCGAGATCGAAATAAGCCATCACATCCTCAACGCTGATCGGGATGCGATTCTGCGCGTTTGTCGGATCGGCCGGGTTAAAGACGTTCGCCGTGGATGGGTCAATCGGTGAAATCTCCGATAGGTCACTCATAACGATCTCATCCGCGCCGAGCGCAATCATTGTCGCCGCGCTGTGCGCCTTGTAGGGTATGAGGACGGAAAACTTGTCGCAATATTCGCGAACCATAGAAACAAGCCGCCACGGCACCATCGTGTCGCCGCCGGCGCTGTAAAGAAACAGGTCTATATTTTTAACCTTTCCGATTTTCTGGAGCTGTCTACTGACATGCGGAATGATGTCCGGCGCGATGCGCGCGTTGAACGGCCCCTGCCTGTCGCTCGTGAGGTAGGATATGACACGCGATTTGCGGGCGTCTTCAATTTGCTTTACGAGTTGAGGCTTATCCATTGGCTCCCATTTTACAGCATTTTAAGGAAATTTTCCACTGCCAAGAATATGGCTCCCGACCCTACTGCGACCCAATTATCCAATCCTTTTTGAGTATTAGATAGCTTACGATGGTAACAATTAAACCGATACCGAGGGGCGGCGAGAGGAAGAGAATGAGGCGAATAATATTATAGAAAAACGAGATGGTTTGATTGAGTAGCCAGACAACGACAATAACGACGGCGAGTACCGCGAGCACCATGGAAAGCCAGATAATCCTTTTAACGTCTTTATGCGTCCGGCGGTCATATCGAAACGCTTTCCAAAGATTCAAGTAAAACTTTGTCTTGAAACGCAGATAATAGCCGGGGCCGATAAATACGAGAGCGCTGTAAAACGCATATTCGATAGGTGTAGAAATTGGCGAGATGTCCGTCCAAACGAACGTTCCGCCGAAAATAGAATGCCAGACGAGAAACGCGAGGGCGGATGTCGCGACAAAGATTGCCCCCGAAATAATTTCGCGCCACTTCTTTTCAAAAAGTCTTCTTGCCCATCCCATCCAGCTCAAAATATGGTTCTGTTACACAGAAGTCAAACAAATAGCAAAATATAGGATTTTAGGGAGAACTGCATCCTTCTTGTCCGCGCACGGGTAGGGTGGGGGCAAGGACAAGAATCCTTGAATGGATTGCGCCCAAAAGGAGGGGTCAAGGGGAGG
>Ga0335069_10004631_pt1 | contig 20295 bp, 21 predicted proteins | sample Lox_Sample_11_FD_206714 | JGI IMG/M metagenome (GOLD analysis project Ga0335069, IMG submission 206714) | Soil microbial communities from Loxahatchee National Wildlife Refuge, Florida, United States - Lox_Sample_1.1 | ecosystem: Environmental > Terrestrial > Soil > Wetlands | place: USA... | reverse complement strand
TGCTGCCGGGCCGGATGTGGATAAGGGTAAGGCGATGGGGAATCCCTCGGCGCCGATCACGCTGGAACTGTACAGCGACTTCATGTGCCCGCATTGCAAGCACCTGCATGAAGACATACTGCCGGCGATCATCGCGGATTTCGTGAAGACCGGGAAGGCGTACCTGGTATTTCGCGAGTTTCCACTGAACATACCGCAGCATGTGTATTCGCGCCCGGCGGCGAACTACGCGGTCGCGGCGGCGCGGATCGGCAAGTATCAGCAGGCGTGCGACGCCCTGTTCAAAGCGCAACAGCAGTGGGGGATGACCGGCAAGGTCTGGGAGACGGTGGCAACGGCGCTGACGCCGGAAGAACAAAAGAAAGTGCAGGCGCTAGCGGGCGATCCTTCCGTGCTGGCGGAGGTGCAAAAGGATTACGACCTGGGGACGAGATCGCAGATCAACCAGACGCCGACCGTGATCGTGACATACAAATTGAAGCAGCAGCCCTGGAGTTTTTGGGACGATTACAACCTGTTCAAGGGCTACCTGGATGGACTTCTCAAAAAATAAGCCGCTGAGCATCGTCCTGCTGACGCTGCGGGTCGTGCTGGGCGCGATTTTTGTTTATGCGGGCTATCTAAAGCTGAAGGATCCGTGGCAGCTCTTTGCCGCGGGCGTGGCCAGCTACGACCTTCTGCCGATGTGGGCGGTCGAAATCGTGGCGAGGACCCTGCCTTGGTTCGAAGTGGCGGTGGGGGTAGTGCTCATCTCGGGATTTTTCTTCCGAACGTCGAGCACGATTATCACCGGCCTGCTGGCGGTGTTTTTCACACTGATCGTGCGCGCGTACGTGCAGGGGAAGGAAATCAACTGCGGCTGCTTCGGTGGAAATGAGCCGATATCACCACTGACCATGCTGCGCGACGGCAGCATGCTGGCGGGGGCGATTTTCCTGTGCGTGATGGCGTACCGCAGCCGCCGCACACCGGCGTGAGCGACGTCACCCGGCGCGAACTCGAATACCACGAAAAGCTGTACTCCGGATTTGCGCAGCAGCACTTTGCGAAGCCGGCGGTGCGGGCGCTGCGTTCGCACATGGCGGGACGAATTCTGGAGGCCACCGGCGCGCGCCGGGACGCGCGCGTACTGAGCCTGGGGTGCGGAATCGGCGATACGGAGCTGCTGCTGGCGGCGCGGCTCGGCGAAGTGACCGGCGTGGATCTTTCGCCGGCGGCGGTGCGGCAAGCGCGATCGGACGCGGAGCGGCAGGGGGTGCGGAATGCACGATTCCTCGAAGGCACTACCGCCGAAGGGCGCTTCGACGCGGTGATCGCGATTTTCTTTTTGCATCACCTGCCGGATGCGGACCTGGAGGCCATGCCGGGCCGTGTGCGCGAGTGGTTGGTTCCGGGCGGCGTGTTTTATTCCCTGGACCCGAGCCGGCGGCGGCTTAGCGGGGCGGTGGGGCGGCTGCTGATTCCGGAGATGATGAAGCGCTACCAGACGGCAGATGAGCGCGAACTGGAGCCGGAGGCGACTGCCGACCTCTTCCGGCAGAGCGGGCTGGAGACACGCGTCGAGATGTACGACTTCGGATCGTCGCCGCTGGCAGGGCTGTTTCCGAGGTGGCGCGCGGGATACCGGCTGGCGCGGTGGGTGGACGACGGTGTCCTGCGCACGCCGCTGGCGCGATGGGGTAGCAATTTCGAGGTAATCGTCAGGAGACCTTGAGGATCACTTTGCCAATATGAGCACCGCTTTCGAGATAGCGGTGGGCGGCGGCTACTTCGCTGAAAGGGAAAATGCGATCTACGATCGCTTTCACGCGTCCGGATTCGAGCAGAGGCCAGACATGCTGTTCGAGATCGCGAGCGATCTGGGCTTTGTCGGCGACGGTTCGAGGGCGCATCGCGGATCCCGTGAGGGTGAGACGGTTGCGCATGATCTTGGTGAGATTGATGGTGGCTTCGGCGCCCTGCTGGACGGCGATCTGGATGAGACGCCCGCAGCGTGCGAGGCACTCGAGATTGCGCGCGGTGTAGGTGCCGCCAACGATGTCCAGGACGAGATGGACACCCTCACCGTTGGTGAGGGCGCGGACTTCCTGGACGAAATCCTGGCGGACGTAGTTGATGGCAGCGGCTGCGCCAAGCTTGCGGCAGGCGGCGCACTTCTCCTCGGTGCCGGCGGTGGTGTAGACCGTGGCGCCGAACGCGCGGGCGAGCTGGATGGCCGTGGTGCCGATGCCGCTGGCGCCCCCGTGAACGAGAATGCGCTCCGCAGGTTGAAGGGCTCCGGTTTGAAAGACGTTGGCCCAGACCGTGAAGAAGGTCTCGGGGATGCCCGCGGCTTCTTCGACGGTGAGCCGGGTGGGGATCGGGAGGCAGTGAGATCCAGGCGTGAGGCAGTAGTCGGCGTAGCCTCCGCCGGGGACCAGGGCGCATACGCGGTCGCCAGCCTTCCAGCGGGACGCGGGATCCGCGGACACGATGACGCCGGCAACTTCGAGACCGAGGATAGGGGATGCTCCGGGAGGCGGCGGATATTTGCCCTGGCGCTGAAGGAGGTCGGGGCGGTTGACGCCGGCAGCCTCGACGCGGATCAGGACTTCACCTGGGCCGGGCACGGGAGTGGAAGCCTCTGCGATGCGGAGGACTTCCGGGCCTCCGGGGCGTGGGCAATCGACGAAATGCATAGATTCAAATTAGCAGGACCAGGCGTAGAGCGGTAACGCCGGACAAATACTCAAGGGCGTGAGCTAAATGCGAATAACTGGCGGAATAGTTTGTAACTCGACAGAAATTCAGCGCCCGGAATATCTGAATATTCGCACCGATTTCAATTGACTGGCGCATATTTCGGCCCTATAGTATAGCTATTCCGATTGCGAGGGAGTCCGGCGTTTCGGAGTGGCACTCGAAACCGCGGTCTGGAAGATACTCCTGCTGAGTTGTAATCTCCACCCATCCGGACCACTTGACCTTTCCACTTAGTAAAGCGGGCGATAGTGTGCTCGTATTTGAAAGGAGGCCAATTGGCTGAACCAGGATTTACGCCAAATCGGTCAGGGGCTGTCCATATCTTGTGCGTGGAGCCGGCTCGCGGGGAGTGTCAAATTCTGGAGACCATGCTTCGGGGTACCGTTCCGGAGGTGTGGCGGGTCTGGGGAAGTCCGAGCATTGCGTCGGCGGAATCGATCGTGCGAACACGGGAGGTGCCGGTCGTGTTCTGTGACAGTCGTCCCGCCAGTGGAACATGGCAGGAATTGCTTCGGGTGTTGAACCAATTGCCTGAACCACCCTTGCTGGTGGTGACATCGCGGCTGGCGGATGAGCGGTTGTGGGCCGAAGTACTGAACTTGGGAGCGCATGACGTGCTGGCAAAGCCGTACGAGAAGACCGAAGTATCCTGGGTGGTCAGCGCCGGTTTGCGCTGCTGGCATCGGCGCCGGGAGCGAATGCCGATGCAATCTGTAACAGCGCACGTAATGCGGGCGGCCTCCTGACCCTCAGCAGAAATCTGCCAGCCGGGCGAGCGACCCGCCGGCGGCCACGATTTCGTTCAAAGCGCGGGCGGAGTCGGCGGGGTTAAGCGTCTCGACGGCGTCGGTCACTACGACCACGGACTTGCCGGCTTCGAGCAGGCCGCTGGCGGCGAACAGCACGCAAATTTCGGTGACCACACCATACACCACGCAGCGATCCGCCTGAAGCATGGCGACGATGCGCGAGAGGTTGGGTGCGGTGAAGACGTCGACATGCTGCTTTTCGACGACGATCTGCTGTGCGGCGCCGAGGTCGAGCGGACAGGGGCGATTGGGGATTACAACCCGGCGGTCGAGGAGGGTGGTGGCGGCCTTATGCTGCCCGAGAGTGCCGGCGATGCAGTGGGGTGGCCAGTCACGGAACTCGGGGTCGTGTTCGGCGTGAGCGTCGGTGGTGGATACGACCGGGATGCCGTGCGCGGCGGCGTGACGATTGAGCCGGGCGATGTGGGGAACGACCCGCTCGGCGCCGGGGACATAGAGTGCGCCCGCCGGGTAGAGAAAGTCGAGCTGCGAATCGATGTCGAAGAAGACTGTGGACAAGGGACTACCTTCATAATACGCGACGGGACACGGTCGCAAACCTGCCCCACGGTAAACTGAAGTGTGCTGATTCGTGCCCTGCTCATGCTGGCGGCACTCGCAGTCTGGGCAGGCGCGCAAGACGTGGGCAGGACGGCGGTCGCGTTGGAGCGCGAGATGGACGTGCAGACACGGCTTCCGACCGACGCGGCTCAGCCCGAGGCATCCGTGGGGCGGCACAGGGACGGATGGACATTAGGCGATGGCGAGGGGGTCTCGATCCCTATGCCGGGAGCCGTGCTGAGCCTGATGTCCTGGGCGCTGATCGCGGTGCTGGTGGTGGCGGTTTTAGCGCTCCTGGCAGCGTTCTTTCGCGAGCCTTTGGACAACCGGATGCGTGCGCCACTCGGGCCGCCTGGTCCGGCGCTGGAAGGTGCACGGCAGCGGGCGGAGCCGGGCTCCTTGCTGGCGCGGGCAGACCAGTGTGCCGCGGAAGGCCGGTTCACGGAGGCGATGCACTGCGTCCTGCTCGCGGCCATGGCGATGCTGGCCGGCGAGCGGGACTCGCTCACGAGTTGGGAGCTGCTGCGCGGCGCGAAATTAGACGAGCCGCGGATGCGGGCGCTGCGCGACGTGGTGGTGCGCGTGGAACGGGCGTGGTTCGGGCAGGCTTCCGCGGGAGTCGATGACTACCGGCGGGTCAGGAGCAGCTTTGATACGTTTGCGGAGCCGGCAGGGGAATCCGCATGACCGCGTACCGGCGCAACGTGATCCTTGGTTCAGTGGGGCTGGCCGCATTGCTGGCCGCGCTGATCGTACCGGGCTACCGGCGTGGCGCGGCGTCGCTGGCGCATCCGGATCCGGCCGGGCCAACGGTGTATTCGAAATCGGCGATCGGGCACGCGGCGTTTTACCGGCTGCTTGTGGAGTTGGGACTACCGGTGGAGATCAGCGAAGCGGGATCGGGTGTGCACGTCGCAGAGGAAGATGTCCTGGTTGTGGCCGAGCCGCGGACGGACGATGCGACGCTCGAGGAAGTGCGCGCGATGCTGACCGCGCGCACGCTGCTGCTGGTGTTGCCGAAGCGTGGGGGCAAGGCGGACCCCAACAAGCCGTATTGGCTGGGGGCCGACACACTGCTGGCCGACGACGAGGTGGCGAGGGTGCTGCACCTGTTGGATGCGGAGGCGGTGCTGGTGCGGAATGCATCGCTGGAGGGACTGACGGGGCGCCGGCCCATGCCCGGCAGCGTGGCGATCGCAAGGCCGCAACTGGTGAGGTCGAAGAAGCTGCGGCCGCTGATGGCCGCGCGGGACGGAATCCTGGTTGGCGAGTACCGGGAGCTCGGCCGGCGGCTGGTGATCCTGTCGGACCCGGACTTGATCGCGAATCACGGGCTGATCCGCTCGGACAATGCCGCGGTGGCGGTGAGCCTGATTCGCGATCTGGGCGGCAGTGTGATCTTCGATGAATTCGAACATGGCTTTTCGCCGCAGCCGTTTCACCTGCTGGGGATTCTGTTTCAATTCCCGTTTGTCCTGGTGACCGTGCAGATGGCGCTGGCTGTCGTGCTGCTGGTATGGGCGGCGGCGGTGCGGTTCGGCGCGGCCCGGAGTCTCGCACCTCGGCTGGAGGCGGGTAAGCGGAGTTTGATCGATACCGGAGCGCGGCTCCTGGTGCAGACTAAACGCGTGCCGGATCTTGCGGGCCCGTATCGCGAGGAGATGGTGCGCGCCGCGGGGCGCCGCCTTCGCGCGCCGCGCGGACTGGACACCGCCGGGCTGCTGGTGTGGTTGAGCCGGACACCGGGGGCGCCGTCCGCGCCGCCGGAGGAGGCACCGCCGCGCGAGGTGTGGACCTGGAGGAAGGAGCTGATTGGTGATTGAAGCGATCCGGGCCGAGGTGCGGAAGGCGATTGTGGGACAGGACGCCGCCATCGATATGATGCTGATCAGCCTGCTGGCGGGCGGGCACATTCTGCTGGAAGGAGTGCCGGGCACGGCGAAGACGCTGTTGGCCCAAAGCTTCGCGACGGCACTGGCGCTGCGCTTCGGACGCATTCAGTTCACCCCGGACCTGATGCCGGGCGATGTGCTCGGCACCAACCTGTTCAATTTTCAGACCAACCAGTTTGTGCTGACCAAGGGGCCGATTTTCACCGAGATTCTGCTGGCGGACGAGATCAACCGCACGCCGCCCAAGACCCAGGCGGCGCTGCTGCAGGCGATGAACGAACGGGTGGTGACGATCGACGCCACACACTATCCGCTGGGCGACGCGTTCATGGTGATCGCGACGCAGAACCCGATCGAGCAGCAGGGGACCTATCCGCTGCCGGAGGCGCAGCTCGACCGGTTCCTGTTCAAGATCGTGATCGAGTACCCGGAGCGCGACGCGGAGCTGGAGATCGTGCGGCGGCACGGGCATCAACCGGTCATGCCGCGGTTGGAGGAGTTCGGGCTGCGGGCGGTGGCAGGGATCGAGGTCTTGCGAGAGATGCGGGCGAAGGCGGCGGGCATCGCCCTTTCGGAGGAGGTGATCGCCTACATCGTGGATATCGTGCGGGCGACTCGCGGGCACCCGAGCATAGAGTTTGGAGCGTCGCCGCGGGCCGCCACGATGCTGGCCACGGCCTCGCGGGCGCGGGCGGCCATCGAAGGGCGCGACTTCGTCATTCCGGACGATGTAAAAAGTCTGGTGCCCGCGACGCTGCGTCATCGCATCACGCCAACCGCGCGGGCGGATATCGAGGGGCTGCCGGCGGCGCGCATACTGACTGATCTGCTGGAGAGGATTCCAGCGCCGCGATGATCCGGCCGACACGCAGAGCGGTACTGCTGTTCGCCGGAGTGCTACCGCTGCCCTGGCTGGCGCTGAGCCTGCGCACGCGTCTTTGGCCCTACGCCTTTCATCCGGCAATCGTGTTCTGCGCGTGCCTGGCGGCGGATACGGTACTGGCGCGGCCCCGGCGGCGAGTGCAGGTGAACGTGGATGCGCCGGAAGCGGCGTACGTCGGGGAACCCTTCGAGGCGGCGGTGACGGTGGCGGCATCGGGGCCGCCTGGCGTTTACGAGGCAGCGCTGGATCTGGGAGGCGATACGGATTCGGAAGCGGAGGTGAACCCGTTTGCGATTCGGGGAAGGGAAAGTGTGCGGATCCGGCCGCGGCGGCGCGGGACCCTGCGCATTGAGACGGCGTGGCTGAGGTGGCGCGGGCCGCTGCGGCTGGTCGAAGACACGCGGCGGTTTCCGGTTGCGCGCGAAGTGGCCGTGGTTCCGAATGTTCACCCCGCGCGAGGAGATGCGCTCGCGCTGTATTTTCGGGATGTGCTGTACGGCACGAAGACGCAGCGGGATGCGGGCGAGGGGGCGGAGTTCGAATCGCTGCGCGAGTACGCGCCGGGACTGGATTCGCGGTTCATCGACTGGAAGCACTCGGCGCGGCATCGCAGGATGCTGGTGCGGGAGTTTCGTTCGGAGCGGAATCACCCAATCGTCCTGGCGTTCGATACGGGACACTTGATGCGCGAGCCCATGGACGGGATGCCGCGGCTGGACCATTCGATCAACGCTGGATTGCTGCTGGCGCGGGTGGCGCTGGCGGCGGACGATCTGGTCGGAATCTACAGCTTCGACAGCCGGGCCCGGCAGTTCATGCCCCCGGGGCGAGGAGTGCAGGCCTTCCGGAGACTGCAGCAGGCGTCGGCCGGACTGGCATATACGGCGGACGAGACCAATTTCACGCTCGGCATGGCGGAGCTGCAATCGCGGCTGCGGCGCCGGTCGCTCGTCGTGCTGTTCACCGATTTCATCGACACGATCACAGCGGAGCTGCTGGTGGAGAATGTGCGGCGGCTGTCTGCCCGTCACCTGCTGGTGTTTGTCACGCTGCGTGACGATCTGCTGCGGGAGATGTTCGAGGCATATCCGGCCGGTGACAGCGAGGTGGCCCGGGCGGTGCTGGCGGCAGACTTTTTGCGGGAACGAAATATCGTGCTCGAGAAACTGGAACGGTTGGGGGTGCATTGCATCGACGTGCCGGCAACGGAGCTTTCGACGGCGCTGTTGAACCGATACTTGATGATCAAGCAAAGGGGACTCCTGTAGTGGCGCTGACGCTGAAGAGCCAGGAGTTCCGGAGGGAGCGCGAGGCCGGATGGCTGGAGCTGGAAGCCCTGGTTGCGCAGGCCCAGCAGCGCGGGCTGAAATCGCTGCCGACTGACGCGCTGCGGCGGTTTCCGCTGCTGTACCGGTCGGCGCTGTCGTCGCTGTCGGTGGCCAGGAGCATCGCCCTGGACCGGGCTTTGCTTGCATACCTGGAGGACCTGTCGCTCCGCGCGTTTGTGGCGCTCTACGCACGGCCGGTGGCGATCGGGGCAGCCATCCGGGAGTTTCTGGCGCGATCGCTGCCGAGAGCGGTGCGGTCGATTTCGGTCCACGTCTGGATTGCCCTCGCAGCGCTGGCGGTGGGCGCGATATCGGGCTTCGTGCTGGTGAATGCGGATGAAGGCTGGTATCCCGTGATCGTTCCGGCGGGCCTGGCGGGTGGGCGTGGTCCGGGAAGTACGCGCGAGGAGCTGCGCAAGGTGCTGTTCGCGCAGACCCACTCGGGAAGCTCGCTATTGGCGTTCGCTAACGCGCTGTTTTCGAACAACACGCTGGTGTCGCTATTGGCGTTCGGCCTGGGGATCTTGGGCGGAATCCCGACGCTGCTATTGACGTTCGCGAACGGGCTCATGGTGGGGGCGTTCCTGGCGCTGCACGCGCATCGCGGGCTGGGCCGGGATTTTACGGGATGGCTGCTGATTCACGGTGTGACGGAGCTGGGTGCCATCGTGATCTTTGCTGCGGCGGGAATGCGGTTGGGAGAGCTGGTGCTCTTCCCGGGACCTTACTCCCGGACGGACGCGCTGGCGGTGCATGGCGGAGCGATCGGAGAAACGGCGGTCGGAGGCGTGTTGATGCTGCTGGCTGCCGCGGTCCTGGAAGGTGTGTTCCGTGAGGCGGTGGCGAGCACCGATCAGCGGCTGACCATCGCCTTTGCGACCTTCTTGTTCTGGACACTGTATTTCTGCCTGGTGGGACGGCGATGACCGGTGCGGGAAAGCTGGCTCGCAGCGAGCGTCGCTTGATGACGCCGGAGGGCGTGCCGCTGCGCATCGAACTGGCCGAGCCGGGGGAGCGAATCGCGGCGTTTCTGGCGGATGTATCGCTTGCTACGGCAGGGGCCCTGGTGGTGCTGCTGGCCGGAGCGCTGGCTTCTGCCGGCTTGAAGGCGACGCTGCCGGTCGCGCTGTTTGTCTCGTTTCTGGTGCGGAATGGGTATTTCATTTTTTTCGAGCTGAGATGGGCAGGCACAACGCCGGGGAAGCGGCTGCTCGGACTGCGGGTGATCGACCGGAGGGGCGGACCGCTGCGCGCCGGGTCGGTGGTGGCGCGCAACCTGACGCGGCAGGCGGAGTTTTTCTTTCCGGCGGAGATGGTGCTGATGACTCGCGGCTGGGTGTGGAGGCTGGCGGATATTCTGCCGGCGGCGATCTGGATTGCGGCCATGGCGGCGATCTACTATCTCAGCCCCGACCGGTTGCGCGCGGGCGACTTGATAGCCGGCACCCTGGTGATCGCGGCGCCGAAACGGGTCCTGACCGAGGACCTGGCTCGTGGCGCGCAAGTGTTCGAATTCACGCAGGAACAGTTGCAGCACTACGGTGTCAAAGAGCTACAGGTGCTGGAGGACGTGCTGCGCGAGGGTCACAATGCGGAGTCGGCGCGGCTGCGCAGCGAGATAGCGGAGCGCATCCAGAAAAGGATCGGCTGGACGCAGCAGGCGATCGCCGGGCGGGAGATGGAGGGTTTCCTGCGGGACTTCTATCGCGCGCAGAGGGCGTTCCTGGAATCGCGGAAGAATTTGGGCGAGGAGAGGGCAGATAAGTTTCACGCGGCGGGGGTGGTTGCACCGCAGGCGCGCAAAGATACAAATTAAGAAACAATAATTACATCCAACGGCCGTGCGCGGCATCTTACGCACCGCTACGGGGGAGGTAGCATGCTGATGAAGCTAACAAAAGATACACTGGTACGAATATTGCTATTGTCGTTGGGGACCTGCGTTGCATTCGCCCAAGTCACGGTTCCAGCCGTCAACTACTCGTATAACGGACCGCCACTGAATATCGGCTACACCACGGGGAGCGCCGCCACATTCATGTCCATTCCAGTATCGAGCTTGGTGACGATTACCAAAGTCACGGTTACGGTCAATATCAGCTACCCGCAGATTTCGGACCTGAATCTGTACATATTCAGTCCGGACGGGACTCGCACAAAACTCCTGGAACGGAATTGCTCTGGGACGCCGAACGCTACTCTGGTCAACATCACGTTCGACGACAGCGCGTCGTCCACGTACAGCTCGTTCTGCCCGGCCGAGGCCGGCCGCGGACCCTGGAAAGGAAACGAACCGCTCTCGAACTTCAACAATAAGTCGGCCGCCGGCACATGGACGCTGGCGGTTCAGAACAATGTCACCACGGGGAATTCGGGTGTCGTCAACGGCGTCACGGTGTCCATCGCGGGCACCATACCGTCGACGCCGACGATCTCTCCAAATACGGTCTTTAATCCTCTAACCTTGCAGGTCGGCCCAATCGCGCCCGGCGAGCTTCTGGCGGTGGTAGGCTCCAACATCGGGCCCGCGACCTCCGTGAGCGCACCGGCGGGCAATCTCCCGACCACGCTCGGCGGCACGCAACTGATGATCAACGATACGTTGCCTGCGCCGCTGGCTTTCTCATCGACGAACCTGGTGGTCGCCGTTCTTCCTTACTCCGCCGGCGGAAGCGGCGCCGTGATCGGCGGTACGGTGAAGCTCACGATCGTCTACAACGGCGTGACTTCAAATTCCGTAGTAACAAGCATCGCGCTCGCATCTCCGGGTCTCTTCCCGGTCACTATTGGAGACACCGCCCAGACTTCGGTGAAAGCCGTGAATCCGGACGGCACGCTCAACTCGTCGAGCAATCCGGTGGCGGCCGGCTCGATCGTGGCGCTTTATGCCGGCGGCCTGGGGCCAGTCACCCCGAGCTTCACAGCCGGGCAGGTGGCTCCCTCGACCCCGCTCTATACCACTACGGCGCCGACCTTTGTCAGCTTTGCCGGCCAGACCGGCGATGTGCTGTTCTCCGGACTGGCGCCAGGCACGATCGGGGTATATCAGGTGAACGCCCGGATTCCGTCCACGGTGCCGTCCGGTTCGCAGGCGGTATTACTGTGGAATTCGGCCGGCACGTCTCAGAACGGGCTGCAGATCTACATCAAGTAGTTTCAGGCTAATCGAAAATCGACGCGATTTCGTCGATTCCAATGCCTTCGCGGACAGCGCGGAGGTCGTGGTAGAGGATGGCTGCGTAGACCGACGAGAAGGTAGCCGAGATTACCTGCCACGTCCAGGTGAGAAGCTGCACCGGTAGAGTGGCGACTCCGGGCATGGCGGCCTCAATGGCGCCGGTAACAACCATCACGACGACGAGCCAGGCGACCCCGACGGCGAGGATTGGCCAGCGATGACCGGTGGTCAGGTCGGCGCTGCGGGACATGCTCTCAATGGGGCCGAGTCGTTCCACTACGCAGGCGGGGAGTACCACGGCCATCGCGGTAAGGGCCACAAGGCCAGGGATCAGGCATAGGATCGCACCGACGGCGATCAGTAATCCGGTTAGGACGGATGCGACGAGCACGGGAAAGAGGCGCGACAGGCCATGGCGTAGGGATTCGATGGCTTTCACCGGACGTCCGCGCAGGTCTTGGAATGCAGCGAAGACCACGATGGCCTGGGCGAATGAGGTGAGCACGAATTGAAGGAAGCCGATGCCGGCCCCGATAGCGAGTGCGGAAACGCGGAAATTGCCGGGAATCGCACTTCCTTCGGCGAACAAAAGAGTAAGGACCAGCGGGAGCAGCTCGGCGATTCCGACCAGCAGGGCGAACGTCAGGAAGTGGCGCGAGAGGATGTTCCAGGTGCGGAGGATGACGTCGCCGATGCGGAACTCGACCGGCTGGTGATAGTCGAGGATGGATAGGGGTGTGCCCACGAGCCGACCAGTTTAACCCAGGAGTCGGTGAATCGTGGTATTTGTATTGGTCAGCATGCATCGGCCTGGAATGCTTTCGATCTGGTTCTTCATCGGAGTGCTGCTGTTGATCTACGGCGCGCTCATTCTCGGTGCGGGGGTATGGGAGCTCTCCAACCCGCCGGAGCATCCGGTAGTGCGGGCTGACCTGCACGCAGGGATCTGGTGGGGCGGGCTACTGGTGGTCATGGGGGCGATCTATACGCTACGCTTCCGGCGAACGAGTTGAGGTGGGGCGGGATTGGCTCGCGGCAGCGCGGGCGGCAATCGAAATTGAAGCAGCGGGGCTGAGCTCTGTCGCGGCGCGGCTGGACGGCGAGTTGATCCGTGCCGTAGAGCTGATCCTGGCGCACCCCGGGAAGATCGTCGCGACTGGAATCGGGAAGTCGGGGCACGCGGCCCGAAACATCGTGGCTACGCTGTGCAGCACGGGGACGGCGGCGGTGTTCCTGCATCCGGCGGAGGCGGTCCACGGAGACTTGGGGATATATACGCCGGGCGATCCGACCGTACTGGTCTCCAAGAACGGGACATCGGCGGAATTGCTCGCGCTGGTGCCGCTGTTGAGGCAGTTCCGGTCGCCGCTGATCGGGATTCTCGGGAATCCGGGGTCGCCACTGGCAGGGCTGGTGGACGTGCTGCTGGATGCGAGCGTGGAGCGCGAGGCGGATCCGAACAACCTGGCGCCGACGGCGAGCGCCGTGGCGGCGTTGGCCGTGGGGCATGCGCTGGCCATCGGGCTCATGGCGGCGCGGAATTTCACGCCGGAGGAATTCGGGAAGTTTCACCCGGGCGGGCAACTCGGGCGGAATCTGAAACTGTGTGTCAGAGCGGCGATGCACGGTCCGGACGAGGCGGCGTTCGTGGCGCCGGAAGCGCCCGTAAAGGAAGTGATTATCGCCATGACGCGGCGGGCGATGGGCGGAGCTTGCGTGGTGGCGGAGGATGGTGCTCTGGCCGGATTCATCACGGACGGCGACCTGCGGCGGGCGCTGACGACCCACGACGACATCCGCGGGCTGTGCGCGCGGGACATTATGACGGCATCACCGGTGACGGTCGGACCGGAAGCCACGCTGGGACAGGCACTCGAGCTGATGGAGCGGCGGCGGTCGCAGATTTCGGTGCTGCCGGTGGTGGATGAGGGCGGGCGGGCGGTAGGGATCCTCCGGATTCACGATATTTACCTGGGTACACCTGGGTAAGTCATCGTAAGCCATTGAAATTACACAACTCTTACAATGCCTTGCAGAGTCGCTTGCTAGGTTGGGAGGGTGACTTGCACTCAAGGGGAAGAGCTGAATGTGGAGAGCCCTGTGCTCAAGGCGCGCCGGCAGGGGTTGAACTGGGCGACCGCGCTGGTATTAGCCGTTTTGCATGTGGCCGCGGTGGCGGCACTGCTTGTGTTCAGTTGGAAGGCGCTGGCGATTGCAGTGGTCTTCTATTATGTGTGCACCGGGCTGGGCATCAGCATGGGCTATCACCGGCTGCACACCCACCGGTCTTATAAGGTGCCGCTCTGGATGGAGTATTTCTTCGCGCTGTGCGGCGCACTCACGCTTGAGGGCGGTCCGATCTTCTGGGTGGCGACCCACCGGCTGCACCATCAGTTTTCGGACCAGGAAGGCGATCCGCATTCTCCGCGCGACGGCGCGTTCTGGGCGCACATGGGTTGGATTCTGTGGGGCGAGGTCAACCACAACAACACGCGGGTGATGTCGAAGTATGCGCCGGACCTGGCGAAGCACCGGTTCTACATCTGGCTGAACAACTACCACTGGGTGCCGAACGTGGTCCTGGGGGCGATCGTGCTGGCCGTGTGGGGCTGGCAGATTTTCCTGTGGGCGATGTGCTTCCGGATAGTGGCGGGGATGCATATTACATGGGCGGTGAATTCGGCGACGCACATGTTCGGCAGGCGGCGGTTCGAGACCCGGGACGATTCGCGGAATACCTGGTGGGTGGCGCTTCTCAGCTTCGGCGAAGGGTGGCATAACAATCACCATGCGCATCCGACGTCCGCGCGGCACGGCCTTGCGTGGTACGAGTTCGACCCGAGCTGGCTGCTGGTGAAGGCGCTGAAGGCGGTGGGACTGGCGAAGTCCGTGCACGTGGCGACGGTGGAGTCGCAGGTTGTGGTGGAACAACGCGCGGCGTAAGGGCCGTGGGATAATTCGGACATGAGCACGGTTCCGCTCACGGTCCCGGTTGAGGAGTACCTGAGTACCTCGTACGACCCGGACTGCGACTACGTGGACGGCGAGCTCGTGGACCGGAACGTGGGCGAAAAAGATCACGGAAAAGTGCAGCAGGAGGTGCTGTTCTTCCTGCGCCAACGCCGGCGAGAGCTCGGCATCTTCGTCATACAGGAGCAGCGGGTTCGGATTTCCGCGAACCGCTACCGGGTGCCGGATGTGTGCGTGATCGTCGGGCCAGAGCCCGACGAACAGGTCTTCACGCAGCCGCCTTTTCTCTGCATAGAGGTCCTGTCGCCGGAAGACCGGATGAGCCGCATGCAGGAGCGAATAGCGGATTACCTGGCATTCGGCGTGCGGTACGTCTGGGTGATCGACCCCTCGACACGGAAGGCCTGGATCTACACTCCGGGCCAGGCCCGCGAGGTTGCTGACGGCATGCTGAGGACGGAGAATCCTGATATCACCGTGCCCCTGGCCGAGATCTTCTCTTAACTGTCACCAAATTCCCTGGGGTGTATGCTGGACGCATGCTGTCTGGCTTGCGCGCTCTATGGCGGCGCCCCGTCTTTGCCTCGGCCGCGATTCTGACGGTTGCGCTGGGGATCGGGGCGAATACGGCGCTGTTCGGCGTCATTTATGCGGTGCTGATCCGGCCGCTGCCGTTTCGCGATCCGGGGCGGCTGGTGCAGATCTGGGAGACACACCCGGCACTGCCGCAATTGCAGGTAACCGTGCCGGATTTCCGCGATTGGCGGACACAAACGCGCAGCTTCGAGCAGCTTGCGGCATACACGCTCTCGGCGATGAACAACGGCACGCTGCTCGGGCAGGGTGAGCCGGAAGCCGTACACGCCACCATGGCGAGCAGCAACCTGTTTTCGGCGATGGGTATCGAGCCGATGGCGGGACGCGCGTTCAGCGACGCAGAAGAGCGTACGAAGCAGCAGGTGGCGCTGATCAGCGAAAATCTGTGGAGGCACAAGTTCGGCCCGCACCGCGCGGTGGTGGGGACGCAGATCCGCGTGGATGCACAGTCGTTTCGGGTGGTCGGCGTGGTGCCTCAGCGGCAGGCATTTCCCGAATGGGCGGACCTGTGGATTCCGCTGTCCCTGATCGAGGACGGTCTGGCAAGCCGGAGGAAGTTCCATCCGCTGGAAGTGATGGCGCGCCTGCGGCCCGAGGTGACAGCGGAACAGGCGCAGGCGGAAATGCAGGCGGTCGCGCTCCGGCTGGCGCACGACTATCCGGACACGAACGCAACCGTGGGCGCGGTGGTGGTGCCGCTGGCGCGCGAGATCACGGGCGGGGTGCGGCCGTCACTGCTGTTGGCATGGGCAGCGGTGGGGCTGGTGCTGCTGATCGCGTGCGCCAACCTGGCGCACCTGTTTTTGGCGCGCATGATCGAGCGGCGGCAGGAGATGGCGATTCGGCAAGCGCTGGGGGCGGGCGCCTGGGACCTGGTGCGGCAACTGATGGCGGAGAGCCTGCTGGTGGCGGCGATCGGTGGGGCGGCTGGTGTGATTTTGGCGGCGTGGGCGGGCCAACTGGCGCGGACTCTCGCCAACGGGCAGATTCCGCGGATGGAGGAGAGCGGGATTGCAGGGCCGGTTTGGCTGTTCGCAGCGGGTGTCTCGCTGGTGACGGGCGTGCTGTTCGGATTGCCTGCGTGCTGGCAGGTAACGCGCGGGCGATCGGAGATGGCAGCGGCCGGAAGGTCGATTGTACGCGGGCGGTCGTGGCTCAGCCCGGCGCTGATGGCCGGAGAGGTGGCGCTGGCCCTCGTGGTGCTGTCCGGAGCGGCGCTGCTCACCCGGAATTTCGCGGCGCTGCTGTCTGAGAATCCGGGGTTCGACGCACGGCAGGTGTGGACGATTCCGAATCTGCCGTTGCGTGCGGACTTCAACAAGAGCGGGGCCTTCTTCACGGACCGTCTGGCTCCGGCTCTGCGCGCAGTGCCTGGCGTCGAGGACGTGGCGGCGGTGAATGCGGCGCCGATGAGCCTGGGCCCGGCCGAGCACAGCCGTTTTGCGACGCGGTTCGGGATCGAGGGCAGAACGTTCGAAGCGGGGAGCTATCCCGTGACGCAAAACCGCTGGTTGACGCCACAGTATTTTCAGGCGATGGGAATTCCTTTGAAGCACGGGCGATGGCTGAACGATGCGGACGGCAACCAGCCGGTGATCCTGGTGAACGAGACGCTGGCACGGCGATTCTTCCCGAACCAGGACGCGGCCGGAAAGCGGCTGGTGATGGGGGTGATGGATCCGAAGCAGCAGGCGATCGAGATCGTCGGCGTGGTTGGCGATGTCCGCGAGTTCGGACTGGACCGCGAGGTGGAACCGGCCATCTACGGCGTTGGGGTGGGCCCGGTCATGACCGTGGTGGTGAAGATGGCAGGCGGCTCGAGTGCGGCGGGGGCTTTGCGGGAGGCAGTGCATGCGGCAGATCCGGAGATTCCGGTGAAGCAGGTGCAGCCGCTCCAGCAGAACGTGGCGGACTCGCTGGCCCGGCGCAGGTTTGCGCTCGTGCTGATCGCGGTGTTCGGAGGAATCGCGGCATTTCTCACGGCGTGCGGAATCTACGGGCTGTTCACGCAGTCGGTGAACGCGCGCGTGCGGGAGTTCGGAGTGCGGGCTGCGGTCGGAGCGAAGCCTGGGGAGTTGGTGGGAATGATCCTGCGCGAGGCGGTTGTATTGATTGCGCCTGGGTTAGCGGCGGGTGCGGTGCTGTCGCTGGCGTTCGCGCGGCTGATGAAAAGCATGGTATCGCTGGTTTCGCCCGCGGACCCGCTTTCCGTTTCGAGCGCGGCAGTGTTACTGGTAGCGCTGACGTTCGTTTCTGCGTGGCTGCCGGCCATGCGGGCGGCGGCGGTGGATCCGGCGGCGGCGTTGCGCAGCGATTAGCGCCGGCAGCAGCGACGCTTCAGGAAGTACAAGGGTACTCCACGAAGGACGAGGGCGATCGTGCCGGGTTCGGGAGCGCTGTCGGACCAATAGGCGGTGTAGGGCTGAAAAATGGCGCCCGGGATGCTCGGATCGCCGCCGAAGTTGTAGGCCTGAAAGATGGCCTCGCTGAACTGGTTGGTGGAACCGATATTGGACAGTGTGGCGACGGCGGATCCGTTGATCGTATAGACGATGGAGTCGGCAGTGAGCGCAATTCCCATTCCGGTACTGCGACTTCCAGTACTGGGCGGCTCGGTAACCGGACCGTCGGAAAGCCCACTACGAAGCGATAGACTGAAGCCATGGGACGAGGGTGCACTCATCTGGACACGATTCGGTTTCAGCACACGAACAAAAAAGGATGCGAGGAGTGCCTGAAGATGGGCGACACCTGGGTGCACCTGCGGCTCTGCCTCGAATGCGGGCATGTGGGCTGCTGCGATTCCTCGAAGAACAAGCACGCCACGAAGCATTTTCACGTCACGAAACATCCGTTGGTCCGCTCCATAGAGCCGGGGGAGTCCTGGGTGTGGTGCTACGAGGATGAGGTGATGGCGGGAGAGTTGTAGACCCGCGCGTAACCTTTCCGTTCCCCTGGAGTATCACCTCCATGCCGCACTCTGTCACGTCCGATTTGCGCTATGCTGCGCGTGAACTTCGGCGGCGGCCTGGGTTTACAGCCACCGTAATTCTCTCGCTAGCCCTCGGCGTAGGCGCCACCAGTGCTGTCTTTAGCGTGATCTATGCGGTCCTCATTAATCCGTTCCCGTATACCGGCTCCGAACGCATCATGCAGATCGCGTTGAGGGATAAGGCCGGTAACGACCGGTATACCGGGGTGACCGGTCCGCAGGTCGAGCAGCTCGGCAAAGTGTCCGCGGTGGAGAGCGTGGTGGGGGAAGACGAGTGGAATCTCACCACCACCGACGGCGACCTCCCCGAAGATGTGGTGGCGGTTTACGTCACTACGAACGCGCCCAGCCACTGGGGCACCCCGGCATTGATGGGCCGCTGGTTTGTGCCGTCGGACGCGCCTCCAGGCAAAGAGGCCGAACCCGTGGTTGTGCTGGGATATCAATTCTGGCAGCGATACTACGCCGGCGACCCGGGCGTGGTCGGGCGAACCATCCAACTGGTGAAAAAGCCGTACCAGATCGTGGGAGTAATGCCGCCGCGGTTCCGGTGGCGCGAGGCGGATATCTACGTGCCGCAGAAGTTCACGCTGGATCCCGCGATCGGTTATGGCGTGACCGTGAAGCTGCGTCCCGGTGTCTCGCCGCAGCGGGCGAACGCGGAGCTTCAGCCGATTTTCGAACAGTTCGCGAAAGAGGCGCCTTCGCGGTATCCCGACACATTCCGGGTGACCTTGAGGAGCATTATCGAGCTCTACGCCAAGCCGCTGGGACCGACGCTCTACCTGCTGTTCGGCGCGGTGGCGTCGCTGCTGCTCATCGGGTGCGGGAATGTCTCGATCCTGCTGCTGGCGCGCGGCGCGCAGCGTCAGCACGAGCTGGCGGTTCGTGCAGCGCTGGGGGCCGGGCGGGGGCGGATTGTCCGGCAGTTGTTCACCGAGTCGCTGGCGATTGCACTCAGCGGCACGGCGCTGGGAGTGCTCGTGGCGTGGAAAAGCCTGGCGTTCATCACCGCCTGGCTGCCCTCGAACGCCTTCCCGGCGGAATCCGTGATCGAGATGAACCTGCCGGTGCTCGTGTTCAGCGCCGGCCTCGCCTTCGCGACGGCGATCGTGTTCGGCGTGGCTCCGGCAGTACAGCTTTCGCGCCCGGACGTGGCGCGCGTGGTACAAAGCAGCGCCCGCCGCGTGATGGGAAGCGTGCATGGCAGGCGCACTCATGGCGTTATGGTGGCAGCGCAGGTGGCGCTGACTCTGCTCATGCTGACCGCGGCGGCGGCCGCTGGCAAAGGCTTCCTGCACCTGGTGAACATGGATCTCGGATACGACCCGCACCGCACCATGTCGGTGCCGATCCCGATTCACGAAGGAACTTACGGCACGTGGAAACAACGCTCCGAGTACTTCGAGCAGATCCGGACGCGGATCGCGGAGATGCCAGAGGTGGTGGCGGCGGGGATTTCGACCAACGCGACGCCGCCGGCGAACGGAAGCGACTCCAGGATCGAGATCATGGGCGTGAGCCAGGCGGAGAAGCCGGTGGTGCGGGTGAACTTCATCAGTCCGCAGTACTTTCCGGTGCTGCGGATCCCGCTGGCGCAGGGGCGCGTGTGGGACCACGCCGAGAACATGCGGGGCGCGCAGTTGGCGGTGGTCAACCAGACCATGGCCCGCCAGATTTTTCCGAAGGGCGATGCCATCGGCAGCCAGATCCGGATTCCCGGTCTGAAGGATCAGCCGCCCTATTCGCCTGCGGCTGCCGGAAGCGAAGGCTGGCTGCGGATTGTCGGCGTGGCCGCGGACGCGCGCAACGACGGATTGCGCAACCCCATCAAGCCCGCGGTGTATGTGCCCTACACGTTGCGGATGCGGATGTTCACGCAGATCCTGGTGCGCACCCGCGTGGCTCCGCTTTCGGTGCTGCGGGCGGTCCGGGCCGAACTGGTGAAGATCGACAAAGAACAACAGGCGATGCGCGTCCGCGACCTGGACGCCTGGATCACGGACATGAGGGAATACGCGCAGCAGCGCCTGATGGCCCGCCTGTTCGCCATCTTCTCCGTGCTGGCTCTGGTGCTGGCCGCGGCGGGGCTGTACAGCGTAGTGTCCTACGGGGTCGCAACCCGGACGAACGAGTTCGGAATTCGGATCGCGCTGGGGGCCAGGACGTGGGACGTGGTGCGCCTGGTGCTTCGCTCAACGTCCATGAGCGTGGGGGTGGGCCTCTCGGCCGGCCTCGCGTTGAGTCTGGTGTTTGACCCACTGGCACGCAAATGGCTGGCGGAGAGTTCGCGCGATCCGGTGATGCTGGCGGCACTGATGGCGCTGCTGGCGGCGGTGGCGG